>ERZ808240.789-NODE-789-length-40750-cov-31.039243_pt1 | contig 40750 bp, 32 predicted proteins | sample MGYA00521084_ERZ808240 | MGnify/ENA primary metagenome ERZ808240 (study PRJEB31516, sample SAMN03275571) | gut metagenome | biome: mammalia-associated habitat; material: feces | host: Papio cynocephalus | place: Kenya | collected 2012-08-06 ... | reverse complement strand
TTGCCGGATTCCGTCATGCTTGGCACAATGCCATATTCTTGAAGTAGCTTTATATGTCATGCTCTTACAGTAAGGGTAATGTTAACGTTTGTCGCGCACCTTTTCTATTCTCATATCCCTGAACGCGCTCCAAGCTATCGGGACAGCCATCAGGAAAGAGCAGACATCAGCCCACGCCTGGCACATCTCCACACCCAGCAATCCCCAGAAATGGGGCAGGATGAAGATGAGCGGAATGAAAAACAGACCGCTTCGAGCTGCTGCCACCAAGTTGGCACGGATAGGTTTGCGGATGGTCTGCATCAGCATGTTGGTGAGCACGATGGTGGCTACTAGTGGAAAACTGATAACCTGCCATTTCAAGGCTATGGAGCCTACCGCCACCACGTCGGGATCGCTGCGGAACAGCTCTACGATATTCTCGGAAAATATAAAGCCGATGATGGCGCAAACTGACAGAAAAGTCGTGCCACACTTGATGCAGAAGTAGAAAGCGTCTCTGACGCGAGCATAGAACTTGGCACCATAGCAGAAGCCACAGAGCGGCTGAAAGCCTTGTCCAAGACCTATCACTACGGCGTATGTGAAGAAGGCTATTCGGGTAACGATGCTCATGCCGGCAATGGCGGCATCGCCGTAGGCACCGGCTGCCACGTTGAGCACCAGGGTGGAGATACTGCCCAATCCCTGTCTCGACAACGAAGGTGTGCCGCCGAAGATAATCTCCTTGGCAAAAGCCTTCGACGGCGTAAAGTTCTTGAGGTGTATGCGGATGTTCTGTCCCTTGTGGGTCATCCAGAAGAGCATGGCGCAGCCGAAGCACTGGCTGATGAGCGTGGCGATGGCGGCACCCGTAATGCCCATCTCAAAATAGAGGATGAGCAATGGGGCAAGCAGCAGGTTGAGCAACACGCCCGACATGATGCCCTTCATTGCATAGATGGTGTTGCCTTGGAAACGCATCAAGTTGTTGAGTGTCAATGAGGTGGTCATGAATGGAGCACCCAGCAAAATGATGCCTAAGTATCGCTCTGTGTAGGGCAAAATGGTAGGTGTGGAGCCTAGCAGCAAACAGAGAGGTGAGAGAAATATTTGCCCCAGGATTGCGATGAGAAGACCTGTGAGGAAACTCAGTACGAAGCCCGTGGCTGCCATCTTCTGCGCATTCTCAATCTCCTTGGCACCTAGCTGGCGAGAGATATAATTCCCTGCTCCGTGACCATAGAAGAAGCCTACTGCCTGTATCACTGCCATCATGGCGAACGAAACGCCCACGGCTGCCACACTCTGCGTGTTGATACTGCCCACAAAATAAGTGTCGGCGAGGTTGTACATACTCGTCGAAAGCATACTGATGATGGTTGGTATCGCCATCGTGAATATCACCCTGTGGATGGGGGCATGGGTGAGGAAGGTGTAATTATCTCTCGTTTTTTTCATTATCTACGTTATATTTGTTCTCGGAGTTTTAAGTCTACGTTATATTTGTTCTCGGGGTGCTAAGTCCATATTATATTTGTTTTCGGGGTGCAAAGTTACTCATTTCTTTCCAAATGTGCTCCAATATCTTCTCTAAAATTCCTTTTATTCGTTCATTTTAACGTAGTTGGAGCAAAAATTCCATCTTTTAGTTTGCCGTCTCGGAAAAAACTCGTAAATTTGCACCGTTTTTCTGATTCACATTATTATAATTAAGAAAAATTGGAAAGGATTTGTGAAATGATGATAGTGAATGGTAAAAGGAAAACAAAGAAAATAAAAAGAGAAGTAAGGAATAAAAGAAAATAGAAATATAAAAGATAAGTAATGAGCGATATTACAATTGTACCCGTCACAACCAAGAAAGGGCTTAGACAGTTCATACAGTTCTATTACGACTTGTATGATGGCAACAAGTTTTCCGTACCCTACTTGCGTTTTGATGAGTGGAACACTTTGAGCAAGGACAAGAATCCCGCTTTCGACTTTTGCGAGGCTCAATATTTCCTTGCCATCGACTATAGCATACCCAAGGTGTTGGGCAGAATAGCTGGCATCATCAATCATCGTGCCAACGAGCAGTGGGGGAAGAAGCAGGTGCGCTTCGGATGGTTCGACTTCGTGGATAACACCGAAGTGTCGGGCAAACTGATCGAGGCGGTGGCTAAATGGGGCATGCAGCATGGCATGGACGAGATGGCTGGTCCTCTGGGCTTCACCGACATGGACCGCGAGGGAATGCTTGTGGAGGGATTCCACGAGAAATCTACCATGTACGTGAACTACAACTATGCTTACTATCCGATGCACATCGAGGGCATGGGGTTGATGCAGAAGGACAACGACTGGCTGGAGTATCGCATCAAGGTGCCAGAGGTGACGCCTGCCAAGTTTGCCAAGACAGCCGAGCTGATAGAGAGCCGATACAATCTGCATGTGCATAAGTTTACCAAGCACGAGCTTATCAAGCAAGGAATGGGGCGCAAGGTGTTCGAAATCGTGAACGAGACCTACAAGGATCTCTACGACTATCAGCAGCTCACCGACCGACAGATTCAGCAGTATGTAGATTCCTACATCAAGATAGCCGATATGAATCTCATCACGGGCGTGGTGGATGGCAATGATGGCAATCGACTCATCGGATTCGGTATCTCCTTCCCATCGCTCACCGATACGCTTCAGCGCATCAAAACTGGTAAGTTGATGCCATGGGGATGGCTCAGACTGCTCAAGACGCTGAAGTGGCACGACACCGATACCGTCGATTTGGTGCTCATCGGCGTATTGCCGGAGTATCGCAAGAAGGGAGCCAATGCTCTCATCTTTGCCGATCTCATCGAGCAGTACCGTCGCTACGGATTCAAGTGGGCGGAGGCAATGCCGCAGATGGAGGGCAACAAGGGCGTGCAGAGCCAGTGGCAGTATTTGGAGAGCCAACAGCATCGACGCCATCGCTGCTACAAGAGGAAGTTGTAGAAAGTTAGAAGTCTGAAGTTAGAAGTCTGAAGTTAGAAATCTGAAGTTAGAAATCTGAAGTTAGAAATCTGAAGTTAGAAATCTGAAGTAGGACTTTTTTAAAATATAAACATCGAAATAGAAAAGAAATAGAATGAGATTTGCAGTTATAGCCGCTGGCGAGGGAAGCCGACTGGCCCAGGAGGGCGTGGAGCAACCTAAGCCTTTGGTGCCATTGTGTGGCGAGCCTATGATAGAGCGCCTCTTGCGCATCTTCGTAGATTGCGGAGCTACCGAGATAGTAGTCATCGTGAACGAGTGGAGCACGGCTGTGCGTGAACACTTGCAGAAGATGGAGTTGCCTGTGCCGTTGCGCTTGGTGGTGAAGACCACGCCTAGTTCAATGCACAGTCTGCATGCCCTATCTCCTTACCTCAGGGGCGAGCGATTCTGCCTAACCACGGTAGATACCATCTTCCGTGAGGAGGAATTCAAGAAGTACATCCGCCACTTCCAGGAGACGAAAGACATAGATGGATGTATGGCTGTCACACCCTACGTGGATGACGAAAAACCGCTCTGGGTGGGCGTTGAACAGCAGACGGATGCCGATGACGCCAGCTTGCTCGACAAGCAGGGATTGCACAAGAAGCCTCGCATCACGGGCTTCCATGATAAGCAGGAGGGCGACGACCACCTCATCTCGGGAGGAATCTACTGCTTGGGCGACAAGGCACTCGATGTGCTCGACCACTGCATGGCGCAGGGCATGAGCCGCATGCGCAACTTCCAGCGCCAGTTGGTCGCAGAGGGATTGAAGCTAGAGGCTTATCCTATCAATAAGATTCTCGATGTCGATCATAAGGAAGACATCGCCAAGGCTGAGGCTTTCATCCATCCTCTGGAGGGCAAAAACCTCGTGGGCGTATGCCGTGGCAACGAGTTTTCGCCCAACTGTGTGGATAACGACGCTGCCATTATGAATGCCGTGAAGGGACAGTTGGAGGCACTGGGTGCCCACGTGCAGCTGATGTGCGAGAATGAATTCTGCCGCAAGGCAGCCGTGCTGGAGAGAGCATACGGATGGCCTCGTTGCCGTGTGGCTGCGGGCGTGGATGGATTCTTCTCGATGGCTCGTAGCAAGCAGGCGCTCGATGTGCTCGGAAGAATAGAGGAGGAAGGCGTGCTCGTGGTAAACTCCAGTCTGGGCGTGAACCGCTGCATCCGTCGCATCATGACCGAGCGTTTCATCGCCGGTGACATCGCTACCCCTGAGAGCCGCATCATTGGCAGAAACGAGCCTATGGTAGCCGACATCCATTATCCTTGCTGGTTGAAGCGTGGCGATGGTTGCGCCCAGCAGAAGGAAGATACCTGCTATGTGCAGAGTCCCGATGAGGCTGAAAAGCTCCTCAAGGACTTCTGGCAGCGAGGTATCACATCTGTGGTGGTCAATGAGCATCTCAAGGGCGACCTCATCAAGTTTTATGGCGTTTCGGGCACTGATTTCTTCTATTGGTTCTATCCTTCGAAGTGTGGTCATCGCTCTAAGTTCGGACTGGAGGTCATCAATGGCGATGCGCAGGGTATCTCTTTCGATGCCGATGGTCTGAAGGCTGAGGCCGACAAGGCTGCCGATATGCTCAGCGTGCCTGTGTATGGAGGCGATTGTGTGGTAGGCGAGGATGGTAGTGTGAAGATCATCGACTTCAACGATTGGCCTAGCTTTGCCCCATGTCGTGATGAGGCTGCGTTCTATATCGCCACCAAAATGATACAAGAGTAAAGGCTCAAGAGAAAAAGGAGACTTAAAGATAACAAAGATATAGTTATTCATTTAATAGTAAAAAGATGAATCAGGAATTCAAGGCTTCTCTGAAATCTGCGGACACCGAGGAGCACATCGACATTTATTTCTATCGCCCCATTGGCTACCAGTGGGCGCGATTCTTCCGCATGCTTCACGTCACCCCTAATGTGGTGACCATTCTCAGTATTTTCCTCGGAGTGGGAGCGGGTATCTGCTTTGGCTTCGATGATATGAAAATCAATATAGTGGGCATCCTCTTGCTCATTTGGGCAAATATGTATGATAGTTGCGACGGACAGTTGGCTCGTCTCACTAATCAGAAGAGTGCCCTGGGCAGAATCCTCGATGGTGCCGCTGGCGACTTCTGGTTTGTCAGCATCTATGTGGCCATCGCCATTCGCCTCACTCCTGAGATGGGGTGGAAGATATGGTTGCTTTGCATCGTGAGCGGCTTCTTATGCCATTCGCCACAGAGCCGACTGGCAGACTATTACCGCCAGATACACCTCTTCTTCCTCAAGGGCAAGGAGGGTAGCGAGCTTGATGATGCCAGCAAGCAGGTGGAGCTATACAAGCAGATGAGCTGGAGCAAGCAGCCTATACAAAAACTCTTCCAGTTTTTCTATAAGAACTATACCAAGGGCCAGGAGAACGACACACCACAGTTTCAGATGCTCAAGGCCTTGTTGCGCAAGCAGTATCCACAGCAGTTGCCTGAGCAGTTGCGCAAGGACTTCCGAGAGGGCAGTCTGCCACTGATGAAGTATGCCAACATCTTGACGTTCAACTGGCGCAGCATCACGCTCTTCGTTGCCATCTTGTTGGGCGAGCCAGCCCTCTATCCTATTGTGGAAATCATCGTGTTTACTTGCATCTTTATGTATATGCGTTGGAGCCATGAGTCACTCTGCAAGAAGATTCATGCCAAGGTGCTTAACGGAGACTACAATGAACAATAAATTCAGAAACATATTCATGGCGTTCGGTATCATCGCCATCGTCATCATGCTTTGCACGATGGATATGGACTATACCGACATCTGGCGCTACCTGAAGCAGGCGGGCATCTATTTCCCGCTCATCCTCGGCCTTTGGCTCGTGGTATATCTGGTGAACACCGTGTCTTGGTGGCTCATCATCAACGACGAGGGCAAGGTGAAGGGCTTGTCTTTCTGGCGAGTATATAAGCTCACCGTGAGTGGCTTTGCCCTCAACTACACTACCCCTTGTGGCTTGATGGGCGGAGAGCCTTATCGCATCATGGAGCTGAAACCCTATACTGGTGTGAGCAAGGCTACATCATCGGTGATTCTCTACGTGATGATGCATATCTTCTCGCACTTCTGGTTTTGGTTTCTCTCGATATTCCTCTACATCGCCCTCTATCCGATAGGTGTTCCTATGGGCATCATGCTTGCCGTCATAGCAGCCTTCTGTATGCTGGGCATCTACTTTTTCTCACGAGGTTACAAGACGGGCATGGCGCAGAAGGGCATCCGTCTGCTTACCCATATCCCCTTCGTGAAGGGATGGGCTAGGCGATTTGCCCAGGAAAAGCAGGAGACCTTGGAGCAGATAGACTCCCAGATAGCTCTGCTCCACGGTCAGCATAAGCGCACTTTTTATAGCTCTTTGTGCTTCGAGGTTTCCGCCCGAGTGTTGCAGAGCTTGGAGATATACTTGATTTTGAAGGCTTTCGCCGCTGACATCAGTATCGCCGACAGCATTCTCATCCTCGCTTTCTCTTCGCTCTTCAGCAACTTGATCTTCTTCTCGCCAATGCAGTTGGGGGCACGAGAGGGCGGATTGGCCTTGGCGGTGGATGGTCTGCACTTGACGGGTGCGCTCGGTGTCTATACGGGCCTTATCACCCGACTCAGAGAGCTGGTTTGGATAGCCATCGGTATTCTGCTCATCAAGGTGGGAAATAAAGACCTGAAGAAGATGCAGGAGGAATATGAAAGGGAGAAGTTAGAAGTTTGAAATTCGAAGTTTGAAATTAGAAATTAGAAGTTTGAAGTTGGAAAACAATGAAGAAATTAGATAATATCAAAGGAATCATCTTTGACTATGGCGGTACCCTCGATACCCGAGGCGACCATTGGTCGGAAGTGATTTGGAAAGCTTACCTCCGATATGGAATCGGGGTGAGAGATGAGAAAGAGGCACCAGGATGGCATCAAATCGCCATTGGAAAATCTGCTTTCCGTGAGGCATACGTCTATGGAGAGCGAGCCTTGGCGGTGAATCCCATCGTAACTCCCGATATGTCGTTTCTGGATGTGCTGAAGGAGAAAATCTCCTTGCAGTTGGCTTTCCTCTCTAATCGTGAGTTGCTGCCAACAGGCAAGGATGATGCCGAGCGACAGAAGGCTTTGCCTTATCCCTTGCTGATGGAAGATGATACGTTGGCTAAAAAAGCAGATTGGATGTCGAAATTCATTTATGAAGAGACCTACGAACTGCTTCAGGAGAACAAGCAGGTGCTGGAGCATCTCCGACAGGCAGGCTATCCGATGGTGCTTGTTTCCAACTTCTATGGCAATATCAACCAGGTGTTGAAGGATGCGGGCATCGACGGATATTTCCAGCAGGTCATCGAGTCGGCTGTGGTGGGTGTTCGCAAGCCTAACCCTGCCATCTTCGCCCTTGGCGTGTGTGCCCTCGACCTGCCAGCCTCCCAAGTGCTCGTGGTGGGCGATACTTACGGCAAGGACATCGTGCCAGCGCATAAGCTAGGCTGCCACACGCTTTGGATCAAGGGATTGCAGTGGGAGGAAAAGCCCGTGGATGAGACCGTTCCAGACGGTATCATCCGAAAGCTCTCAGAGATGGAAGACTATCTAAATCTCTGAAAATCTTCAAATTTATAGATTCGCGAATCTCCCAAATCTCTGAAAATCTGAAAAATCTCATAAAAAACTGAAATATATAAATAGTTTTCGATGATAATTCAGAGAATATTTATAACTTTGCAGCCCGAAAGTTGCTTCGGCATCTAGTTCATGTTTCATATAAACGCGGAATCATATCCGTGTAAAAGGGAGTAAATATTCATTCGGGCTGCAAGCCCTATATATATAATAAGGTAATGAAAGGTATAAAAAAATTGTATTTGGTAGTCATCCTCTTGATGGTTTCTACCCTCCAGATGATGGCACAACAGAAGATAACTGGTCGTGTCATCGACGACGATGGCTTCGCTGTTTCGTACGCAAGCGTGCAGTACAAGGGACACAAGATTGCCGTATCCAGTGATGGAGAAGGTAAGTTTACCATCGAGAAGAAGCCGGGATTAATGCTTACAGTCAGTGCCCTGAGCTACAAGACCGCTACGGTGAAAATCGACGAGAAGACCAACTTCATCGAGGTGAAGCTTAAGGACGACACCCACAAGCTCACCGAGGTGGTCGTTAAATCGAAGAAAGGCAAGTATAAGCGCAAGGACAACCCTGCCGTAGAGCTGATGCGCCGTGTCATCGCTGCCAAGAAGAAAAGCGACCTCACCAACCATGACTATTATCAATACGACAAATATCAGAAGATAACCCTCGCCCTCAACGACCTGACGAAGGAACAGCTGGAGGGCAAGTTCTTCAGCAAGCGTCAGTATCTGCTCGACCAGGTGGAGACTTCGCCATACAATGGCAAGCTCACCCTGCCTGTCAGCGTGGATGAGACGGTTTCGCAGCACATCTATCGCAAGGACCCTAAGACCGAGAAGGACATTATCAAGGGTCAGCAGAGCAATGGTATCGGACAGGTTATCCAGACGGGCGAAATCCTTAACACCGCCCTCAAGGAGGTGTTTACCGACGTGGATATCTACGACGACTATGTGCGCCTGCTCCAGTATCCTTTCCCTTCGCCTATCGGCAGAACTGCCATCAGTTTCTACCATTATTACTTGGAAGATACGGTGTATGTGGAGCGAGACCTCTGCTACCACTTGCAGTTTATCCCTGCCAATAGCCAGGACTTCGGTTTCCGTGGCGAGCTTTATGTGCTTGCCGACAGTACCCTGCACGTCAAGAAGTGCAACCTCTATATGCCTCACAACAGTGACGTGAACTGGGTGAAGGATATGAAGATTGAACAGGAATACACCAAGCTCGACAATGGCGAGTGGGTGCTCTCGAAGGACGATATGATAGCCGAGATGCACATGAACAAGCTCCTGCAAGACCTGCTCGTGGTGCGAAACACCCGACTCACCGACTATGCCTTCGACGAACTGCCGAAGCAACTCTTCAAAGGCAAGGCGAAGGTAAGGCACGACATGGATGCCATGAATCGTGACGAGGCCTACTGGAACAAGTATCGACAGGTGGATTTGACCAAGAGCGAGTCGTCGATGGATAGCTTTATCCATCGCATGGAGAACTCCAAGGGATTCAAGTACATCATCTTCTGCATCCGTGCTTTGATGGAGAACTATGTGGAGGTGGCTCACACCAGTGGCAAGAAGAATCCTACCGACAGCATCGCCACCGACAAGCGAAGTATCTTCGACTTGGGTCCGGTGAACACGTTCCTCTCCAACAACTTCGTCGATGGCGTTCGCCTGCGCTTGGCGGGTCGTACGATGGCAGCCCTCAACCCTCACTTCTTCTGGGATGGTTATGGTGCCTACGGCTTGGATAGTCATAAGTGGTATTACGGACACATCTTCACCTATTCTTTCAATAAGAAGAAGAACAGTCCGTTTGAGTTCCCGATGCGCAAACTCACCTTCGAGTTGGGCCACGACATCACCTCGCCTTCCGATGACAACCTCTTGCACAACAAGGACAACTTCTTCATGACCATCCGTGCCACGAAGCAAGACCAGATGTACCAGTATCAGCGCCAGAAGCTAGGTTTCACTTACGAGACCGACTGGGGTTTCCGCTTCGATACCAACATCCGTTGGCAGAGCGAGCGCCCAGTGGGTAATCTGCACTACAATAAGTTGGACGGAACGCCTGTCGGCAAGATTCGCACCACCCAGGCTAGCGTGGGCATCGACTATAACCCAGGTGTCACCTATGTCAACACCAAGCAGCAGCGATTGCCTATCAACCTCGACAGCCCAGAGTTCATGCTCTCGCATACCATCGGCTTCGACGGTTTCATGGGTGGACAGTATAAGAGCAACATCACCAACTTGGGCATCTACAAGCGCCAGTGGCTCGGTAGCTTCGGTTATGTGGATTTCAATGTAACAGGTAAGATACAGTGGGAGAAAGTACCATTCAATATGCTCATTCAGCCACCAGTCAACCTCTCTATCTTCGAGCAGGAGGCCACCATCAGTATGATGAAAGACTGGGAGTTCCTCAGCGACCGTCAGATATTCTGGTCTGTGGCTTGGGATATGAACGGAAAGATTCTCAACCGTATTCCGCTCATCAAGAAGCTCAAGTGGCGTGAGTATGTAGCTGTGAAGGGAGTCTGGGGACAGCTCACCGACAAGAACAATCCTGCCAAGAATCCACAGGATGGCGTTTTGTTCCAGTTCCCGAACAACTCCTACACCTTCGGCAACACCCCATACTGGGAGATTGCGGCAGGTGTACACAACATCTTCAAGTTCTTCGGAATCGACTATGTGCGCCGTCTTAATTACTTAGACCACGCCAATGTGGATAAGTGGGGCATCCGAATGGGATTCCTCATGTCGTTCTAATTTTAATATAGAGGATACTTATGAAAATACTGTTAGCAGACAAGCAAGACATCACGCGAGCAGGACTCGAATTCGTGATAAGCAAGATGGAAGGTTTGGAAACCAAATTTGTGGAGGACAAGGCAGAGCTGATGCTCGCCCTCCGAGAGAACGAGGACACGGTGGTTGTGCTCGACTACACCCTCTTCGACATCAATGATGCCGATGAGCTGCTCATCCTCAACCAGCGTTTCCCATACACCCGATGGCTCTTGTTCAGCGAGGACCTGAGCGCAGACTTCGTGAGGGTGCTCATCGCTAGCAGTATGCAGTTCAGCATTCTCCTCAAGGAAAGTCCGATGATGGAAATCAAGGAGGCTATTCGCTTCTGCGTGGCAGGCAATCGATTCATCTGCCAACGTATGATGGAGGTGCTCCTCGCTCCTCAGCACGAGGTGGAGGAAAAGGTGAACCTCACCAAAACGGAGACTGAAATTCTGAAGGACATCGCCCTGGGCATGACCACCAAGGAAATAGCCGAGAAGCGATTCTCCAGCTTCCACACCGTCAACACCCATCGCAAGAATATCTTCCGAAAGCTCGGTGTGAACAATGTGCACGAGGCCACGAAATACGCCCTCAGGGCTGGACTTGTGGATTCGGCGGAATACTATATCTAAATCAGAATGGTGAATAGAAGATAAAACAACAAGGCTTCAGGTTGTCTCCCGACACTCTGAAGCCTTTTTCGTTTCTAACTAACTTTTTATTATCAACTATTCATTACTTACGCTGTGCAAAATTACGAGTTTTTCGAGAGTTTTTTACCTGTTCTTAATAAAAAACATACGTAAACGTTTGCGAATTCAGATAAAATCATTATCTTTGCAGGTAGATTATCTTAACATTGCATGATATAAAAAATGTAATTGTATGATATATACGCAAAACTAATAGCATTATGAAGCAACGCAGAATATCATTAAAAGACCTCGCCGACATGCTGGGAGTGAGCATCGCCACCGTTTCGCGTGCCTTGCGCAACAGCCCGGAGGTAGGAGAGGAGATGACCAAGAAGGTGAAGAAGTTGGCAAAGGAACTCAATTACCGACCTAATCCTTTCGCCCAGAGTCTTCGCAAGGAGGCGCCGAGGGTGATAGGTGTCATCGTGCCTAATCTAGTCACCCATTATTATGCAGCCGTGCTTGATGGCATCGAAGATTATGCTTCTAAGCTAGGGTATTCTGTTATCAGTTCCAATAGTCACGAAGACCACGAGCGCGAGACAAAGGCCATCGACAACTTCCTCGATATGCACGTGGAGGGAATCATCGCCTGTCTCGCCCAAGACACCACAGACTATTCTCATTTCGAACAGTTGCACGACATGGGCGTGCCGCTGGTCTTCTTTGCCCGCTGCTGTCTGGAGGACAAGTTCTCGCAGGTGGTTGGCAATGGCGACGTGGCGGCTCAGGAGGCGACCCAGCACATGATAGAGACCGGCTCCCGACGCATCGCCTTCATCGGCGGTCCTAACCACCTCGATATGGTGCGCCGCCGAAAGCACGGCTATTTGGAGGCACTCCGTGATAACCGCATTCCCATCGACCGAAACCTCGTGGTATGCGACAAGATAGACTTCGACGTAGCTCGCAACGCAACCCTCAGACTCCTTGAGAGCGAAGCCCGCCCCGATGCCATCCTCGCCTTCAACGACATTATCACCTATGCCGCCTTCGATGCCATCAAGTCGAAGGGACTCCGCATCCCGCAGGATGTCGCCATTATCGGATTCACAGATGGAGACACCTCGGCATTTGTAACCCCACGCCTCTCAGCCATCGTTGACCAAGCACACGAGCAGGGTGCCAAGGCATGCGAGCTGCTCATGCGCAGCATCAATGGCGATGAGAAAATCTATAGGGAGGTGGTGCCAATGATTCTCAAGCTCCGTGAAAGTTCGGAGAAAGACAAGTGCTGATGCCTAAGCCACCCTACGAACGTAGGCTTACTATCAACGACAATCACAAGAATAAAATATAAACCTATCCAAACAATTCAACAACGAAACTGTATGCAACTAACAAAGCGATACCTAATGAGAAGCATCCTGGCACTTTGCCTCCTGATGCTTTCCCTTGCCCCCGTGACAGCCATAGGCAACTACGGTGGGGTGGGCTTCTATCGTCTGACCAATCGACAAGGATTGAGTAATAGTCAGGTGAAGGCAATCTTGAAAGATAAGCAGGGCTTCGTGTGGTTTGGCACGATGTCGGGGCTTGACCGCTTCGATGGCTTCCGCATCAAGACCTTCCTCTATGATGACGGGAATCCCAACTCCATTCCGAATAATACCGTGGATGACATCCAGCAGGCTGCCAACGGCGACCTGTGGGTACACACGGGTACGGGCTATTGTATCTACCAACATGACAAAGAGCAGTTCGACCGCAAGCCCGAGGAGTGGCTCAAGACCATCGGTGTGGAGGGTACCCCTTACCGACTCCTCATCGATTCGAAGAAAAACATGTGGATGGCAGTTTATGGCAAGGGTATCTATTTCGTCGATACCAAGAGCATGAACGCTTACCTTTTCCATTTCGATAAGAAACCCGCGCAGGGTGCTATTCCCGATTACAATGTGGCTTGCATCAGTGAGCAGAACGGACAGGCTGTGGTTACCTTCGACAATGGCTGGATTTATCGCCTCGATGGATATTCACAGCAGGTGGTTTGGAAGAACGGATTCATCGCCACTTCCAAGCTCCTTACCGATAATGCCATTTTTACCTATGTGGATAACCAGCACAACTACTGGATGTCAACCAATGCCGACTGCTTCGTCTATAGCCAAACCCAGAAAAAATGGATTCTGGGGGCAAAGGCGTTCTTGGCTTCCATGGGCGTGTCGTTGCCCGCCTCGCTAGGCAGCAGGCTCATCGTGCGCGACTTGCAGCCAGACCTGAAAGGGCACGAATGGATAGCCACCGACCACGACGGATTACTTTGCGTCAACTATGCCAAGCACCAGCTCAGTCAGTTTATCTATAATCCCAACGATGAAAATTCCCTTTCCGGAAATGCGCTTCAGAAGGTCTATATAGACGACAAGGGAGCACTTTGGGTGGGAACTTACAAGAATGGTGTCAATTATTACTCCGATTCTGCCACCAAGTTTTATACCATCCCCCTGGGAGATGTCAACTCTGTGACGCAAGACCAGAATGGTAATCTTTGGTGTGGCACCAATGATGCGGGCATCGTGGTCTATAATCCTATCACGGGACAGTCGTCTCGCTTCACCTCAGCCCAGACCCATTTAGGGTCCGATGTCATCGTGTGCAGCACGACGATGAAAGATGGTACCTTGTATTTCGGTACCTTCAACGGTGGTTTGGCTCGTTATTCCCACGGTATATGGAAAAGCTATCTGACGGGTACCAGCGGACTCGCCAACAACAGCGTGTGGTGTCTTGCCGAGGCTCCCGACCATCGCCTGCTCATCGGTACACTGGGCGGTGGTTTTCAAATCTTCAACCCAGTCACCGAGAAATTCGAGACTTACAATACATCCAACTCCAAGCTGAAGAGCAACTATCTCAACTCGCTCTTTATGCAGAATGCCAACCAGTTGCTCATCGGTCATTCGGAGAATCTCTCCATCTTCGATTTTCGCAATCGTCAAATCACTAATATCGACAAGATGCCCAATGGCAAGAGCTTCATCAGCCCTTCCATCAACTATGCCATGCTCGACAGCCGTGGCATCCTTTGGTTGGCTACCCCGGCTGGTATCGCCATGTATGATACCAAGTCGGAACAATATGAGTATATCAACGAACTGAACGGTACCCAGGGTGCCGTGGGTTGCGCCATCATCGAGGATAAACAACACACCATGTGGCTCATCTCCGAGTTCCTCGTCACCCGAGTCAAACTCGACAAGGAGAATGACTCCTGGAACTTGAACATGGCCACCTATAGCTCGCTCGATGGTTTGCAAGATCGTCAGTTCAACAATCGCTCAGCCTGTTTGCTTCACAATGGTGACATTGCTATAGGCGGGCAGGATGGCGTGAGCATCATCAAACCTCAGAGACTCCAGATGGCGAAGAGTCACGTGCGTGCCCTCTTTAGCGGACTGGTGCTCTTCGACCACGCCCTTACGGCAGGCGAGAAATACGAGGGCAGGGTGGTGCTCAAGGAGTCGCTCGATGCTTGCCGCCGCCTTGACCTGAGCTACAAGGACAATGCTTTTACTATTCAGTTGGCTGCAAGTGAGGTCACAGTGCCAGCGCGCAGCAGGTTCCTCTATCGAATGAAAGGTGTTAACGATAAGTGGCTCCTGACCCCAGCCGATCATCCAGAGGTTACTTTCACCAATCTCTCTGCAGGCAGTTATGTACTGCAGGTGAAGGTGGTCAACGGAGACGGCTCTGTGAACGATGAGATAAGCGAGTTGGAAATCAATGTGGCTCCACCTTTCTATCTCTCCATTTGGGCGTTCTTCGTCTATATTTTGCTCATTGTGGGTGGCTTGCTCTATTATCGCCGTCGTGTGTTCGCCCACCAGCGTCATAAGTACGAGCGACAGAGTATGGAGGAAAATATGAAGAAAACCCGCGAATTGAACGAGTTGAAACTCAACTTCTTCACAAATGTGAGCCATGAGCTTCGCACTCCGCTTGCCCTGATTATCTCCCCATTGGAAAATATGATTCGTGAGGAAGAAAATGCTGGAAAACGCAGAAAACTGGAGTTGATACACCGCAATGCCATCCGCTTGCTCAACCTCGTGAACCAAATACTCGATTTCCGAAAGTTTGACCAGAATAAGGAGAAACTCAACCTGGCTCGTACAGAAATCGTCAGCTACATCGATAATATCTGTTCCTCTTTCAGAATTCTTGCCAATAACAAAGTGACGCTGGAGTTTGAGTCTGAGTTCCCTAAATACACCATGTCGGTGGATGCCGACAAAGTGGGCAAGATAGTGAATAATCTTCTGAGCAATGCCTATAAGTTTACTCCAGACGGTGGCAAAATTACTGTTTCGCTGCGTGCCAAGACTCGTTACGAGATGAAGGGTGGTGACCACGATATGCTCTGCATCTCGGTGGCAGACACCGGTAAGGGCATCAGCGACAAAGAGAAGAAGCATGTGTTCGAACGCTTCTATCAGGTCAACGGCACGGAGATGCAACCTGCAGGTGGCAGCGGCATCGGTCTGAATCTGGTCAAGAAGTTTGCCGAGCTGCACGGAGGAACCGCCTCAGTGAAGGGCAATCCAGCAGGCGGTTCGATATTCACTGTAGAGTTGCCTATCGAGGATACGGGTTCCGCCAAGGTCAATGCCCATTTGGGCACTCTGCGCACGGCTCCTGTCATAGCCACTTTGCATAAGGGTGAGGATAGCAAAGACTCGGAGGAAGAAGATACCGACAAGACTGCTTCCCTCTATGGCATGGCTCGCCCAGTGGAAAGAAAAGTCCTGCAGGAGGCTGCTGAGAAGCCTGTCTTACTGCTCGTGGATGACAGCGACGACTTCCGTGAGTTTATGTGCGGTCTGCTCTCCGATAGTTATACCGTCATAGAGGCTGTGAATGGCAAGGATGCCTGGGACAAGATGATCGACCGTAGACCAGATATCATCCTCAGCGATGTGATGATGCCTGTGATGGATGGCAATGAGCTTTGCAAACAGGTGAAGGAGAACGACGAGACCGCCTCCATCCCATTCGTTATGCTTACGGCTCGTCTTGCCGATGAGCATCGCAAGGAGGGATTGGCAAGTGGTGCCGACGAGTATATCACCAAGCCGTTCAATATCGACATGCTTACCTTGCGTCTCAAGAACCTCCTCAACCTCGTGCGCCGTTCGGGCGGTGCAACCCTCAAATCGGAGAATGGAGCAAAGACAGGACAGCTCAACAAGGGAAACTTTGTGCTGAACTCTGCCGACCAAAAGCTGATAGAGGATGTGGATGCCTACATCCAGGAGAACTTGTCTGACCCGAACACTTCCGTGGAGTCGATGAGCGCACATCTCAATATCTCTCGTGTCCAGCTCTACAAGCGTCTCATTTCCATCAAGGGCATTACTCCGTCGGAGTATTTGCGCGCCAAGCGCATCAAGCGAGCCGAGGAATTGCTCCATGATCGGGGATTGAATGTCAGCGAGGTGGCATACAAGGTGGGATTCAACAATCCTCGTTACTTCTCCAAGTATTTCCAGGAAGAGTACGGTATGACCCCTTCGCAGTATAAAAAACAATTTGAAAAATGATATAGGTTCCCATAAGAACTAATTTGAATGATAAGCAAGTGGGTATAAAATGAACAGATTTACATTTTATACCCCTTTTTTTTACATATTATAATATGAGTTACGATAAAAAAGCGTAACTTTGCCCTCACAAGCTTTCATCTTATTTGAAGATAGCAATCTAAAGCTTTTGTTTTATCAGAAGATAGCTCTATCGATAGTAAGAACAAACTAGTAAGAATAAACAAACAATAATAACCATTCCAGTATGAAACTAACTAAATCGTTATTGGTATCAGCAGTTTTGTTTTTGAGTGCCACAGGTGCTCAGGCTGCAGGATTCGTCCAAAATGGTAACTATCTTACCGTTCAGTTGAAACAACACCAGAACCAGGGTCCATCGCAGATTCGCCTTCAGGTGGTCAGCGACAAGATTATCCGTGTGCAGGCTACGGCGGAACAAGGATTCCGCAACAAGCAGAGCCTGATTATTGTGCCTCAGACCAGCAAGGCGAAATACAAGGTAGAGGAGCAAGGCGACAACCTCATCATCACCACCGCAGCCATGCGTGCCGTCCTGAACGAGGGCACCGGTCACATCACCTTCTACGACCTCAAGGACAACGTGCTCCTCAACGAGGTGGCTCAGGGCGGAAAGACCTTCAAGCCTTTCACCGTGCCAGACCGTGAGATCGGCGTTGACATAGACAAGGTGCCAGAGGCACAGAAGCATGGTTGGTCTTGGCGTGCCCTCTTCGACTCACCAGACGACGAGGCTTTCTATGGCTTGGGCCAGCACCAGAGCGAGGAGCTCAACATGAAGGGCAAGAACGAAGACCTCTTCCAGTACAACACCAAGGTGAGTGTGCCTTTCGTCATCTCCAACAAGAACTATGGTATCCTTTGGGATTCTTATTCATATTGCCGTTGGGGTAATCCTGATGATTATCTCCAGCTCAACCGTGCCTTCAAGCTCTACGACAAGGACGGCAAGGAAGGACAATTGACGGGTACATACGTTGCCAAGGATGGGCAGAAGATTGTTCGTGGCGAGGACAGCATCTACTTCGAGTATGCGATGCCTGAGACTTCCGAGGTTTGCAACAAGACCGACAAGGGCGGCATCCAAAACTTGCCTAAGGGCTTCCCTTTGAATGGCTCCAAGGTCGTGTACGAAGGTTATGTGGAGGCTCCAACCAACAGCTTCTATCAGTTTATCCTCTACTATGCCGGCTATATGAAGATTTATATAGACGGTAAGTTGGTGGTGCCTGAGCGTTGGCGTACGGCATGGAATCCTAACTCCTATAAGTTTACTACCGCCATCAACAAGGGCGTGAAGACTCCTATCCGCATCGAGTGGCAGCCTGATGGCGATGTTTCTTACTGCGGTCTGCGTGTGGCAGCTCCTCGCTCGGAGGCAGAGAAGAACCAGTTGAGCATCTGGAGCGAGATGTCTCCTGACATGGACTACTATTTCATCGCAGGCAAGAACATGGACGATGTCATCTCTGGCTATCGTACCTTGACAGGCAAGGCACCTGTTTATCCTAAGTGGGTGCTCGGTTTCTGGCAGAGCCGTGAGCGCTATCAGAGCAGCAAGGACATCGAGGAGAACATGAAGAAGTTCCGCGACCTCCACATCCCTGTGGATAACATCGTACAGGACTGGAACTACTGGAAGCTTGATTCATGGGGTAGCCATGAGTTTGAGTCTTCTCGTTATCCAAACCCTCAGGCTATGCTCGACAGTGTACACAGTATGCACGGAAGATTCATGATTTCTGTATGGCCTAAGTTCTACGATACCGTCAAGAACTACAAGGAACTCGACAGCAAGGGCTGGATGTATCATCAGGCCATCAAGGACGACATCCACGACTGGCTCGGTTTCCGTGGCTCCTTCTATGACGCTTACTCCGATGGTGCCCGCAAGATGTTCTGGCGCCAGATGGATGAGAACCTCTATAGCAAGTATAACAAGGGCATCGACGCTTGGTGGATGGATGCATCCGAACCTAACGTGCGCGACTGTACCCCGATGTGGTATCGCAAGGCGCTCAGCGGTCCTACCGCCCTCGGTACTTCTACCGAGTATTTCAATGCCTATAGCATCGTGAATGCCGATGCCATCTATAATGGTCAACGCTCCGTGAACCCTAACCAGCGTGTCTTCCTCTTGACTCGTTCAGGTTTCGCTGGCGAGCAGCGTTACAGCACAGCCACCTGGTCGGGCGACATCGCTACCCGTTGGGAGGATATGCGTGCGCAGATGACGGCAGGTTTGAACTATTCGATGGCTGGTCTTCCTTTCTGGGGCATGGACCAGGGTGGTTTCTGCGTGGAGAACCGCTACGTGGCTGCCCAGCAGGAGTTTGACAAGACGGGCAAGGAGAACGCCGACTTGAAGGAGTGGCGTGAGTTGCAGGCTCGTTGGAACCAGTTCGGTTGCTTCGTTCCTTTGTATCGTGCCCATGGTCAGTGGCCATTGCGTGAGGTTTGGAACATCGCTCCAGCCGATCATCCTGCCTACAAGACCATCGTGGCTTACGATAAACTCCGTTATCGCTTGATGCCTTACCTTTATAGTATGGCAGGTATGGTTCACTTGAAGGATTATACCATGATGCGTGGATTGGTGATGGACTTCAATGGCGATGACGATGTGCTCGACATCAAGGACCAGTGGATGTTCGGTCCTGCCTTGATGGCTTGTCCTGTAGGCGAGTATCAGAAGTATAGTCGCAACGTCTATCTGCCAAAGCAGAAGGGTTGGTACGACTTCTATACAGGTAAGTATTATACAGGTGGCAAGACCATCGTAGCCGATGCGCCATTCGAGAAGATTCCTGTCTTCGTTCCAGAGGGCGCCATTCTTCCAGTGGGTCCTGAGATGGAGTGGAGCGACCAGAAGAAGCCTGAGCTCATCGACCTCTATGTATATGCAGGCAAGGATGGTCAGTTCACTATCTACGAGGACGAGGGTACTAACTACAACTACGAGAAGGGCAAGTACTCTACCATCGACATCCAGTATAACGATGCGCAGAAGACCGTTACCATCGGCGCTCGCAAGGGCTCTTTCGATGGTATGTTGCAGAAGCGTCGCTTCAACGTCATCCTCGTGAATGCACAGAATGGTCAGGGTGTCAACCTCGCCAAGAGTCCTAAGGGCAAGATGGTGAAGTATGCTGGCCAAGCTGTAACTGTTAAACTGAAGTAATCTCAATCTCCCACAGATTTCACAGATTACACAGATTTTCGACCTTCGGTCGGCTTTTATCATACGGAACTTAGACGGAATTGAAACGGAAAAGGAAAAGAAACAGTCCGTATGGGGTCTCTTTGGGGGATATAAATCTGTGAAATCCGTGGAATCTGTGGGAGTTTTTGTTTTCTCGACTTTTTTATATAGTTTATGGATAGAAAAATATTTTTATTGTCGGCTCTCCTTTGTGGGGTTTCTTTTTGTTCGTTGAGCGCACGAGAGCGCCTGAATTTCGACAAGGGTTGGCTTTTCACTTTGGCTGATTCCGCAGGAATGGAGAAGGGCAGCTATGTAGATGCTTCTTGGCGTCACCTCAACTTGCCGCACGACTGGGCTATCGAGGGCGATTTCTCGCCTTCCAACCCTTCGGGTGCCAGCGGTGGTGCCCTTCCGGGTGGCATCGGTTGGTATCGCAAGCACTTCACGGTGAATTCGAAGGAGAAATTCGAGCGATATACCCTTACCTTCGATGGCGTGTATATGAATTCCACCGTCTATATCAATGGGCATAAGCTCGGTACCCGTCCTTATGGCTACAGTACCTTCGAGTACGATCTTACACCATATATAAATAAGAAGGGCGATAACGTCATTGCCGTGAAGGTGGATAACTCCGACCAACCTAATAGCCGTTGGTATTCGGGCTGTGGCATCTATCGCCATGTATGGCTCAACAAGGTGCAGAAGCAGGGGGCTTACATCCCACAATGGGGACAATATGTAGCTACCACCCCTCAGGGCGACGTTAAGATTAAGGTGGATTTCAATATGGCTTCCAAGAACAAGGTGAAGGTTGCCATCCGCAATACCATCCTCGATGCAGCAGGCAAGGTGGTGGCAAAGAACCAAGGTGGCGAGGAGCAGACGCTAAAAGTGGCTAACCCGCATCTCTGGGGCATTGGCGAAGGCTATCTATACACCGTGAAGAGCGAACTCTTGGTGAATGGCAAGGTAGTGGATACCGCTACGACCCAGACTGCCTTCCGTGATGTGAAGTTCGATGCCAAGAAGGGCTTCTTCCTTAATGGAGAGAATCTGAAAATCAATGGCGTCTGCGAGCACCATGACTTCGGATGTCTTGGTGCTGCCCTCAATGAGGATGCTATGCATCGCAAGCTCACCATCCTTCGGGATATGGGCGTGAATGCCATCCGTAGCAGTCATAATCCACCAGCCCCGGAGTTGCTCAATATGTGCGACTCGATGGGTATCCTCGTGATGGACGAGAGCTTCGATATGTGGCGCCGCAAGAAATCGAACGGCGACTATGCCCGCTTCTTTGACGAGTGGCACAAGCGTGACCTCTCCGACCTCGTGAAGCGCGACCGCAACCATCCGAGCATCATCATGTGGAGCATCGGCAACGAGGTGTTGGAACAGTGGTCGGATGCCGCTGCCGATACGCTTAGCTTGGAACAGGCTAACTTGATATTGAATGCCGGTCACGATGCCTCTACCTTGGCGCATAGCGATGAACTGAGTGTCAACTCCCTGCTCACCCAGCATCTCGCCGAGATAGTAAAGGAGTATGATCCTTGGGGCTCTCGTCCTATTACGGCAGGCTGTAACGAGCCAAACCCAAAGAACCATCTCTTCAAGAGTGGTGCCATCGATGTCATCGGCTTCAACTATCATCATCAGTGGGTCAAGGATGTACCCAAGAATTTCCCTGGCAAGCCTTTCATCTTCTCGGAGAGTGTATCGGCTTTGCAGACTCGTGGCTATTACATGATGCCATCCGATAGTATCTACAAGGCACCTGTAGAATGGTGGCTTCCTTATATAGACCCTTCCTTTATGTGCTCTGCATACGATAATATGCACGCCTCTTGGAGCAGTACCCACGAGGAGACATGGGATGTGGTGAAGCACAACGATTTCGTGGGCGGACAGTTCATCTGGACAGGCTTCGATTATATCGGTGAGCCAACTCCATACGCTTATCCAGCCCGCAGCAGTTATTTCGGCATCATCGACCTCGCTGGTCTGCCTAAGGATAGCTACTACATGTATCAGAGCGAGTGGACGCAGAAGGATGTGCTCCACCTCTTCCCTCACTGGAACTGGTTGCCTGGTCAGCAGATAGATATGTGGTGCTATTACAACCATGCCGATGAGGTGGAATTGTTTGTCAATGGCAAGAGCCAGGGCGTTCGCAAGAAGAAGGAATATGTGCCAGCGGCTCAGAAGGCTGAGGATGGCAAGACCATCAATGTAGGCGATGCCTACAATAAGAGCACAGAGTACCACGTGATGTGGCGAGTAAACTTTGAGCCAGGCGAAGTGAAGGTCATCGCTCGCAAGGACAGCAAGAAGGTGGGCGAACAAGTCATCAAGACCGCTGGTGCTCCCGACCATATCGTCTTGAAGAAGACCTATCAGGGCAACTTGGCTTACGGCAAAGGCGAGCCTACTACCTTCGTGGAGGTGGATGTCGTGGATAAGCACGGCAACCTCTGTCCTAATGCCGACAACCAAATTTTCTTCTCTGTTGAGAAGGGGAGTGGCAAGAAGTGTCCTGTGGGCGAATCGAAACCTGTGATTCTCGGTACCGACAATGGTTGCCAAACTTCCTTGGAGCGTTTCACCGACCCACAGCGCAAGGCTTTCTTTGGCAAATGCGTCGTGGTGTTGAAAGGCAAGGGCATCTTGAAGGCGCAAGCTGTGGATTTGCAAGAAGCTTCTATAGAGCTATAAAAGAAAGTATGGATAGTTGGTAAAACAGTGGGAAGAAACTTTATTTTATCAAGGAATAAAAAATCATAAAAATTCGTTTATCTCATTTGTTTTTACTATCTTTGCAAGCGGAATTGGCTTCGGGCTGGTTCCGCTTGATTGTTTCAATGAAAATAACTAAACAAATGAAGATACATATCGAACAAGCCACGCCTGATAAGGCTTCCCATATAGCATCGCTCATCATGGAAGCGATGACTCCTAGCTGTTGTCAAAATTTTGCTGGTCCTCGACATACATTGGTGGATTTCCATCAGATGATGGAGAGACTGGTAAGGATGGAAGACAGCCAATATAGTTTCCGAAATACATTGGTGGCTACGAATAGCGAGGGCATTGTAATGGGCATACTTGTGGCATACGACGGAGGAAAGCTGAAAGAACTGAGGCAGCGTTTTATACAGGAGGCCATCGTGAGTTTTGGTATAGATTACTCGGGTATGGACTCAGAGACGGAAGAGGGTGAATTCTATATTGACAGCCTCGCTGTATCGAGCAGTTTCCGAGGAAAAGGCATTGCTACACAGTTGTTGAAAGCGGCCATCGTGAAGGCTGCGGAACTGGGCATACCTAAGGTGGGACTGCTAGTGGACAAAAGTAATCCAAAGGCGGAGCGACTCTATGCCCATGTGGGATTCGAATTTGTAAACAATGCTGTGTGGGGAGGACACGCCATGAAGCATCTACAGATTAAGTCTTCTTATTGATAATGATGCAAAATATACGCTTGATATTTATGCAATGCTATTTAATCGTTTGATATTTATACAAAAGCCCGGAATCGCATCACTGCGGCTCCGGGCTTTTATTATTAAATCAACAAAAACTAATAAAATATCATTAAACCTATGTTCTCTCTTATGAATTGCATGCTTTGTATTAGCACTGCTGCTATATGAATCTTTATTTCTGAATTGCAATGCAAAGATACTACTTTTTGGCTGATATTCTACTATTTTTTTGCGTAATTTCTTCTTTTTCGTTGAGCAATCGTTTGCATAATAGTGCTCGTTCTAATGCGTCGGAAATGTAGAGAATTATTATCTAATCTTTAGTTCTGTTCTAGTTCTTCTATCTCGTTCTCCTCCATATCTCTATCGAGGCGACCACGCCAAAGGTACTTGCGGGTCTCGTGCACGATGATGCCACTGAGGCAGAGCAGTGAAACAAGGTTAGGAATTGCCATCAAAGCGTTCATGCAGTCGGCGATGTTCCATACCAAACCGAGGCTGATGACACTGCCCGCGAAGATGCTCACTATGTAGAGTATGCGGTAGCAGATCATCCAGTTCTTACCCTTGAGGTATTCCACGCAACGTTCGCCATAATAGCTCCATCCCAAGGTGGTGCTGAATGCGAAGGTGGCAAGTCCGAAGGTGAGTAGCGGGGCACCGATATATGGTATCTTGCTGAAGGCCTGCTTTGTGAGAGCGGCTCCGTCATGATAGTCGATGTCAGGATAGGCGATGATGCTGGAGGTGATGACAAGACCTGTGAGTGCACAGATGATGACTGTATCCCAAAAGGTGCCAGTGGAAGATACCAAAGCCTGACGTACAGGGTTACGAGTCTGCGCGGCTGCGGCTACAATAGGCGCAGAACCCAAACCCGACTCATTGGAGAAAAGACCACGAGCGATACCGTAGCGGGCTGCCATCATTAGCGTGCTACCAGCAAAGCCGCCACCTGCCGCCTTGGTGGTAAAGGCTGATTCTAAGATCACCTTGATGGCTGGCATCAAGTAGGCATGGTTGACAATGAGAATGTAAATGCAGCCCAGAACATAAAAGAGAGCCATAAATGGGACGAGCATACCACATACCTTGGAGATAGCTTTTACGCCACCGAGTATGACAGCTGCTCCCAAAGCTGTGACGACGGCTCCCGTAATGAATGGGGATATACCGTATTGATTCTCCACAAGGGTAGAGATGGCATTGGCCTGTACGGTGCTACCGATGCCGAAGGAGGCAAGAGCGGCAAAGATGGCAAAGAGGATGGCTAGCCATTTCCAACCCAATCCCTTTTCCAGTGCATACATCGGACCGCCAAGCATTCTTCCTCGCTTAGTCTTGACACGATATTTTACGGCAAGCAAACCTTCGGCATACTTGGTGGAGATACCAAACACACCCGTGAGCCAGCACCAAAGCACGGCACCAGGACCGCCAAGGGCTATAGCTGTTGCCACACCGATAATATTACCTGTACCAATGGTGGCGGCGAGGGCTGTGGCCAAGGCTCCAAACTGTGATACGTCGCCAGTGGCATCCTTGTCTTTCTTCACCGACAACTTGATGGCCTTGAATATCTTGCGCTGTGGAAAGCGTAAGCGAATGGTTAGGAAGATGTGGGTTCCCAACAAGAGAATTATCATTGGCCATCCCCAAAGGAATGAGCTAAAAGCTGTGAAAAAATCGTTGATTGCATCCATCGTCATCTCGTGTATTATTTATTGTTTATAATTTGTTATTTCTCAAATTCTACCTTGACATTCGGAAACCCCATTGTCTTGAGCATCTCTCTGAATTGCTGCTTGGCATTTCGTTCTGCCGCTTGAATATTTTGGGGAGTAAGGCAGCGCTTTTTCATCAAGGCGTAGGCTCGGTCGTACATTGCCTGACGATCTCCACCCGTCCATTTGCCTTCTTCGAAGAAACTTTTGGTCTTTGCCTCATCGATGAAGTTATTGTCGAGTAACTTTATGGGAGGTAATGTGCAAATGATGGAGTCGTTATCGACATCGGTCTCTATCCAACCTTCCTTGGCATCTTTCATGTCTATACCTAACCTGAGCGTACCATAATAAATGCGTACCAGCTGGTCATCGCCAAAGAACCCATGCCTAACGGTATCAACCAGTTCTTCGTCGCTGATGGCAAGAAACTCCCATTGTCCTATTGCTTCGATGCTTTCTATCTGGGTTGGTGAGATAGTGGTCTTTTCAGCCGTGATGATACTCGCTGTATTGTCCTTGTTAAGCCAATAGAGTGCTCCACCTATTATTATAAGGAGGAGTATGGTCAATGAAATCGTAAATTTCTTCATGTCTTAATCCTCCTTGTTACTTGTTATTTGTAGGGCTTGTTTTCTGTTCTATGGTTAAGCTATTGAGGAAGTTCTTGATGTCGTCGAATGTGAACTTCTTGCGGAAGCTTATCTTGATGTTCTCTTCCTTGAATCCCATGTTCTTAAGCATAGGGATGATGGTGTTTGCTGCACTCAGGCGAGCTTGTTCCACTAGGTTAAGATTGGGAATGTCGCGAATGATGCTTTGTCTGCCTTGTTGTTCTAGTTGGGCAAGCTCAGCGTCCGTGAAATTACTGCGAGTGATTGAAATGTATTGTTTCACTTCCTTATGGTCTATCTTGCTGCTGGTGAGTATCATCTTGGGGTCTGGCAAAATGATTTCTATCTTGTTTCCCTTGCGTGATATGTTCTTGGCAGAGAACCCCTGGAAATCGATGTATGCTTTGACGGTGGCATTCATCGGGATGGCTACCTTGCGGTTTGAGCCAGGAACATGGATATTGAATTCTTTCTTAAGGAAAGAGCCTTTCAAGTTCAATTGGTCATCATGAGTGATGATTTTATGAACATGGGCTTCTGCTGTATAAAGGCGACTGCATTTCTGGATCAGCATCACCATCACAGGAAGCGTGTCGATGACACTGGTCTTTTCGTTTTTCGTTTGCTGGTGAGAGCAAGATGAAAAGGCTAGAATTGTTGCAGATAATATGATAAATAAACCCTTTTTCATACAAAATGTTTGAATTTTGCTGCAAAGATACTACATTTTGTTTGAAAAACCAAACCTGCGGCTTGTTTTTGTATAAAAATGATGCTTTTTTATGAAATGGTGACGGAATTAGTAGCTTGGACAACGTAAAAAGCCCTTGAAGTTATCTTTTGCTTCAAGGGCTTTTTCTTCGAGTTTCTTTCTTTTTGAATGAAAGAAAATTATGTTTCTTTCTCTATGAAAAAATGTATTTCTTACAGAATGATAGAAAAAATTATTTCATAAGTCTTCTGTAATCTTTGTCGAATGCCTGAGGATGGCGACCGATGAAAAGGACATTGAGGAGGCAATTGGCAGCCAACTCCACATCGTTGAGGTCTGCACCTTTTCCTTTCTTCACTTCTTTGCCAAGGCATACGTCCCACGTGCTCTGAAAGCAGCTGTCATTGGCTCCCACAAACATATTGTTGGAGTTGGGGTCTTCCATCAACTCGAATCGGATTACCTTCTTGGAGCTGATAGGCTGGATGTCGCAAAGCATATTGAATGCTTTTTCGAAGACATCACGATGCAACTGAGCGTTGGGGAACATCTCGTTGACTGTAGGAAAAATCTCCTCAAACTCGAACGACTGCAATAACTGATAGAGTTTCATATATACACCTTAAATTATATAATAGAACTTCTTAATTGTAAATTAGGACTTCTGTTTTATTTACAAGTGCTTTTTAGAATTTAGCCATCTTGATGGCATCGATGGCGCATTCGTCTCCCTTGTTTCCCAACTTGCCACCGCTGCGATCCTTGGCCTGCTGAAGGTCGTTGGTGGTGAGAAGACCGTAAATAACGGGAATCTCTTGTGTGGCATTGAGGCGAGCGATACCATAGGTAACACCTTGGCAGATATAGTCGAAGTGAGGAGTCTCGCCACGAATTACACTACCCAAGATGATGACGGCATCATAACCGCCATTGAGTACCATCTGATGGGCACCATAGATAAGCTCGAAGCTTCCTGGTACTGTCTTTACATGGATGTTCTCTGTCAATGCACCATGTTTCTCTAAAGTCTTGACCGCTCCATCGAGTAGTGCGCCAGTTATCTCAGGGTTCCACTCTGCCACAACGATGCCAAAGCACATATTGCTAGCGTCTGGTACCTGGGAGAAGTCGTATTCTGATAAATTATGAAGTGCTGTTGCCATAATTGCTTCTTCCTTTCTTTTAAATATCTTTGTTATGAATCAGATATTAGTTAGAGGCACGCTCGATGTACTTGTCAATCTCAGAGCTCTGAACGAGCATAGAGTTGATGTACTTCTTTTTGACATCTTGATAGATGCTCAAAGCGTCAGCCTTCTTACCCTGACTTTCCAAAATCTCACCTGCTTTGATGAGAAATGTAGGAGAAAGCGAGTTGTTAGTGTCATCCTCTGCCTTGTCATCTGCCATAGAAGCAGCCTTCTTGAAAGCATCTACAGCCTGATCGAGCTTGTTGAGGTGAGCGTAAGCATCACCGAGAGCAGCTTCTGCTGCAGGGCTTATCATCTGGTCGCCCTTAGAAGAGAAAGCATCCAAACTCTTTTCGGCTTCTGTCCATTTGCCGAGGTTGGCATAGCAAAGTCCTGCGTAGAGATTGGCGAGATTTCCAGCCTTTGTGCTGCTATATTCGTCTGCAATCTTAGCGAAGCCTACGTAGCCAGCACCGTCACCATTGAGTGCCTGTTCGTACATCTCGTTTTGGAAGTAGGTCTGTCCCTTGCCCAGCATCGTGCTAGCCTTGTCCTCGCGTGGACCTGCTATCTGAGAAATGTAACCGAACACACCTGCGATGATAACGATGACTGCTACCACTGCGATAATAATTGCCTTCTTGTATTTCATAAAGAAGGCTTCACTCATGTTGAGGCTCTCGATTTCCTGAGCCTGTACTTTGTTGTTTGCCATTTTTATTTTTTGTTTTTATTATTCCTCTTTTTTGTTCTTGTCTTTTTAATTATTCTTCTCTGCTTTGTTGGCAAAAGCTTAGGCTTTGCCACAGTTTAGGTTGCAAATTTACTGATTTTTATTCAGATATTGAAATTTCTAGCCCACTTTTTTCGTTTTTTGGTCTTTTTCTGCTAACTTTGCAGTCAATAAGCAGAAAAGAGTCTATGATTTTAAAGAATATATCCATCATTAACTATAAAAACATCAAGAGCGCCAACCTAGAGTTGTCGTCCAATATTAATTGTCTTATCGGTCAGAACGGTATGGGTAAGACCAACTTTCTTGATGCCATTTACTATCTCTCCTTCTGCAGGAGTGCGAACAATCCCATTGATTCACAAATCATCACCCATGATGAGTCTTTCTTTATGCTCGAAGGCAATTATGTGAACGACAATGGGGATATGGAGAACATCTATTGTGGGATGAAGCGTGGAACAAAGAAACACTTCAAGCGCAACAAGAAAGAGTATAAGCGCCTATCACAGCATATCGGACTCATCCCATTGATATATGTCTCGCCTTCGGATGTCTCGCTCATCGAAGGAGGAAGTGAAGAGCGTAGAAAATTAATGGATGTGGTCATCTCGCAATATGATAACACTTATATCGAGACTTTATCTAATTATAATAAAGCTTTGCAGCAGCGTAATGCTCTCTTGAAAATGGAAGCAGAGCCTGATGCGATGCTTATGGAACTATGGGAGCAGCAGATGGCTCTGAATGGAGAACAACTCTATGCCAAGCGCCAAGCTTTCGTGAATGAATTAGTTCCTATTTTCCAGCAGATTTACCAACATGTTTCTGGAGACAAGGAACATGTGGGCTTACGCTATGTGTCCCATTGTCAAAGAGGTCCGTTACTTGATGTGATACAGCGAGATAGGTTCAAGGATAGGGCTGTGGGATATTCGCTGCATGGCGTGCATCGTGATGACTTGGAGTTTACGATTGGCGATTATCAGATGAAGCGGGAAGGAAGCCAAGGACAGAACAAGAGTTTTGTCATAGCCTTGAAACTCGCCCAGTTTAGTTTTTTAAAGCGCACTTGCTCGAACACTACTCCCTTGCTCTTGTTGGATGATATTTTCGATAAATTGGATGCACAGCGTGTGGAGTCTATCGTGCAACTGGTGTCGAGCGATAACTTCGGTCAAATCTTCATCACGGATACCAATCGTGACCATCTGGATCAAATACTTCATCGTCTGAATGGCGATTATAAGATTTTCTTGGTCGAGCAGGGTGAAATTCGAAATTGTTAGAATTGTTTTCGTGTTAACAAAAGCAAAAAATAACTTTTGGGGGATTCTCGGTTAAACCTTTTATGTTTTCGGGAGTCTAATTAATTGATTAGAATTCATAAACTGAACTTTTATTATATCGTGTAAGATTCAATAGGAAATTTATTAGTTAGTATTTAGGTATTGTGGAGCATTGGCTTGTGAAAGTCGATGCTCTTTTTTCTTTTTTAACGGCTAGGCGACAAATGTCTCGTTTTTTTTTATTAATTTTGTAGCATCAAACAAAATAACAATGATGAAACGAATCAATTACATATTTTTGATAACTTTGGTATTAGGAATGATGGTTTCTTGTGCCGAAAAGAAGAAGAGCAATATTATTATTGCGCCTAAACCAGTGGCGAAAGTTACAAACAAACCAACTCAGAAAATGAGTGAATATGAGCAAGCCAGAGATGTTGAATGGTTGGGGAGCATCTACAAGGTAATTGTAAAGCGTACTTCTGATAGTGAATTACCTATCGTAAAGATTGATGATACCAATAAATATTATGATAATAAAATAAGTCTTCGTGTCCTTCGTAAGGATGGATCGGAATTTTTCAAACGTATTTTTACCAAATCAGATTTTACGAGTTATCTCGACACTCACACCAAGGAACAAGGGGCACTACTGGGTATTGTGTATGTCAAGGCAGAAAGCGACAACTTGCTTTTTGCTGCAAGTGTAGGCTCGCCTGATGTCGCTAGTGATGAGTATGTGCCTATGGTTTTGAAAATATCGCGCTTCGGGGCTGTTAGTATCACAAAAGACCAATTGCTAGATACGGATTCAGGAGAAGAAACCCCTGAGCACAAGGGGACAAAGAAATACTCATCGAATGAAGAAGATGACGATGAGGAGGAAGGAGTATAAGCGTAAATACTCCATATAGACTTTCTTGACAATGCCTATATGGAGTGTTTTTGGGTAACCTCTGATTTTCTTGATAGTATTAGTAAAATCTAACGTCTGCGATAACGTGCGAGCCCACTTGCTCGTTTAGTTGGCGTACTAGGATGGAACGATTCATCGTGAGGTCTGCCCTTAGAGCAGGATTCTTCAGATTCACAAAGAGGGTCTGGTTTTTAATGAATTTTTCTCCGCAATAGTTGGCTATTGGCTTACCTACTACATTGTCCCAACTATCCATCAGACGTTTTTGAAGTAATGGAGTTTCCAAACCTTCGTTTCTGAGAAATTCTGGCAGTAACTCTCCTATGGAGCGAACTTTTTTTCTGAACATTTTCCTTTAAAATTTAAATTAATATGGTTTTTCCAAAGAGAAAATCACTTCATTCATCTTGATGTCTGTTGCCTCTGTAGGTATGTATTCTAGCATTTGAAAAGGGAAGCATATACCTATTTTATATAGAGAGGGGATTTGTTGTAAGAATCTGTCATAATATCCTTTGCCTCTTCCTAAGCGATTGCCTTCCTTATCAAATCCCATGCCTGGGATAATACCCACCTCTATCTCGGAATATCTATTTTTGGGAAAAAGAATTCCTGCGGGTTCCATGATATGGAATGCACCTTCTTTTAGGTCTTGTTTTCCTGAGTATTCCCTGATTTCCAGATTTTCGGCACCTATGACCACAGGTAGTAATACCTTTTTTCCATTTGCTATCATCTTGTCGATAAAGCTATGAGTTTTCACCTCGTCTGGGAGAGAATAATACATTAAGATCGTATGGGCTTTCCGAAAATGATTGTTTTCTGAGAGTTTAGCCAAAACAGAAAGCGACAGTTCCTCAAGTTGGCTTGAGGAATACTGTCGCTTTTTGTTTTTTATGATTTTTCTTAAATCTGCTTTTTTCATGTTTATGCATTTGTCAACATCAAATTATTGCTATGCAACGAACGGTAGTTGTATGGTGTGTTGACCATAGCTACCTTCTGTTTCTTGTGCTTAGCCTTGGCTGCTGGTGCCGGTTTCTTTGGGAAAGCCGCATGGTTCTTGAAGACTTCCAGTGTCTTTTGTATCACAGGATCGTCTTGGTTGATATATTGTGTCCATGCCTGTTCGTCGAGCATATTGTAGATGATGCGGCTATCGATGACTCTATCCAAAAGCTTGTGCGACTTCTTGATGAGAAGGTTTCGACGTTTCAAGCCATGTTTGTCTGCATAGGTGACGAATTGCTCCACCATGTTCTGGCTATCCAGGTAGTCGGCGAGTTGCATCATCTCCTTGAAGTTGTTCAGCTTTGGACGATTGTCGTCGGTATAGGTGAATGCAAATTGTAGGATGAGTCCACTCATACTAGCCTCCTTGAAGTAAGAGGTCATGCCGAGCGTATCTTCTGGTACGAAGATGTCTGGGGTAATACCACCTCCTCCATATACCACACGTCCGATGCTGGTGTGATAAGCCGGACCAGTGTGCTTGATGCTGTCTTGTGAGAAGAATTCTCCATGCTCATAACGAGTGAGGAGATCTTGTTCGTAGTCTTTGTCATCTCCCAGGGTGTATGGTTTCTGGATGCATCTCCCAGAAGGTGTATAGTAGCGGGCGATGGTGAGACGGATGAGGCTATGATCAGGGAACTCAATTTGTTGTTGTACCAATCCCTTTCCGAACGAACGGCGACCAATGATGGTGGCACGGTCGTTGTCTTGCATAGCACCTGCGAAGATTTCCGCCGATGATGCAGAACCCTCGTTGATGAGTACAACCATTGGAATCTTTTGGTATGAGCCCTTGCCGTCGCTTCGATAGTCTTGGCGTGGTGACTTGCGTCCCTGTGTATAAACTATCAATCTCTTCTCGGGCAGGAATTCGTTTGCCATATTCACGGCCGCTGCCAGATAGCCACCTGAGTTGTCACGCAAGTCGATACATAGGTTGTTAAATCCCTGTTGTGAGAGTTTGGCGAGGGCGATAAGCATCTCTGGATATGTGTTCTCGCCAAAATTCTTGATGCGGATATAGCCTGTGTTGTCGTCGAGCATATAAGCGGCTGTGACACTCTTGGTAGGTATTTCACCACGGGTCACGGTGAAGGTTTGTACCTTCTTGCTGCCATAGCGGATGACTCCTATTTTTACCTTGGTATCCTTAGGTCCCTTCAAGCGATGCATGGCTTCCTGATTGGTGACAATCTTGCCTACAAAAGGCTTACCATCCACGGCTACGATTTTGTCGCCTGCTAGTAATCCCGCTTTTTCAGCAGGACCGTTCTGAATCACATTCTGCACATGGATGGTGTCATCACGAATCACAAATTCAATTCCAACACCTGAGAACGAACCTTTGAGGTCGTCGGTGGCTTGAGCTGCATCCTTCGCACTGATATATACAGAGTGAGGGTCCAACTCGGCAAGAATCTGCGGTATCGCCTTATCTACCAACGAATCAATGTTCACGGCATCCACATATTGGTCGTCGATAAGGTGGAGCAAGTTGTTCAAACGATTGCTTCCACTATTGATGACGTTCAGGCGGTTGCCGGAGAAATGATTCGAGAAGAATGTGCCGATGATGATGCCTATCACGACGCAGATCGCCATGATAAAAGGCATAAACCGATTGGTCTTATTCTTGTTCATATTCATAACTTAACTAACTTTATACTAACATATCTATCTTGGTTCCTCGAGGCTTGCTATTGCCCCGAGGAATCTTCTTTATCTATTTTCTTCATCAGGATTGAGATACTCCACTTTGATGCCTGCTCTCTTCAATAGGTCAAGGCCATCGGTGAGTCGGTATTTCTCGGCATAAACTACACGCTTGATGCCTGCTTGGATGATGAGCTTAGAACACTCGATACAAGGGGAGGCGGTGACATAGAGTGTACTGCCTTCGCTGTTGTTGCTGCTTCTAGCCAACTTGGTGATGGCGTTTGCTTCTGCATGGAGAACGTAAGGCTTGGTGACACCGTTCTCCTCACAGATATTCTCGAATCCACTCGGTGTTCCGTTGTATCCATCACTGATGATCATCTTCTCCTTCACTACCAAGGCTCCCACCTGTCGGCGTTTGCAATAGCTGTTTTCTGCCCAGATGCGAGCCATTCGCAAATAGCGAAGGTCCAGTTTCTTTTGTTTCGAAAGATTGTTCTCCATTTTCTTTTTTATTATTTTAATGGATGTAAAATTCCTGTTTGGCGGATGTTTAACTCTTGCTTCAAACTTCCTCTTCCATCTCTTAACTTCTAACTTTCTTGATTTCGTTGCGTTCGAGCAAGGCATCGATGGTAGGCTCTTGTCCACGGAATCTCTTGTAGAGAGTCATTGGATGTTCGGTGCCACCCTTTGACAAGATGTTGTCTCTGAAGCTCTGAGCGGTAGCTCGGTCAAAGATGCCATTTTTCTTGAATACACTGAAAGCGTCGGCATCGAGTACCTCTGCCCATTTGTAGCTGTAATATCCTGCGGCATAGCCACCTGCCATGATGTGTGAGAACTGTACTGTCATACAAGTCTCCTTCAGCTGTGGCAGAATCATCGCTTCTTTCCATGCTTCCTTCTCGAATGGAATGATGTCGTCGTTGAATGGCTTCATTTGTGTATAATATGCCATGTCGAGCAATCCGAAACTTACCTGTCGAAGACAAGCGTATGCTGCCATGAAATTGCGACTCTTCACAATACGTTCGATGAGTTCGTCAGGCAATGGTTCGCCTGTTTTGTAATGGAAAGCGAAGGTGCGAAGAAAGTCTTTTTCGATGGCGTAATTCTCCATAAACTGGGATGGTAACTCCACGAAATCCCACCAGACATTGGTGCCAGAGAGACTTTCGAAGCGGGTGTTGGCAAACATGCCGTGGAGGCTATGACCGAACTCATGCAGGAATGTCTCCACCTCGCCCAATGTCAGGAGAGCTGGTTTTTCTGCTGTTGGCTTGGTAAAGTTCATCACCACGCTTACATGAGGACGCACATTGTTGCCCTTATGGTCTATCCATTGTCCCTGAAATTCTGTCATCCAAGCTCCGCCCTGCTTGCCCTTGCGAGGAAAGAAATCAGCATAGAATACAGCAAGATAGCTACCGTCCTTGTCGAATACTTCGTATGCCTTGACATCTGGATGATATACAGGAATCTCCTTATTCTCCTTAAAGGTAATGCCATAGAGTTTGTTGGCAAGTCCGAAAACGCCGTCTATCACCTTGTCGAGCTGGAAGTATGGGCGGAGCATCTCTGCGTCGAGGTTGTATTTCTCCATTTGGAGTTTATGGGAATAGAAACCGAAGTCCCATGGCTTGATGTCGAAGTCGGCGCCTTCTATTTTTTTTGCGAGTGCTTTTACTTCCTCTGTCTCCTTGACAGCTGTAGGCTTATAAGCTGTGATAAGGTCGTTCAAAAGTTTATATACATTTTCTGTGTTGCTCGCCATACGGTGGCGAAGCACATAGTTGGCGTATGTCTCGAAGCCTAGCAACTGTGCCAACTCGCGTCTTAAGTTGACCAAACGCTTGCAGATGTCCAAGTTGTTCTGTTCGTTGTCGTGCGTACACACAGTGTTACGAGCCATATACATCTGCTTGCGAAGCTCACGTTGGGTGGAATAGGTCATAAAAGGCGAATAGCTTGGATAATCGAGTGTGAATATCCATCCTTCTTCTTTTTTCTCTTGTGCGGTATGTGCTGCGGCAGCGATGGCAGTCTCTGGGAGTCCGTCAAGCTGTGCCTTGTCGGTGATATGCAGGATAAACGCCTTGTTCTCCTTCAATAGGTTCTGCGAGAACTGTAGAGTGAGCATACTGGCTTCCTCGGTGAGTTTACGAAGTTTCTCCTTGCCTTCCTCGTCAAGGAGGGCACCGCTGCGAACGAATCCGTCGTAGCTGGTATCGAGAAGCATCTTTTCTTCTGGTGTAAGTTCTCTATTTGGATGGTCGTGAACAAACTTGATACGCTCGAAGAGTTTCTTGTTGAGTGTTACATCATTGGCATGTTTGGTAAGAATAGGACTCATCTTTTGTGCCAACTCTTCCATCTCGTTGCATGTCTCTGCGCTCATCATACAAGAGAATACGTTGGATACACGGCTCAAGAGGTCGTAATAGTGTTCGCCTTTTTCAGTATCCACACGCGCTATGGTGTTCTCGAAGGTAGGCTCAGCAGGATCGTTTACAATCTTGTCGGTAGCCTCGTCATCACGGCGGATACCCTCCATGAATGCCTCCTCATAGTCGCTGAGTTGAATGCGGTCGAATGGGGCAGTGTTGTGTGGAGTACCATAAGGCAAGAAGAAAGGATTAACTCTCTTCTCTCCACAGTTTTCGTTTATGTTCTTTTCTGTATTCTTGTTTATGTTGTCTTGCATAATGTTGTTTTTTATCGATTAATTAATTTTTCGAGTGCTGGGATATGGATCCGTCCTCTGTATAGGTTCATGAGCTTCTTCGCTTGCATCTCGTTGAGAGCGTTAGATACATAGATGCGTTTTACGTTCATCTCTGCAGCCAGTCGGGTCATTTTGATGTAGATGAGCTTTTCGCCTGCAGGGCGAAGGCAGCGGCTCTCGAAGAATCTGGTGATGCGCTCACATAAATCCTTTGGGGAAACCCGAAAAAGACGACGATTGTTCTTCTGGGTCTGGGTGGAGATGATGTTGAGCAGGTTGATGCGGAATATTTCATACCTATCCGATAGCTTTCGTATTTCCGGCTTTCCGATGCTCATCAGGCTACAGTCGCTTTTTGCGGTGTAGGTGTGGGTGAAGTGTTGGTTGAATCCGAAGAGGCACTCTAGCTGGAATGCTTCTGGAGCCTTGATGTCTTCTTCTATGCGATACCCATGGTCGTCTGCTTCGGTGATGACGTTCAGCTCTCCTGTCAGGAGAAAATACAGGCGTTGACAAGGCTCGCCTTCTTGGGCGATGGTGTCCCCTGCTTCTACTTTCTTGAAATCGAACTTTGTGTGACCTGCAACTTCCAACAGGTCGCTTCGGCTCATTCCCAGGAATAATGGCAGGTTCAGGAGATTGTCGTATAGTCTGTCTTCTTGCATTGTTTGTTGTTATTTTTCGCAGAGCTTGTGTCTTCTTTTTTATGGATTCAGTAGTTTCTGCTCCATATTGGGGGAGTACCATACTTTATTGTTTCCCTTCTCATCGGCATAGATGAGATAAGCACAAAGTTCTGAATGTTTCTTAAGAACCTTCTTAGCTTCTTCCATCCCCATCACCATAAATGATGTGGCGTAAGCATCGGCTGTGGCGCAATTCTTGGCGAGCACAGTGGCTGAAAGTATGCTGTGCTGCACGGGATAGCCCGTCTTTGGGTCGATGGTGTGGGCATATTTCTTGCCATTCTTATAGTAGAAGTTGCGATAATTGCCGCTGGTAGCCATTGCGATGTCTGTGACTTCCAAAATGTCTTGAAGCTCGTTGTTGGTGTTGAGTGAGTCATCGGTTGGCTTGTTGATGCCTATATGCCAAGGCTTCTGTTTGTCACTGATACCGCTTACCACCACTTCACCGCCAATTTCCACCATGAAGTTTTTCACGCCTTTTGCTTTCAGAAATTTGGCAACCACATCGCTTCCATATCCTTTAGCGATGGCGGAACAATCGAGCATGGTCTTTGGATTTTCCTTGACCACCTGCTTGTTGCTGAGCTTCACCGTTTGATATCCGATAAAGCTTCGGATGCTGTCGATGGCGTTCTTGCTTGGAGTAACGCCTTTCTTGAATCCGAATCCCCATAGATTTACCAGTGGGGCGACGGTGATGTCGAAAGCTCCGTTGGTCTCCTTGGAGATGCTTTCTGCCAGGTTAAACACATCATAGAACATACTATCTACCATAACCCTTTCGTTGCGATTGATGTGGGAGATGATGGAGGTCTTGTTGAAAGGTGAGAGTGATTGATCCACCTTTTTCAATTCTGCCTCAATGCCATCCTTGTAGTTGGTGCTGCTTTCGTAGGTGATGTGATAGACTGTGCCAAACACGAATCCTTCATCGTGCTGATATACCGGGTCGCTATTCTTGTGGATGATGATGTAGCTACCTATGATCAAGAACAGCAGGAAGGGGATTTGCCATATCAGTTTCTTTTTATTCATATCTTATCTTTTCTTTTTAGGTTACAAGTGTCTCATCTTGTTTGTCAGGATACGCTTGCTGCCTAGATTTCAAATGTAACATTGAATGTGCCACCCAGTCGTGAACCACCTTGTTTACCGAAGCCTGGTACGTAGTATGTATTGCCCAAGTCTCCATCTTTGTGTTTTATGCGGCGCTTGTAACGGAAGCTCCATCCTATTCTTACGGGACCCCATATTTTGGCATCTACACCAAAAACACCTTCCAGCCAATGACAGTTGGCTGATACACTTTCGGCTCCGTATGGCGATTCGCCTCCCCAAACTGGATCCTTTATTGGGGGCGAAGACACATCATACTTGAATGAGGTGAAGCCATATCTGAATCCTCCGAACAGACGGTAGTCGTCATGCTTGTTCTTGAGTAGGTTCCAGTCTATGCCAATGCGACCGTATGGAGCATTCGTCTTGTATCTTATCTTGGTACTTTCGTCACTGGCGTCAGCCTTGCCGTATCCCAATTCGATGATAGGATAGTATTTGTCCTTCAGATTCACACGAAACGAAGCTTCGTATTGTCCATAATCACTTACCATCAACTGTACAGGACCGATGACATCAAATCCTACAGCCATGCCTCTTAGCAAAGGAATTGTGTCTGGCTCTATGGTGGCTATCTTCTTCTGCTGTGCAAAGGCTGTCAAGTTAATCGCGATTGCCAAAATAAATATAGAAATGCGCTTTAGATGCATCATAATTTACTTCTTTATGGTTGATGACTATCGAGTCGATGTAGTTGTGTGTGGTCTTTACTTCCATGATGGTGTGGAAATATGAAGCTCCACAATCCACAGACTCGAAATGCGAATAATTCTCCTTCTTCACGGTCACGGTGTCTTTCCACACTTGGTGATACTTATTGCGAATCTCGAAGTAGAACACGTCTTCTGGTTGATGGTAACTCATCGGCAGGATGAAGCTATCCACTTTCACGTCCTTGTTGATGAGTACGCTGTCTGTTCCCTCTTGCTTAGTGGTAGAAATGGATAGCGTGTCATTGAGTGTCGTCACATTGCCCATCAATTTGTACTTGGTGTAAGTGGTGTTGTTGAGTGGGCAATCGAGGCTTGTGCAACTCGCTATCATCAGTGCTATCACAAGGAAGACTGCTGGTATTATTTTCCGCATCTTATTTCCTTTTCTATTTGGTAATCATTACGGTTAGGATTCTGTCGGCTGATGAGGTCACCCAAAAATCCTGCCAGGAAGAACTGACTGCCTAACACCATCGCAATGAGGGCGATGTAGAAGTACGGTGAGTCAGTAATGAGGTGACCATAGATGCCATTGTGTAAGTCTATAGCCTTGTCGATGCCCAGGCCGATAAGCGAAAGGAAGGCGATGAAGAATACCACGCTGCCCAAGAATCCGAACACGTGCATTGGCTTCTTGCCAAAATTGCTTAGGAACCAAAGGGTCATCAGGTCGAGATAACCGTTTACAAAACGATTCCAGCCCATAAACTTAGATTTGCCAAACTTGCGTGCTTGGTGGTGTACTGGCTTTTCGCCAATTTTTGCAAAGCCAGCGTTCTTGGCAAGATATGGTATATAGCGGTGCATCTCGCCATACACCTCGATGTTCTTGACCACATCCTTGCGGTAAGCCTTCAACCCACAGTTGAAGTCGTGTAAGTTGTGGATGCCGCTCACCTTGCGGGCTGTAGCGTTAAAGAGCTTGGTTGGGATGGTTTTGCTCAATGGGTCGCCCTGCTTGCGGTTCTGCTTGTAACCAGAAACAAGGTCATAACCTTCCTTGGTAATCATCTGGTAAAGCCCTGGTATTTCGTCAGGAGAATCTTGCAGGTCGGCATCCATCGTAATGACGACATCGCCTTGTGCTTCCTTGAAACCACAATAGAGTGCTGGGCTCTTGCCGTAGTTTCGGCGGAATTTAATGCCTTTTACCTGCTCATTTTTCTCGGCAAGTTCTTCTATGACGTTCCATGAACGGTCGGTTGAACCGTCGTTCACGAAGATGACTTCGTATGTGAAGTCGTTGGCATCCATCACACGCTTAATCCATGCGTAAAGTTCTGGCAACGACTCTTCCTCATTGAAGAGAGGAACGATTACAGAAATATCCATTTTTCTTTATTTGATGTTTTGAGTTTCTAAATTTTGTGTTTTGTCTTCGTCTAATCCGATAGTTTATTGCTGAATAGACTGCTGTTGCAGATTCTTCTTGGCAAAGATGGCTGCAAGAATAGGACTAAGTATCGCACCTGCTATCAAATCGGTAATCATGAACATTGATGCCCAAGCGATAGGCTTCATCATTGTGAGGGCATCGAGGAGAGTCTTCGACTCCTGTGCCGTGAGCTGGTAAGCTTGCGCTACCATCTGATAGTTTGCCTGGAGTTGGTTCATAAACATTCCTGTGTTCATAAATCTAAACCAAAGATACTGCACGATGGTGAGTAGCAGTGTGGCATAAAAGAATGTCTGGAGACAATAGTAGAACCCATGTCGGAAGGAAATATGCCCTTCTCTCACATTGTCGCGGAATGCTTTCAGACGCTTTGCCACCACGAATGGGGTAGAGATGATGAGCAGGTTGGAGATGAGTCCCAGCATTTGGTAGCTAGGGTCGGCAGCCAACATTGTACAGACGAAACTGGCAATCCATACGATACCTAGGATTGCGCCGTCTTGGCGAGCGAAAGCCTTGGTTTGCTTGATTTTCCCCAGGTCGATGATGACGGTCTTCACTCTTTGGAATTGTTTGTCTGATTTTTTTTCTTCTTGATTCTCTTTATTTTCAGTATTCATTGTTATATTGTATTTTCAGTTTGATGTGGATAATCATTTCATATTCACTTTATCATTCTGCAAAAATACAACTTTTTTATTATATAAGGTGTATAGGGGAAGAATATTTATATATAATTAAAGATAATAAGGAGGTGTCTAAGGAAAAATAGCTAAAGATTTATAAAACGAAAAAGGAACTTCCCTTGTGGGAAAGTTCCTTTTTGAGCCTCTTGTCGGATTCGAACCAACGACCCCGAGATTACA
>ERZ808240.788-NODE-788-length-40751-cov-4.720538_pt1 | contig 40751 bp, 32 predicted proteins | sample MGYA00521084_ERZ808240 | MGnify/ENA primary metagenome ERZ808240 (study PRJEB31516, sample SAMN03275571) | gut metagenome | biome: mammalia-associated habitat; material: feces | host: Papio cynocephalus | place: Kenya | collected 2012-08-06 ... | reverse complement strand
TGGAGAACCTGAAAGACTGGTGCATCTCCCGTCAGCTGTGGTGGGGCCATCGCATCCCGGTGTTTTATTGCGAGGATTGCGGCTGGGAAGACGCGCTGCTCGAGGACACTGATGTTTGCCCGAAGTGCGGCAGTCACCATGTGCATCAGGACGAGGACGTGCTTGACACGTGGTTCTCAAGCCAGCTGTGGACGTTTGCCACGCAGGGTTGGCCGGACAACACGTCGCTGCTTGAGGGGCACCATCCCACTAAGGCGCTGTTCACGGCGCGTGACATCATCGCGCTTTGGGTTGCGCGCATGATTATGTCCTCCACGTATTTCCTGAAGGAAATCCCGTTTGAGGACGTGGTCATCTACGCCACTATTTTGGCCAAAGACGGCACACGCATGTCGAAATCTAAGGGCAACGGCGTCAACCCCATGGACCTTATCGAGAAGTACGGCGCCGACGCCATGCGCTTCAACCTGCTTACATTGGTCACGAACAACCAGGACGTGCGCTTCGACGCGAACCTTGACAAGAAAACGCGCGAGCTTATCGACAGCCCGCGCACCGAGCAGGCTCGTGCGTTCGTTACGAAGATTTGGAATGCAAGCCGTTTCGTGCTGGGCAACCTCGAGGGCTTCACGCCTGGTGCGCCCGTTGCGCGCACGCAAGCAGATGCGTGGATCTTCAGTCGTTTGGCGCGTTTGTCAAAGGTGGTCACCGACGGCATTTCGGCGTATCAGTTCGGCGAAGTTGCCCGCGAGCTGCACGGCTTTTTCTGGAATGAGTTTTGCGACTGGTACATCGAGTTTTGCAAGGCAAGTTTGCGCGGCGAGGGCGATGAGCGCTTGCAAACGCAGCGCAACCTGGTGTTCGTGCTGGACAACGCCCTGCGCCTGCTGCATCCGGCCATGCCGTTTGTCACCGAGGCCATTTGGGAGCACGTGCCGAAGGCCGATGGCGAGAAGCCGGCGCTGATGGTTGCCGCTTGGCCCGAACCCGAAACGCTAGCTAGCTGGATCAACCCCGAGGCTGAGCGTGCGGTGGGTATGCTGTGCGGCGTAGTGGGAGCGGTGCGTTCCACGCGCGCTCGCTATGGCATCAGCCCCAAGCAAGAGCTTGATGTGGTGGTGAATGCCCAGGCCGAAAACGTCGACGTGCTCACCGAGCTGTCTGCGCAAATCGTAAGCATGGCGCATGTGGCAAACTTCACCGTGGCCGCTGGCGCTGAAAAGCCTGCCGAAAGCGCGGCGGTAGTTGTTGAAGGCGCCGAGGTGTACAGCGTGCTTACCGGCATGGTTGATTTCGACGCAGAACGTGCGCGTTTGGCCAAGGAGCAGAAGAAGCTTGCAGCCGACGCCGCGAAGCTGGAAAAGAAGCTGTCTAACCCGGGCTTCTTGTCGAAGGCGGCGCCCGAGATCATCGAGAAAGACCGCGCAAAGTTGGCTGATGCGCAAGACCAGCTGGCGCGTGTTGAGGCGCAGCTAGCAGAACTTGGATAGTTTGCGGAGGAATTCGCAAGCTTGACAACCAACCCTTGCACGATAGGGAATAGGGCGGTATACTGTCCAATCGTGTCTTGTGACAAGTAAAGGTTTTACTGAACATATAAGAAGGAACAGGCAATGGATATCATTCGCGCCATCGAGCAGCAGCAGATTAAGTCGGATCTCCCCGAATTCCACGTGGGCGACAACGTCAAGGTTCACTACCGCATCACCGAGGGTAACCGTGAGCGTATCCAGGTGTTCCAGGGCGACGTCATCCGTCGTCACGGCCATGGCGTTCGCGAGACCTTCACGGTTCGTAAGATTAGCTTCGCTGTGGGTGTGGAGCGTACCTTCCCGGTGCATTCCCCCAAAATCGACAAGATTGAAGTCACCCGTCAGGGCGATGTGCGTCGCGCCAAGCTGTACTACCTGCGCGACAAGGTGGGCAAGGCTGCCAAGATCAAGGAGAAGTCTTTCCGCTAAGCTGTGCTTTTCGCAAAGCTAGTGCAAGAACCCTTTCACCCTGCGGTGGAAGGGTTCTTTTTTTGTTGGGCGGACATTCGCGGTTTGTTTGCAGGTTAGCATTGCTTGGCGGGCAACCGCACAGCTAAGGTGCGCTATGCTACATGCAAGTAGTATTGCGGGGAAGGCGAAGCATGGGACCTACGGTTGCGGAGATTAAAGAAAAGCTGCAACGTGCAGACGCGGCGGAGTTTGCCGTGCTTGAGCGATCGCTGGTGGCTGATACGCGCAAAGGCGTTCGCAGCGCGGTGGAAACGGCGCGGCGTCGTATAGCAGCGGAGCAGGCGGAGGCAAAGCGTCTTGCAAACATGTACTCGTTCCAAGCTGAAGTTGCGGGCGGCAAGCTTGTTGTGGGGCTTGACGAGGTTGGCCGCGGCCCGCTTGCCGGTCCGCTGGCGGTTGGTGCCGTGGTGCTGCCCGAGCAGCCGCACATCGCCGGGTTGAACGATTCGAAGCAGGTAAAGCCTGAGCGCCGCGAGGAAATTGCCGCGCAAATCAAGGACGTTGCGCTTGCTTGGACCGTGCAGTACATCGAGCCAGCCGACATCGATGCTAACGGCATGACTGCTTCGCTTATCACGGCGTTTCGCAAGGCTGTTCGCACAGTTGAAGCTGCGGGCATTGAGCCCGAGGTGGTGCTGCTTGACGGCAATCCGTTGCATATGGATTCGCGCGAGGTGAACGTGGTGAAAGGCGACGGAAAATGCGCATCTATTGCCGCGGCGTCCATCGTTGCGAAAGTCGAACGTGATGCGCTTATGTGCGAATACGCCCAACGCTATCCCGCTTACGATTTTGCTTCCAATAAAGGGTATGCAAGCCCGGCCCACATCCAGGCTATTAAAGACTACGGCCTGTGCCCTATCCATCGCGTGTCGTTTTGCCATGCGTTTGTGCAGGAATCGCTGTTTTAGCGGGCGTTCTAGCTGCGTGTAAGGTGGGCAAATGTGGCCAGCTCAGTATATGGGCTGGCCACATTTGTTGCGTGTGAGGCGTTCTAGGCGTTGGGACCACGCGTCGTGTGCTTCCTTGCTGCGACTGTAGATTCGATGTGGCCCACATACAAGGAAGAGGTGCGCCGGTAGATTGCAAGGCCTCTGCAAGATAAAGGTTTTAATGAAGGAAGATTCAGGTGCATTGGCGTGTTGCATTTCTGCAAGGTTTGAGCTGTTTTGTGCGGTTATATCTGCAAAAGATGCGCAAGGTTAGCTTGCTAAGGTTGGTGATGGCTGAGAAAGGAGAGCTATGACCAACCCCGATTATGCGCAGTGTGGCGCACGTGCAACTCGGAAGAGAACACTGAGACAACCTTCGCGCACGCAGCAGGGCGAATTGTCGTCAAAATCTGCAAGCGCATCGAACGCATTGGCGCTTGCGTCAGACAATCAACAGGCGTCGCCAGATTCGCTTTCTGCGCAAAAACGCGGCGACGCATTGCGAAACGGCTCCGCGACGGCTTGCCCTGTTCGCTCGGACCGTGCGAGGAAGGTGGCGGCGCGCAGTGCGGCTCCTGTTGCGAAAAACCCGGCGGACAGGCGCAAGAAGATGGGTGTTCGGAATAAGCAGATTGGTTGCGAAGGGGAGAACCTTGCGGCAAACTTTTTGGTGAATCGCGGATACGAAATCATCGCGCGCAACTGGTCGTGCGCGGCGGGCGAAGCGGATATCATCGCGCGAGACGCTGATACGCTGGTGTTCGTAGAGGTGAAAACGCGCACGAGCATCGAAAAGGGTTTGCCAAGCGATGCCGTTGATCAGCGTAAACGAGGAAAATACGAACGGATAGCAACCTATTTCACCCAACGATTCGAAGCTGACAGCATCCCTATTCGCTTTGACGTGATATCGGTGCTCATGAAAGAAGATAGGGCAACGCTGCGGCATCACATCAACGCGTTTGGGGTGGCGTGATGGCTGCGGCGTCGTGCGTGGTGCGTGCGGCAACGCTGCGCGGCGTGCAGGCTGTTCCCGTGGACGTTGAAGTGTGCATCTCAAACGGCATGCCGGGCTTTTCCATCGTTGGCATGGGTGATGCTTCGGTGCAAGAATCTCGTGAACGTGTGCGTGCCGCCTTGCGCGCGTGCGGATTTACCATGCCCAACAGCAAAGTGGTGGTGAACCTTGCCCCTGGCGCGCTGCGCAAGACCGGTTCGGGGTTCGATTTGCCTATTGCAGTGGGCCTGCTGTGCGCTACGGCGCAAATCAACCCGCAGATTTCGGAAGATTATTTGTTCGTGGGGGAGTTGTCGCTAAATGGAGCGGTGCGTCCTGTGCCGGGCCTGCTCGCGTATGCGTTGTGCGCGAAACAGCTTGGCTTGCCGCTTGCCAGTGCCCAGGAAGACGGTGCGGGTGCTGTTGAGGGCCTTGAGCGGCGCATCGTGGGCGGGTTATCAGATTTACGTACGGGCGATTTTGCTCGGTTGAGCGCCGGTAACCGACATACACCGGCTTCCGAAAAGGACTTCAGGGACATTGCCGGGCACGACATGGCGAAACGCGCGTTTCAGATTGCTGCAGCGGGAGGCCATGGCGTGCTTATGATGGGGCCGCCCGGCTCGGGTAAAACAATGCTGGCCTCGCGCTTACCTTCCATCTTGCCGCCGCTGTCGCGTGAAGAGGCGCTGGAAACCGCGGTAATCCATTCGGTTGCCGGTGAAGATGTTGCGGCCGAGCTTGCGGGCATTCGGCCGTTTTGCGCCCCTCATCACAGTGCAAGCTTAGCGGGCTTGGTGGGCGGCGGTTCTCCACCGCGCCCGGGCGCAATCTCGCTTGCCCATAACGGCGTGCTGTTTTTGGACGAGCTGCCTGAGTTTGCGCCATCGGTGTTGCAGGGTATTCGGCAACCTATGGAATCGGGAGAGGTGGTGGTCACGCGCGCCGATGGGAGCGTGAAATTTCCCGCACGGTTCATGCTGGTAGCCGCTGCAAACCCGTGTCCTTGCGGACATTTTGGCGACCGTCAGCGCACGTGCACCTGCACGCAGCGGCAAATCAGCACGTATCAAGGCCGCATCGGTGGTCCGGTGCTCGATCGCATTGACGTGCATATCGATGTGGCGCGCATCGAGCCGGGGCAGGTGCTGGCAACAGGCCATGGTACGTCTTCGGCACAGCTGCGCGAAGGCGTTATGGCTGCGCGCGAGTACTCAACGTGGCGGCGCGCGCACACGGGCATCGACGAGCGCGGCGCCTCAACAGAAGTGCTGGTGCGGGCTTGCAATTTAGTGAAGCGCGACGCGACATTCTTCGAGTCCATCGCCACGAAAAGCAACATGAGCGGTCGGGCCATCATGCGCACGCTGGCGCTGTCGCGTACCATCGCCGACATGGAGCAGGCCGCCTCAGTAGGGCATGATCACATCTGCGAAGCGGTTGGGTTTAGGCTGCGAGAAGGGGGTGTGCGCTCATGAGCGCGCGTAGCGGTTGCGTGCATCACCTTGAGGGGCCACGGTACGTGTTGCGTCCCGGAGACGCGTTGTTTCCGGCTGCTTTGCGCTCTATCCCTCGGCCGCCAAAGGCGTTGTACGTGTTAGGCGACCCTGCGGCGTTGCAGGAGGGGCTTGCGGTGGTTGGAGCGCGCAAAGCCACGCCATACGGGCTCGGCCTTGCACAAAGGTTCGCAAGGTTGGCCGCGGCGCGCGGCGTTGCCATCATATCGGGTGGAGCGTACGGCTGCGATGCGGCCGCGCATGAAGCGGCGCTTGCCGCAGGTGCGCCTACGGTGGCGTTTTTAGGCGGCGGGTGCGATATGCCGTATCCGGCGCGGCACGTCGGCCTGTTCGAGCGCATTGCGGCTGCGGGCGGGGCGGTGGTGTCTGAGCATCCTTGGGAGGCGCCGCCGCTGCCGCAACAGTTTCGCACGCGCAATCGACTTATCGCGGGCTTGGCGCGTGCGACGCTTATCGTTGAGGCAGGGCTTCCTTCGGGCACGTTTTCAACGGCCGATGAGGCCTTGGCGGCAAATCGGGATGTGCTGGTGGTGCCGGGAGCCATAACCTCGCCGTATTCGCGCGGCGCAAATCGGCTGCTGTACCAAGGTGCCACGCCGGTGGTGGACGATGAGTCGTTTTCCGATGTGCTGTTCAGCCTGTTCGGCTGCTTAAAACAGGAATCATTCACGCAAGGCGCTTCTGAAGGCACGCAGTCTTCGCGCGCGCGGCAACGGCAACTTGAAGATCCGCTTGCCGCTGCGCTATCGGCGCAGCCGCTTGGTATGGAAGAGCTGTACGACTTGGCAAGCCGTCACTGCGGAAGGCAAAACCCGCGTTCATGGCTAATGGGCAGGTTGGCCGAAGGTGAAAAGGAGGGGTTGTTCGCGCGCTATCCTGATGGGCGTTGGGGCCCGTGCGCCTAGCTTCTGGTATGCTGTGCCTCATGGAAAACATGAAACATATCACTATCGTTGGCGGCGGTTTGGCCGGAAGCGAAGCGGCGCTTACGCTTGCGAACCTTGGTTTTGCCGTCAAGCTGTACGAAATGCGTCCGGTAAAAGAAACTGCCGTGCACAAAACGGGGCTGTGCGGCGAGCTTGTATGCTCGAACAGCCTGAAAAGCACAAAGCCCGACAGCGCTGCGGGCATGTTGAAAGCCGAGCTTGCGGCATTAGGCTCGCAGGTATATGCGGTAGCGCGCACGCATGCCGTGCCTGCAGGCGGTGCACTAGCCGTCGACCGCGATGCGTTTGCGGGCGACATCACTCGAAGGATTCAAGCTCACCCCAACATCGTGCTGCTGCACGAAGAGGTTGTCAGCATCCGCGATACGTGTGCCTGCGCTGACGCAGTGGTGCTGGCGTCGGGGCCGCTTACCTCAGATGCGCTGGCGCAGTCGCTTGAGCAGCTCACGGGCAAAGACCACCTGGCGTTTTACGACGCCGCCGCGCCAATCGTCATGGCTGATTCGCTGGATAGGGGAAAGCTGTTCCGGCAAAGCCGCTACGAAGATGCAACAGGTGATGCGGGTGATTATCTGAACGCCCCGTTTTCACGCGAGGAATACGAGGCGTTCATTGGTGAACTGGTTGCTGCTGATCGCGTCATTCGCCGCGATTTCGAAACCCGCGACCTGTTTCAGGCATGTCAGCCCATTGAGGAGATTGCCCGCAAAGGCGTGGATGCTCCACGCTTTGGCACGCTTAAACCCGTGGGGCTGACTGACCCTGCAACGGGGCGTCGTCCGTGGGCGGCGTTGCAGCTGCGCGCTGAAGATGCGCATGGCGAAAGTTACAACCTGGTTGGCTTCCAAACCAACTTGACGTTTCCGGAGCAAAAGCGCGTGTTCCGCATGATTCCGGGGCTTGAACAGGCGGAATTTGCGCGTTTCGGCGTTATGCATCGCAATACGTTCATCAACGCGCCCGAGCTGCTTACGCCGCAGCTGCAGCTACGTTCAACCGTGGGCGCGGACGTGCCGGTGTTCGTTGCCGGGCAGCTTGCAGGCACGGAAGGATACTGCGAGGCCATTCGCTCGGGCTTGCACGCGGCGTTTGCCGTTGCCGCTTTGCTGCGGGGCGTTGCGGCACCGCAGCTGCCGAAGCAAACGGCGTTCGGCGCGCTTGTGGCATATGCCACGAACCCGGAAACGGTTGATTACCAGCCCATGCACGTGAACTTTGGCATTATGGAGCCGCTTGCGCACCACATTCGCAACAAGCGCGAACGCTACGCCGCCTATGCGCAACGTGGTGCCGAAGCGCTGCAAGCATACCGCGAAGAGCTTGCGCAATGCGGGTTGCTAAGGGCTGGTGCAACGCAATCTGACGCCATCGAGGCAAACGATGACGCGTAAAACTGCAGTTCAACACGGCGTTGGTGACCTTTCGCAGCCGTGCCAAGATTTGCCTGAGGCGTCAAGCGGCAGCGACATCGCTTGCCTTATCGAACGATTTGCGATTGCCTATAAAGCCGAGCACAACAGCTCGGAGAACACATTGCGCGCGTATCACATCGATTTGTCGGATTACGCGGCATGGGCGCAGCGTGTAGGCGTTGATGCGCTGCATCCTACGCATCGGCAGCTTCGCCGTTATTTAAGCCAGCTTGAGCAGGCGCAGTACGCGCGCAGCACCATTAATCGCAGGCTTTCAGCTTTGCGCACGTTTTTCCAATGGCTTAACGTGTCCGGTATTGTGTCCGAAGATCCGGCGAGCGCACTTTCGGGCCCCAAGCAGCCGCAGCGCCTGCCGCATCATATTCGCCCGGAAGACATGGTGAAGCTGCTCGGTGTGTACGCGAAGCGCGTTGACGCCGACGGGCAGGATGCGCGCACGCCTGCCGAAATGCGCAATCAGGCGTTGCTGGAGTTTTTATACGCGTGCGGTGCGCGTATCTCCGAGGCGTCCGGGTTGCAGCTTTCCGCCGTTGATTTCGATGCGGGGTATTGCAAAGTGGTGGGCAAAGGCAGCAAAGAGCGCATCGTCCCGCTGCACGACTTGGCCTTGCGCAGCATGCGCACGTACTTGCTGGTAGCGCGACCGAAGCTTGTCGCGGGTAAGGCGTGTCCGTACTTCTTCGTTTCAACGCGCGGGAACCAGATGGGCCCCGACGCCATGCGCAAGATGTTCAAGCAAGCGCTTGCGGCTGCCGGTTTGCCCGCAACCATAACGCCGCATGATATGCGCCATACGTTTGCCACCGATGTGCTGGCGGGCGGTGCGGACTTGCGCAGCGTACAGGAAATGCTTGGGCACGCCAGCTTGTCCACGACGCAGCTGTACACGCATACCACTCCCGAACGCCTTGAATGCGAGCATCGGCGCGCCCATCCTCGGGGGTAGTGTGCGTGTTTCGCGTTGCTTTCTCTAACTATTTCCCAAGCAAGTGGCGTATGGCTGCAATGGGGTGTTTCGTGAGCATGCGCGGGCCGCTGTAGCGCATAACGGTGCGGATTCGTTCGCGCATTTCGGGCTTGTAGCAGTGATTTTCGCAGGCGTCGCAGCTGGTTTTCACGTCCATTTTTCGGCATCGCCGCGTGCGCAGCGCGGCGTATTCGTCAAGCTTGGCGCATGCTTCGCAAACGGGTTCGCCGCACACGCTGGTGCATGAACGCTCGGCAGTACCGTGATTGCCTTTGCAGTACAGCGCAATCATCTGCGAAACCGTTTTCTCTTCACGTGCGCGGCGTTTTGCTATGCGTGGCGAATCTTGCATGCTTGGGCTCCTATCTGCTCAAAGAATACCCAGGATAACAAAAACGCCGCCTGCGGTTTGCAGGCGGCGCGGGCAATTCCATAGTTCTTCCCCAGGCAAGGCTTGAGGCCGGTGTTTTATGCCGTCAGGCGAATGCCCACATAGGCTGCCGTGTCGGGAAGGCCCTTGATGTCGTACTTGTCCGAAAGGGCCGTGGCCGAAACGCGCCAGGTGTAGGTGGTGTCGTCGATGTCAACCGTTCCGGCTTCGAACATGTTGCCAACCTCATCGGTATCGATGCCGTTGCTGCTGATGGTTGTCGTGTCGAAGCCTTCTGCGGCAATGGCCGATTGAATGGCGGCTTCAAGCGAACTTGAGGAGAAATCGGCATAGCGCACCACAAAGCTCAGTCCATCGGAGCGATCGACGCTCAGCGACCAGCTGCCGTTAAGCAGCAGCGCGGCGTTTGAGGCCGATAAACTGGATACGCCTTTGGCATACATGGCCGCAGCGTCGGTAACGCTTACATCGGCCGGAAGTTTCACCAGGTCAAGGCCAGACGACCCATCGGGGGTTTGGTTGTACACGGTGTAGCCGGCGGCTGCGAACGTATCAAGGATGGTTTGGTCGTCCATGTCGGCTAGCTGGGTAAGCACGGGCAGGTCGTACGTGACGCTGCGCGACAGGTTTTCCTCAACGCTGGCCTGGCTTTCCTCATTTGCGCTGCTGACAGCGCCGATAACATTCGACGCCAGGCGAAAGCCGATGATGATGGCCACAACCACGAATACGCCGGCGATGATTTGCTGGCTGCGCGGCATAGCGATGGGGCGTGCAAGGCGCGAGCCATCCATGTAGCGGATATTGCCCTGCTCGACGGTGTAGTCGGCGGGATGATGAAAAAGCGGCATGGGAACCTCTTGCGGTAATGTGTCGATGGTTTGTGTGCGGCATCAGTATAGCATTGCGGGTGCGGGCTGCTCATGGTAGCCTACGGAAAGCCCATGGGGGAGTAGCAGGCAGGACATACCTGCGGTGCGTTCAACATCGTGGTCGCAAGACCTGGCGTACCTGAAATTGCAAGACTCATGGCGCAACGCTTGCCGGCGTTGCGCCATGAGTCTTTTTTTATCTGCTACTTCGGGCGCATGTCGGACATTTAGACAAGAAGGAGCTTTAGCTTTCATGGACCTTTCCATCTTCGCAACGCCCGAGGCGTGGATCAGCTTGGTCACCCTCATGTTTCTAGAGGTGGTGCTTGGCGTTGACAACATCGTGTTCATTTCCATCACCACTAACCGCCTGCCACCGGAAAAACAGCACATCGGCCGCAAGCTAGGCCTGCTCGGCGCTATGGTGTCGCGCTGTATCTTCCTATGCTTTGCCAGCTTCTTGGTGCATATGACCAATCCGCTATTTACCATTGACCTGGGATTTTTCTCTCATGATTTCAATGTGCGCGACTTGGTGCTGCTGCTTGGCGGCGCGTACCTTATTTATAAGGGCATCCAGGAGCTGCGCGACGTGCTGGCGCTTACCGAAGAGAAAGCCGAGCATTCCGAAGAGCACAAAGAGCTGCATCGCATCGGCCTGGGCCAAGCAGTAGCCACCATCATGGTCATGGACGTGGTGTTCTCCATTGACTCGGTTATCACGGCGGTTGGCTTGGCGCAGCATTTGATCATCATGATCATGGCCGTGGTGTTCGCCATTATCATCATGATGGTGTTCATCGACGCCATCTCCGACTTCATCAACAAGCACACGGAAATGAAGATCTTGGCGTTGGTGTTCATCACCGTCATCGGCGTGCTGCTGTTCTTGGATTCGCTGGGTATCAACTCCGGCATCGAAGTGCTTGATATGCATATGGAGAAGCTGATGGTGTACTTTGCCATGGTGTTCGCCGTTATCCTCGAGCTCATTCAAATGCGTTGGTCAAGTAACCTTGCGAAGTGGAAGGCCGAGCAGGGCGAAGCCAAACAGGGTAATGCCGAGCAAGATGGCGGTGCAGAAAAACCTGAGAACTAGTATCGTAACGCATCAAAATGAAAGACCCTGCCAGGCAGGGTCTTTCGCTATTTGGCGAACTGGCTGTAGCCTTCGTCGGATATGAACAGGCGCGTGGCGCGCGGCAAGATGCGCGCCGAAAACGGGGTAACAAGCCCGGTTGGCTCGCCGTCGTATTGCACTTCCATGGGCGGGTCTGCCTTCACGGAAACGGTGCGCGTGCGGAAAATCTCAAGCGCATCGGTGCGATCGGGGAATTCTCCGTCGCGGTCTAGGATTCCGGCGAACAGGGCAGGTATCAGGTCGAACGCCGTTTTCGCCTTCAGCACCACCACGTCGAACTCGCCGTCGCGCGGCTCGTTGTCGTGTGTGACGGTGATGTCGAACTGGATTTTCGAGAAGTTCACCAGCAGCACGCCTAACCCCTCGCTTTCAACGGTGCCGCTGTCAAGCTCAAGGGTGAGCTTCGATTGCTGCGGCATGGCGTTTACCACGGCGGATTTCAGGTAGGCAATGGGGCCGAGCAAGCGTTTGCCGCGCTGGGCGCCGCGCATGATGGTGGCGTCGTAGCCAGCGCCTGCCATGATGGAGAAGCCGAATTTGCGGTCGCCTACGCATATCTCGCCCATGTCGAAGTCAAGCGTCTGCCCACTGCGCACCATCTTCGCCAGCGCGTGCGGTTCAAGCGGGCTGGCAAGGTTGAGCGCAAGCAGGTTTGCCGTTCCGGCGGGGAAGGGCAGCACGGGGATGCCCGTGTTCGCTAAAAGGTAGCATACGGTTGCCACGGTGCCATCGCCGCCGGCGGCGATCACGGCATCGTATTTTTGCGCACCTTCTACCAGCGCCTCAACAGGTGTGGTGCCGTTCGTGCAGCGCATGCATATTTCATCGCCGTCGGTGGCAAAGCTGCGCATGAAGTCGTACACAGCGCCTTCGCCGTAGCCCGATGACAGGTTGTTAATGACGAGCAGTTTCACCGCTGCCCCCTTTCTTGCATTATCATTACATGGTACCGCAGATAGTAAGTGAACGTGAGGAATTACCGGGTGTACATCGCAAACCAAGAAACCCTTGAGGCATTTATCGCCCGCGCGCACCGCTCAGGCGTGCTCGCCATCGACACTGAGTTTCTCCGCGAGAAAACATATTATGCTCGTTTGTGTTTGATTCAACTTGCCACCGATGACGAAGTGGTCATCGTCGACCCGTTTGCCGTGAGCGATTTGCATGTGCTCGCGCCGCTTTTGGAAGACGAAAACGTGATGAAGATCCTGCATGCCGGCGGGCAGGACCTTGAGATTTTATGGCATGAAGTGGGTGCGCTGCCGCACCCGTTGTTCGACACGCAAGTTGCCGCTGCGCTTTTGGGGCATACGCAGCAGATTGGCTACGGTGCACTGGTAAGCGCCGAATGCGGGGTGCAGCTGCGCAAAGTGGACTCGTTTACCGATTGGTCGCGCCGCCCTCTGTCCGATTCCCAGCTTGAGTATGCGGCCGATGATGTGATTTACCTGCCGCGCATGTACAACCATATGCGCTCCGAGCTGGAAAGCCAGGGTAGGTTGCACTGGCTTGACCCGGAGTTTGCCGAAATGTGCGACCCGGCGCGCTTTGAATCCGACGAACGCGAACGGTATCGGCGCTTAAAGCGCGTAGGGCAGCTTTCGCGTCGCCAACTTGCCGCGGCGCGCGAGGTGGCTGCATGGCGTGAGCTTACGGCGCAGAAGCGCAACGTGCCGCGCAAGTGGGTTATCACCGACGAGCAGATTGTGGAAGCGTGCAAGCGCGACGCGCGCACCATCGATGACTTGTTCATGGTGCGCGGCATGCGCGAAAAGCTGAACACGCGCGATGCCCGTGCGGTGGCGGCGCTTATGAAGGCTGCCATGGACGCAAGCCCCGATACGTGGCCCGAGCCCGACCGCAGCGGCAAAAACGAGCCGAACGTTGATGCGCCGCTTGATTTGATGACGGCCCTTGTGCGCCTGCGCGCAAAGGAAAACGGCGTGGCGTTTCCCACGTTGGCCAGCCATGATGACCTCGTGCGCGTGGCGCGCGGGTATCGCGAGGGCATTGATTTGTTGCGCGGATGGCGTCGCGCGTTGGTGGGCGAAGAGCTTCTGGAGCTTTTGGAAGGTAAGCTGGTGCTATCGATCGAAGGCCACGAGCTGAAAGTCACGCGTCTCGACGGCGAAGAATGAAGCGAAAGCATTGTTAAACGCTCGTGTGAACGCGGGGATGGCTGCGCACTGAGGTAGCGCTCGTGTGAACGCGGGGACGGCTGCGCACTGAGGTAGCGCTCGTGTGAACGCGGGGACGGAGGGGGTGTTCACGGTAGCCCATCTCGTTTCCTGAAACGTTTCCGTGAACACCCCCTCCGTCCCTGCGTTCGCGATAACTCTTTAGTCGTGCACCTTACTTGCGCAACCGTTTTGGTTACGGTTTGCGAACGTTTCGCGGGAACGCTTGTGAAGGTGTTTGCAGAGCGTTTCACTTCGGTATACTCGCTTGGTGAGCTAATGGCAGCCGGTTGCGGTTGCCCCTTTGCGCCGGGATGGCGCTTACCCCTGTTAAGGAGTGCATGACCCTTATGAGCATGAGCTATCTGTCCCTTATCGTGGTGACCATGGTTATCGGCATGGGTGCTACGTGGTATGTGAATCGCCAGATCAACAAGTACACGCATGTTGCCGCCTCCACGCGTATCACCGGTGCCCAGATGGCCGAGCGCATGCTGGCTGCAAACGGTGTCACCGGTGTGCAGATTCATCGCGGCGGCCCGCAGCAAGATCACTTCGATCCGCGCACGAATTCCATCACGCTTGACCCCGATGCCTTCGGCGGCACGTCCATCACGGCTATCGCCACCGCGTGTCATGAGGTTGGCCATGCCTGTCAGTTTGCCGAAGGCTACGCGCCCATGAAAATTCGCGGCGCGTTGGTTCCGGCGGTGAACTTCGCTTCGAACGCTTGGGTGTTTCTGCTGATGATCGGCATCTTCATGCATATGGCCGGTCTGACCACGCTTGCCATTATCTTGTACGCCGTTGTGGTGCTGTTCCAGCTGGTCACGTTGCCCGTTGAGTTCGATGCATCGCGCCGAGGCCTGGCGTTTTTGACCACGCAGGGCATTTCTCAAACCGAGCAATCCGGCGCGTATTCCGTGTTGCGCGCCTGCGCGCTCACTTATGTGGCCGCTGCGCTCACGTCTATCCTGCAGTTGCTGTGGCTTTTGCAGTCCCGCGACGAGTAGTCCTGTGACGTACAACCGTACATATACGCATGCCGCCGGTATGTCCGGCGGCGTTTCTTATCGCCCGGGGGCTGCGCATGCCGCCGGGCGTGCGTCTTCTCGCAGTGTCGAGCAGGCCGCAGCGGCTGCCGCTGCGGCATATGGTGTTAACGTGGGCAAAAGCGGCGCTTCGCGCTCGGAAAATTCCGGTGCGCTTTCCGTTTCCGCGGCTATGGCGCTTGCGAAAGGTGCGCTTGAGGGCGTGACGGTGCGCCTGGTAGGCGAGGTGTCCGAGCTGTCGAACAAGCCCGGCTACAAAGCCGTGTACTTCACCGTGAAGGACAAGTCGGCAAGCCTTCCGTGCATGATGTGGAACAATCGCTTTCGCGCTTCGGGTGTGCAGGTGGGCGTGGGGCAGCTTGTGGAGCTTACGGGGCGTTTCACGCTGTATGCGGCAAAGGGTCGCATGAACTTCGACGTGTTCTCCATTTCCCTTGCTGGCGAGGGCCAGCTGCGCTTGCAGGTAGCAAATCTGGCGCGCAAGCTGCAGGCCGAAGGGCTTATGGACCCTGCTCGTAAGCTGCCGGTGCCTGCCTACCCACTTACCATCGGCGTGGTTACCAGCCCACGTGGTGATGCGGTGCACGATGTGTTGCGAACGTTGCGGCGCAGGTTCCCCGTGGCGCGCGTGCTGTTCGCCGGCGTTGCCGTTGAAGGGCCGCAGGCGCCGGCGGGCATCGTGGAGGGCATGCGTGCGGTGGTGCATGCAGGTGCCGAAGTGGTGCTGGTGGTGCGCGGCGGCGGATCGTATGAGGACCTTATGCCGTTTAACGACGAGTTTCTGGCGCGCATGATTGTGAAATGCCCCGTGCCTGTGGTTACCGGCATCGGGCACGAGCCCGACACGTCCATCGCCGACATGGTGGCCGACCTGCGTGCGTCAACGCCCACGGCGGCGGCTGAAAAGGTAAGCCCCGCTCGTGAAAGCCTTGATGCGCTGTTTGCCGCCCGCGGCGGCAGCTTGAACACGTGTGCGCAGCGCTGCTTGGAGCGCGCTTGCGCTCAGGTCGACCGCGTTGCCGAACGTCCCGTGTTCAGCGATGCTAACGCGCTTTTGGCGGCACCTGCACAAGGTCTTGACCTTGCGGCCGAGCGCCTGTCGCGTGCCTTGCCCTCAAGCCTGGATAAGGATCGTGCACAGGTTCAGCGCTTGGCTGAGCGTCTGGCAACGGCACTTCCTACTGCCGTGTCTGTCGATGCCGCCGCGCTGAAGCGCCAACGTGAGCGGCTTTCCCAGGTGCTCCCGCAGCGCACACAGCAGCTGTATGTGCAAGTTGAGCGCGATCGCGAACGGCTGGTGCGCGCGTTACCGCAAGCCTCTGCGCGTGCGGCCGGGCAGCTTGACCTTGAGCGGCAGCGTCTTGCTGCTGTGGGCAGTGCGCTTCCGCAGCGCTTTGAGCGTCAAATCGGCGTTGCGGCGGCGCAGCTTGAAGCGCTCTCGCCGCTTGCGGTGCTTGGGCGCGGCTATGCCATCGCGCGCGACGAAGCGGGCGCGGTGGTGAAAACGGTCGCAAACGCTCCCGTTGGCAGCTCCGTTGCCGTGACGGTGTCCGACGGCGTGCTTGCGTGCCGCGTGGAAGACGCCAAACCCGCTTGTTCGTAACGTTCGTTCCGGAAAGGATGCATCATATGGAAACCGCCGAGAATCAAAAACCCATTGAAGAGCTTACGTTTCGTGAGGCCATGGCCGAGCTTGACGGCATCGTGGGCGTGCTGGAGTCCAATACGCTTGAGCTGGAGGACAGCCTTGCCAAATACGAGCGCGGCGTAGCCTTGCTGCGTGCGCTGCAAGGGCGCTTGTCCGATGCGCAGCAAAAAGTTGACGTGCTGATGGGCCAGCTTGAGCCTGAGGTGTCCGACGCCACGCGCGACACCACGCTGTCGTAGAACCGCTTGCCGATGTGCTGCCTGGTTGCGGGTGCGCTTCGGGGTAGTGCCCGCTACAATGGTTGCTCGAACAATAACGCTTAAGGAGGCAGGCCGTTGAACGTTTTGGTTATCAATGCAGGTTCGTCCTCGCTGAAATACCAGCTCATCAATGTTGAAACTCATACGCTCATGGCCAAGGGCATTTGTGAACGCGTTGGCAGCGCCCAGGCGTTCCACAAGCATGGACTTGACGAAAACGAAGTGGTCATCGACGCGAAGATGGCCAATCATGACGACGCCATGGCGTTGGTGCTCGATTCGCTGGTTTCCGGCGACGACGCGGCCATTTCGTCGCTTTCCGAGATTGACGCCGTGGGTCATCGCATCGTGCAGGGCGGCAAGTATTTCGACCGCTCCGTGCTTATCGATGACGATGTCATCGCGAAAATCGACGAACTGGCTGAACTTGCGCCGCTTCACAACGGGGCAGCGCTTATGGGCATTCATGCCTGCCAGAAGCACATGCCGGGCGTTCCTATGGTTGCAGTGTTCGACACCTCGTTTTTCCAGACGTTGCCGCCGAAGGCGTATATGTACCCGCTTCCCTATGAACTGTACGAAAAGTACGCCATCCGCAAGTACGGCGCGCACGGCACCTCGCATCGCTACATTTCCGAACGTGCGGCCGCGGTACTTGATGAGCCGCTTGAGGACTTGAAGCTTATCACGCTGCATTTGGGCAACGGCTGTTCCGCGTCGGCTATCGACCACGGTGTGGCCGTTGACACCTCGATGGGCCTCACGCCCCTTGACGGCTTGATGATGGGCACGCGCTGCGGTGCCATCGACCCTGCCATCGTGCCGTTTGTCATGGAGCACGAAAACCTTACCGCCGCCGAAATGAACGACCTGATGAACAAGCAATCGGGTTTGCTGGGCATTTCCGGCGTGTCGAACGACCTGCGCAGCGTGCGTTCCGCTTCAGAAGAAGGCAACGAGCGCGCGATGCTGGCGTACGACATGTTCTCGAACTCGGTGAAAAAGTACATCGGCCAGTACATTGCCGTTATGGGCGGCGTGGACGCTATCGTGCTTACGGCGGGCGTAGGCGAGAACTGCGAGAAAATGCGCCGTATGATTTTCTCGGGCCTGCAACCGCTTGGCATCGTGCTTGACGAGGAGAAAAATCGTCATCGCGGTTTCGAGCGCATCATCTCCACCGACGATTCTGCCGTGCAGATCATCATCATCCCCACGAACGAGGAGTACATGATTGCGCGTGATACCTACGAGATTGTCCACGATCAGGAAGTCGGGATTAGCGCACAGTAACCGCCTGCGAAATCGTGTGTAACTACAGGGCCTCTTCGGAGGCCTTTACTTTTGCCCTAGCAGTAAAAACGCCCCGCATTATGCGGGGCGTTTGCAGGTGCGTGCGCGTGTGGCTAGCTGCTATTTCGCTTCGGTGGCTTTTTTCGCTTGCGCTTGCACGCAAGTGATGGCGATAACGCCTACGATGTCGTGGGCCACGCAACCGCGCGAAAGGTCGTTCACGGGTGCGGCGATGCCTTGCGTGACCGGGCCAAACGCCTCGGCGTGCGCCAAGCGCTGCACCAGCTTGTAGCCGATGTTGCCGGCGTCAAGATCGGGGAAGATAAGGCAGTTTGCGTGGCCGGCAACCTTGCTGTCGGGCGCCTTCGATGCACCTACGGACGGCACCATGGCCGCATCTGCCTGCAGCTCGCCGTCAAGCGCCAGCTCGGGGGCAAGCTCGCGAGCAATGCGCGCAGCCTCGGCAACCTTGGCCTGGTCGTCGTTTTTAGCGGAGGCGTACGTGGAGTGGGAAAGCATGGCCACCACAGGCTCGGTGCCGATGAGGTTTTTCCAGGATTTTGCGGAGTTCACGGCAATGTGCGCCAGCTTTTCGGCGTCGGGCTGGATTTCCAGGCCGCAATCGCTGAACAGGAACGTGCCCTGCTCGCCGTACTCGCAGTTCGGCACAACCATGATGAAGAAGCTGCTCACCAGCTTCACGCCGGGGGCGGTTTTCAGGATTTGCAGGCTTGGGCGCAGCACGTCGCCCGTTGCGTGGCACGCGCCGGCAACCATGCCGTCGGCACGGCCGGTTTTCACCATCATCACGCCGAAGTACAGAACGTCTTTCACCGTTTCGGCGGCTTTTTCAGGCGTCATGCCCTTGTTTTTGCGCAGCTCGTAGAACGTGTCGGCAAATTCGCCTGCAAGCTCAGACGTGTTCGGGTCGATTAGTTCAGCGCCGTCAAGCTTGCGGCCCGACGCTTTGATGTTCTCGACGTTGCCCAGGATGATAAGGTTCGCAACGTCTTGTGCCAAAATGGTTTCGGCCGCCTCAAGCGTGCGGGGGTCGTCGCCTTCTGCCAGCACGATGGTTTGCTTGTCGGCTTTGGCGCGAGCGAGCATGGATTCCAAAAACGAGGTCATAGACGTTTCCCTTTCTTCGCGAATGCGTCAGGTTGCCCTGACAAGCCGGGTTGCGCGCATGCGCCCTGGCTGTTCACCTGAATTTTATCCATAATGTCCGATGATACCGCGCAGCCGCGTAGCTTGGCCGGTAAAATGGCAGGTTGAGCATATAAACGGTTCGCGCATAGCGTTGCCGTTGCCATAGAACCATGCAGGCGCCGCGGGCGCTTTGCGTTTTGATGCCGCGTGCAGGCGGCGCTTTAGAAAGGGCGGTTATGAAAACCATTTCGTTCGCTATTCCGTGCTATAACTCGGCGGAGTATATGGATAAGTGCATCGAATCCATTCTGGCGTGCGGCGGCGCGGCGGGCACCGACGATATCGAGATCATCATCGTTGACGACGGTTCGCAGAAAGATAACACGCCCGAGAAGGCCGACCAGTGGCAGGAGCGTTACCCCGGCGTCGTCAAGGCGGTGCACCAGGAAAACGGCGGGCATGGCCAGGCCGTGAACACGGGGCTGGCAAACGCAACGGGCCTGTACTTCAAGGTTGTCGATTCCGACGACTGGCTTGACCGTCGCGCCATGGAAGACGTGATGGCTTACGTGCGCAGCCAGGTGGGGCGGCAGGCACCTACTGATTTGGTCATTGCCAACTATGTATACGAGAAGGTGCACGAGAACACGCGCACCGTTATGCATTACCGCAACGTGTTTCCTGAAGGTCGTGAGTTTGGTTGGGCCGACGTGGGGCATTTCAACCCTAGCCAGTACCTGCTCATGCACTCGGTCATCTATCGCACTGAGCTTTTGCGCGGCATGGGCTTGCAGCTGCCTCGTCACACGTTCTACGTCGACAACATTTTCGTGTACGTGCCGCTACCGCATGTGAAAACCATCTACTACCTTGATGTTGACATGTACCGCTACTTCATCGGGCGCGAAGACCAAAGCGTGAACGAGTCGGTTATGATGAGCCGTATCGACCAGCAGCTGCGCGTTACCCGCATCATGATTGACGCGGTTCAGCTGCCTTCGGGCGTGGCGGAAAAACGCTTGGAGCGCTACATGGAAAACTACCTTTCCATGATGATGTGCATCTGCAGCATTTTCCTACGAATGATTAACACCGACGAATCCGAGGACGAGCGCGAGGCAATTTGGGCATACTTAAAGCAGCATAACCCCGACGTGTACCGTCACGTGCGCCGCAGCGTGCTGAACATGGGGACGAACATCCCCACGAAGGCCGGCCGCGCCATCGGCATCACCGGCTATCACGTGGCGCAGAAGATATTTAAGTTCAACTAGGAGCATTCGTGAATAAGAACATCTTGGTTACCGGCTTGGCGCTGTTCGCCATGTTTTTCGGTGCCGGTAATTTGATTTTCCCGCCGTATTTGGGCATGGAAAGCGGCACGGACTGGCTTATTGGCTTTGGGTGCTTCATCTTAGTTGACGTGGCGCTTTCGTGTTTGGGCATTTTTGCGCTGAACGCTGCGGGCGGCGCGAACGCTGCGGTTGAAGGCTGCATCGGGCATGTTCCCGGTCTTGTCCTGAACACCGCGGTTATTTTATGCATCGGCATGGTTATTGCCGAGCCGCGCACCGCGGCAACTACTTACGAGATGTCCATCGTTCCGTTGTTCGGCGACGGCGTGAACATGTTGGCGTTTTCGGTGGTGTTCTTTGCCATTGTTTTGGCGCTTTCCATCCGCCAAACGCATGTTGTGGGCATCATCGGCAAAGTCCTCACGCCGCTTTTGGTGGTGTGCGTGGCGGTGCTCATTATTGCCGGGTTTGTGCATCCGCTTGGGGAAATTGGCGCTCCGCTTACCAATACCGCAGCTCAAGATGGCATTTTGGCCGGGTATCAGGCCATGGACGTGCTTGCCTGCGTGGGCTTTGCCATTGTTATGGAAAACGCTGCGCGCACCGCTGGCTATACGCGCCGTGAAGACCAGCTGAAGATGATTGCCGGCGCAAGCGTGGTGGCCGGTGTGCTGTTGACCGTTATTTACGGCGGTCTTACGTACCTGGGCGCATCGAGCGCAACTTCGTTTGGGGCGGGGCTTGACCGCTCCACGCTTATCGTCGAGATTACCAAGCACCTGCTGGGCGATACGGGCATGGCCATCCTGGGCGTTATCGTGGGCCTGGCGTGCCTTACCACGGCAATCGGGCTTACCGGGTCTACCGCTTCGTATTTCGAGCGCACCACGCACGGCAAGGTTCCGTATCACGTGGGCGTTGTTGTCACCGTGGTGGTGTCGCTGGCCATTTGCAACTTAGGACTCAACACCATTATCTCGTTTGCGGCTCCTATTTTGTCGGTGGTGTGCCCGCCGTTTATGGTGTGCGTGGTGATGGTGCTGTTCAAGCGGCGCATGGGCACGGCTATGCCCATCAAGGGCGCAGCGGTAGGCGCGTTTGTAATCAGCCTGCTTGCAACCCTTGATGATTCGTTTGGCTGCTTGCCTGCCATTAAAGCGTTGCCTCTTACTGATTTTGGGTTCAACTGGCTTCCGTTTGCAGTGCTCGGCGGCATCATCGGGGCCATTGTATACAAGGTGAAAAAACCCGATGCACAGGCGGTGGCGAAATGACGCAGGCGCAGGCGGCGCGCGGCGCCGAGCACGTGCTGGTGCTTGACGTGGGCAATTCGGTTACCAATATGGGCATTGCGCTGGGCGAGGAGCTGGTGTGCTCGTGGCAGGCAACAACCCCGGAGCGCTTAACGCCCGACGAAGCGCTCATGTGCATCGAGTCGTACTTGCGGGTGCGCGCAGGTAACGTGACGGTGCGCGACGCTATCATCGCGTCGGTGGTGCCAAGCTTAACCGATGCATGGGTTGACGCGCTTCGCACGCTGTGCGGGCAGCGTCCCCTGGTGGTGGGGCCGGGCTTGAAATCGGGGCTTAAGCTGCATTTGCAAAACCCTGCCGACCTTGGTGCCGACCGCGTGGCCGATTGCGTAGCGGCAAAACAGCTGTACGGGTATCCGCTTATCGTGGTGGATTTCGGCACCGCTACCACGCTTGAGGTAATCGACGAGGCCGGAGTGGTGCAGGGCGGCGTGATTTTGCCCGGTTTGCGCCTTGCCGTGCGCGCGCTTGCCGATGCGGCGGCGCAGCTTCCCGCTATCGATTTGCGCGCTCCGAAAAACGTTATCGGTAAAACCACGCGCGATGCTATGCAGTCGGGCATTGTGATTGGCGAGATGAAGCGCATCGACGGGTTGGTGGATGCCGTGTGGGAAGAGCTTGGTTACAAGACGCGCGTTGTTGCCACAGGCGACGATGCGCATGCCATGGCTGCGCTTTCAAAGCGCATCGATGCGGCCGACGAGCGGCTTACGCTAAAGGGGCTTGCAATGCTGCGAAAGAAAAACCGAAAAGGAAAATAGCCCTTCACCAGCAGTTTATTGCTTCAGGCGGGTGCGATGTTTCGTGGTAGGCGAAATGTTGCCCCGCTTTCCTTTTGCCTTGTTCCATAAGAGCGCGTCTCTTTCGCTATTCGGATAAGTCACACTTAACAAAGTGTTTTTTCTCATGGTTTCCTGTGGCTACCAATGTTTGCGCATGGTACCATTTGCTCGAAAGTACGACTTGGGTTACGCGCCGATGTGGCGCGTTTTGCTGCTTTGGGCGAAAGGAACGTGCGGGTGTTCAGCAAACGGTTAACGGCTATGGTGCCGCAAGCTATGAAGTACATTGCAGGGAACGTGCTTGCGCAATGGGTTGCGCTTGTGGCAAATATCGCGTTGATGATTACCGTTGGCCTGTTCATTGGGCACCTGATTGAGGGCAACGTGGCCGCAGGCGAGCTTTTCACGCTTGCCTGTGTAGGCGCAGCTGCCATTGTTGTGCGCGTGGTGTGCTTGACGGTGGCGCAGCGCATGGGCCTTGCGGCGTCTATGGCTGCGAAGCGCACGGTGCGCCGTCAGGTGTACGATAAGCTTGTGCGTATGGGGCCTTCGTATTCCGAGCATATTGCCACAAGCGAAGCGGTGCAGGTGAGCGTGGAGGGGTGCGAACAGCTGGAAAGCTATTTCGGCCAGTATCTCCCGCAGCTGTTTTACGCGTTGCTTGCCCCGCTTACGCTGTTTGCGTGCTTGGCGCCGTTGTGCTTGCCCGCGGCCGTTGCGCTTTTGGTGTGCGTGCCGCTTATCCCTATTTCCATTGTTGCGGTGCAAAAGATCGCAAAGCGCGTGATGGGCACGTATTGGGGCGCGTACACCGATTTAGGCGGCGCGTTTCTGGAGAACCTGCAGGGGCTTACCACGTTGAAAATCTACAAGGCAGATGCGCAGCGTCATAAGCAGATGAAAGACGAGGCGGAGCGGTTCCGCCGTGCCACGATGCGCTTGCTTACCATGCAGCTTAATTCTGTTACCGTGATGGATGTGTTCGCCTACGGCGGCGCGGCGGTGGGCATCATAGCTGCCTTGCTGCAGTTCGCAGGCGGGCAGGTGCCGTTTTTCGCGGCGTTTGCCGTGGTGTTTTTGTCGGCGGAGTTTTTTATTCCCATGCGCACGCTGGGCTCGTTTTTCCATACGGCCATGAACGGCATGGCCGCAGCGGAAAAGATGTTCGCCATCCTTGACGCACCCGAGCCTGCGCAAGGCACGCGCGCGATCGACCCGGCGCGCGCCGACGTGAAAGTGCGCGGCGTGTCGTATTCCTACGACGGAGTGCGAACGGTGCTGCGTGATGTTGATTTCGATGCGCCGGCTGGCAGCTTCACGGGCATTGTGGGTGAAAGCGGGTCGGGAAAATCTACGCTTGCCGGCGTTTTATGCGGTCGCAATGCCGGCTTCAGTGGATCGGTCGAGCTGGGCGGCGTGCCGCTTGCCGAGGTTTCGCGCGCGAGCATAGCGCAAGCGGTCACGGTGGTGCCGTTTGCAAGCTACCTGTTCAGCGGCACAGTTCGCTCTAACTTGCTTATGGCCGACCCCGCGGCAACGGACGATCGGCTCTGGGAGGTGCTGCAGCGCTGCCGCATCGACGGGTTCGTGCGCGCCTCTGGCGGGCTCGATGCGCCGGTGGCCGAGCAAGGCGGCAACTTGTCGGGCGGGCAGCGGCAGCGCTTGGCGCTTGCGCGAGCGCTTTTGCACGACACCCCTATCTACATTTTCGACGAGGCAACGTCGAACGTGGATGCGGAAAGCGAGCAGGCCATCATCGGCGTCATCCATGAGCTGGCGCGCACGCGCACCGTCATCATGATTTCGCATCGCTTGGCGGCGGTTGCGCAAGCTGACTGCATCTATGTTTTGGCCGACGGCCGCGTTGCGGAAAGCGGCGCGCACGATGAGCTGCTGCATCGCGGCGGCGCGTATGCGCGCCTGTGGGATCAGCAGGCCAAGCTAGAGCGTTTCGCCGCGCAAGCCGAGCAAAAGGTTGCGAAGGTTGCCGACGCGCAGCAGGCCTATCGTGCGCCGTCGAACGACGAGCCGGTTGCGCCCGCTGCTGCGCGCAAGCAAACGCAAACCCGCTCGAATCTGTCGGTGATGCTGCGTCTGGTAAAACTTGTGGGGCCTTTGGTGCCGGTGATGGTTGCGGCCGTTGTGTTGGGCGTTGCAGGATTTTTGGCGGCAATCTTCCTTACGGTGGTGGGCGCGCTTGCCATGGTTGGCATTGCGGGCTTTCCGCATGGGCTTGCCGTGGGCGTGGCTATCGCGCTGGTGGCGGTGTGCGGTCTGGTTCGCGGGCCGTTGCACTACGGCGAGCAGATGTGCAACCATTACCTGGCGTTTAAGATTCTGGCCCTGGTGCGCGACCGCGTGTTCGGCAAGCTGCGCACGTTGGCGCCGGCAAAGCTGGAAGGCCGCAGCAAGGGCGATTTGGTGTCGCTGGTAACCTCTGACGTTGAACTGCTTGAGGTGTTCTACGCGCACACGCTTTCGCCGGTGCTCATTGCAACGGCGGTATGCGCGGTAATGATTGCGTTTATCAGCTCCGTTGCCTGGCAGCTGGGTTTGGCGGCGCTTGTGGCCTATGTGCTTGTGGGCGTTGTTACGCCCTGGATAGCCTCGAAGGTTGCCGGGCGCGATGGACGCGCCTTGCGCGATGCGCTTGGTGCCATGAACGCGTTTGTGCTTGATAGCCTGCGCGGCTTGCGCGAGACGCTGCAGTTCGGGCGTGCCGCCGAGCGTTCGGCTGAGCTTGATGAGCGTATGAATGCGTTCGCTTGCGTGGAACGGCGGCTGAAAAGTCGCGGTGCAACGTCTATGGCGTTCACGAACGGACTTGTGCTGGCGCTTGACGTGGCCATGGTGGCACTTGCGGGCGGTTTGTGCCTTGCGAACGTGATTGATGCGGGGCAGGCTTTCGTTGCCGTGGCGGCGCTGATGTCGTCGTTCGGCCCGGTTATTGCCGTTGCGAACTTGGGCACCACGCTGCAGCAAACGCTTGCCAGCGGTGCGCGCGTGCTTGACCTGCTTGACGAGCAGCCGCAAACGGAAGAGATTTCCGGCGGGAAAGACCTTGCCGCGTTCACGGGCGCATCGGCTAAGCGCGTGGACTTCTCGTATGGGGCCACACCCGTGCTAAAAGATGTGAACCTTGACATCGCCCCCGGTCAGATTGTGCACCTTGCGGGCGAAAGCGGTTCGGGCAAGTCTACGTTGTGCAAGCTGTTCATGCGTTTTTGGGACACCACGCGCGGCGTTATAGACATTTCCGGCAGCGATATCCGCCGCGTGAACACCGCAAACCTGCGCAGCATCGAAGGCTATATGACGCAGGAGACGCACCTGTTCGCTGGCACGGTAGGGGAAAACATCCTGCTTGCGCGGCCTGACGCAACGCCGCAGCAGGTGCAGGAAGCATGCCGCAAGGCGGCGCTTACAAGTTTGATCGAGCGTTTGCCCCAAGGTCTTGACACGCCGGTAGGCGAGCTTGGTGATACGCTTTCGGGCGGCGAGCGCCAGCGCATCGGCCTTGCGCGCATGTTCTTGCACGACGCGCCTTTCGTGCTGCTTGACGAGCCCACCAGCAACCTGGACAGCTTAAACGAGGCCGCCGTGCTACAGGCGCTTTCCGAAGGTCGCGAGGGCAAAACCATCGTGCTGGTAAGCCATCGTGCTTCAACGGCGGCTATCTGCGACGTTGCCTATACCGTGGAGCGCGGCAGGCTGTCGTAACGCGAAGGCGGCTTATTCCCAGCCGCCTTCCTGCAATGTTTTGCCAGCAAGCGTTTTCAACGCGAACATCTCGTTTTCGTAGGTGGCGTAGCTGGCGCTTCCGTCTTTGGGAATGGATGTGCTGCCAGGGTTTACGTACAACACGCCGCCAACCTGCTCAAGTCGCTTGACGTGCGTATGCCCGGTGAGTAACGCGCTTTTAGGCGCAAGCGCGGGCGGGTTGTCCGGTGTGTTGCCGGGCAGGTGGCCGTGTGTGAGGTGCAGCAGATGCCCGTCGGCAAACACCTGCGTGAAATCGGCCATGCAGGGAAAATCAAGCACCATCTGGTCAACTTCGGCATCGCAATTGCCGCGCACGGCTATGATGCTGCTGGCAAGGCTGTTTAGCACGGCAAGCACCTCTTTTGGTGCGTATCCCTCAGGCAGGTTGTTGCGCGGCCCGTGGTACAGCAGGTCGCCTAGCAGCAGCACGCGGTCGGGTGCTTCCGCCTCGATGCGCTGCGCAAGCTCATGCACCGCCGGTGCCGCGCCATGCAAATCGGATGCGATAACGAATTTCATAACGGTCTCCTTGCCGTGCGACATTGCTACTGCAGGCTGGCGCAGTATCCTTGCGCGAGGATATGTTTTGTGCTTTCGGGGAACAGATGGCGGTATAGTTCCATGAAATAACGGTCCGTCATAGATGCCATGTAGTCAACCACCACCTGATTCGGCTCCGTTTCGGCCAAGTATCCTTCCGCTGTGATGGTGCGGGATCTCTTCGCCAGTTGCTTGACGTGGTGGCGTGCAACTGCGCTGTTCGCATCGCCGGATTGCACGTCGCACAGCAAGCGTTCGTACATTTCCGCGAACATCTCCTCTACCACGTTGCCGCTGCCGGCGCGCCAGCCTTCGCGGTCGTATATGCGCTCATAGTTCTGTCGTTTTGCAAGCTTCACGTCTTCGAACACCGCGCGGCTCATGCAGATCTCGTCGCGCCCGAAGCTGTGGTTGACCACATCAACGGTGATGTTGTTGATGATGCGCGCGTTGTCGCGGCCGATCACTTCGGTGTCGAAGCAGTCAAGGTTGTCCAACACGCCCATGGCTATGGCGTCGTCGCGGTCTTTGCCCAGGTAGGCAATCATGTCCGCCAAGCGCACCACGCACCCTTCAAGTGTTGAGGGCCGCAGGCTTTTGATTGTGTGCTCGTCTTTAGCGCACGCTTCAACTTGCGCATCAAGGTGCTCAAACGTTGCCGTCTGCCCGCGTTTGAGCACCTGCTGGGCGAACTCTCCGTTGTGGCACAGTGCGCCGTCAAGCACCTGCAAGCTGATGTTGCGGCGGTACAGAACGTCCATCACGCGCACGGAATGCACGTTGTGGTTGAAATAACGCCCGGTGCGTTCGTGGTAGCACTTCGACAAGAAGCGCTCTCCGGCGTGGCCAAACGGCGTGTGCCCCAGGTCGTGCCCAAGGGCGATGGCCTCGATAAGCTCGCAGTTCAGCCCCAACAGCCGACCGATGTTGCGTGCGATGCGGCTTACCAGCTGCACGTGCAGGCCTCGGCGGCAGATATCGTCGTTCTCAACTAAGCTGAACACCTGTGTTTTGCCCGCATAGCGGTTGTAGGCGGGGATGTTCAGGATTTTCTCGATATCGCGCGAAAACGCCGGACGCACCAGCGTTGCCTTATCGTGGGGGTTCGGCTCGCGGCGCAGAATGTCGGCATCGCTAAAACGCTGCGGGTGCATGACGCCGTTGGCCCTATTGTGGGCTATGGCCTGCTCAACATCAGGTTCAAGGCGCAAATACGGCGGCTGGTCCATGGTGGGTCCTTTCCGTTTCGGCGTTGTTGCGCATATTGTAGCGCAGCGGCGCGAAAGCACGGTGGAAGGGGTCATTGCAGTATACTTCACTAGAAACGAATGCGGGATTGCGGTGCGCTTCCCGCGCAAACGTGCAACCGGCAAGCGGGGGTTTAGGCGCCATATGGCAATCAGCGATGAGGACATCCAGAAAGTTCGCGAGGCAAGCGATTTGGTTGCCATCATGGGTGAGAGAAGCCCCGTGAAGCAGCGCGGGCGCGATTTCTGGATGTGCTGCCCGTTTCATAACGAGAAAACGCCTTCGTGCAAGATAGACCCGGCTTTGCAGCTGTGGCACTGCTTCGGCTGCGGCGAGGGCGGCGACGTGTTCGCCTACATTATGAAGTCGCAAGACGTTACGTTTCCCGAGGCGGTGCGTTACCTGGCCGAACGCGCGCACATCGACATTGCCGACGAGGGGCCGAAGCGCGGCCGAGGGGTAGGGCAGGGGCAGAAGGCTCTTTTGCGTGCGGTATGCGATGAAACGGCCGAGTTCTATCACATGCAGCTTATGCGTAGCAAAACGCCCGAAGCGGCTGCGGCACGCAATTATCTGGCTGGCCGCGGCCTTGGGGGCGATATACCGAATACCTGGCGGCTTGGCTTTGCTCCTGGCCGTGGGGCGCTGGTGCGGCATCTGTCTTCGAAGGGGTTCACGCCGCAGGCAATGCTGCAGGCAAATGTTGCGCTTGCGGGCAACGACGGAAAGCTGCGAGACCGTTTTTTCAATCGTGTGATGTTTCCCATTAGCGACGAGCAAGGCGAGTGCGTGGCGTTTGGCGGGCGTGTGATCGGCCAAGGCGAGCCGAAGTACCTGAACAGCCAGGAAACGCCGATATTTCACAAAGGTCGTATGCTTTATGCGCTCGACAAGGCGAAGGCTGCCATGGCATCTACGGGTGTTGCTGTGGTGTCGGAGGGCTACACCGACGTTATCGCTATGCACGAAGCGGGCGTGAAAAACGCCGTTGCCACGCTGGGCACGGCGCTGACGCGCACGCACATTCGCGTGCTTTCGCGCCACGCACGTCATCGCATTGTGTATCTGTTCGACGGCGACGCCGCAGGTCAGCGTGCTGCCGACCGTGCATTGCAGTTTATCGATGCGTCTATGACGCCCGAAGCGGGCGCGGCGCGCATTGACCTGTTCGCCGTTACGTTGCCCGATAACCTTGACCCGGCGGAGTTTTTGGCGGCTCACGGGGGCAGCCAGCTGCAGGAGCTTATCGACCAGGCCAAGCCGCTTTTGGAGTACGGCATCGAACGCAGGATGGCGAAGTGGGACCTATCGCGTGCCGAGGGCCGCTCGGGTGCGCTTGCCGATGCGCTTTCCGTGCTTGCGCCTATTAAAGACTCTCTGTTGGCGAAGGACTACGCGCGTCAGATTGCCAGCCTTGTGCGAGCGCGCGAGGAAGACGTTATGGAGCAACTTGCGGCGCTGAAAGCGCCGCGCGTATACGACGAGGAGCAATCCCCGCAGCCGTCTGGGCAGCACGCAAACGCGATTGCTAGCCAGGCGCCAGCGGTGCAACGACGTGCGCTTCCGCAGCCTGAGGTGAACCGCCGCAAGCTTGAGCGCCAGCTGCTGGCCCTTGCCGCCGCGCGCCCCGATTTAGCGCTTGCGCACGCCGATGCGCTTGCGTCCACGCAGTGGCACGACCCGCTGTGCGCTACCGTTTCGACAAGCCTTTTGGATACGCTTGCGGAAAACCCCGCTGCTACGCCGGCGCAGCTGGTGGGTGCCGCTTCGTTTGCCGATGCCCGAGCGGGTAGACTGCTTTCGCGTGGCATTCCCGATGCGGCTGACCCCGAGCAGCTGGCGGAGTTTTTGGTGGAAGAGCTTTCCATTGGAGACGCCGAGGATGCTGTTGCCGCCTTGCGCACGCAGCTTGCCAACCCCGCTGCGCTCGGTGCTGAAGACTACGAGATGCTATATGAAACCGTCGCGGCAATGCAGCGCGACATCACCGCTCGCAAGCGCAATCACGTAGCAGGGGCATAAGCTGCCACCGCAAATGCGGGTGGGATGAGTGCCCGGCCGAAGGACAATCGTGAACGCGGGGACGGAGCGGGTGCCCACGATTGCCCTTTTATTTCCCTAGAGCGCTTGCGTGAACGCCACCTCCGTCTCCGCGTTCACGCAAGCGGCATTTCCGAGCACCTTTTCCCGCTGCTCGTGTCTGCGCATGAATGCTCAGCAGGGGTTTTGTGGATGTTTGCCTGCGTGCTGCGAATCGTGTGCGTGCGCGTGTCACAATACAAAGGTTGAAATGGGCGCGGTTTGCGCGCCTGCTAGAACCTAGACACCCGCAAAAGGATATGCATATGCTGTCAATCGTGCAATCGCCCGATCCGCTGCTGAACACGGTGTGCGAGCCGTGCGATTTCAAGGACAAAACCTTAAAGCGCCTTGCGAAACAAATGGCGCATGTCATGTATAAAAACGCAGGCTGCGGCCTTGCGGCTCCGCAGGTGGGCGTGCTCAAGCGCATGGTGGTTATCGATTGCGATCAAGAAGACGGCGCTCGCAACCCCATCGTCATGCTCAACCCGGTTATCGTTGCGCGCGAGGGCGACCCGGTCACCGAGGAAGAGGGGTGCCTTTCCATCCCCGGCATTTCGGTGCCCATTGCGCGCCCGCCGTTTGCCCGCTGCCGCTACTACGACCTTGACGGTCAGCTGTGGGAAATCGAAGGCGACGGGCTGCTTGGCCGCTGCCTGCAGCATGAAACCGATCACCTTGACGGTGTCACCATGTTCGAGCGCTGCGATCCGATGGTTCGCTTAAAGGCGCTGCAAGACTACGACGTGGCTTTGGCTGCCGGTGCGCGGCCGGGGGAAACGTCTGTGGAGGGATAAGCCATGCGCGTTGTGTTCATGGGCACGCCCGATTTTGCGGCGTCCATTTTGGCGGAAGTGGCAAGCCGGCACGAGGTGGTTGCCGTGTACACGCGCCCCGATGCGGTGCGCGGGCGCGGCAAGCAGCTGGTTGCAAGCTCCGTTAAAGCCGAAGCCGTGCGGCGTGGCATACCGGTGCGCTGCCCGCGCACGTTGCGCGACGCCGACGAACAGGCTGCGCTTGCTTCGCTTGCGCCCGACGTGGTGTGCGTGGCGGCCTACGGCATGCTGTTGCCGCCCGAGGTGCTTGAGATTCCCCGCTTTGGTTGCTTGAATGTTCACGCTTCTTTGCTTCCTCGTTGGCGCGGTGCCGCTCCGGTTGAGCGTGCCATTTTGGCGGGCGACGAAGAGGTTGGCGTGTGCATCATGCGCATGGAGCAGGGTCTTGACACGGGCGATTACTGCATCTGCCGTTCGCTGGATGCAGGCGATAAAAACGCCGCGCTGCTTACCGATCAGCTGGCCGACCTGGGGGCGCACGCGCTGCTTACGGCGCTTTCCCAGCTTGAGGCGGGCTGCATCCGCTGGACGGCGCAAAACGATGCGGAGGTTACCTACGCGCACAAAATCGAGAAGGGCGAGCTTGACCTGGCGCCCACCGATGGCGTGGATGTCATCTGTCGCAAGGTTCGCGCGGCTAGCGATGCGCACCCGGCGCACGCGGTTGTGGCGGGCAAGCCGATAACCGTTCTTGCTGCGCGCGTGGCATCGTCCGATGCGCAGTCGGCAGAGCTTGCGAATGGCATGCAAGCAGGTCAGGTGCGGTTTGCGGGGAAGCGTCTTTTCATCGGGGCTAGTGATGGCGCCGTTGAGCTGTTAGAGGTAAAGCCGAGCGGCAAGCAAGCCATGCAGGCCAAAGCGTTTGCCGCTGGAATTCAAGGAATAAAGGACAACACCAAGATTTGGGAGGGCTCGCGTGGCTGAGCATCAGAATAACGAAGGGGCGGCGCGTCAGCGTCGCGAAGGCGGCAACGGCGGCTACCGCGGCGGGCAAGGCCGCGGCGGCAACAACGGCCATGGTGGCAAGGGCGGCTACGGCCAGCGCGGTGGCAACGGCGGCAAGCGTGAGGGCGGTTACCGCGGCAACAATGGGCACGGCGGCCCGCGTCGCGAAGGCGGTAACGGCGGCTACCGCGGCCACGACGGCGAAAAGCGCGACTTCCGCGGGCGCGACGAGCATCGTGACAACCGCGGCGGCTACAAAGGACAGCGCGACGGCGGTGCGCGCGGCGGATACCGCGGCGGCAACGGGCATGGCGACAACCGCGGCCCGAAGCGTTCCTACAACCGTGACGACCGCGGCCCGAAGCGCGAGTTCAACCGCGATGAAAACCGCGCACCGCGCCCCGAAGGCGCACCGCATCGCGACGATAATCGCCCCCAGCGCGGCCCGAAGCCCGATTTCCGCGGGCGCAACACCACGCGCGACCCTCGTCGCAAATTCGATAACAACGCCGACCGCGGTCCTGCACGCAACGGTCGTGGCGAAAAGGGCGCTGGCAAGCCCACGCCGCGCCGTCACAAGTCAAACGCCACGCCGGCGCGTTTAGCCGCGCTTGAGGTAGTGCGCACCGTGCGCGAGCGCAAGGCGTTTGCGCAGGACGTCATTGCTAAGGTTATTGACCATTCCAGCATGTCGGTGGAAGATCGCGCGTTTGCAACGCTGCTTGCGCTTGGCACGGTAAGCTCGCGCGGCACGCTTGACGAGATTATCGATCGTGCGCTTGACACGCCCGAGGACGTGTTCCGCGAAACGCGCGATGCGCTGCAGATTTCCACCTACGAGCTGATTTTCTTGGGCAAAGAAGCGCACGCTGCCGTTGACCAGGGCGTTGAACTGGTGAAATCGTTCAGCCCGGGCCCGGCTGCCCGCGTGGCAAACGCAGTGCTGCATAAGGTGGTGCGCCTGCGCCTTGACTTCCCGTTCGGCAACCCCGCAACCGATATCGATGCGCTTGCGCGTACGCAGGCGTTCCCCGGTTGGATGGCTCGCAAGCTCATGGAGGACATGGGCCCGCAGGCCGCCATCGATTTCATGCGCGCATCTAACGAGCAGGCCCCGCTGTTCGTTGCCGTGAATGCATGCAAGGTTGACGATGAGCACGTGCTTAAGGCGTTTGAACGTGCCGAAGAGGTGGCCGAGCCGGTTACGCTTGGCGACATCGACGTGCCTGGTTGCCTGCGCGTTCCGGAAAGCCGTGCGTTGTTGGTGCCGGCGCTTGAGCGTCAAATCGACCAGGGCAAGATGCTGGTGTCCGACGCGGCGGCGCAAATGGTTGCGGCGAACATTCTGCCCGAGCGAAAGCCCGCAAGCCTGCTTGAGGTTGGTGCGGGGCGTGCCACCAAAACTATCTTGCTGCAGTCGAATGCCGTGCGCAAATACGGTTCGCAGATTGATGAGTACGTCACCATCGATAATCATGCGTATAAAACCCGTTTGCTGGAAAAGCGTGCCGAGCAGTACGGCGTTATGGTAACTGAGGCCTTTACGGGCGATGCGCTTGAGCTTGATTACGTCATGCCTGGTCGCATGTTCGATTTCGTGTTCGTTGACGCGCCGTGTTCCGGCTTGGGTACGCTGCGCCGCCACGCCGAGATTCGTTGGCGCGTGCAGGAACACGACATGCCCGGTTTCACGAAAACGCAGCTGGGCATGCTGAAGGCCGCCGCGCTGCACGTGAACCCTGGCGGCTCGCTTGCATACTCCACGTGCACGGTAACGCGCGAGGAAAACGCCGGCGTGGTCAAGGCGTTCTTGGAAAGCGCCGCCGGCAAGCACTTCAAGCTTGAGAAGCTGTGCGGCCGCGGTGCGCTGGCAACGCGTTTGGCGCCCGGTTCGTCCGATGCTCACTTTGCCGTGCGCATGGTGCGCGACGATGCGCCTGTTGAGCAGGTTGCCCAGGAAGTTGAAGTGGAAAACGCGCAGATTGCCGCCGCTGAGGCTGCTAAGCAGGCAAAAGAAGCTGCACGTGCCGCCGCTGAGGCCGCCGAACGTGCCGCTGCGCGCGCGGCGGAGCTGACAGAGGCCGCCGAGGCCGCTGCCGCCACCGCGGAAGCCTCAGCACCTGCAGAGGGCGAAAGCGCCGATATGCTTGAGCTCGACGCCGTCGAGCCGGTTGAAACGGCTACTGAGGCAGCCGCAGTAGAAGCGCTCGAAGCAGCAGAGTCCGAAAAACCCGAGACGGTAAAGTCCGAAAAGTCTGAAGCAGCAGAGGATTCCGAAGAAAGCAACGAATCCGAATAAGCTGCTAGCTGGCGTTTCGCGCTAATTCCATGCCGGCCCCACCTCACGGGGCCGGCATTTCTTTTGCCTAAAAGCTTGCGTATCGTAGCTGACAGCTAATGAAACGCAAGCTTACTTTCCCTACTATTGAAAGCGTTTTCGCATGTCAATTGGTGTAAGGGAAAGGAAAACTATGTCGGATACCGTATCTGGAGCATCGCAAGGCAAGTCGGCTATGGCAATTACGGGGCTTGTGATTGGCATCGTTGCGCTGTGCACCTCGTTTCTACCTATCATTAACAACTTTTCTGCTTTGCTGGCAGTACTTGGCTTAGTGTTTGCGGTCGTTGGCCTTGTAAGCACGCTGCGAGGTAAGAAAAGCGGCAAAGGGTTGGCTATTGCAGGCGTAATCATCTGCGTGGTGTCTTTTGCCGTGGTTCTCTACACGCAAAGCGTCTACAGCAAAGCGGTGGATGATGCGTTCTCGGGCAGCTCCGTTGCACCCGAAGCAGCTGATCAGCAGGCAAGCGCACCTTCAAGCGAAGATAGTAACTCCCAGGTCGAATCTGCCTCTACCGGTAACTCCATTACGCTGAAAAGCGGCTTGGTCTTAAGCGTCGATAGCGTGGTGACGGGGCTGACGAATTACGATGGTTCGCCCATTACGCAGGTGACGGTAACGTACCAAAACAACGGAAGCGACCAGGCAACGTTTAATCCCTACGACTGGAAAGGCGAGGATGCGCAGGGTGCGCAGCGCTCCTGCACGTATTACGCCAACAGCGACAATGCCCTTGACTCCGGCACCATTGCAGCTGGCGGCGCGGTTTCTGGTGATGTGTACTTTGAGGGCGATATCGTAAAAGTGCTGTACGAAAACGCGCTGTTCGGCCGCGGTTCTGATATTTCCTGGACGATTGATTAGGCGCTCCTCTTACATCCGCTATGATTGAGGGTAAGAAATCAATCAGGAAGAGGAGGAAGCGGCGCGTGGATGAGCCTTTGACGGAGGACTTGCTGCGGGAGTTGCTGGATTCGCCCGACCCTGCGCAGTTTGCGGCGAACAATCGGCTTTCCGAACGCGATGTGCCCTCGTACTTGCAGCAGCTGCTTGATGAACGCGGCCTGAAGCGTTCGCAAGTTGTTCGCGATGCGGGCTTGAATGCAACGCATGGCTACCAGATTTTCACGGGCCAGCGCGGCGCTTCGCGCGACAAGTTGCTGCAGCTGGCGTTTGCTATGGGGCTTACGCTGCGCGAGACGAACCGGCTGCTGCGCGCCGGCGGTCACAACGAGCTGTACTGCAAGTGCCGTCGCGACGCCATCATCATCTTCTGTATCAACCATAAGATGGGCTTGCGCGAAGCCGATGAAGAGCTGTATCGCTTCAAGGAACAGACCATTTGCTAATGTTGAAGGGCTTGCCGGGCGGCAAGTCCTTCATTTCTGTTACCATCGGTTTCATGATTGATGAACTGCAACAACAGCTTGACGCCCTTGCGCGCGATGATTGCTATCGCGTTGATGCGGTGCTGAAAGAAACCGAACTCGAACGTACCGAGCGCGTGTTTTTTGTGGGCGCAAACGGCGCCGAACAAGGGCCGTATGTGCGTAAAACGTTCACTGCGCAAGCAGGTTTGGGAAGCGCGTATGAGCGTATATTGGCTGCCCAGCATGCAGGTGTGCGATTTGTGCACCTTCCACACATCGTCGATTGCTACGATGCGGGGGAGCAGCAGGTTGTAGTGATGGAATGGCTGTTCGGACACACGCTTGGCGAGGAAGTGCATGCGTGCGGCCCTTCGCTTGAGCTGGCGTGCCGCCTGTTTCCACAGGCATGCGATGCGGTGTGCGAGCTGCACGAGCGCTTCACGCCGCCTATCATCCATCGCGATATCAAGCCCAGCAATTTCATGGTGCTCGGCAATACCGTCATGCTCATCGACTTAGGTATAGCGCGCACCTTCGACGCGGCAGCTGCAACGGATACGCATCAATTCGGGACGCGTGCTTATGCGCCGCCCGAACAATTCGGCTATGGACAAACTGATGTGCGCAGCGATGTGTATGCCCTTGGCATGCTGCTGTTCTATATGCTGTGCGAGGAAACGGCCAGCCCGGCTATGCTTGAAGCACGTATGAGCGCGTTCGACGTGCCATCGGCCGTTCGAGATGTTGTAGTGCATGCTTGCTCGTTCGACCCGACGAACCGGTATACAACGGTCACCGACCTGAAGCAGGCGTTTCTTGCCACAACGGTACCAGTTCCCGTTGCAGCTGTGCGGGCGCAGCCGCAACCGCGTGAGCCGCTTCGAGTGAAAGTTGACTGCGCTGGCAAATCGCTGGGGAAGTTTTTCGATCGCATTCCAGTTGGCGTTGGCATCGCGTGGAACGTTGTACTGCTTACCTATACGGTGCTGCTTGGGTATATATGCGTTGCTTCGATGATCAATCCTGTGGGCGATACTGCGGCGCTTCCGCCTGGCGCGCGCGTTGCCTCATATGCGGCAACGTGGCTGATGTTCGTGTCGCTGGTTCCCTCGGTTGTGGACGTGCGCTCGCTGCATCGCATTTTGCCGCGATTTGCAAGCCTTCGCTGGCTTGCGCGCATGGGTGTTTCCTTTGCCGTTATCCTGTTGGCGCTGGTGTTGCTGATTGCCGTCGGCGGCGTGTACGTTAATTCCTAGCGAATTGCTACCTTGTTTGCAACGTTTTTGCAGGTTTACTGTGCCGTTCATCGAATCATCCTGCGTTGCGGTTTTGTTACGGTACAATCTATAACGCTTTAGATAAGGAGATGGGTGGGGCCTGGTGGTTCCCGCGGCCTTCAAAGCCGTTGTGAGGCGCGCAGAACGTCTCGGGTGTGTTCGATTCGCACGCATCTCCGCCAGAAAGTAAGAAATGGGAGCCCGGTGGGCTCCCATTTTTCATGCGCGGGTTTGCCGTTGCAGCTTTATTTGACCAGCTCGCGGGCGTCTCCTGCGCGTCGCGTGACGCCAGCATCGTCAAGGTACTCTAGAAGCGGGATGGCGTGCTTGCGGCTTACGCCCATGGCGTCTTTCAGGTCAGCCGCCGTTGCCGGGCCTACGGCAAGTTTGTTGCGCACGGCCCGTTCGAGCGCAACAAAAGCCTCTGCGTCAAAGTAGAACTCATCGCTCACCTTCACGGCGCGACCGGCCCGCTCAAGGGCGGCAAGCGCTTTGTACCCTTGCTTGGGCGCAAGGTTGGCTTGCGCGAACAGGTCACTTACCGCGGGTGGTTTCGGGCCAGCGGCGGCAAGCATACCTGCAAGCGCGTTGGCTGCCTGCTCTTCAAGCTTGCGTGCCCCGGCACCCGCCTGCGGATGGCTGACCTGGCCGCTTTCCGCAACGGCGTGGCCTTGTGCGCACGCTGCGGCAAGCACGGCGTCAAACGTTGGCACCGCGCAGCGCGGCATGCAACGGGTGCGCAGTGCTTCCTTGGCAATACCGGTTGCCGCAGGGTTTTGCGCATGGAAGCTTAGCAACTCGTTTTCTATGGTGCGGCACAGCTTCTGCATCATGGGCTTTGTGGCAAACAGCTCCGGCTGCGTGTTCTCCAGCGCTTCGGCTGCGCGTGCGTTTGCAAGTGCTTCAAGCTGGCTTTGCGCCACGGTTTCACTAAGCCCGCTTGTACGTGCAACGTCTGCAGCGCTCACGGGGTATTCGGCCATATCGAACGCGGCCTTTACGGCAGCAGCGGCGTCGTCTTCGCGCAACGCTTGCAGCAGCGCGCGATCGCCGTCGCTTATGCTGGTGGTGCGCTTGGGGTGGGCACGTAGCACCACGCCTCCGCCTACAACGTGCACGGGGGAATATGAACGGATAACAAACCGGTCACCGTATGCAACCGGTAAGTCCTCTTCGGTGCGAATCTGCGCCGCAACTGTTTGACCTGGCGAAACAGAAGAAACGCCGTCCATCAGCAGCACGCGTCCAATGCACTCTTTCGTGCCGTGCGCAACATGCACGCGGGTGCCGCTTTCAAGTGGTTTGTCAGACCCCGGCATGCCAAGATAGGTGACATCGCCATCGAAATGGTCGGATGGGGTGGTGGAGCCAGGTGAGCAGATAAAGTCTCCGGGACGTACTTGGTCGCACGATACCGCGTTGAGGTTCAGCGCGGTGCGATGCCCTGCCGCGGCCTGTTCAACGGGCGCTCCGTGAACCTGGATGGAGCGTATGCGCGTGTGAGTGCCGGAAGGCAAGATTTCCACTTCGTCGCCGACGTTCGCCACGCCGCTCCACAGCGTGCCGGTGACAACGGTGCCCGCGCCTTTGATGGTAAAGCTGCGGTCAACCGGCAGACGCAGCGCCGCCGAAGTTGCGCGCGTGTGTGTGGCATGCGCGGCGTTTTGGATGGCAAGGCGCAGCTTGTCAAGGCCGCTGCCGGTTCGAGCCGATACGGGCACGATTTCGGCGTTTGCATAGGGCGTGGCAGCTAGGCGAGTGCGCACTTCATCGGCCATGAACGCCGCCCATTCCTCATCTACCAGGTCGCTTTTCGTCAGCGCAACAACCAGCGTGGGGATGCCAAGCAGCTCGAGCACCGCAAGATGCTCCTCGGTTTGCGGCATGATGCCGTCGTCGGCTGCGATGCACAGCAAGGCCACATCGATGCCGGTGGCGCCGGCAATCATCTGGCGGACGAAACGCTCGTGGCCCGGCACGTCCACCACGCCCATAGCGGTGCCGTCGGGCAGCACAAGCTGCGCAAATCCCAGCTCAATGGTAATGCCGCGCTGCTTTTCCTCGGACAGGCGGTCGGGGTCAACGCCGGTAAGCGCCTGCACAAGCGTAGACTTTCCGTGGTCGATGTGACCCGCCGTCCCTAAAACCAAATCGGGCGTGGCGGCGTTTTGCTTGCTGCTCATAAGCTTTTAGGCCTCCTTCGCGCTTGCCAGCGAGTCGAAATAACTGCCAACCGCGTCGACGATCTCGGCAATGTCGTCATCTACGATGGTGCGCGCGTCGAACAGCACGCATTCGCGCTTGATACGGCTGATAACCGGCACCTCACGTTCGCGCTGCAAATGCTCTTCGCATGCTTGTGCGTTGCCGCATTTGAACTCTACGCGCACGCAGTAGGTGTCGATGTCGCACATGGGCAGCGAACCCCCGCCGGCGCGCCCCGTTTCCTCGACGATGCTCAGGTGGGCCTGGCGCGGCGAAACGCGCTTGCGCATGGCATGCATCAGCGCTTCGGCACGTTCGCGCACTACGGCTGCATCTTCAGTGAGCATGCGCAGCGTCGGAATTTCGCGCAGGGCCGCTTCGGGGTCAAGGTACAGGCGCAGCGTGGCCTCAAGGGCTGCAAGCGTCATTTTGTCAAGGCGCATGGCGCGTGCAAGCGGGTGCTTCTTCAAGCGGTCGATGTATTCCTTCTTGCCCACCACGATGCCGGCTTGCGGGCCGCCAAGCAGCTTATCGCCCGAGAAGCTTACTAAGTCGCAACCACCCTGCAAGCTTTCGCGCACCGTGGGCTCGGCGTATTCGCCAAACACGTCTAAGTGCATAAGCGCGCCTGAACCCTGGTCTTCGTACACTAGCACGTCGGCTACGTCTAAGCCTGCCGCACGGCGTCGGGCGTTTTCGCTGTCGGCGATGCGGCGCAAGTCCGCTTTCGAAACGCTTTCCGTGAAGCCTATCATGCGGTAATTCGACGGGTGCACTTTCAGCAGCATGGCCGTGTCGGGCGTAAGGGCGCGTTCGTAATCGGACGGGTGCGTTTTGTTCGTGGCGCCCACTTCCACCATGCGGGCGTTCGACTGTGCCATGATGTCGGGAACGCGGAAGCTGCCGCCGATTTCCACCAGCTCGCCGCGGCTCACGATTGCCTCGTGGCCTGCTGCGAACTCAGCAAGCACCATCATCACGGCTGCGGCGTTGTTGTTCACGGCAATGGCCGCCTCAGCGCCGGTGAGCGTGCAAATGAGGTGTTCCACGTGCGCATGGCGGCTGCCGCGCGCCATGTTCGCCACGCTGTATTCAAGCGTTGAATAGCCGCGCGCGGCCTCGACCACGGCTTGTACGGCTGCATCGGCCAGCACGCTGCGGCCAAGGTTGGTATGAATGACCACGCCCGTTGCGTTGATGACGCGCCGCAGGCTTGGACGCAAGGCTGCCAGCGCACTGTTGCAGGCGGCGGTAAGGATGGCGTCGGCATCTACCGCGTCTGCCTCTCCTGCCAAAATGCGCTTGCGCTGCGCGTCAACGGCCGCTCGCGCACAGTCAACCAGCATGACGCGCGGGATGATGTTTTCCAGTGCACGCATGGGTGCAGCTTGCATAAGCTCTTCCACCTGCGGCAACGCTCGTAGCAAATCGGTTCTTGGTTCGGGCATGAATCCTCTTTCTGCCTTGTTTGCGCGCTTTGCGCACGCTGTTGTATGACACCCAGTATATAAGAGTGCGCCTTGCGCAGCGCCATGTTGCGGTGAACGACCGTTCTTTCCGTCAAATGTTATCGATTGCGGCCCAATTCGCGCCGTTCGCGCCGTTTGCGCCGCTGCGTTGCGCCGTGCGTGCAAGAATTACCGTGTTTTTCTTTCAGACGAGACGCTTATAGCGGGGGAGGTTCCTATGGCTATGGAACAAACGGATGTGAAGGCGCTGAAGCCCGATGAGCTTTCGCCGGCCGAAACCGAGGCGAAAGCGGAAACGCTTGCAACGGGCAAGGCGAGCATGAACGCTGCAAAGTGCTTCGTGCTGGCAATGCTTGCCGGCGCGTTCATCGCTTTCGGCGCAACGTATTTTTGCGTGTTTCTGGGTGATTCCAGTATGCCGTTTGCGGCGCAGCGCATGGTGGGCGGTATATGCTTCTGCTTGGGCCTGGTGCTGGTGCTGTGCTGCGGTGCCGAGCTGTTCACGGGCA
>ERZ808240.786-NODE-786-length-40771-cov-4.722394_pt1 | contig 40771 bp, 39 predicted proteins | sample MGYA00521084_ERZ808240 | MGnify/ENA primary metagenome ERZ808240 (study PRJEB31516, sample SAMN03275571) | gut metagenome | biome: mammalia-associated habitat; material: feces | host: Papio cynocephalus | place: Kenya | collected 2012-08-06 ... | reverse complement strand
TCATGGAAACAGCTTGTAGACTATATGCGTAAGATGTATCCGGAGGCAAGGGATAAGCAGATAAGGAAGATATTAAAGTAATACAGGCAAGGATAAGGAGGTGCCGCAATGCCATTTAAGATTGTCCGAAACGATATAACAAAGGTAAAAGCAGATGTAATCGTAAATACTGCTAATCCAAATCCGATATGTGCAAGTGGCACGGACTTAGCAATATATGAGGCAGCAGGCAAAGAAGAATGTTAAATGAGCGCACCGGCAGCATATGATATAGATATTGAAGCAGACGATATAGATGTTATTGATATAGTTACTGTAGTCTGGACAATATCTTAGGTCTGAGAAAAACTATGGTATTGTATTTGTTGAAGAGGTATAAATTGTGGTATAATCCTATTATTGATAGATAGTAATAATAGGTGATTTTTATGGAACAACGGAGGCGATTAAGATGAAGTTTGGAATGAGAACACCCAGTATAAAGAAATCAATAAAGGCAAGAACAACCGGAAAAGCCAAGCGAGCTGTTAAGAAAGCTCTGATTCCAGGGTACGGAAAGAAAGGTGCAGGATGGATTAAGAATCCAAAGAAAGCAGCTTACAATAAGGTTTATAAGAAGACGAGCTTTGGCATTATGGATTTATTTAAGTAAATAGCAGGAGGATTACATCATGGAACGAGTAGTAAAATTTTTAAAAGAAGCAGAGACATATTATTTGGCAACAGTAGAAGGCGACCAGCCAAGAGTTAGACCCTTTGGAACAGCACACATTTTTGAAGGAAAGCTGTATATTCAGACTGGAAAGGTAAAAGATGTTTCAAAGCAGATTCACGCAAATCCAAAGGTGGAAATCTGCGCATTTATGAATGGAGAGTGGCTTCGTGTAGCCGGAGAACTTGTAGAAGATGACAGAAGAGAAGCAAGACAGTCTATGCTCGATGCTTATCCATCTTTACAGAATATGTACTCAGCAGATGATGGAAATACCGAGGTATTCTATTTCAAAAATGCGACAGCTACATTTTCATCATTTACACATGAACCGGAAGTAGTGAAGTTTTAATGACTAAGTATGATGGTACAGGCAGTTATTTGAGCGACTGGATAATTCCAAGTTCCGAAGCAGTTTCCATTTGAAGCAGAAAGATATTGATTACATAAATGAATCTTGTAGATGTAATTATGACATGGATGCAACGAGAAATGGAGAGGCAGGAACATAAAATATGAGTTTGAAAAATGTATTGATTATTGTTGACTGTAGTTTAGTAGAAATATTGTATTTTACGGACATATGTGTATAATATATATGTTATGGACATATGCAAGGCTTTTTATATATCTTATATATCATGACGATGGTGTCGAAAGTAAATTTAGACATTTGTATCATATCATTGTGATATTTAAAGGGATAAATGATAAAACAGATAAATAATCAAATGGGGTGCTCGCATGGGCGGGCTGAGAGTAAGCAGGCAGCTTTAACCCGATAACCTGATGTGGATAATGCCAACGTAGGGATGTAATGAATCACAGGAGTGTTTTGTGTGCAGGAATCTTTAGTTGGGTTCCTGTTTTTTATTTTATGTGGTTTTAATGTGATTCTTATGATAAAAAGATTCTTACATGTATGTTCCAAGAAAGCAGCAGATTGGGGGCACCACCTTAGGCCGCTATAAAAAATTAATGCAAAACAATGAGGTAAATACCTCTCCTCGCATGGGAGCTCGGATTTTTACTTCGTAAAAACAAGGAGGTATATATGTACACAGCATTAACAATCGCTGGAAGTGATTCCAGTGGAGGCGCCGGAATACAGGCAGATATCAAGACTATGACAGCTAATCGCGTATATGCGATGAGTGCAATCACAGCTCTGACTGCACAGAATACTACCGGTGTAACAGATATCATGGAGGCAACTCCAAAGTTTTTAGCAGAGCAGCTTGATTGTATATTTACAGATATATATCCAGATGCCATTAAGACAGGAATGGTTTCATCCAGTGAACTGATTGAGGTAATCGCTGATAAGCTTACAGAGTATAATGCAAAGAATATTGTTGTGGATCCTGTTATGGTGGCAACAAGTGGAGCCAGACTTATAAGTGAGGATGCCATCAGCACATTAAAGAGCAGGTTATTGCCACTTGCAACTGTTATTACACCTAATATTCCAGAAGCAGAGGTTCTTTCGGGAATGGATATTAAGACAGAAGAAGATATGGAAAAGGCAGCAGAGCTTATATGCAGCACCTTGGGCTGCTCTGTTTTATTAAAGGGCGGACATCAGTTAAACGATGCTAATGATCTTTTATTCCAGAAGGGAAAGGAACCGGTATGGTTTCATGGAAAAAGAATAAATAATCCTAATACACATGGAACAGGATGTACACTTTCTTCGGCAATAGCTTCTAATCTTGCTAAGGGAAGAGATCTTGAAACATCAGTTAAGTATGCCAAGAATTATATATCAGGTGCACTTGCTGATATGCTTGACCTCGGTAAGGGAAGCGGTCCTATGAATCATGCATTTGCAATAGAAGGAGAGTACGAAAGATGAGTGAAAAGAGAACTTCAGTTTTTTCTAATGGACTGATATGGTTTGGTGCTGGTGTGTCATTAGCAGAGATACTTACTGGTACATATTTCGCACCACTTGGTTTTGGTAAAGCTATGGCAGCTATTATACTAGGACACCTGATTGGTGGACTTATGATGTTTGCGGCTGGAATGATTGGAGCCAGAGAAAGAAAGAGTGCCATGGAAACAGTAAAGATGAGCTTTGGGGAAAAGGGAAGCCTTCTCTTTGCTATATTAAATGTGCTGCAGCTTGTAGGCTGGACAGCTATTATGATATATGATGGAGCACTTGCGGCAGATGGTGTTTTACATATAGGAAACTGGATATGGGCAATAATAATAGGTGTTCTTATAATCGTCTGGATTCTTATTGGAATCACGAATCTTGGTAAGGTAAATACAGTTGCCATGACAGCACTTTTTATATTGTCACTTGTACTTTTTAAGGTAATCTTTTTTGGTACAGGAATTGCAGCTCCTATTGTAGATGATGGAAGCCTGACATTTGGCGCAGCAGTAGAGCTTGCAGTAGCTATGCCTCTTTCATGGCTGCCACTTATAAGTGATTATACAAGAGAGGCCGAAAAGCCATTTGCAGCTACATTGGCAAGTGTTGTTGTGTACAGTCTTGTCAGTATATTTATGTATATGATAGGTATGGGAGCAGCCATATTTACTGGTGAGTATGATATAGCGCAGATTATGTTAAAGACAGGTTTTGGTGTTGTAGGACTTCTCATCATAGTATTTTCTACAGTTACGACAACATTTCTTGATGCATATTCAGCAGGCGTATCAAGTGTTTCTATATCTTCTAAGATTAAGGAAAAGTGGGCTGCAATTGTTGTTACCATCATAGGAACCATAGCAGCAATCGTATATCCTATGGATAATATAACAGATTTCTTATATCTCATAGGTTCAGTATTCGCGCCTATGATAGCAGTGCAGATAGCAGATTATTTCATATTAAAGAAGGCAGATGCTTTTAATTTGTCATTTAAGTGGCATAACCTTATCGTATGGCTTGCAGGTTTTGTGATATATCGTATACTTATGCAGGTAGATACACCAGTTGGAAATACACTTCCAGATATGATAATCACAGTTATTCTGTGTGTTGTAGTGGAAAAAGTAGTTAACGTGTTAAGTAAAAATAGATAATATTATTACAAATGAGTAAACACAGAAAATGTATAAAAACTTTTAAAATTTTAATATAGATTGATTTAAAATATAGATTGATTTGCAATTTAATGTATCTAATAGAAAAGCCATAACGGAGTTGTTATTTATCATAATTTATATATGGTAAATAAAGACTCAGTTATGGCTTTTGGTTTAATATTAAGATGACTGTGTTAAATTGAAATTATAATTGAAATTATAATTTCTAAATTGCAATAACAAATTAACTATTTTAATCCTGTGGAATATCGTGAAATCGTCCATCAAGCTCCTCTGTTTTCATAACATTAATAAATGCATGAGGATCAACGCCACGTATAAGAGGGATAAGCTGCTTGGTTGCATCTGAATTAACAACAGAATAAAGAAGCTGCTTATCTTTACCTTCATAACATCCTGTGCCCTTAAATAAAGTAGCATCGTGATGTGTTGTATCTTTTATTATCTCATATATTTCTTCTGATTTGTCAGAGATTATAAAAAGAGTGGCTTTTTTATAACGTTTGTATAACATTTGTATAACCTGTGTGCTGCAGAACTGGTATATAATCGAATAAAGTGCGATAGACCAGCCAAACATAGTTCCAGCTATTATGAGCATGGCAACATTTCCAAGTAGAATATAGTTCCAGGCATCGATACCTTTTTCGTGTGAAAGGAATATGCTTATAAAGTCAGTTCCACCTGTAGTAGCACCTACATTAAGGCACAGGCTTATAGCAAGTCCGTTGATTATTCCCCCGAATACACTTATAAGAAGAACATCATTGGTGAATACATAAGCTGGCAGTATATCAACAAATATACTTGATAAAAATATTACTATAATAGAATATAAAGTAAATCTTTTACCTATATATTTGAAGGCAATATATGTAGGTAAAAGATTAAGTGTGATATTAAATACACTGAATGGTATGGTTATATTAAAGAATTTAACAATTATAGCCTGTAAAAGTAGTGAAAGACCTGAAAAACCGCCAGGAAAAAGACCAGCAGTTTTAGCAAAACAACGCAGATTCCATGCATATAATACAGATGCAAATGTAATAACAATAATTCTGAATACCTGATAGAATTCCGGGTGCTTTTTCTCTAAGGATTGAAACATATGTAAAGTCCTCCTTTTTATTTGGTTTATTCTCTTTAGCTTTAAGAGTGATGCTAAATGAAATATCAGCTGTTTATATATAATAGAAATAAAAATAAATAAAATATAAGATAGAATATGATTAAATCTTATATTTATTAGCAGGCTATTATAATAGCATATATGCTGCTGTTGTTCTATATGTATTAGCAAAATAATTTAATAACGTAAATTTAGTAAATAATTAGATGTGGTTCAATATTATTTCATAGATTGACCCTAAACACAATATTTAAATTACCAGTTTGTAGTTGTGATTTACAAAAAATTAATAAAATAAAAAATATATTATATAGAAAGCAGATGAATATTTTGTGAAAGTATGGTAACATAGCACATACTACACCAATAAATAACTAAGGCAGAGGCATATATATATCTGTTCTGGCAAAAGAGGAATAAATATATTTAGTAATATGATTTTCTGCTTTATAAACAGGGAGGATTATATTAATGAAAATAGCAGTATCATACGAAGATGGTAATATATTTCAGCATTTTGGACATTCTAAGAATTTTAAGATATATGAAGTAGAGGATTCAAATATTGTTGATACTAAGATTATAGAAACAGAAGGTTCTGGACATAGTGCACTTGCATCAATGCTTGATGATCTTAGTGTAGATGCTTTAATATGTGGTGGCATAGGAAACGGAGCTATGGATGCACTTCTTCAGATTGGCATAGAAGTGTGTTCAGGTGTATCAGGTAATGCAGATGAGGTAGTAGCAGAGTATCTTAATGGTTAACTTATATCGCAGGGTGTTAACTGTGAACATCATAATAATGAAGAAGAACATAGCTGTGGACACTGCGGAAGTGACGAGGAAGACTGCGGCTGTGGAAGTTGTGGTGATGATGAAGGACAGGGCTGTGGAGGATGCTCAGGTTGTGGTGGAAGTTATACGCCACCTTTTGAAGGTCATAATGTTGGTAAGACATGCAGGGTTCATTATAAGGGAACATTTAATGATGGAACACAGTTTGATTCATCATATGACAGAGGAGAGCCTCTTGAGTTCGTATGTGGTGCCGGTATGATGATACTCGGCTTTGACAGGGCGGTAGCAACTATGAATGTTGGAGATGTCATAGATGTACACCTTATGCCATCTGAAGCTTATGGAGAAGTAGAGCCGGAGGCATTCATAACAGTTCCAATAAGGGAGCTTGGCGGCAGTGCAGATGATCTTAAGGTAGATGATAAGGTATATCTTCAGAATGCACTTGGACAGCCATTCGTAGCAAGAGTATCAGCACTTTCAGACGATGAGATAACATTTGATGCTAATCATGAGATGGCTGGTAAAGAGCTTAACTTTAAGATAGAGCTTGTGGAAGTGCAGTAATATGTCATACACTTTTTTAAAAATCTCAATGAAAATGTGAAAAAATATGAGAAAAATAATGATGTTATATTGACTTATATAAGTCTGAGTGCTATCATTCTAACTAATTTAATAAGCTAAACCGTTGAAGCGGAGATAACGGCAATGATGCCTGTACAGAGAGTCTGCTATGCTGAGATGCAGATAAGAAACAAGTTGTCAAATGGACCGCAGAGGGCACAAGGGAAATGTTGATAATCTATGATTGATATGATTTTAAAGTACGATTAATCATATTATATATTCATATATGTTTATAAATGCAGAGTATAGTGTGACGTTGCAGGCAGACGTTATATGCCGAGGGTATGTTAGTATCCTGCTAAGAGCATGATATATATCATGAATTCAAGGTGGCACCGCGGATAGTGAAGAATATAAGAACATTATTCGTCCTTGACAGAAAACATAATTCTGTCAAGGACTTTTTTATATGCAAAGCATTTTGAGTATAATCGTTACGAGCAAGAGTAACGATGAGAATGGAAAAACAAATGAACATAAGTTCTTGGGCAGAAGAAAACAATGAGGTAAATACCACTTCTCGCTAAGGGAGAATATGCTAAAGCATATGGATTTTACTTCGTAAAACAATGAGGTAAATACCTCTCCTCGCTAAAGGAGCTCGGATTTTACTTCGTAAAACAAGGAGGTATATATGATTAAAGAGGCAATTGTTAAGATTGTAAACAAAGGTGATTTAAGCTATGATGAGGCTTATGCTGTTATGAATGAGATTATGAATGGTGAAACATCACCTACACAGAATGCAGCATTTCTTGCGGCGCTTTCAACTAAAAGTACTAAGGCAGAGACTATTGATGAGATAGCCGGATGTGCAGCAGCCATGAGAGAACATGCAGTTAAGGTTGAAACAGGTATGGATATATTCGAGATAGTTGGTACTGGCGGTGATAACGCACAGAGCTTTAATATATCAACTACATCTGCACTTGTAGCAGCTGCGGGTGGCATGAAGGTTGCAAAGCACGGAAACAGGGCAGCTTCTTCTAAGTGTGGAACAGCCGATTGTCTAGAAGCACTAGGTGTTAATATACAGCAGGATCCTGAAAAATGTATTGAACTTCTTAAGGAAGTAGGAATGTGCTTCTTTTTCGCACAGAAGTATCATACATCTATGAAATATGTTGGTGCTATACGTAAAGAACTTGGTGTAAGAACTGTATTTAACATTCTTGGACCACTTACTAATCCAGGTTCACCATCTATGCAGCTTCTTGGTGTATATGATGAATACCTTGTAGAACCACTTGCACAGGTACTTGTAAGCCTTGGAGTCAAGAGAGGTATGGTAGTATATGGAATGGATAAGTTAGATGAGATATCTATGAGCGCTCCAACCAAAGTATGTGAGATTCGTGATGGATGGATGAAATCATATGTTATTAAGCCAGAAGATTTCGGACTTACACGTTGTACTAAAGATGATCTTAAGGGCGGTGCACCAGAGGAGAATGCAAGAATAACAAGAGCTATACTTAATGGTGAAAAAGGACCTAAGAGAGATGCTGTTCTTATGAATGCAGGAGCTTCACTTTATATAGGTGGAAAGGCAGACAGCATTGCAGATGGTATAAAGTTAGCGGCAGAACTTATTGATTCAGGTAAGGCTAATGAAGTGCTTGATAAGTTTATTGAAGTAAGCAATAGATAACAGATTATGGCTTTTTGACCTGCTGATTATAGATTGGCTTTATAAATATGCATTATAGATAGGTGCTTTGCGGAAATGTCGAACTAAGAATTAGAATTATCAGCTATGGAGATAAGATTATAATGAAAGAACTAAGTAATAGATCAGCAAATTTCACAGATTCAGTAATAAGAAGAATGACAAGAGTTGCCAACAAATATGGTGCAGTTAATCTGTCACAGGGATTTCCAGACTTTGACCCACCAGTCCAGATAACAGACAGACTCGCAAAGGTAGCAAAAGAAGGACCACACCAGTATGCACTTACATGGGGAGCAAAGAATTTCAGAGATGCAATAGCGGACAAATACGAACATTTTTCAGGCATTAAGGTTGATTCTGAATCGGAGATAGTAGTTACATGTGGCAGCACAGAAGCGATGATGGCGACCATGCTTAGCATAACTAATCCTAAAGATAAGGTTGTTATATTCTCACCATTTTATGAAAATTATGGGGCAGATACGATACTTTCGGGAGCAGAGCCTATATATGTGCCATTAGTTCCACCAGAATTCAGGTTTGATAAGACAAAGCTGGAAGAAGCATTTGCAAGTGGAGCCAAAGCACTTATTCTGTGTAATCCTTCTAATCCATGCGGCAAGGTGTTTAGTATGGAAGAAATGCAGACAATAGCGGAGCTTGCAAAGAAATATGATGCATATGTAGTTACTGATGAAGTATATGAACATATAATATATGCTCCAAACAAACACGTGTATATGCAGGCTCTTGATGGCATGAGAGAAAGAACAATAGTATGTAATTCGCTATCTAAGACATATTCGATAACAGGATGGAGGCTTGGGTATGTTATAGCTAATCCACAGATTATAGACAGAGTCAAGAAGGTTCATGATTTCCTTACAGTAGGAGCAGCAGCGCCACTTATGGAAGCAGCAGTCACAGGACTTAGATTCGGTGATGAATATTATGAGGAGCTGGCAGCACATTATGCACACATGAAAGAGGTATTTGTCGGAGGCCTTAAAGAGCTTGGACTTACATATACCGACCCACAGGGAGCATATTATGTTCTTGTTGATGTAAGTGAGTTCGGTGTGAAAGATGATGTAAAGTTCTGCGAGTGGATGGCACAATATGTAGGAGTGGCAGCAGTACCTGGTTCAAGCTTCTTTAGGGAAGATGTACATAACCTTATAAGATTCCACTTTGCAAAGAAGGATGATACGCTTAAGGAAGCTATAAAGAGACTGGCTACACTTAAGGAAAAGGCTATGAATGCAGAGAATGTTGAGTGGAGGTAGAGTGCAGGAATTAAATTAAAAATGGCTTATAAAATTCACGATTGAATTATATTGATGACAAGAGTAAAAACTTAATAATAATTTAATAGTGAGTTTAATAGTAAGATGGAAATAATATATAGATGATTGATGATACCAGATAGTGGGAAGTTTCGGCTTCCCACTTTTTTTATATAAAAATAATTAAAATAATGTTTGATTTTTATGTTGAATTATAAATAGTAAGACATTATGTGTCGGACATATTTGGTAGTATATAGAAAAGAAAGAATAAAATATATAGATGATTGAGAAGGTAATGTGAAAATGAATTTTTATATTCGTGAATATTGTCTGCATACGTTTGACATAAATTCAAAATGTAAAAATGCGCATATAAATGACGATTAATATGAACCAACGTAAAAAGATGTAAAAGAATATTAGGAAGGGATAATTATGCATAATGAATTAGAAGAACTATATAATATGCTTGTGAGTCAGACAGACATTATGAAAAAAGTTGATAAGCATATAGAAAGACAGATAGAATATGAGATGAGATACTTAAGGGAAACCACTTCGTGGCAGGATTATGAACGCAAACGTGACAGATATGTGACAGTTGCTGAAACTGCCAAAAGGGAAAGCTTTATGGCAGGCTTTAATTATGCCGTGCGATTATTTAAGGGCTCGGATAACACGTAGTACACGTTCCTTTTCATCATCAGAAAATGACTGTAGCTCTTTCATGATTTCTCTGTCAATAGAAGAATCATCACAAGTGTATTCATTTGACAATACATAATCAACAGTGACACCAAGGGCGTTACATATATATATAAGTGTAGGCAGGGAAACTTTTACACGGTTATTTTCAATGTTACTTATATGTGAAGTATTGACCTCTGCTGCACAGGCAATAGCTTCCTGAGGCAATCCTTTGGATAAACGTATTTCTTTTAATTTTTTTCCAATACTTTCAAAATCGATATCTTTCATAAAACCCCCGCAATATAGCTCATATAATATACATAATTGTAATATTGATTAGTTAATGATATAATTATCTATAGCTAAAACAAAATTAGTAACAGACAAAACAAAATGAAACAAAAAGGGTCATTATAATAAATAAAAAAGACAAAATATGACTTAACGACATAATATGTCTATTATGAATGCTATTATTTAAATACAGATAAGCAGTAAACCATAAATATATGGTAAATCATAAGATTATTAAGCATAGATACATTGTGATATATAAAGCATTCGTGTCAATTGAGTTTCATGTATTTAGATACTTATGTGCTTAAATGTTTATATGTTTAATTCTGCAATTGTTTTATATATGATGTATATAAAACAAAACAATATATTATGCAAAAGTTATATAGAAATGCAAAAAAATAAATTAATATTAGCATTTATTATAATAAAGTGCTAAAATATTAACATCTCGAATTGTTAAACAATATATTGTTTCAATTAAGATAGCAAAGAGGAGAAAACTGGCTATGGAGAATGACTATAATGATAAAGTTAGCCGTGTATTGAATATGTACCAGAGCTTTGTCGATGGGAAGATAATTGACAAAGATACAGAGGCGGAAAGGTATGGAGTTTCTGAACGCAGTATTCAGAGAGATATATGTGCTATTAGGAATTATCTTGATCAGGAAGCAGGAAAGAGTGGAGTAGTTAATACGATTGCTTATGATAAGAAAAAAGGAGGTCATTATCTTAAAAGTACATATAATAATCAATTAACCAATGGCGAAGTACTGGCATTATGTAAGATATTGCTTGACAGCAGAGCATTTACAAAACAAGAAATGAAACGCATTCTTGATATACTGATTGAACGATGTGCACCTGAAGATGGGAAAAAAGTGGTGCAGGATTTGATTAAAAATGAAGAGTTTCATTACATTGAACTTACAAATGCATCTGAATTCGTGGATAAGATGTGGGATATAGGTCTTGCCATAAGAAATAGTAATTATCTTGAGATTGAATATAAAAGGAATACTGACAACACAGTGGTTAAGCGAAGGTTAAAGCCAGTGGCAATAATGTTTTCGGAATTTTATTTTTATCTTACGGCTTTTATAGATGATGAAGATGTAAGAGCAGATTTTGATGTATTGAATGATTCATTTCCAACGATTTATAGAATAGACCGGATTGAAAGCTATAAAGTGTTAAAGGAAAAATTCAGGATACCTTATGCTGACAGATTCGAGGAAGGAGAGTTTAGAAAGCGCATACAGTTTATGTATGGAGGTAAGTTACGGAGAGTAAAGTTTAAGTATACAGGTACAAGTATTGAAGCAATACTTGATAGACTACCAACAGCAAAAATATTAGATGAAGAAAATGGTGCATATGTAATATCAGCAGAAGTGTTTGGCAAGGGTATTGATATGTGGATTAGAAGCCAAGGGGATGCGGTAGAGGTTATTGAGAAAAGATAAATATTACAACATATTTAAGAAAGGGAACTTTACAATGAAAGCAGTAGATAAGATTAATGATTTTATTAGAAAAAATATTAAGAGCTGGTATATATTTGTGATAATATTTATGATATTCAGTGTGTTAAATTATGGATTTTTAAGTATAATAGCTCCTATATGGGTGTGTCACATAATTGAAATTTTATTGATTGGGTATATCATATATTACGTAGCAATAGTTAATAATTATTTATATAACAGATATAAGATTTATATGTCGGATAGATTAGAACATATCGACAGTGAAATAGAACAATTATGCAAACATATAAATGAATTAAATGAAAATAATGTTGCATATCTTAATAATATATCTGATAGCATGAAGAATAATATTGATTGTAGTACTGATAAAATTGTGAATACAGTTACAGAATTGTCAGAATCGACACATAAATTATTTGATGATAGGACAGAATATCTTGAAGATAAATTAAAAACATTAATAAATATCAATTCAGATGATATAAAACATATATTATCTGATAATAATAACGAAATGTTAAAGACTGCTGAAAATAATTATAACAGTATATATGAAAATATTAATACATCATCACAGAAATTAACAAACATAATAAACGATGGTATATTACAAAATGCTTCATACGCAGAGGATATCATTCTAAATATTAATAATTCAAATGTTGATATTAACAAGAATGTGTCTTATGCAAAAGAAACATTAGAAGAAAAAATATCGGAATTTAAGGAGACTGTTGTACAAAATGTAATTAAGAGCAAGACAACAATAGAGAATAATATTAGTGAAAGTAGATTAATATTAGAAAATAGAGTATCAGATACTAAAGAAACATTAATCAATAGTATAGAGAATAATAAAAGTGTATTAGAGAAAGATGTAGTAGATGTAAAGAATGAGCTGGCTAATAAAATGACAGATATAAAGACAGCTTTAGAAATTAATACATTGTCAGGAACTGATAATACAGAGAACATTAAAGAAAAATTAGAAAACAATAAAGAAATTTTACAAAAGATAATAACAAATTCAAAGAGTGAATTATTAGTAAAGATTGATAAAAAGATAGAAGATGATAATACTTCATTTCAAAATGCAAGAAATTACTTAATATCTGATAAGGAGGAATTAATAAAAACTATTTCTGATGTCAAGAAGGCATTAGAGAATAATATAACACAGACAAATGATATATTAACAAATAATATAGTAGGTGCAATGGATATACTAGGAGATAGTATAACAGAATCAACAGCTTCAATATCAAATACTGTTACAGAAACAGGCAATAATATAAATAACAGTATATTGAAGGCTAAAGATGCAATAGAGGAAAATTCAAAAATGCAAGAGCATAATACCGAGGATATTAGAACAGATATATCTAGTATGCAGACAGAATTATTGCAGAAGAATGCTGATGTTATTGCTGGCGCAGAGATAAACAAAGAAGTATTAGAAACAACAATAAAAAATATAGGAAGTGAATTATCAGAAAAAATTGATAAAAAGATGAACGATGATAATACTTCTTTTGGTGTTTTGAATAATCAGATAGTATCTGCAAATAAAGATATTATTGATGATATTGCAGGTATTAATAATACATTAGGAGAGCGTATAGAGGAAACTAGAAATATAGTAATAAATAATATATCAGATACTAATACAATTTTAACAGAATGTATAGAAACCACCAAGAATGCATTGAATGATAAAATAACAGATTCTAATAAAGCGATAAATAATAAAATAACAGAGATACAGGATGCAATATCTGAAAGCGTATCTGCGGATGCTGGTAATACGCAGGATATAAGAAAGGATATAGCAGATATGCGTTTAAATGCTGCACAGCAGAGAGATGAATTATATAAAAAAGCAAAAACAGATATAGATACACTTATATCTTCACAGAATAATACAAAGGATGAATTGACTAATAATACTGCTGATATAAAAAACGCATTAACAGCTGGTATATCGGATGTTAATGAAACTTTAAAGATAAATGTACAGGAAATAAAAGAGCTAATTGGTACAAATATTGAACGGCTGAACGTAAAAGTAAATAATATTGATAGTATCATATCTGATAAGCTGAAAAAACTTTATGAAGTACAATCCAGTATGGACAATACTTTAAAAAATCAAATGGAGCAGTTAGCAGCTATTGCTGATACTCAAGATAATGTACAAGATGTTAGTAAGAAGAATTACAATTTATTATATAATGAACTTATTGTATTTTCAAAAAATTCAAAGAAGCAGATTGATGGCTTGATGAATGAGGTAGAAAACCAAAAAGTTTTATTGAATAAGTATTCAGATAATATAAACAATATAAGCCAAGACCATTTAATAAAGATTGATGGAATTGCCGATGAGTTAGAAAAATATAATAACGATATATATAAGTATATTTATCAATATCAGCAGGATATGAAAGACAGAATAGCTAATGTCAGCAGTAAGATTAACATACTTGATACATTAACAGCAATGGTTAAGAGATTATCATCTGTAAAGAATGTGACAGAAAAGCCATATGAAATGGATAATGAAGAAAATCCTGCACCTGACAGAATTGAAAGAATAAATGCAGATGAACCAGGTGTTGAATATGTTGCACATTATAAGGATAACAGGCTTATACTTATGGAGAGGGTTGTTAATGGTAAAAAGGTATACGAGATGGAATACAATCCTGATAAATCAAATAAGGAAGGGCGTTTCTATGATATAAAAGGAAGAGTTATAAGACGAGAAAAATATTATGCTGGAACAGGTCAGGTAAAAGAAAGAATAGAGATATTAAAAGAAAATGGTGTAGAGAAGGAAAGAATAACAAAATTTACAAAAAATGGTGAAAAAATTAAATAATGGAGGATAAATAGATGTTTTTAGGAATACTTAATGAAAAGGAAGCAAAGAATTTTCTAGAGTTAGCTAATATTGCAATGTTGGCTAATGGAGATGAAGCAAAGGAAAGTGAGAAAGCAATTCTGGATACTTTTAAAATGGAGTTAGGAATGCAGGATTATACGATTACGAATAAAAAATTAAGTGATCTTGTAACTGCATTTCAAGCAAGTACTAAAAAAGTTAAAAGAGCGGTTATTATAGAACTGGCAGGAGTGCTCGATGTTGATCAGGGGATAGATGAAATGGAAAATGCCTGGATTACTAAACTAGGTGCAGATTGGAATTTTAGGGATTCTGAAATAAAAAAAATGGTACGTTGGACACAGGATTTCAATGATTTGATTGAAGAAGCATATGAATATATTAATAAGCGATAAGGAGGAAAAAATTATGGGATTTTTTGGATGGATTAGAGAGAAAGCGAGTAATGCATTGGAAAAGGCAAAAGAGGTAGCAAATACGGTGAAGGATAAGGCTGTAGAAGTTGTAGGAACTATCAAAGCAAAGGTCTCTAATGTGTCAGCTAAGATATCAGGCAGAGATAAATTTGAAGAAGCAGAAGAATTGTATGAAAGGATATCAAAGCGGTATGATGATCGAGTGAAAATTTTTGAAAAGGATGTGGAGAAATACACAGAACTTATAGAACAGCATGTAAAAAATATTAATGCCAGCAAGGAAAAAATTAAAAAAGAACTATTCCCTGCTATGGCAGCAAAGATTAAAAAAATACAAGATGTTAAAATATCAGATGAATACACTGTGGAAGAATACATAAGTGAAGTTTTATCTGTTGATGACTTACGTTCAAGGGGGCAATTATTTACAATAGATTTTAACGCACATAAAGTAAAAACAACATTGCAGGCAATATTTACATTGGGTTTTTATACAAGGAAAAAATCTAAAGAAACATTAATGAATGTTAAAGAAGAAGAGGGTAAAGTAAATGATGCAATTATAAGAATGGATGCAGAAACATCGAAAATAAGGGCAATAGAAGAATCTATGTCCAATGTAGAGTATTTATTTACTTCTGTAATTGAAATGTATGAAAATCTTCTGATAAGACTGGATAGTTCTATAAATTATCTGTTAGTTAATAGTATAGCTTTAGCACATAAAATAGTTGGTAAGGAAATGAGTGTCCGTAGATTACCAAAGATGCAGCAAAAAGAAGTTGAAGCTATAGTTACAGCAAGTAAGATATTAAAGTCTATGACAGATGCTCAGATATTAGATATAGCAAATAAGGAAAATGTAGGAAAATATAACGAAGACATTAAAGCTAAAAAAGAAAAGTTTACCAAAAATTATGAGGCTGCATAGTTATATGAATATACAGTGTATATGCGTAAATGAAGAATGGTGCGAAAATAGATTTTCACACACAAGGTTAGTGTCTATGCGCACTTTAGACTAACCTCGTTATGCTTAAAATGTGCGCAGAAATGAGGATTATTATGGATGAAGAGAGAAGAGCGGCAGTAGAAAAATTAAAGTATGCTTCACCTTTGGAAATGCCACATCTTTTAAAAGAGGTAGAATTGTATGATGCTAAAACTTCTCAGCAGGTTATAGATGAAGTATATGAACAGTTTGAATCAGGTGATGGAATTAAGGATGAAGTTTTAAAACCTGTTTTTATGTCAGTCATAGATGGCTTGTTAGAGGCAACTGCAGGTGGTAGAGCTGCCAGAAAAAAAGGATTAACTGCATCAAGAGTTATGCAGGAGTGTGAATCATTTGAATATGATAATAAAACAAATAATGTGACATCGGTTAATGGGTATACAGAGTATAAGAATGCTGAGCATAGTGATATTGAATACAAAATAGATAGTGCAGAATATATAAGAAATGAATACCAAGGGGATAAGCCAGAGTATAAAGGTGATACTAACTCAAATATGACATCGGAATATAATAGAAAGAATTATGAAGATAAAAAAGCCATGAATGACTATAAAGAAAAAAGTATCATAGGTGAAAAAACTGTTCCGAATGAGTATACAGGAAAAAACGATACATATGCATATCAAAACAATCCAGACAGACGTTATAATGATGATACACATAGAAAACAGGCGCAGCCAGATCATATTGTTCCATTAAAACAGATACATGATAAGTTTAAAAATAATTATGCACTTGATGATTCAGATATAAAACGAATGGCTAATATTGAAGATAATCTTGCAATGACATCGGCAGATATTAATCAGGTAAAAAAGGATATGACAAATGAGCAATATATCGAGTGGATGGATGAACATGGAAAACCTTTAGATGAGCAGACTAAAAAAAATATGCTGAATTTACAGAATAGTGCAGAAAAAGCTGTGGATTCAAAAGCAAATGAAATTATTGCTAAAAATTTATTAGGTAAAGGTGAAGTCGATGAAAAAACAGTAAATAAAGCATATGCGGAGTTTGAGGCTAATAATGGCAGGTCAGCAACTAAGCAGGAAAAGAAAGCAATAAAAGAAGAACTTGCAAAGAAAAAAACAACAGAAATAAGAGGTACTGCGGCTAAAAATGCTGCTGCACAGGCCAAAGATTATGCAGTTGGAAATCTTATATTGTTTATTGTTAAGCCTATATATTATGAGTTGTCAGATTCCTTTAAAAATGGACTTGTTGAAGGTGTTAACGCAGGTTCTGGTGGAGAAGCATTGAAGATTCGTTTTGGAAGGGTTAAAGATTATGTACTTAAGCATGGTAAGGCATTCCTAGGTGATAATATGTGGGATTTTGTAAAAGGCTTTGTATCTTCTTTGGTAGAAGGAATAATTGGCCTTTTTGTTGGAATGTTTAAGCAGGTTATGAAGATTCTTAAGGAAGGCGTAAAGATAATAAGCAGTTCGTTAGGAATATTGTTTGGAAAAGAATCAAAGAATATGTCACCAGTCGAGAAAGGAGATGCTATTATTAAATTAGTAGGTGGAAGTGTTATTGCTATTTCGGGAGTAGCATTAGAATCTCTTATTAATAAAATAGGAATAGTAGAGCCCTGGTCAGTTGTAATTTCAACAATACTATCAGGAATAGCCTCTGCATTATTTATGTATATATTGGATAAAGCAGATATATTTAGTATTAAAGCAGAAAAACGTCATAATAGAATCATGGAAATATATGAGGAAAGAATTAAGGATGTTGAAGAAGCCGAGCGTACATTTAATGTGGTGGCATTAGAAACATTAAGAAAACAAAGAGAAGAATTTGAAGATATTCGTAATGAAATAAATGATGCGGTTAAATCAGATGATATAGAAAGTATAAATGGTGGATTGTATAAATTGGCAGATTATATGGATGTAGACCTTCCATATTCTAATACTGAAGAATTTTGTGATTATATGGATTCGGAAGATGTATTGCTATTATAGTGATGTAAAACTAGAACAGAATTAAAATGTATAATTATCTTATAAAAGTCTGGGACTTTCATCCAAAGGATTATCAGGAAGAAAGTTCCAGATTTTTTATTCTTATTTTGCATATTTTATGCAAAATAAGAATAAAAAATTGACTTAATTATAAAATAATACTACAAATTAATCAGACATTTGGAGAAAAATTTGAAAATGTGGATGAATTAAAAGAAGAAAATAATTTTAATTAATCCTTACACACCACTATAAGCGCAATATCCTCCATCAACAGGCAATACTATTCCGTTGACGAATCCTGCTGCATCATCACTTGCAAGAAACAGTGCTGCGCCTATAAGCTCTTCTGGGTTGCCGAATCTTCCCATAGGAGTGCCGGCAATTATTTTTTTAGCTCTTGGTGTTGGTGACCCATCTTTGTTAAATAAGAGATCGTGGTTCTGTTCGGCAGCGTAGAAGCCAGGAGCGATGGCATTACATCTTATGCCACTTTCACCGAAGTGTGTTGCGAGCCATTGTGTCAGATTCAATATGGCACATTTGGCATTGCTGTATGTTACAACCTTAGTCAGTGGGAGTATAGATGATACGGAAGCTATGTTAATGATACTGCCGCTTCTTTTTTCTACCATATCGCGTGTGAATACCTGTATAGGAAGAAGTGTTCCCATGAAGTTAAGGTCCATTACTTCACGGATTTTGGTTTCATCCAGATTCCAGAATGAATAATCATCTTCGCCAGGTTCTTTTTTAAGCATTTCTGTTGATGTTATGGCACCCGGCTGATTACCACCAGCACCATTTATAAGGATATCGCAGCTTCCAAGGTCCGCCTTGATATTCTCATATGTTTTAATAAGTTCTTCCTTGTCAGTTACATTACAGCAGTATCCTTTTATAGTAACTGTTGCATTGTGTTCTTTTAAGGCGTTTGATGTAAGTTCGCCAACTACTTTTTCCATTTTTTCTTTGTTTCTTCCGATAAGTGCTACTTTGGCACCGCTTACGGCAAGTCCATAAGCCATGGCAGAACATAAAGTTCCACTTCCGCCAGTTACTATTGATGTTTTTCCTGAGAGATTAACATTAAATGGTATTTTCATATAATAATCCACCTTTCTGAATGTATATTGGATTTAAATATTTTAATATTGACAATTTTAATACACAATTTAATATAAAATGGCATTAGAACTGGTATTAAATATTGACATCAATATCTTCTTAATTATCATTATTATTAATTGTTATCATTATTAATTGTTATCATCTTAATGATTGTCATCATCCGTGAATCCATGCATAAGAAAGTCATTCCATCTTGCATTTACTTCATCAAGCTCTTTCTTCTGCATAATACGGTTCCTGTCTGCGAGAATGGATATCATTTCATCTGCAATTTCTTCGACAGGGGGATGTTCATAGTGATATAGATAGCCTATCATCCTCTGGGCAGTGAAGTCAGTGTTCAGATTCTTAGTTACTATATCACAGAATTCTTCTGGATATTCTCTGTCAAGCATCAGCTTATATAGCTGCATACTTACTTCTGATCTTGGTTTCATAATACTCCTTATTTCTGCGTATTCTTTGCTTATATCGGGTTTGTGGATTGATTTAAGTGCGTGCAGTAAAATGATTTACACCTACAACATAATTATATTGAAAATTTATAAAATCTCAATATGTCATTCTAATAAAAAATATATATGACATAAGAAAAATTATGTAGCTTAAAGATAGGCAGGATTTAAGCTATGATTTAACCTATAATTCAAAAATTGAAATAGAATATAAAGTATGATATCATTTATATGATGTAAGTGTCAAAAGTATAAAAAGTTGTTTCTGCTTGCAGAAAAAGACTTTTTTACTTGAATTATCTGTATTACACAAAAGAGGTCTTTATGAGATTATGTTTACATGTTATAAGTAGAATTATAGATAAGATAAAAGCAATATACCAGTATGAGAAAAGGTCACATGTGGATATAGCAGCTATCCAGAATGTTATGATAATATTCGTTATAGTTATGCTTCTGATTGATATACAGAATTTCAGGCTTGGGGAGTATTTCGTAACGCTTATGACACTTGCTGTTTCGGTAGTAAGTATACTTGCAATATTGGCGCTTGGTCATTCAGATAATATATACAATATAAGCATGGTAGTAGTTGTTGCTTTCCTTATATTAGCGGTTCCGATATCTTTTCTTGGTCCTAACAGAGGATTTTCATTATTATGGTATTTTCTTATTCCTGTCATATCTATTATTCTTCTTGGAATGCCTTTTGGTATACCAGTAAGTGCGGGATTTGGATTGTATGTTACGATTATGTTTTATACTCCGTTAAAGGGGTTGCTCATATATGATTATCCTAAGTATTATCTGTTTTATTATCCGTTATTTTATTGGTCATTCTGTATAATAGTTGTAGTTATGGATATATTCTACAAGCGTTACCAGATGAATCAGGAGGAGAATGAAAAGGAGCTTGAAAGGGATGTTGCTAATGCACTGATGGACAGAAAGAAGCTGATGATAGATGCAGTTACGGCTATAAGTCAGATGCTTGATGAGAAAGATGGTTATACACAGCAGCATTCTAAAAGGGTTGCTGAATATTCTCTTATGATAGCTAAGAATATGGATTGGAATTTTTCACAGAAGGAACAGGATATTATATATAGAAGTGCGCTTTTACATGATATAGGAAAGATTGCTGTACCGGATATGATTCTAAACAAGCCTGAAAAGCTTACTGAAGAAGAGTATGATATTATGAAGATGCATACGGTCTGGGGTGGAGAGATACTTAAAGAGCTTGAATTTCTGCCACATGCTGATCAGGGTGCTATATATCATCATGAGAGAATAGATGGCAAAGGATATCCATATGGCATTAAGGCAGATAAACTTCCAAGAATAGTCAGGATAATCAGTGCTGCAGATTCACTCGATGCCATGAATTCCAACAGATGTTACAGAAAACAGTGCGATAAGGAATATATTATAAGTGAATTCAGAAAAGGTGCAGGAAGTCAGTTTGACAAAGATGTTGCCAATACCGTTATAAGTATGATAAAACATGGAGAATTGCATGGTGTAGCAGATAATTTATAACATAATGGACGCTGTGCTATTAATGAACGAACAGTCATGCGAATAAGTCATTACCATATGGTGTTTATATATAGTAGAAAAGGGATATTGTATGAAGTTTAAGATTAAGAAATCCTGGAAGGATATCAGCTACAGGGAAATATTTTTATGTCCATATGAGGACAGAATGCTTGCTTTATGGGTTAAGCTTGCGTTTGGTCTGGTATGGCTTATAAACATACCGGCTGGTATAATATTCGGTGTTGGATATGAATATGTACTACAGGTTGCTTTAATTGTTGTAATACTGGGTATTAATATAGCTGTATCGGTTAAAAAGTACAATATCTGGTTTGATTTTATTACATTTGTATTAATATGCATACCTGTGTATTGTATATTGTTTGAGGCTGATATAGAGGCGTTTAGTATAATGTATCCGGTCATATTTTCGTGTGGGGCTGTGTTTGTGCTTGGAATCAGATATAGCCTGCCTATCAATCTGGTATGCCTGTGTTCTATTATATATTGCTGTCGTATTAATAATAATCATAAGATGATAGATATATATGGTGAAAACGTTGTTCTAAGGCTGCCATATCTGTTTATATGCATGCTGCTTATCACATATTGTCTTATGTTTATCATACAGAAGAACTGGATAGAGCAAAAGAGACGCAAGCAGAAGCTTGAGAGCCGGATATATGATGAGAATGTAAAACTTGAAAATATATCAATGAAAGTCATGAATACCATGGTTAATGCACTTGGTGCTAAGATATATGGTGAGGATGAGCATTTGAAGCAGGTTGCAGATTATGCGAAAGAGATAGCCAGACGTAAAGGGCTTGACCAGAAAATGTGTATGAATGCATATAATGCTGGACTTCTTCATGAAATAGGCATGGTTGGTATACCTGATGAGCTTATACAGAAGGATAAACTTAGTGAAGATGAATATGAGGTGTTTAAAACATATGTTAATAAAAGCTATAAGATAGTAAGCATGCTTAGGACTTCAGATACAGAAAGCATAGCAGAGGCAGTTCATTATCACAGGGAGAATTACGATGGAAGCGGGTATCCAAGTGGTCTTAAAGGAAAACAGATTCCGTTACTGTCAAGAGTTATTATGGTTGCTGATTATACTGACAGGCATCTAAGAAGAGGAGAAAGCAGGAAGGTTGTTATACGTAAGCTAAGAATATTATCAGGAGATAAATTCGACCCATTAGATGCTAAGATTATGGAGAATATGTTAAATGAGTATGTATAACACATTATTATGAGAATGAATTATATATGCATAAGATTATATTTGCATTTTATTGCGCATAAATAGTATTTAATTATATCAACAATAGAAATGGAGAAAAGGATATGTCTAAGATAAAGTTAGGATGTCATGTAGGCATGGCTGGTAAGGAAATGTTTTTAGCTTCTGCAAAGGAAGCGGTTTCTTATGGAGCCAATGTTTTTATGCTGTATACAGGAGCGCCACAGAATACAAGAAGAAAGGATATATCAGAGCTTAATATAGATGCAGGCTGGGAATATGCACACGCGCATGGCATAGATGAGATAGTTGTGCATGCACCTTATATTATTAATCTTGCAAACACAGTAAAACCAGAAACTTATGAGCTTGCTGTTGAATTTCTTGAGAAAGAGATCATACGTACAGCAGCGATGAGAAGCCAAATACTTGTACTTCATCCGGGAAGTCATGTGAATGCTGGCGTTGAGGCAGGAATAGCACAGATTATAAAAGGTCTTAACACAGTGTTAAACCAGAATGATGATGATGTATATATAGCACTTGAAACTATGGCTGGAAAAGGCAGTGAGATAGGAAAAACATTTGAAGAATTAAGAGAAATATATGATGGAGTTGAGAAATCGGACAGACTCAGGGTGTGTTTTGATACGTGTCATGTTAATGATGCAGGATATGATATAGTCAATCATTATGATGAGGTGTTTGAAGAGTTTGATAAGGTTATAGGTCTTGATCAGATAGCCGTTTTCCACATTAATGACAGTATGAATCCGCTTGGAGCACACAAGGACAGGCATGCTAATGTTGATAAGGGAAATATCGGCTATGACACACTTCACAGATTAGTGCATGATGAAAGATTTGCCAATGTGCCTAAGATACTTGAAACACCTTGGATAGCACAGGAAGGCAGTGATAAGAAAGTACCACCTTATAAAGAAGAAATAGCTTGGTTATTAAAGTAGTTAAGATAGTATGAATAGCCACAGCAAAGTAATGGCAAAGAAATATTGTTTGGTTTATTGTAAGAATTCTTTAGTTATTGCTTTGCTGTGGTTTATTATTTTTTTAAGTTTGTTTGGTTTACATATTAGTAATTAGTCTTATCGTTAATAGCAGCATATTCATCATACAGTTTAAGGCAGGCATCTCTGTCAAGCTCTTCGATGAATTTCTGTTTATCATCTGAATCGTTGAATTCATAGAATTTTTTATCCCTGAAACCTATCTTTTCAGTATCAACAATATTACATCCATAATATACTTTGGAAATATTACTCCACAATATAGCACCCTGGCACATAGGACAAGGTTCACCAGTTGTATATATCGTACTGCCTGATAAATCAAAGGTACCTTCTTTAGCACAGGCATCTCTTATGGCCATCATTTCTCCATGGCATGTAGGGTCGTGCATCTTGACTACCTGATTGTGTCCACGGCCGATAATCTTACCATCTTTAACTATTACAGCGCCGAAAGGACCACCTTCATTCTTGTGTATACCATCCATGGCTTCATCAATAGCTGCTTTCATATATTCATTCATATCAGTAATCTCCTTTATAACGGGTATTTTTGAGTGCTCTAATATTTTAAAACTTTTATCAGCCTTTTATCAATAAAATTCAGAAAAAATAATACAAAAAATTAAAAAATATGGATAAAAAATCCTATTTTTCATAGGACATATAACAAAGATTGTGATAAAATGCTTGTGAATAAAAAGTAACATAGGAATGGAGGATTACTTATGAAGCTTATAGCGGTTATAGATGATAATTACGGAATGATGTTTAATAACAGAAGACAAAGCAGGGATTCAGTCCTTATAGATAGGATAGTGGAACTTTCAAAAGAGCATAAGTTATGGGTATCTATGTATACCAAATCATTGTTTCCACACAGCGATAACATTGTTTTAAGCCAGAATTTTGGACAGGCTGACAAAGAAGATTATTGCTTTATTGAGGATGATAAGGTTTCTGACGTAGAAGATCATATTGATATGATATATCTTTACAAGTGGAACAGGGAATATCCTTCAGATACAACATTTCCTGAAAAACTTCTTAACGATTTTGTGCTTGAAAGCTCAGATGAATTCCAGGGAAGTTCACATGACAAGATTACAGAAGAGATATATAGAAGAAAAAAGTAAATGTAAATGAGTACCAGAATAAGATATAAGGTACGAAACAGAATGAGGATTATATGCTAAAACGAATCAAAAATAAACTGAGGCTGTTTTATGTAATATGCTCTGCAATATTGGTATTTGCCGCTGGTATAGGGCTTGCTGGCTGTTCGCAGTCTGGGAATACAGTGAATAATGTAGAAACAGATAAAAACAGTACAGATATGTCGGATTATGAAGATTTTCTTGCTGTATTCGATACTCTGCCGGAATATACAGGAAGTCCTTATATTATTGTTAATGATAATACACCATTTTTTACAGAGACTGACAAAACTACTGTATCTTTTGAAAGATACGGAGAACTTGATTCACTTGGAAGGTGTACAGCTGCTTATGCCAATGTAGGAAAAGATCTTATGCCAACTGAGAAAAGAGGCTCTATAGGTTCTGTCAAGCCAACGGGATGGCAGACAGCCAAGTATGATAATGTAGATGGCAAATATCTGTATAACAGATGTCACCTGATTGGATACCAGTTAACAGCAGAGAATGCTAACAAGAAGAACCTTATAACAGGAACAAGATATCTTAATGTAAGTGGTATGCTTCCTTTTGAAAATATGGTAGCCGATTATATTAAAGAAACTAATAATCATGTTTTATACAGGGTTACACCAGTGTTTATAGGAGATAATCTTGTTGCAAGCGGCGTTCTTATGGAGGCAGAATCGGTTGAGGATAATGGTGATGGAATATTGTTTAATGTATATTGTTATAATGTACAGCCAGGAATAGTTATAGATTATGCTACTGGCGATAGCCATCAGGAGTAGTAATTCGTGCAGTCTATTATATTTCATCATAGTATTAAGCTGTATGATAGCCGGACATATAAAATAATAAAATGATAATAAAAAGTGATAATAAAAACAGATTATCTGCAATATCGGACTGCAGATAATCTGTTTTTTTTAATATATGCATATTTGGGTTAAAATTTCTGTGCCGTGTGACCATCATGTGACTATTAGCATTCATAATAACTACCGTAGAATATATTTAAAAGAAAGGAGCCAGTGAATGAGTGAAAAACCAGGATGGTTTCATATTAAGCTGCCATCAGGTCATAAGCGTTTAGCACGCAGTACATTATTAATATTATGTGCAGTTGTGAGTCTTATATTCACGGGTGCATTTGTCACGTATGCACTGTTAAAGACTGTTACGCCAACAGCGACGAATGTCTTTCAATCTGATAAGAATATAAGGATAACATTGGATGAACCACAGTGGGATGATCATGGTAAGTCGGAGGCCAGAGCCTATGTACCGGGGCAGAAGATTGATAAGGATCCGGTCGTGACATTGGAGGATGACAGTGTTGATTCATATGTGGCATTAAAGGTACAGTATTTTGATAATGATAATCGTGAGATTACAAGGGAAGAGTTTAGCAGACTATATCTTAATCATGATTCTTTAAGTGTAAGTGACAGTGAGGGAATAGATTATTCTGATGACTGGGAATATATAGGTTCATCTGATATAGATAAAGGTGATGTATATATATACAGGAAAATATTAAGTCAGGATGATAAGCAGACCGTTAAATCAGAGAATATTACAAGCCCGCTTTTTACAAGAGTGTATCTTAGTAAAGATATACAGCAGGATAAAGAAACAAAGAAACTGCCTGCATTTAACATTAAAATAACAGCGTATGGCATTCAGTCAGACGGAATCACATATGATAGTGCTAAGCAGGAAATGATAAAGTTTATAAATAGTATGATGTAACTGGTTAATGAATATATGTGGAGGGATTATATCAATGAATAAAATGAAGAAAATCACAGCAACAGCAGCAGCTATGGCACTTTCAGCAGGTCTTGTAGTAGGTGGAACACTTGCTTACCTTAATTCAGTAACAGAAACTAAGACAAATACATTCACATCTGGTAAGAATATAACAACAACACTTACAGAAACAGAATGGACATCTGATTCAGGAAAGAATTATACACCTGGTGATGTTATAAGAAAGAATCCTGTTATGGTAAATGAATCAGATCAGGCAGTATATATGGCAATTAAGGTTGATTATCAGGATGCACAGGGAAATCTTATGAGTGCAGATGATTTTGCAAAGTATGCATCAGTTAGCGATTATAATTCAGAAAACTGGGAAAAACTTGCTGTTAATTCAGATGGAAGTGAATTCTGGATATATAAGAGTGCCGTTGATGCTGATTCATCTACAGAAGCATTGTTTAATAATGTAGAGGTGTATACAGGAATAACTGAAGAATGGTCATCTCAGGCTAAGACAACTACAATATATAAGTGTGATGCAGATGGTAACAAGCTTGAAATTATTGATGTTACTAAGGAAGAATATGATCCAACAGTTATATACAAGGATGCAAACGATAATGTAGTAGATGCTGGTACACTTCCAACATTTAATATAAAGGTAACAGGATTTGCTATCCAGGCATCAACATTTGCAGATTACAAGGAAGCACAGTCTGAGCTTGTAAAGCTTGTAAACAGCAAGACAGCAAAAGATGCACAGTTCACATTATAATATACTGACACGATAATAATATGATGATGTGAATATTATGGAATATAGAAAAATATGAGAGGAATAAGTATGTTCAAGAGTAGAAAAAAGCTTGCAATAGGACTTACGGCTTCAGCCTTGTGTATAACATCTGTAGTAGGTGGGACTTTGGCATATTTTACAGATAAGGATGTACGTTCTAACGTGGTGACACTGGGACATGTAACAGGAACACTTACAGAGACTGACGAACACATAAGAGATGATAATACAACTGGCAGGGATTACAGTAATGTAAAGCCAGGAGATGTACTAGATAAGGATCCAACAGTTAATCTTAAGTCTGATTCGGAGGATGCATATGTCAGAGTTAAGATAGATTACAGAGGGTTGACAGATGAACAGGCAGCAGATATCGAGGCTGCACTTGATATTCAGGATGGCTGGAACAAGTCAGAGGATGGATATTATTATTATAAGAATATCCTCTCTAACAAAAAAGATGGAAAGAACTCTTCAAAAGTATTTACAAAGGTAACTATCCCAACAGAGTGGGGTAATGAGATGACTGACAAGACCTTCAACATTGATGCCAGGGCAGAATTCATACAGGCAGATAATTTCACACCTGTTAAGGATGACAATGGTAATATCACAGGCTGGGGAAATGTCAGCATAAAGAAAGCGTAATGATACAAAAGTCAGAATGTCATTAACCTGGGAAGATACGGCTATATATTTTTTAATATAAATGCAGCAAAAATGTCATAAACAGGATAGGGCATTCATATAATAGAAAATGTGTGAAAAAACGGGGCAAATTCTATAATTTGCCCCGTTTGTGTGAAACGCACGTATCAGATTAATATAAGTGGATGAAATGAGGATTGTTATGAAAAAAAAGCTGTTAATCACTGCGGCGGCAGCAATCTTATCGGTCAGTTCAATAGCAGGTGGAACCATGGCCGTATATACTGCCGCAACACATACAGATAAGACAATATCAACATCTTCGATAGGAGTAAGTCTGAATATTGATGAGGATTATAGAAAAAAGGGGCATGATAATGTAAATACAAGTCAGAGAGTACTAAAGAGAGTGTCTGTTAGAAACACAGGTGAGAAGCCACAGTATGTAAGAGTAAAGATAAATAAAGAATGGCTGGATAAAGATAATGTAATTACGCAAAGAAATGGGGAAGAACTTAATAAGGATTATATAGGAATAGATTATACCAATACAGATGACTGGATATATGTTGAACCTGAACTGCAGGAAAAATCTGATTTATCAGATGTATCTGGATTAAAAGTGGATGAAAAGACAGAACTGCTTGAACAATCTGAATCGGCAGGAAAAGAAGATGAGGGATATCTATATTATAAGAAAATAGTATATCCAGGGGAAAGTACAAGTGATTTCATGGGTGCTTATACAGTGCTTGAGGGGGTTAATGACAATACGAATATATATAGTGACTTGTCAGCAAGGGTTGATTATACAGCTGAAGCCATACAGACAGTTGCAGCAAGGGCAGCTATTATGTATGAGTGGGGAGTCATAGCTGACATAGCTGATAATGGTGAAATAAATGAAGTTAAGAACACTAAGCCGGGTGAAGAGTATGAAATAACTGATTTCCAGCAGAATATATCAGACGGGGATGGTTCACAGTGGAGTGAATCGAATCAGGATACAACAGAACAGGAAAAGAATGCAACCGCAATATCACTTGATAGTAGTGCAACAAGGTTCGGCGTAGTTGAGAAGGATATAGATTATAAAGAGATGCAGCCAGGTGAAACAAGGGAAGGTCTGGTAAGGTTATATAACAATTCAGATAAAAAGATGGATTTTTATATTAACAGTGAGATTATTAAGAATATTGCAGGAGAGGGAAGCAAAGCAGGTATTTATAATATAAAGATATATAAAGCAATGGAAGATAAAGATTATGAACTGTTATATGATGGAATTATATCGGGAGCAGATGAAAGTGAAAAGCATATGACGGATAAAGAATCAGAGCCATATATCCTTACAGGTGATGAGTATCTTGCGACACTTTCCAGAGGAGAAAGTGCGGGTATAAGAATATTTATAACACTCGATGGAAAATCAATGGATAACTCATATATGAATAAACAGGGGCAATTAAGACTTAATATAAGTGCAACACAGAATGTGATAACAAATGATACAGACAGGACAATTAAAACAGTGAAGACAGGCGATAACTCTATGCTTATGTTGTTTGGTGTACTTGCGGTTGTATCAGGAGTGGCTGTACTTGGAATTATTGCAGGATTATGTGCCAGAAGAAAAGCAAAGAATAGTGTAAGTAAAGAATTATAACAGGTGATGCCTTGCAGGAAAACGGAATAGTATATGTTACGTTTCTGGATGATTTTTGCATGACATACAATGGAATAATACTTGATGACAGCAGGATTAATTCAGATAAGATAATCAAGCTGCTTTCTTATGTTATATGCCACAACAATAATAATATATCAGTGGGTGAGCTGTCAGAAGCATTGTGGAATGATGAGGAAAGTGACAATCCTGCCAACGCATTAAAGAATCTTGTATACAGGACAAGAAATGTATTAAAGAAATATTATGGAAAGACTGAGTTTATAAAAACTGGGAGAGGGTATTACAGCTGGAATAAAGATATAAGTATAAAGACCGATGCGAAGGAATTCGAACTTATGTGCATAAAAGCAGAGAATGAGGGCAGTGAGACCAAAAGGGCAGAGTGCCAGAAAAGGGCAGTTGGATATTATAAGAAGCATTTTCTTGAAAAGTATACTGATTGCTATTGGATAGTTACTCTGAATGCATATTATCACACGATGTATATAGAAGAAATCATAAAATTATCAAAGCTGTTATATGCACAGAAGGATTATAAGGTTATGGAACGTGTGTGCAGTGAGGCATTTATGACAGATGAGTTATCAGAGGATGTGCATTATTACTATATGAGGGCACTTATAGGACAGAACAGGATCATGGAGACAAGAAAACATTTTATTAAACTGGAGCAGCTTTTTAAAGAGCGGCTATGTGCCAGACCATCACCTAAACTGTACAGTCTTAACCAAAGTATTAATGTTCAGGACAATAATAAGAACTTTTACAGATATTCACATGGTGCGGTCGTATGTGATTATGATAATTTTTTAAAAAATTGTGAAATAGAAAAACGTCGTATGAGAAGAAATAACAATGATGCTTATATGGTGATTTTTAATAGTAACTTTAATATAGATAAAAAACAATGTGAGGATATTAAAAAAAGTACAAATGATGAATTATATCCACAAAAAAGAACAGATACGTTTCTGTATACACTTACACATTCGTTAAGGGAGAGTGATATTGTGTCAATGTCAGATAAAACACATTATATAATTCTGCTTCCTGATTGTAGCATTGATAATGTCAGAGACATAATAAAGCGTATATTGGACAATTGCAGGAAAGGGAACATAAAAGATATACCGGAATATAAACTGAAGAGGCTTGTATGTGACGTTGAAAGCTAAAAGCAGCATACAGACGTCTGAATAATACAGATATATGATTATCAAGATATTTTCATAGGCGAGGTTAGTATCTGTGCGCACTTGATACAATCCCGTTACTAAAAAATGTGCGCAGGAATGGAGGTAGTATGCCAAGTAGGTTAAAACAGAAAAAACTGTTAACTATACTGATAAGTGTATGTGTGTTTGTAATGCTGTGCGGTTTATCTGCTGTTATCGTGTATACAAATAAAACGGCAGGGACAGCATCAGTGTATGGCAATAAAAGAGAAGAGACAGCCAATAAGGAGAATAAAGCCCAGGGAGATGATAATACATCCATGGTCAGTACGGCATCAGATACAGTTGTATATACAGAAGATGCTGGTAATGATACGGATGTTTCTAAGCTGTCGGTTAATAATAACGGACAGGAAGATAACAGCATGGATAATAGTAATAGTATCAATGTTGGTAATAGTACACAGGATGACAGCAGCCTTGTAGGTTATTGTACATTTTATGATTATGTTGTGGCACCATATAAAGGAAGTAAATACAAACCTGGATATCACAAATATCCTAAGGAAAGCATAAATACAGCTGATAATTATGCTGATAATGGCAAACCTAAGCTGACGGTGGGAACCAAAGACCAGAATTATAGCCAGAACCGGTATTCATGCATGGTAAACGGGCTAGATGTTAACACATGTATATATTATAACGATGGAAAGTTTAAGACTGTAGGAACATTTGATGGAACGACACACGAGTATTATCTTGCATCACAGGGAATAATCGAGAGCCTTGATAAGAATGACTACAGGAAAGTTATATTTAATGTAGATGAACCTGGACTTTTTTCTGACGAAGAAAAGACTGGTAAGACAGTTATAAAAGATTATAAGCTCGTGTTTGATAAAAAAGATAATGGCAACAGAAGTTCAACATACACACTTGATTATGTATTATCACCTAAAGGCAATAAAACTTTAGCAGGTGATAACTTCTTTCCATTAAACGATTCGGAATCTAACGTACTTGATGCTGGTTATGGTGGTGCCAGCGGAAAGGTAGGAACAAACTATTATTTTGGAATGCGTTATGATGTTGAGTTTGCATTGAATGGATATGATGATGACCTGTTATATAAATTCACAGGTGATGATGACCTGTGGGTGTTCCTTGATGGAGAACTTGTATTAGACCTTGGAGGTATACATCCAGAGTGCGGTGGAGATGTAGATCTGTGGAAAGTTGGACCACTTGCAGATGAACTAAGGGCAGCAGGCAATGTAAAATCAGAGGTTGACCAGCATAAAAAACACATTATTACTGTTCTGTATATGGAAAGAGGAGGCAATCTTTCTAACTGTAATATGAAATTCACAGTTCCTGATTCCGCAAGAATTATTACCATAGATGATTATGATGTTGATAAGACAGTAACACTTAATGACTGGGAGAACAGGACATATGACGTTTCACTCGGAGCATATATAAAGAATACGGAAGGAGTTATTCTTAAAGATATAACAAATGTTACAGTAAGAGATTATATCGATAACAGATTCAATGTTATAGATGATGAAGGAAAGATTGTGACAATTGATGCAGATTATGCAAAAGAGCATGCAGATTATGTGTGTGTAACAAATGATAGTACACTTACAGCTAATGGTGGAAGCATAGGATATGATACAGAAAAGAATATGGTGTATGTAGAGTGGCTTAACCAGACTGTTGAAAATCAAGGGAATAGCGATAATACAGGTGCAGCAGGTAGTGAAGACGTAAGCACTGGTGATATAAAATATGGATGGAAAAAAGTTATACAGGTTAAAGCAAGTCCTTATTACGCTGGTGGTAATAATGTCACTACTAACGGTTTAGCTTCTGGTGTAACAGTAAACGGCAAATTCAAGGAATTTCCAAGACCGACGGTTAATGTAAGAACTATACCAGTTATTAAGAATATAGAAGATGTGGTATTTTATGGCGATTCATTTTCAGATTACAGTGATAAGTCAGAAATATTAAGAAGAGTTCTTGAGACGAAAGGATGTACACTTGGAGAGGACGGAACAGCTTTGTTGGATGAGGATTTTACTATTTACTGGTATAAGGATGATAAGCTCATAGATGAATCCAAGGTAGCATCTATGGAGCCAGATTCAGATACAGTATATAAAATAAAGGTGAAATATGCCGTAAGCAAGGTTGACGAAAACGACATGTGTACTAAGAATTCCAAAGGATATATAGCAGATGAGGTGCTTTATAACATGGAAAAAGATGTCAATGATAATTATTACGATTATGCGGTATATACTATACATGTTGTAAAAGGACAGCTTGATATAACCAAATGTATAGATGAGCAGTATACGGATAATAAGATAATAAGAGCCAACCAGACTTATGTGTTCAGAATAGAACAGTATGGATATGTAAATGCTGATAAAATGGCACAGAAGGGTGAATTAAAGGCTGTATTTTACCAGCCGGTATCATTCGATGCCAATGGTGACATAATAAAAAAGACAGCGGTAATAAGCGGATTAAAGAAAGGCTTTTACACCGTATCAGAAGATACAGACTGGGCATTGGAATATAAGCTTGTGAACATGTCTGATAACTATGATGGAAATAATAATACAGGTGGATACGAAACAAAGGATATATTTATAGGTGAAAACACTATAAAGGCAGATTATGACAATAATGTAAGACCAGAATTTTACGGACTTGACAATACACATTATGGATATATAGCAGATGGAGAGCCAGCGCAGACACAATTCACAAACAATAAGAATACTGGCTGGAGATGGCTTAGTGATGCAGCTTCTGCAATCAATAGGTTTATAGGCATTAATAAACAGTAAAGAACGGTGATGGCGAAAAAAGTAGATAATTCAGGTAAACAATGAAGAAATGGAGATAAGGATGAGTAAAAAAACAGGCAGGATATTAAGAATGATAACAGATATTATATTTGTGTTATTAGCAGGTATGTTGATTATTATGTATTTACCTGGTGTTGCAGGCTTTAAGAGCTACAGGGTATTATCTGCAAGCATGGAACCAGAATATCATGTTGGCAGTCTTGTATATGTAAAGCATGCCGATGAAAATGCGATTAATATAGGAGATGTCATCACATTTCACATTAATGAAAATACTCTTGTTACACATAGGGTTGTTGAAAGAGATGCTACACGAAACGGTTTTATAACTAAAGGAGATGCTAATGAAGTAAATGATGGCGGACTTGTTAACTATGATAATATCGTAGGAAAAGTTGTTTTTAGTCTGCCATTGTTAGGGTATGTATCCTCCTTTGTCAGTTCTATATATGGTAAATGTGTGGTTATAGTAATGCTGCTTATAATAACGGGCATGGAAATATTATCTGACAGATTAGATAAGATAAACCGCAGAAGTGTGCTTGAATAATAGAAAGGAGAATAAGGTGTGAAAAGAAATATTGCAGCTAAAAAGGTAATAATATCAGTAAGTATCCTTGCTGCCGTTACAGCGCTAATCACGGGTGCAACATATGCAAGCCTTAATACGAGGACAGAGAGTGTTGTCAATGATTTTCAGGGAGCCTGCGTAAATATAGGGGTTGTTGAAAAGAATAAAGGTGATGTGGTACTACTGGAAGATGAAGGAACCAATGATGATAAAACATATGATGTTAATAAGAATAACAATTCCAACGAATATGAGCGAATAAGTGAAAATAAAAGAACAGTATCAAAAGAGGTAGCAGTCAAAAATATAACATCAGATGATTATCCAACAACAGACACTTCGGTAAGAGTGAGATTCGTTCCTGTGCTTGTGTACGATGATAATGAACTTAATCAGAGTAAAGGAACCGTAGGACAGACAGTTCCCGTTGATATGAGAGGTAGTGTGGATTATATACTGGCAGACAAAGTTGTGTCGCAGGAGGAATACAATGCATACAGTAAGGAAGATGATAAAGCTTCTATAAAATGGGTATATTGTGAGGCTTCAACAGGTGATATTAATGACAGATATTATTATTGTGTATCACCTTTAGCACCGGGGGAAGTATCAGATATGTTATTAAATGCAGTAACTTATAATGGTGAATTGCCAGATAACACACATTTTGAATTAAGGGTGCTTGCAGAGGGAATAGCAGAGTCACAGCGTGCATTTTTGGAATGATAATAGAAGATAAGAAGAACAGGAGAGGATAAGAGAGCCTTAAAGACACTTGTAATTATATCAGGATTGATTTACAATTATTGGAAATCAATGTAAAGAAAGAAGGAACAATGTATTATGCAATTCAATGTTTTACAGAAAGCTATGATTGATGCTATGAAAGCAAGAGATAAGCAGAGAAAGGATTCTATAGCTGTACTCGTATCAGCAGCCAAGAAGCTTGCTATAGATTCAGGCTGCAGGGAGGATATTCCTGATGATATGGTGGATCAGGCTATTCTTAAGGAAATCAAGAGTGTAAAAGAACAGATTGATACTTGTCCTGCAGATAGAACAGAGCTTTTGGATGAATACAATGCACGTCTTGCTGTTATGTCAGAGTTCGCACCAAAGATGCTTTCAGAGGATGAAGTAAGAACAATAATTACTGAAAAATTCGCTGATGTCCTGGCTACAAAGAATAAAGGCCAGATTATGAAGGCAGTTATGGGAGAGTTAAAGGGCAAGGCAGATGGTAAGGTTATTAATGCTGTAGTAGCAGAATATTGCAAGTAACAGACTGTATGCGAATCATCTGTTATTAGATGTATAAAGATAAAATAAGAAAAGATGGTATCATGTTAAATATGTGGTACCATCTTTTTTGAATAAAATATTTAAAATTTTTAATGCTCTCACTATATAATATATAAACAACGTAAAGAAAATAAGAAAAATGTGTAAACTATTGTGTTGAAAAAATAAAATATTGTATTATAATAGAGATAATGTTATTGTTATATATTATTAATTACTTAACAGGGGGAGAGATGAATGACTATTGAAAAAAGAAGGTCAAGAAGAACTGATATAAGTGTAGAGATATCTATCAGACAGTTAGGAGATAATTTCGTATCAGGATATTCACCAGAATCGGTTGAAGTTCATGTGATAGATATTTCACAGGATGGTCTTGCATTCAGGTCAGATCATGAGTTTAAGAAGAATTCTTATTATGATACGATTATCACACTTTCTAACAAGGAATCTATTTCAACGGTCATAGAGATAGTTAGAGCACAGAATGATGGGGAAAAAGATACTACGTATGGCTGCAGATTTATAGGAATAAGTTCTGAAGACCGGTTTAAGATAAGTGTGTACCAGATAGTAGATGAGGCAGAAAAGAAACGATAATTAATAGATTAATAAGTGAGTATAATGCTTAATTAAGATTAAACAGTAAAGTCACATATATATAACAGGATTACCAATCAGGTGTAACCTGTTATATATATGTGACTTTTATATTACATTTGTATTTTTATATATTATATATGTATTTTTATGTGTTCTATTATTGTTTCCATAAATCTTAATTAGCAGTTGACTTTTTGTTAGCTGATGTTGAAGTTTTTGAACCAGATGAACTGTTTTTATATGGATCCATTGTTTCAGTAGAAGATTCATGCTCACTCACATATTCGTCTACGTCAAATATTTCACCAGCAAGAACTTTATTCATCATGGCAGAGGCATTCTTAATATCATCTACATAAGGAAGAACTATGGATGCGTTGTATGCGCCAACAACTTCGAGATGTCTGTATTCATCTGTGCTTCCGCTGATGCCATAAGACTGTATATTCCAAGGTGTGTTGTTGCTAAGCTGCATCTTAACAAGGTCTGTTATAGCTTTGTTAGGAATGTTAGTAAGGAACAAGTCACTTACTGCATCCATGACAGCAGAATATCTTGTAAGTATAGCTGGGGATGTCGCCTTCTGTATGATACCCTTGATAACTGCGGTCTGGTTACGTCCTCTCTGGAAGTCGCCAGCCTTGAAAGCATGTCTTTCCCTTGCAAATGCTATAGTCATATCTCCATCACACTCATTCTCACCTTTAACAAAATGATATGCAACAGGTGCCGCATCTTCGCCATTTGTGAATTCAACCTCAGAATCAATGGTTATTCCACCAAGAGCATCTACTATTGATTTGCTTCCAAGGAAGTTAATCTTGACATAATAATCAATATCAATTCCATATAGATTCTCAAGTGCTTCCATAGAGCGTGCTACGCCATAGCTGCCAGCATGAGTCAGTTTGTCATATCCGGTAACACCTTTGTTGTTTGATATTTGTATATAGGAATCTCTTGGTGTTGTAACCAGTAATACCTGCTTAGTTTCAGGATTGACTACCGCAAGTATGTTTACATCACTAAGTGCATTGTCTGAAAGCTTGGTATCATCGCCTTCATCACTTGATATGCCCGATACGTATATAACAAAAGGATCTTTTTTAACATTGATATTGGCGGTATCAAGTTCTACCTTTTTCTCGTAACGATAGGTTTTGATTATCTTTATATCGTTTTCAAAATTCTCATAATCCTGCGAAATCATGTTAATCATGGAATGGTCAATAACTATGGCTTGTACGTTGGTTCCGGTATAGAAAGCATCTATTAGTTCGTTCCATGAATTATATGTATTAACATTAATATTGTGGTTTGTTTCAGATTTTATACTGTCTATGGCAGTTGGAACATTTTCACTGGCAGCAACCGAATTGTATGCATATTTATAGTTTACAGTGTCAGACAGACTTGAAGCCTTATCTCCTGAGAGCACACATACATCCACGATATCAACAGCTGTTTCAGAGCCGCCAAGTTTTGATAATACTGAGTCAAACTTCGATGTGAACAGGTATGAAAACAGTATGAGTACAGAAAGTAATACTGATATGAATTTACCAAGTATATGTGACCTTGAAAACTGCGATGTAAAGTCATATAAAAGAACAAGTACGAGAATTACATTCAGTATTATAAGGTATTTGGCAGGAAGCATATCAAGCTTGAATACGGTAATCTGGAAAAGGACAGTAAGGACGAGCTGTATCAGGACAAGTATAAGTCCAATGGCAAGTCCCCAGCCACGCCGCTTTTTTCTGCGTTCAGCTTTTGAAAGCGTAACATCCGGTTTGAATAAATATTGCAAATCATTTTTTGATGGTGATGGTTTTGACATAATAATCCTCATTTCTACATATTCGTTATTAATATTTTTATTGATTAATATTTTTATTGATTAATATTTTTATTGATATCTGTACCTATGACTTTTGGAAAAAACTTTGAAATATTTTACCAAAAAATCTTATACATTTTATCACACTTAAATCATAAAATAAATAAATGATATAAAATATTAGTAAATATTAGTAAAATAAAAATTAAAACACAACTTTTAAGTTTAGCTGCTATATGTTATTATATTAAGTAACTTATACAAAAAGGAGTAAACAAATGAACGAAAACAATCAGACAGTTGTTCGTGATGCACGAAAGTTAGGTATTCCTAAGATGCTTATACTTGGTATACAGCATATGTTTGCAATGTTTGGGGCGACAATACTTGTACCAATACTTGTATCAGGATACTTTCAGTCAGCATGTAACGAACCATTATCAAGGGGACTTACTGTCTCTGTCACACTGTTTTGCGCGGGTGTAGGAACTCTTATATTCCATGTGTGTTCCAAGTTTAAGGTACCGGCATTTCTTGGTTCATCTTTCGCATTTCTGGGCGGCTTCTATACAGTAGCTAACTTAAACAGTGGAATGTATGAGGGGATGGGGGCTAATGAAAAGGCAGCATATGCCTGTGGTGGTATAGTAGTCGCTGGCGTGTTGTATCTGGTGGCAGCACTTATATTCAAGCTTGTAGGTGTTAACAGGGTTATGAGATTTCTTCCACCAGTTGTTACAGGTCCTATCATTATATGTATCGGACTTTCATTAGCTTCATCAGCTATATCAAATGCATCAACTAACTGGCTTCTTGCCGTGGTTGCACTGGCAGTCATAATAATATTTAACATATGGGGCAAGGGCATGTTTAAGATTATACCTATTCTTATGGGTGTAGTTATATCATATGTGTTTGCACTTATACTTAATGCCTTTGGCGTTACTAACCCGGATGGTTCAGCGATACTTAACTTCGCATCTATATCATCTTCAAGCTGGATAGGTATTCCACAGTTCCAGATATGTAAGTTTGATATAACATCTATACTTGTTATGGCACCTATCGCTATAGCAACTATGATGGAACATGTTGGTGATATGTCAGCCATATCAGCAACAGTAGAGGAGAACTTTATTGCTGACCCAGGTCTTCACCGTACACTTATGGGTGATGGACTTGCAACTGCATTTGCAGGTTTCTTAGGTGGACCAGCTAATACAACATACGGAGAGAATACAGGAGTACTTGAGCTTTCTAAGGTATATGATCCAAGAGTTATAAGAATAGCAGCTGGACTTGCTATTGTATTGTCATTCATACCTAAGTTCTCAGCAGTGATATCAACTATGCCGGCAGCTATTATAGGCGGCGTTTCATTTATGCTTTATGGTATGATCTCAGCCATAGGTGTCAGAAATGTTGTTGAGAACAAGGTAGACCTTACAAAGTCACGTAACCTTATAATAGCAGGTGTTATATTTGTATGTGGACTCGGCTTCTCTAATGGACTTACATTCACAGTAGCAGGAACACATATTACACTTACAGCACTTGCAATAGCAGCAATAGCAGGTATAGTTCTTAACGCAATATTACCAGGCAATGATTATAACTTTGGTGTTAATCCAGAAGGTGACCAGAGCCGTGGAGTATATGTAAGCAATACTGATGGTAAGTAGCAGGTTACATCCATATAATATGTACATTTATATATGGTGTTTAAGAGCACCTGACAAAAACTATGTATATTAAAACATGCGCAAAAAACGTGCGCAGAAAAGAGGAACATTATGAATTTTAAAGAGGAAAAGAATATTACAATATTTGAACATCCATTAATCAAGCATAAAATATCACTTCTTCGTGATAAGAATACAGGTACTAATGAGTTCAGAAAGTTAGTAGAAGAAATAGCTATGCTTGAGGGATTTGAAGCTATGGGAGATCTTGAACTTCATGACGTTGAGATTGAAACACCTATAGAGAAGTGTATGACACCTATGATAGCTGGTAGAAAGCTTGCTGTTGTACCTATACTTAGAGCAGGTCTTGGAATGGTTTCAGGTATACTTGCACTTGTACCAACAGCCAAGGTTGGACATATTGGTATGTACAGGGATGAGGAAACTCTTGAACCACATGAATATTACTGCAAACTACCTAAGCCAATAGAGGAAAGACTTATTATTGTAACAGATCCTATGCTTGCAACTGGTGGTTCAGCTATTGATGCGATTGACCAGATAAAGAAGCATGGCGGTAAGAAGATTAAGTTTATGTGTATTCTTGCAGCAGAGGAAGGACTTGAAAGACTTCATAAGGCTCATCCAGATGTCCAGATATATGTTGGACAGCTTGACAAGAGACTTAATGAAAATGGATATATATGTCCTGGACTTGGAGATGCAGGGGATAGAATATTCGGAACTAAGTAGAAATATTGCTGTTTAGCACACATTCGGTTAACATACGGACGACATAATATAAGTGAAAATCGGTGTCGCATATACATCATCAATGCCAGAAGCTTCACTTGGATATTTCTAAGACTTTTCATATAGGTATTGGCAACTGCCGCTACCGTTCGATACGGGACATCCGTGTCTGTGGATAGCTAGGATGATTAAAGAAAAGTCTAAGAACTATCACAATTGAACTTCAAGTGCATCTCACGATGTATATGCGACACCGATTTTCACTTATATTATGTCTGGTTATAGCTTAATTTACGAAAAATGAATGTGAGGCTAAATCAGAGAGGCCACGTTTTTATTAGATTAAGCCAACGCCAGATATAAGGAACTGAAAGACTGTCGT
>ERZ808240.784-NODE-784-length-40819-cov-8.579752_pt1 | contig 40819 bp, 43 predicted proteins | sample MGYA00521084_ERZ808240 | MGnify/ENA primary metagenome ERZ808240 (study PRJEB31516, sample SAMN03275571) | gut metagenome | biome: mammalia-associated habitat; material: feces | host: Papio cynocephalus | place: Kenya | collected 2012-08-06 ... | reverse complement strand
TGCAAAACCCTCATCCACCAGTTCAAATCTGGTCGTCACCTCCAAAAGATTCCCGAACGTGAAAACGTTCGGGATTTTTTGTTGTCTGAAATTTGCCTTCTCCCCTTCTCCGTGCTACAATGGCTATACTACGCCAAAAAAGGAGGCAGACAGGATGACCGTTGAACATCACACCAGTTTAACGCCGGATACTCCAGTACGCTATCTGAAAGGTGTCGGTCCAAAGACGGCGGAGCGGTTCGAGAAACTGGGTATCGTCACCCTCTCTGACCTGCTCTGCCACTATCCCCGGCGGTATCTGGATTTTTCCAAGCCCTATTCCATCGCCGAAGCTCCTCTCGACACGGAGTGTGTCGTCAAGGCAGAAGTTTTTGCCAAACCGGGCGGACGCATCCTGCCCGGCGGACGGCGGATGGAGCGCATCACGGCAGGCGACGATGTATCCAGTCTCGAGATCACATGGTTCAACAACCCTTATGCCACCCAAAAACTCGAACTCGGGCAGGAATATTATTTTCAGGGCATCGTTACGGGAGGAATGCTCCGCCGTCAGATGGTGAATCCGCAGGTACGGACGGAAGCGCAGATCCATACTTCGCCCTTCGAGGCCATCTATCCGCAGACCGAAGGACTATCCAGCAATGCCATCGCAAAATGCGTCCGGCAGCTGCTCCCTCATGCGGAACTGCTGCCCGACCCACTGCCGCCGGAGATGCTGAAAAAATACCGTCTGCTCTCCAAAGCAACTGCCATCCGTGCCATCCACTGCCCCAAAACCGAAGAGGAAGCGGCTGCGGCACGGCGTCGGCTCATCTATGAGGAGCTGCTTGTCTTACAGCTTGGCATCGGCCGTATGAAAAACCGAGGCGCAGCCCTGACCGGCGCACCGATGCGTCTGCTGGATCCGGAACCTTTCTGGGAATCTCTCCCCTTTTCTCCCACCGGCGCACAGAAACGGGCCGTCCGTGAAATTCTATCCGACATGTCCGGCAGCACTTCCATGAACCGTCTGCTTCAGGGCGATGTCGGCAGCGGCAAAACACTGGTCGCCGCCGCCGCGATCTGGGCCTGCATCCGAAACGGTTATCAGGCCGCTCTGCTGGCCCCGACCGAAATTCTGGCCTCTCAGCACGCCGAGAATCTGAACCGCCTCCTTGCGCCCTTTGGAATGCGTGTCGCTCTGCTGACCGGCGGAATGAAGGCCGCCGCCCGGAGAACCACCCTCGCTGCCATCCGGAATGACGAGGCCGACCTCATTGTTGGCACCCACGCCATCCTGAGCGAAGGTGTTGAATTTGCCCGGCTGGGATTGGCGGTCATTGACGAACAGCATCGTTTCGGCGTCCGTCAGCGTGGAATGCTGGCCGAGAAAGCCGATAATCCTCACCTGCTCGTCATGAGCGCGACACCCATTCCCCGGACGCTGGGTCTGCTCATCTACGGCGACCTCGACATCTCCATCCTCGACGAACTTCCGCCGGGCCGAAAGCCGGTCAGGACCCGGTGTGTTACCGGTAAAAAGCGGCGAAACCTGTACGGGTTCCTCGATTCTGAAATCGAAGCCGGACGTCAGGTCTATATCGTCTGCCCTGCCATCGAGGACACCCCCGACGGAGGACTGAACGCCGTCAAGAGCTACTATGAGGACATCGCAAAAGCCCTTCTTCCGGAACGCCGGGTCGGTTTGATGCATGGCAAGCTGAAACCCAAGGAGAAAGCCGCCGTTATGGAGGATTTCAAAAACGGACAGCTGGATGCACTGGTCTCCACAACGGTCATTGAAGTCGGCGTGGATGTTCCAAATGCCACGGTCATGGTGATCGAGAACGCCGAGCGGTACGGTCTGAGTGCGCTCCATCAGCTTCGCGGCCGGGTCGGACGCGGTGCCGCCGAGAGCTGGTGCTTTCTTGTCAGCGATAACGGCAGTGAAAACGTCCAGAAGCGTCTGAAATTTCTCTGCTCCACCAACGACGGTTTTGCCGTCGCCCAGTATGACCTCGAGACCCGGGGCCCGGGCGATTTCTTTGGGAGCCGTCAGCACGGCCTGCCGACTCTGCAGATCGCCGACCTGATGAACGACACCCGTACCCTTCACGCCGCTCAGAGCGAAGCCGTCCTCATCCTCTCCGAAGACCCTCTTCTTGAGCGTCCCGAACACGCCCTTCTCGCCCAGCAGGTACAGCAGATGTTCGATAAAGCCGGTGCGATGAACTGATTTTTTCAAAAGAAAACGCTCCCTTGACAATTATCAAAGGAGCGGCTATAATGAAAATACAAAAGGTGCTGACCGACAAACGGCCAGTTCACCTTACCAGCAATCACTTGCAAAAAAGCGAAATGACTTTACAGGTTGGGCAACACTGTTTGGCGGTCATTCGCTTTTTTTGTTGTCATTTTTATGACGTTCGTCGTGAGAAATCTTCCACGCAATGTCAAAGGCAGTTCCTGCCACTTGAACCAAAAGCGCGAGTAATGCCACAAAAAACGTGAGCATCATGTAAGTTTCCGACAGAGTCACTCGACATCCCTCCCTTCTCGTTATGCGCGAGTGGGAGGTACAACTTTAAAAGCTTGCCTCCCGGCATACCGTTCGTTCTATGGATGTAGAACAAGCTCCTGCCGGTAAGACTTCTAGCCGCCTGCGTTTGGGTCAGCACCTGCCGCCATCGGGCGGCTTTTTTAGTTTATCACAGATTTTCCAGATGCGCAACGATTCCACGCATTCTTCTAAAAATCATTTCTTTCTATGCCACCTCGCATGGCGTTCACCCATGCTGACAACATCACAGAAGACACACCGGCTCTTGGTGGACAGCTGCATATCTTTGTGATAGCATCCGAAGAACCATTTCTGGTACTGCATTTTCAGCAAAATCTTGTCGAGGAAGAGGTGCAGGCGGTTGCTTTCACCCGAAGCCAGCACCGTAAAATCGAGAAATCTGCTTGGAGCGTCATGGGTCAGCACATAATCTACCTGCCAGTTTCTTGCTTCAAGGTTCTGTTCGCAGGTCTCGTATTCCTCATCCGAGGGCATCTCCTGCGGCCACCAGTTCATCCCGTACTCGCGCTCTTCCTTATCCGGGCTTTCGCCGCCGCCGAAGCAGAGGTAGCTCTTGCCTTCCAGCTCAAGGATGCTGCCGCGGCAGACGTGATACACATTTCCGCCCAGATCCTGTACTTTGCCGCCGAACATCTCTACCGTTGGATACCGGGCCAGCAGATCATAATTCTCGTGGGTGCCATCCAGAAAGATCAATGTATAGGGGCGTTTGCGGAGCCAGTCCAGTTTTTTCTGTTCCTCCCGGCTTCCATCCCAGATAAAACCAAAATCGCCCAGCACAATAACGACGTCCTGCTTGCTCAGCCATCGGAGTCTTCCGTGCCTGAAACGGTCGAGTTCGCCGTGCGTATCGCCCGTCAGATATACCATTCTTTTCCCTCCCTGCCGCAGCGACTGGTGAAACAACTGCGAAACTCTTGTCACGCTCCGGCAAACCTGTTATTATAGGACAGGAAGCATTTTTGCTTCGCTGTTTGTGTTTTCCGGGCGTGAAATTTGTCGCCCGGTTTTTATATCATATCGCTTTTTAAAGGAATTGTCCACATGAAACGTATTTTTGCTTTCTTCCTTTCTCTTGCAGTGCTGTTCGGCTGCCTGTCCATCACGGCTAGTGCAATATTTGACCCCAGCCCTGTCTACACTGTCAAGGCACAGAGTGCCTATATCGTCAACACTGACACCAATATCATCGTCTACGACAAAGACAGCCAGAAGCAGGTCTCTGCCGGTGGGCTTACCAAATATATGACCATTGCGCTGGTTCTGGCCAATTACGCCGACCAGCTCGATAACACTTTCCAGATGCCTTTTGCCATCTCGGATTACGTTCACGGCTCCGACAACGCCGACATGCGTTCCGGCGAGACCTTTACCTACCGTGAAGCTATCTATGCAATGGTGACCCGGAATGCCAACGAAGCGGCAATGGGTCTGGCCTACACCCTTTCGGGAGGCGACCTCTCCGGGTGGATCAGCCAGATGAACGACCTCTCTCAGCGCATCGGCACCACCGGAAGCACCTGGACAGACGCCTGCGGCATTGACAGCGGCAACGTAACGACCGCCGTCGACATGTACCTTATCCTGCGGTATCTGATGAGCTTTGACGCCTTTGTGGAGATCTCCAGCGCACCAACTTTCACGATGCCGGCCAAGGAGAAACATTCCAGATCTTCTGTTCTCATCAGTCAGAACGTCGCCCTGAACAGGACCAGCGGCGGCAAATTCTACCGCAGTGCCATGCAGGGCGGCATGTGCGATGTGCTGGCCTACAAAAACGACACCGGCAACCAGAGCTACGTTTCGTGGGCAAACAAGAACGGTGCAACCTATATCTTCTGTGTTATGCAAAGCCCAGACACCTGCGACGATTACGGCTACGCCAACCGCCGTCCGGCCCTTTATGAAACGACCAAGCTCATCGACTGGGTATTTGACAGCTTCTCGATCCAGGCCGCTCTGGATACCGACGTTGCACTGGCGGAGATCCCAGTGAAATATTCTTCCGACACAGATACCTTACAGCTTTATCCCAACGACAACATGATGACCCTTCTCCCTTCCTCGGGAGACGGGTCGGTCACTCAGAAATATTTCCACCTGCCCGACTACGTCTGCGCTCCCATTCATCAGGGCGATGTAGTCGGCACCGTTGAACTGAAACTTGCCGGTGAGACCATCGGCGTAGTCGATCTGGTCGCCGGACAGGATGTCAGTCAGAACGCCCTGCTCTTTACAGTCGCAAAGGTCAACGATTTCTTCCACAGTCTCTATTTGAAAGTCGTTATCACTCTTAGCATCATCTCCGCCGCCACCTACGGCCTGTGGCTCCTCCTCAACGCATGGAATGGCCGCAAGGCTCCTAAAAAGATCCACAGACATTAAACAGCCCACAGCAAAAACCGCCTGAACAGTTCCAAGCCGGAACCATTCAGGCGGTTTTCAGTTGCGCCAGCAGGAGTCGAACCTACGATGGGGGAGTCAAAGTCCCCTGCCTTACCGCTTGGCGATGGCGCATTATAAAAATAGCTCCAAGTCAGCTTGGAGCTGTTTTTTATGCCGGTGGTGGGGGTCGAACAAACACGGAAATCTATAACCCGTTATTTTGCGGTTTTCTCTATGCGGAATCAATCATAATTACGTTCATTTGATTCAACTCGTTGAACAGTCCTCAACATCCTTGTGACAAAGAGTGTGTTAAAAAGTGTGTTATTTTTCGGTGGGGTTCAGCAGCTTTTCAAAGACTCCATTCACCGCTCTGGCCGTATTCTCAGCGTCGCCGTTCAGAGCGTGGGCGTATACTCCGAACGTGTCCATGTTCCGACTGTGGCCGACCAGATCTTTCACCTCACCGGCTGGCAGGTTCTTCGCCACGCTGACGAAGGTATGCCGCAGCTCATAAACAGAAACATGCGGAATCTCATTGACACGGCAATAGATACACCAACGGTCATAGTAGTGCTGCTCTGAGGGGATACAGAACACGTCTTTGCCCTTGCCGGTGATTTTCCTTTGCTCATTTAAAACCGCTCTGGCAAGCTCTGAGAGGTCAAAGGAGCGAACCGCGTTTTCGTTCTTCCCGTGAGTCTGGTTTCCCTCGATGTTTATCGACTGCCGTATTTTCACCGTGTTGTCCTGAACATCCGCCCAGCGCAGCCCCATCAATTCGCCCGGACGCAGCCCTGTAAGCACCTGAAAGCGGTAGGCGTAAATATACGGGTCTGGTATCCGCTTTCGGTAGTAGGTGGTCGTGTCCACGCTGAACAGCTTCAACAGCGCATCCGGCTGCAAGACCTTTTTGCCTTTCAGACGTGCGCCAGCCGGGATTTTCACATCTTCCGGAAGGAAGGTTGAAAGCTTGCTCTTCCGGCAGTATTTCAGAAAGCTTGTCATATCGCCCCGGATGGACTCCAACGTTTTCTTGCTCAGCCCAGCAGCAAAGGCACGGTTTATCACGTCCTGCAGGTCCTGCTCTGTCAGTGAGCTGAGACGCTTCCTGCCGATCATCGGCAGCACCCAGATACGCCAGCGGCTTTCTACCGGCCTATAATTCGTGTGGTCGGTCGTCAGCTCAACAGACTTCAACCAGAGCTTTCCAGCGTCCTCTACCCTGCTGGCCTTGACCGCGATACCCTCATCAAGCCACCTGTCCGCTTTGGCGTTCGCTTCACGCTGGCCGGTCCTGCCCGGTGTGCTGCTGTAAAACTGCTTGCGGATACCGTCTTTCTGGACTGCCACGCGCCACCGGCTGTATTTTTCTTCCCAGACGGCTGTATTCGTTCGTTTACTCATTGTTTCATCTCGATTCTTGACACACGTGCGAACACGTGGTATATTGATATTGCAAGAGGGAGGACATCATGAAATATAGCGAGTTGTTGAAACTTTTGAAGAAATCCAACTGTATCATCGTCCGGGAGGGCGCAGGCCATACGATTTGGAAGAACCCGGCCACCGGGCAGATGTTCACAGTCGGACGGCACAAAACTGAGGAAGTCCCCATCGGAACTCTCAAGTCGATTCTAAGAGCCGCAGGGCTTGAATAAGGAGGTTTGCACTATGGCAAAGTATTTATATCCTGCTGTATTCACCAAAGAGGAAACCGGGTATTCTGTGAGCTTTCCGGACGTTCCCGGCTGCTTTACCAGCGGCGAAACGCTGGAAGAAGCCGTCGAAATGGCAAAAGACGCTCTGTGTCTAATGATCTATGAGCTGGAAGAAGAGGGCGCAACCATTCCAGTGGCAAGCCCCGTCAATGACGTTCCCCATGATGAAAACTCGTTCGTCTCTCTCGTAGGCTGTGATACGCTGGCATACCGCCGTTTCTTTGACAACAAGGCCGTCAAGAAAACTTTGACGATTCCCAGCTGGCTCAATGATATGGCAGAGCGTGCAAACGTCAACTTCTCCGGCGTCCTTCAGGAAGCATTAAAAGCAAAATTGAACATCGGCTAAACCTTCACTCGTCCGGTTTCGTGCTGGACGGGTTTTCTTTTATGCAGCCATTCACGGCTCACAAAAATGTTCACCGTGTTTTTTCGGTTTTTTCCGAAAAATCCACGGCTGTCAAAAATGGCATCCATAGGTTTTTCCGAAAAATGAGAAAAACTCATGGAGGTCAAAAATGTCCGCCGTCGCATCTATTGGTTTCTCAAAAATGCGCAACCAATCTTTGCAGCCCTCTTTTTGTGCAATCTGCCCTCACTGGCACACCGATCGCGGCCAGATCGGAGAACTTCGACCGTCAAAATGACGAAATTGCCATTGCGACGACCACGCCCAGACCGACCCCATCGGAAAATGCGACGGGGTCGGTAAATCGCCGACTACCTGAGGGGCGTTCCGTTTTGTACACCCCCAGTCTAATTTTTAGACTACCTGCAAGGGTATCCGGTCAAATCGCCCCCATCAATATTGTGCTATGGCTCTCACGGCGGCTACAACGCCCCTGTGGGGGCTTTTATTTTTCGTCGGGTTCTTTGCTGGCTGCATCGTCCGGGGCGGTCTGGGCGGCATCTGGGGCGAGCTGGGAGGGCAACTCACGCTGATAATAAGGAACATTCGCCAAGTCTTCCATCAATCCCATTGCTTTCTTTTGTCCATCATCATTTAAAGAGCGATATACATAAATTAGGTGTTGCTCTTCACGAATGGCAGCCATCATAAGATCCATTGCTTCAGAAAATTCCGAAGCGGCCTTGCTAAGATGCTCATCTGCTTGAACAAAATCTTGAACTTTTAAATTTAGCGACTTTGCAATTTTTTCAATCGTTTCGATCTTTGGATTTCTAATGCCTCGCTCATACTGACTTATATTCTGTGGGGTAGTTCCAACCTTTTCCGCAAGCTGAGCTTGTGTCAATCCAGCTTGTTCTCTCGCTTGCTTTATTTTACTTGCAACTGTGGGTTCATCCATCATGCTATCACCTCTTTTTATGTATGATACCACACTTACGCAAAAAGCTCAAAAGAATTTTTTTGTTTTCTCTTGACTAATTCATTTGAGTGCGTATAATAGATTGTGAACTCTTTTGAGTTTCAATAAATAGGGAAAGGAAGGTGAACAGAATGAAACTCAAGCGCAATTTGGAAATCATGGCCGCTCTGAATGATATGACGCTGGGGCAGCTGGCTGATAAGGCAGGCATACAGCGTCAGAATCTTTCCATCATCAAGCGTCGTGGCACTTGTACAGCTCTGACCGCTGTGAAGATTGCCCGGGCTCTGGGCGTGGACGTGACCGACATCATCGAAGAGGAGGAATAACATGTACCGCAAGTTTCACAATCTGCGTGTTCGGTTCGCTGAGCTGGAAATGACCCAGAACGAAGCAGCCAAACACGCAGGGATTGCACCCAGCACTCTCACAAACCGGATGCAAGGCAAGTATCCCTTCACAGCGACGGAGATCATCGCCCTTGCGAAGGTGCTGGACATCAAGCCGGAAGAGTTCGGCAGGTTCTTCTTTGAGGACACACCAGCAAAGAAGGGAGCGTGAGAACGTGGCAAACAAGAGAATGTTTTCTGCTGCTGTTCTTGAAAGCGACGCTTTTCTTGACTTGCCGACGAAATCCAGAGATTTGTACATTCACCTGAACATGCGTGCAGACGACGACGGCTTTGTAAGCCCTCGCTCTATCATGCGAACCATCGGCTGTACAATGCGTGATTTGAAGCCACTGGAAAACTCAGGATTCGTGATTTCATTTCAGTCCGGAGTGCTTGTTATCACTGATTGGAAGGAAAACAACACCATCAAAGCAGACCGATATAAAACCACTCGTTACCAAGAAGAGTTTTCCACTTTAGGCGTTAACGCAAAAACGAAACGATACTATGTATTATCTTCCGGCTGTTCTGGAAACGCTTCGGAACCAGAATGGCAACCAAACGGAAACCAGATGGAAACACAGTATAGTATAGAAGAGAATAGAATAGTAGAGAGTAGAGTAGAAGAGGACAGCAAAGAAAAGGACAAGCAGCAGCCGACCGCACCGCCTGCCGCCGTTGCGCCCCACAAGGGCGCGTTGGGCGGCAATGCGGTGCTAGATAGTAGTAAAACAACAGAACGTGACAGCGAAACGGAAGCAGCACGGCAGAGATTTTTAAACAGCATCAAACGCCCGGCTTGGCCTGCTGCTGATGCAGCCGCGCCGGACGTAATGAAGGAGGATGAAGAATGAGTATGACACCAGAACAGGCATGGTTAGAGCTGAACGAGCAGCGTATACGGGAATACAACCACCCTGCAAGCAGTCCTTGCCCGGTATGCAACGGCAGCGGCCACGTTATGAGCGTCTGGTCGAACTCAGAGTATTATCACGGCTTGCTGACGATCTGCCCGGAGTGCGGCAGCATCCGCACCGACAGAGACGCCGCACATCTGGCCGGAGATGCGCCCCAGTTCGGCGATTACATCGACTTGACCGACTGGCAGCGTGACCTCCACCGGAAAGCCGGAGCTTTCGCCCAGCACCCGGCAGGCATGTTTTACATCGGCGGTCAGACCGCCACGGGCAAGAGCCACTTGTGCAGCAAAATCTATTACCACCTGATGGCGAACGGTTCAAGTGGGCTGATGTTCCAGCCGTGGAAGAGCTTTGTTCGCCGCAGCTCGAAGGACTGGCAGCTTATAGAGACGGCAAAGGGCTGTAATATCTTATGGCTCGATGGCTTCTTGGACGTTGTGAGCAGCACCGGAAAGCCCACAGCGGCGGAGCTGGACAAGGCATTAGAAGTTCTTGACGCTCGAACCACCGGATGCAAGATCACCATCATTTCGAGCTGCTGGACACCGGAACGGCTTGAGGATATCGCGCCCCAGATCGCCAGCCGCATTGAACAAGCCAGCGGCAACGGTCAGTATTTTCTTGAAGTTCCGGACGGAAAAGCGAACCGTTGGAAGCGGCCAGCGTGAACCCCGGTGAATCACCTGCCCTGCTGACCCGGTGACCGCCAGCGTTTTCTAAAAATTTAGAAAACGTGTTTTGTCCGAAACCTCATCGAACAGGCGAGGAACAGGCGAGAAAACACAATCGAACGCCGAGTGAACGCCGAGAAACGCTCAATTTTGAGCAAAACGTGGACACGCCTAAAGACAACGGCGTGGACAATGTCCGCATAAAGAAAGCCGCCTTTCCTGTTACCAGCAGGAAGGGCGGCAGATGGGCGGTAAAGTTTCGCAGACTAAACCGCCCCTAGTGTACCAAAACACGGAGGTTTTTACAATGAGTATTTATCATTTTTCTTGTGTCGCACCCGTTGCGGTGCTGTTCCTTGTCGGTGCCGTGGCCTGCTGGCTGAACGGCTTGCAGTGAAGGGAGGGAGCAGGATGCAGCATCATGACTATGACCCCAAAGAAGCCACGATCACCGCAGAAGAGGCCGTGAAAATGACGTGGGTTTGGTGTACAGTCGGCACGCTAAAGACGGTTTCCGACCTCTACCGCGGCATTTTAGATCAACCTGCACTTTGCCCGGCGGATGGAGTTTACTCTGTCATGGGGCATCTTGCCGCCCTCTGGAACGCCGGACGGGTGCAAGGCATCCGGGAGGAACGTGAACGGCAGCGGAAGAAGAAAGGCGGCAGCAAGTGAAAGTGAAGCTGACATACACCCCAGAGCAGAAGGACGCAGCAGTGGCCACGCTGGACGTTCTGCTCCGGATGTGGCCGACCGCCCGAGTACATGAAAGCACCAAGAACCCCAGCGTCACGGCGGTCTTTCTGACCGTCTCAGACCCAAAAAACCAGCGTGAACACAAGCAAAATCATTGACCGAACAGCCCCAAAAGTGGTATAATATCTAGGTAAGGCAAAGAGTACCGCCGAAGAAGTTCGGTCTAGCTTATAAGGCACAGGGAAAAACGCTTCGAGCGGTTCTCTGTGCCTTTTTCTTTTGTGCATTTTGCCCCGGCATCCGCCCCGATCGGGGAGCCGCTCACGTCGCAAAACTGGCAGACTGCACAAACAATCACTGTACGGCGCAGGTATAGCCGGGAAAGGAAACCACCATGAACGAAAACAACCCCGTGAACACGACCCAGCAGGAGGATGAGTACAGTTCCAATGTCATTTCCCACGAAGGAAATGCGGATAGAAATACTCAAGAAGAAGTCAATAATATCGTCCGGGAACGTACCGCCGCACTGGATAAACGGGAAGCGGAGATTCAGGCAAGAGAAGCTGAGATGCAGCGGAAAGAAAGCCGTGCCGCTTGTGCTGAGATCTGCAAGGAGAAAGGAGCGAAAGAGAGTATTCTTGACCTGCTTGACACCTCTGACCCGGAGAAGTTCGGGAAGCTGCTGGATGAACTCACCGACTACGGCGAAGCTCTTTACAACGAGAAAATGAAAAAGTTGGGCATCCCCAAGTTCATGAACCGCACCGGCAACCACGGCAGCGCAGAAGTATTCGACCCCTTCAAACCCAAGAAAGGATTATTTTAAATGGCAACGATTGATTTAACCACCAAATACCTCGCAAAGACCGACGAGCAGTTTGCAGCAGAAAGCAAGCGTTCTCTCGTCACCAATCAGGAGTTTTCGTGGGATGGCGCAAAGACGATTCGTGTCTACATGGTAAACACCGGCAGAATGAACGACTACGCCCGAGACGCTGACCCTGCTACCGGCAGCCGCTTCGGTACGATTGAGCAGCTCAACGCCACCACCTACCCCATGACCCTCACCAAAGATCGCTCCTTTACCTTCGTCATCGACAAGCTGGATACCGACGAAACGCAGCAGCAGCTTGCAGCAGCGTCCGCTCTGGCACGTCAGAACCGGGAAGTCGTCATCCCCGAGGTGGATTCCTACGTCTACGGCGTCATGTGTCAGAATGCAGGCACGAAACCGGCAGCATTGAAGCTGACCGCAGAGAATATCTATGATGAGATCTGTAAGGCCGGTGCACTGATGGACGAGGCAGGCGTTCCCGAGTCTGGCCGTGTCCTCGTCGTCACTCCGGAAACCTACCGCATCATGAAGAAGTCGGACGAAATCGTTCTGAATACCAACGTGGGCGAAGACATCCGCTTGCAGGGTGTTGTCTCCAATCTGGACGGCGCAGCAGTTCAGAAGGTTCCGGCCAGCCGTCTCCCGGCAAAGTTCGGTTTTATGCTCTGCCACCCTTGCGCAACCGTCGCACCGCTCAAGCTGGAAGATTACCGCATCCATTCCGACCCTCCCGGCATTTCCGGCTCTCTGGTCGAAGGCCGTGTTGCTTATGACGCTTTCGTTCTCAAGAACAAGGCCGCAGCTATCTACTATCAGGCAACCACCTGATCGGCATCATCTTGTGGGCGCATGGGGCAACCTGTGCGCCCCTTTTATTTTGACACAAGGGAGAATTATCATGACTGTTCAAGAGCTTTCCCGTTATTTTCAGCTGAAAACCACCATCGACAAGACCCGTGAGGATTTGGCAGCACTCCGGGAAAGAGCTGCTCCATCATCGCCAAAGCTGACCGGTATGCCGCACGCATCCGGCGTCAACGACAACGTCGGCTTGCTGGCCGTGGAGATCGTCGAGCTGGAAGAGCGGATACAGGAGCTTGAACAGGAGGCCGAACCAGAGCGGCAAAAAGCCGCAGCATTCTGCGCCAGCATCCAGAGCGCACGCCTGTATCTGATCTTCCGTCTGCGCTTTGTCCGCTGCTATTCCTGGGCGGAGATTGCCTATACAATGGGCAAAAGCTACACAGAAACAAGCGTCGCCCGGATGGCCTACAACTACCTCAAAAAGACCGAAACCGCAGCCTGAGCCGCAGCAAACAAAAAAGAAACACGTCTGAATGACTCCGTTCTGGAATCGCTCAGACGTGTTTTCAGTTGCGCCAGCAGGAGTCGAACCTACGATGGGGGAGTCAAAGTCCCCTGCCTTACCGCTTGGCGATGGCGCATTACAAATGGAATTATAACATAACTTTTCAGAATCCACAAGGGATTTTGACCGCTATTTTTTCAAAAGTGTGTTAAATAGTGTGTTGCAGACAAGAAAAACCGCCTAGATTTCAACGAATCTAAGCGGTTTCTTTTTATGCCGGTGGTGGGGGTCGAACCCACACGTGTTATTAGCACAAGGGATTTTGAGTCCCCCTCGTCTGCCATTCCGACACACCGGCATATTGTTTTTGAGAACATTCTTATTATAGCGGATTCTCTCCGCAAAATCAAGATGCAGTTTTTATTTCTGCTCTTTTTGCTCAAAATCGCAAATCCGCTTTTCTTTTTGGGCGGAATGCGTGTATACTAAAGGCACCGAGATTCCGCCGGGAATGCCCGGCATAAGATAAAGGAGTATCTCTATGGATCAAGTTCTTTCTGCACCCGTGACCGAAGCGCAGGCAGAGCGCGACCGCCTGCTGGGTGCGCTCATCGGTCTGTCACACACCATTGTCAACGAGCCCAAGACCGAAGACACCGACCGGGTGCTGACATCCGGACTTCGGCTGGCTTCGGATCCGGACGCCGGGCTGGACGCACTGCGCCGAATGACCGCCATCGTCCGGGAGGAAAAGCACCGTGTCGCACCCAACTGCGCGACCTGCGCCATGCCCTGCGGCAACACCAGCGATTACGATATGGCCCGGCTGTGGAACGCACCCGAGGATATCCGTACTCTCAAGCTGCGTATCCTGAACAGCCTGTTCCGGTTGGCGCAGAACCGCCCATCCGAGGAAACGGTTCCGGTAATCGACCAGGGCTTATTTGTTCTCTCGGAAGACTGGGATGAAGAGCTTCTTCTCCCCATCGCAGAGCGTGCAGAGGCCGTTTGCAGCTAATTTCAGGCTTAATTTTGCAAAAAACGCTTTACAAATGTTCCGGGAAAAACTATTATATAATCAGGGTTTTTATTTATGGAGTCATTTCCCACCGTTCCCACATCAGAAACTGTTTACGAAAGAAGGTAGAAGTCATGTCTGAGAAAAAGCTTGCTACGGCTGAGACAGCCCTGTCTGAGGCTCCTGCGGCAGAGCCGAAAAAGAAAGCCGCAAAGACGGCAGTTCGCCGTGGCCGTCCGCCGCTCTCGCCCGAAGTCTATGTCGAACTTGGCGATAAGCAGTTCAACATCACGGACATCGTCGAGCGTGCCAAAGCCGATTACCGCACCACCCACAAGGTCGGCGTTCAGTCCTGCAAGATCTATGTCAAGCCGGAAGAGCGCGCCGCCTACTACGTTATCAACAAAGTTTCCGGGAAACTCGACCTGTAATCTCCGGCCGGAGGGTTCCGGCAGTGGTTTTACGACCTGTTTTCCTGTTTTATTTGAACGATGACTCCGCATTCAAAAAGGGGCTGTTCCGCCAGAAATTCTGACGGGCAGCCCCTTTTCTTTTTCTGCCTTTATAGCTGATACAGTTCCGTATATTTCCGAGTCAGGTAGTCGGTGTAGTAATGCGGATCAAACTCGCCGCAGGCATTTTTCACGACATCCGCCGGAACCATCAGTCCGCCGTACTGGTGGACTTTCTCACGCAGCCAGCCTGCGATATGGCTCAGATCACCCTTAGCCGAATCTCCGGCCACATCGACGGTCTGTTCCATGTTGTGCAGCATCTGCGCACCGTAAGCATTGCCGAGGGCGTAGGACGGGAAATAGCCGAAGGAGCCGCCCGACCAGTGGCTGTCCTGCAGGCAGCCTTCCCGGTCATTGGGAACGTCGATGCCCAGATACTCTTTATACAGCTTCGCCCACTCTGCCGGAACGTCTTTTGCTTCCAGTGTGCCGCCGATGAGTTTCTTTTCAATTTCATACCGCACCATGATATGCAGGCAGTAAGTCAGCTCATCCGACTCGGTGCGGATAAGACTGGGTTCCGCCTTATTGATGGCGCGGTAGAACTGCTCTGCGCTGATGCCGCCCAGCTGTTCCGGGAAGAACTCCTGTACCTTCGGATAGATAGCCTCCACGAACGGACGGGAACGGCCGATGAGGTTCTCGAAGAAACGGGACTGGCTCTCGTGGACGCCCATCGAGACGCCGCCTGCCAGACAGGTGTACTGTAGATTGTCCCGGATGCCCAGCTCATACATAGCGTGGCCGCCCTCATGCAGGACAGAGAACATGGAGGATGCCACATTGTGAGTGTCGTAGTTGGTGGTGATACGGACATCCTTATTATTGAATTCAAGGGTGAACGGATGCTCCGTTTCGCCCAGACCACAGTGGCCACGATCCAGACCCATCACTTCCATAATGTAGTCAGCGAAAGCTTTCTGCTTGTCGACCGGGTAGTAATTGTGGAGGAAGTTGTCGTCGATCTGAGGCTTCTGCTCGATCTTCTGGAGCAGCGGCACAATGGTCTGGCGCAGAGTAGCAAAGAAGTTGTCCAGCATCTCCATATCCACACCGCGCTCATACTCGTTCAGGAGGGCGTCGTAGGGCTTCTTGGTGGCATCGTAATAACCGGCGAATTTCCGGTTATAGTCCACCAGTTCCTGCAGCACCGGGCAGAAAGATGCAAAGTCATTCTGCTCCTTTGCCTTATGCCAGACATCGCTGGCCCGGTTGGTCAGCTCGCTGTATGCCATATACTCATCCGCCGGGATACGGGTCAGCTGGTCGCAGCTGCGGCGGAGTTCCTCGACCTCACGGCGATGCACGAGATCCAGTTCATCCAGACGTCCGCCCAGCTCTTCCAGCAGAGCCTTTGTCTCCGGGCAGGTCATCAGCTTCTGCCGTTCCCCGGCAAGAATGCTGAGAGCCACACCACGTCCCTCTGAGGTATTTTTAGGGGCAACCGTCACAGCATCCAGATAGAGTGACGAATCCGCGCAGGTATAGGCATAGAGTTTCTTTTGCAGCAGTTCCAGCTGCTGGACAGCCTGATTTAGTTCCATTTTACAGTTCTCCTTTATCAGTTCGGCTCAGTTCCCGGTCGTAAAAGCCGGGTCACGCCAAAAAAATTTGCGCCGGACGATGGGTTCCGGGTCGGGTATCTCAAACAGATACCGCTCTGTCGCGTTGATGACGGTGGTATTCCCACGCTCACAGACACGGGGAAGTTTTGCGTCATAGTTCAGATGGACATGCCCATGCACGAACCATCTGGGCTGATATTCATCTAACAGGTCATTAAAGCACTGAAATCCTTTGTGGGCTTTGTCATCGCCGTCATTCAGGCCGCTGGCCGGTGCATGGGTCAGCAGCAGGTCGATGCCGCCCACCCGGTGCGCTTTGAACCAGAGCTTCCGCGCCCGGCGTTTCATCTCCCGTTCGGTGTACTGATAAGTTTCATCTCTATTATACCGGATGCAGCCGCCCAGACCCATGATGCGCAGACCACGCCAGACATAAACCTCGTCGTCCACGCAGATGCAGCCGCCGGGTTCTGCCCCCCGGTAATTTCCATCGTGGTTCCCGTGGACATATAAAATGGGGGATGCAGTAAAGTTCGTCAGGTATTCCAGATATTTTTTGGGCAGGTCGCCGCAGGAAAGGATGAGGTCGACACCCTCAAGCTTCTCCTTGGTACAGTAATCCCACAACGCTTTGGATGGGGTATCGGAAATAGCTAGTATCTTCACGTCCGCAATGCTCCTTACTCCGCGTTTCCGCTTATTTTTCCAGACCTTTTACGTTGTCCAGTCCATTGATGGTCAGCAGATGACGGGTCTTGGTGTCCAGCTCCTCGTAATGGGGCAGGCTGCCCTCAACACACTCATCCAGCCAGTCCATCTCCATCAGCTCCTTGGGCGCATAGACACCGTTTTTCGGGGTGTGCAGCTCATGCCCCTGCGCATAGCACTCCGCCGGGAAAATTTGAAGATTTCCGGCACAGATCTCCTTCCGGAGCATTTCCAGCAGCTGCATCGTGCCACTGTTGGCTCCTGCACTATATTTGATTGTCTCGGCATCGCTCTTCATGCCCCACCAGTAGTTGATGGCGCGGCCATTGGTACTGCTATCCCATGTACCGTCAAAAATAGAACGGATGATGCCGGTGTAGAACGCTTCCCATTTCCAGATCGGCAGAGCCACCGGCACGATGCTGCCGTCCGTTTCCCGGCGGACAAGACCGTAATCCCGGTTGGTGCCTTCCGGCTCCCGTTCGTCACGGGCATAGAAATAAGTCACATCTTTCTGGTCGGAAAAATCCAGCGGATGTACCGGGTCGGGCAGGCAGGCCCAGCGCAGCACGACGCTTCCGTTCGGGCGGACAGTCCGCAGACCCTGCGCAAAGGCGTTGACAGCCGCAGGCACGCCATAGATGGGGTTCGCTGCCACATAGCCCACCCGGTCGGAAGGCGACTGGATACCGGCCAGAATGCCCAGCAGATAAGCCACCTCGTAGGTACGGGGATAGTATGTCCGCACCAGCGGATGAGGGGCATTCAGCGAGCAGTTCAGGAACTTGGTCTTCGGGTGCTGCGCCGCTACTTTCAGGCAGGCGGTGTGCATCCGGGAGCTGGTGGTGAAGACCACATCGGCGTTGTCGTGGGCAATGTCCTCCATCACCTGCTCGGCGTCGACTTCCGGGTTCACGTTGTCCTTGCAGCTGATGAAAATGCGGTTCGGGAACGCTTCCAGCAGAGCGGCACGGCCCTTGTCATGTCCGCGCACCCACGCGCTGTTCTCGGCGTTATGTTCGTGGAGGAAGACGACTTTCAATTCCGTAGGTTTCTGGCTGAAGATGTTCAGCTTGCTCAGCAGCGGCTCGCTGCTCTTTTTTGGCTCCATCGAGACTTCCACGGCGTGGGGCTCGGTCAGGATACGGACTTCATCCCAGAGCTTTGAGAGGTTGGCTCGCACCTGCGTCGGTGTCGAACGGCAGGCGTCCGCATAGCGGTAGACGGACAGGTATACCAGCAGCGCATCGCCCGGCGTCAGGTTCAGCGAAGAGCCGCCCAGCGCATAGAACTGCTGGCTGAACATGGTATAGAGCGAGGCAAAGTTCAGCCGGTCATCCTCCGTCCAGCTCTCGCCCGAAGCCTTGCAGACCAGTGTCTGCAATTTGGCATAGCCGCCCAGACGGGAGAAATGAACGTAATTGACTTTGGCAAGCTTATAGAAATCGAGGAATTCGTAGTAGATCTTGTTTTCCAGCGTATCGTTCCGCTCCGGGATGAGCCGGGTCACATTGCCGGGGATCTTGACTGCCTCATAGTATTTGAGGACAGAGACCCGTTTATTGCCCTCCTGCACATAAAACTTATTCATATACTCAAAGGCGATGATGGGTGTATGGATGCCCTCTTCCAGATGCGCCTGACACAGGTTCGCCCACTTGGACGCGAACTCAGTATCATCCTCCAGCAACGGCATGAAGTTCGGCGCAAAGGCGGTGTGACGGCCTGCGGTCTTGGTGCCGACGATGCTCTCGGCCGGGATATCCACGAGGCCCAGCGGTTCCTGAGCGACGATGTTGACCCCGACCAGAATATCGTCCAGCACCGCGAGATAAGGTGACTGTCCGCGCGCCACAGCTGCACGGTAAGCCCGTACACCGGCGCGGTAAGCACTCCTGTAATCATCCAAGTTTGGCATAGGCAAAACTCCTTTGTCAGGAATATCAAAATATTTTTCATCCGACGGTCCGGCCAAAGCCGTCTGTCTGGTTACAGTATAGCATGATTTTCGGATTTATGGGAGACTTTCTCCCCTCAAGGTGTTGATTTACGCAAAATTTTAGGGTACGATAATAGAAAACATAGAATTATGAGGTATCCTGTATGATGACAGAACAGCTTCCCAGACTGGAAGCAGGCGAATATCCCGGCGGCATCTGGTATTATGAGCCGCATACTTACCAACCCTATCGTTATGTGCTGGGCCGTGTCGGAAAGCATCCGCTGGTCTGCATCGGCATCAATCCCAGCACCGCCCAGCCCGGTGCGCTGGACCCGACCTTGAAAAGCGTCGAGCGGCTGGCGAACGCCAACGGGTTCGACAGCTGGATCATGTTCAACGTCTACCCTCAGCGTGCCACCGACCCCAACGACATGGACAAAACGCCCGACCGTGCCCTCTGCGACGAAAATATCCGCTGGCTGAAAGCTGTCCTCGCCGAGACGGAACCGACCATGTGGGCTGCATGGGGAACTCTGATCGAGAAGCGCGATTATCTGCCCGGCCTGATGCGTGAAATGGTCGCCCTGACCCGGGAAAAGAACATCCCATGGGTGACCTTTGGCAAGCGGAGCAAAAAAGGACATCCCCACCATCCGCTCTACCTGCGGAAAGACTCCACGCCGGAACCCTTCGACGTAGAACATTATCTGGATACCTGCTTTTAAATACAATCGAATTGGAGGGAGTCCCAATGACCCCGGAACAATACCGCAAGCTTCTCGCATGGTTCGACAAACATCCCACCGCAAAGCGGCTGACGATCTTTCTGAACAAATGGCTGCCGCTCATCCCGTTCGCCTGTTATCCCGTCCTTATCGTGCTGCTGAACGTTCAGTGGTTCGGGCTGATGGGAAGCGGAACCGGACGCGATGTTCTCGCTTTTATGCCGCAGATCGCCCACGCGATCCTTGTTCCGGCAGTGGTCTTCCTGTTCGGGACCATGCTTCGCGCCAAGCTCAACTTTTCCCGGCCATATGAGCAGCCCGGTTTCACCCCTCTCGTCGCCAAGGAGACCAGCGGCAACTCGTTTCCCTCCCGTCATGCCTTGAGTGCGGCGGTGCTTGCCACTGTCTGGCTCTACTTTTATCCGGTTGTGGGCGTTGTGATGATCGCCATTGCCCTTGCCATCTGTGTTCTGCGTGTGCTGTCCGGTGTGCATTATATCCGGGATGTGGCTGCCGGTGCAATTCTGGGCTTTGGGCTGGGTGCCGCCGGGATGTGGCTGCTCTGATCCGCTCTGAAAAAAACAGCGTTCATGCGTCCGAAAGAAAACCCCCGAAAAAAGTCGAAAATAATTTTGAAAATTTGCTTGACAGAACCGGGGTCATATGGTATTATACTACTCGCAACGTGTTCCGACACACGGTTGCCACCGTAATAAACCCCATGGGATTACAACGTGCGCCCGTAGCTCAGGTGGATAGAGCAACTGCCTTCTAAGCAGTGGGCCGGGGGTTCGAGTCCCTTCGGGCGCATTGATGTGGTGCCCATAGCGTAGTCGGTTAACGCGCCAGATTGTGGATCTGGAGACCGTGGGTTCGAGTCCCACTGGGCACCCCACCAAAGCTCCGCTGCTTAGCAGCGGAGCTTTTTTCGTTGTGGGGTGTCCAGTGGGACGAGAACAGGGCGGCTCTGACAACACCAGTTGGCAGAGTAAGCGATCTGTCCTGTGCAACGGCAACGACCGCCGCCTGCGGCGGAAACAGGGAGGAGCTGTTGGGGCAGTGGCCAGCAGGATGCAAGGCATAAATGCCGCAGCAACCGCTGGGAGCCGCAACCCGTTACAGTCGCTTAGCCCGGGGGTCCAAGACCTTACGGAACGTCTACCGTGGCCGCACTGGGGTGTCCAGTGGGACTCTCATTACAAATACACATATACAACAAAACCGTTCGGTGGTCAGCCGGACGGTTTTGCATTTAAGAAGAAAAAGCCTTGTGCTTAGAGGATGTCAATGTATTCGCCTGCAAGAGCCTTGTTCATGCTGCGGACAGCACAGAACTTGCCGCACATGCTGCAGGTGTCGCTGTGGTCGTCCTCAGGCAGACGTGCGTCACGGATAGCCTTTGCGGTCTCCGGGTCGAGAGCGCAGGCAAACTGTGCATCCCAGTCCAGAACACGGCGTGCGTCGCCCATCTTGTCGTCGATGTCGCGTGCGTGCGGAACGCCCTTTGCGATATCCGCTGCATGTGCCGCGATCTTGGACGCCACGATGCCCTGCTTGACGTCGTCAACATTGGGCAGAGCCAGATGCTCGGCCGGGGTGACATAGCACAGGAAGGCCGCGCCGCTCATGGCAGCAACGGCACCGCCGATGGCAGCGGTGATGTGGTCGTAACCCGGAGCGATATCGGTCACCAGAGGTCCGAGGACATAGAACGGTGCGCCCATGCAGATGCTCTTCTGCACTTCCATGTTGGCAGCGACCTGATTCAGAGGCACATGGCCCGGGCCCTCGACCATGACCTGAACATTGTGTGCCCAGGCACGCTTGGTCAGCTCACCCAGACGGACAAGCTCTTCGATCTGGCAGACGTCAGTAGCGTCAGCCAGACAGCCCGGACGGCAGGCGTCGCCCAGAGAGATGGTGACATCATGCTCTTCGCAGATATCCAGGATCTCGTCGAAATGCTCATAGAAGGGGTTCTCGTTGCCGGTCATGCTCATCCATGCGAAGACCAGAGAACCGCCGCGGCTGACGATGTTCATCTTCCGCTTGTGGGTGCGGATCTGGTCGATGGTCTTGCGAGTGATGCCGCAGTGCAGGGTGACGAAATCGACGCCGTCCTCCGCATGGAGACGAACCACGTCGATGAAGTCCTGTGCGGTCAGGGTCGCAAGGTCGCGCTGATAGTGGATGACCGAATCATACACCGGCACAGTGCCGATCATGACAGGGCACTCGTGGGTCAGCTTCTGACGGAAAGGCTGGGTGTTGCCATGGCTGGACAGATCCATAATGGCCTCTGCGCCCATGTTGACAGCACTCATGACCTTTTCCATCTCGACGCTGTAATCCTTGCAGTCACGGGAAACGCCGAGGTTGACGTTGATCTTGGTGCGTAGCATGCTGCCGATACCCTCCGGGTTCAGGCAGGTGTGGTGCTTGTTGGCAGGGATCGCGACCTTGCCCTCAGCGACCAGCTGACGAATCTCTTCAACCGTGCGGTATTCCTTCTTTGCCACGATCTCCATCTCAGGCGTGACAATGCCCTTGCGAGCGGCGTCCATCTGTGTGGTGTAGTTCATAATCTTCAAACCTCTCTTATATCTCTTAAACGGCTTCCACACCGCATGTGTGAGCCGTTGAAGCAACCTTTAAAGCTTTTGGATCAGCTTGCGCAGTTCCCGACATTCCTGCTCGATGTCCCCAGCGGCAAAAATTGCACTGACGAGGGCGACTCCGGCTTCTCCGCAGCCGGACAGAGTGAGCAGATTCTGTTTGTTGATGCCGCCGATAGCAACTACCGGGATGGGAACGGACGCGCAGACCGCAGCCAGCGTTTCCCGGCTCCTCACCTGAACATTCGTTTTGGTGGAGGTGCTGAACATCGCGCCGCAGCCCAGATAATCGGCTCCATCGGCATAGGCTTTTTTCGCTTCTTCCGGGTCATGCGCCGACACGCCGATGATCTTATCTGCTCCCAGAATGCGGCGTGCTTCCTTCGCGCTCATATCATCCTGCCCGACATGCACGCCGTCTGCTCCGCAGCGCAGAGCCAGCGGTACATTATCATTCAGCAGGAACGGCACACCGTAATGACGGCAGATTTTTTGAATCTCCAACGCCTCGTTGAAAAAATCCCCCTCATCCAGCTGCTTTTCACGCAGCTGAACGCAGGTCGCTCCGCCTTTCAGAGCGGCTTTGACCTGCTGGGGCAGGGTCTGTTTTCCGACCCATGCTCGGTCGGTGACGGCGTAGAGCCGAAGCTGTTCAGCAGTGATATTCATAGTCCGCACCCTCCTCTAACTGTTCCGGGGTCAGGTTGGAAACGGCGTCCATCAGGTAGACCCGAAAGCTTCCCGTTCCATCCAGACCCTTCATTCGTTTTTCAGCCAGCTGTCCACACAAACCCATTGCGCAGACAGCACCCAGAGCCGCTTCCAGCGGATGCTCCGGATTGGCTCCCACGAAAGCACCGGTCAGCACCGAGAGCATACAGCCGGTGCCGGTAACCTTCCGCATGAGAGGGGTGCCATTCTTTCCAAGATAAACAGCTGTTCCGTCGGTGAGGACGTCTTCTTCACCGGTCATGGCGATGACGCAGCCCAGAGACTCTGCCGCCGCTTTCGCCAACGTGATATTCCGGTTCAGGTCATGTTCCTGCTTCGCGTCCGCATCAACGCCCCGGCGGTTCGCTTCCTCAAGGCAGAGGGTGCGGAGTTCCGAGCAGTTGCAGCGCAGGATGGTCGGCTTCACTTCGTCCAGAAACTTCTTTGCCGTCTCCTGACGGAACTTCGACACGCCCACGCCCACCGGGTCGAACACGACCGGTATTCCCATCTCGTTCGCCTTTTTTCCGGCACGAAGCAGAGCTTCGGCCTTGCGAGGGTTGGGAGTTCCAAGACTCAGCGAGACCGCCTTGCTGATGGCAGTCACCTCGGCAACTTCCTCCGGGTCTTCCGCCATGATAGGCGATGCACCGCAGGCCAGCACGATGTTTGCGCAGTCATTGGACGCCACCTGATTCGAGATGCAGTGGACAAGGGGTGAAATATTCTGGACATTTCGATAAACTTCGCAAAGTGAAAGCAAGAGAGTTCTCCTTAACTTATCAGCTCAGGCTTGCCTGCATTCCCTTCAGGGCACCGGAACGCTGCAGGCTGAACAGCAGCACACCGGCGATGACGGCACCGCCTGCGGTGGAAACGAGGAACGGCACGATATACGCATAGAACGCGATATCGCCTGCGCTCTTGCCCATCAGCAGGATGGCGACCGGATAAGCGCACAGACCGCCGAGGATGGATGTGCCGAAGACCTCACCGACCAGCGTCGGCAGAAGCTGTTTGGTCTTGTGGTAGACAAGGCCGCAGAGCAGCGCGCCGAACATGCTGCCCGGGAAGGCCATCAGGCTGCCCAGACCCAGCAGGTTGCGCAGGAGCGAGGCGACGAAAGCCACGCCCACGCCGTACCACGGGCCAAGAAGGACAGCGCAGAGGATATTTACCATGTGCTGCACGGGAGCGCACTTGCTGCCGAAGATGGGGAACGAAAAGACACTGCCGACCACGGCCAGAGCGCAGAACATACCGGCGAGAGCCAGTTTTTTAACGGAAAGATTTTTCATAGCGGAACACTCCTTTTCGTTTCGGGAAACGTCCGGGAACGGCTGACGACAGCGCATCCCAAAAGACACTTTTCCCTTGGAATCGGTCGAGACTTGCTGGTCTCCTCTCACGCCGGAACACGGCTTCCCATCGCTGTCGATACAAGGTTCAGGGGGCTCGCCCTCAGCCTCGCCGCGGCAGACCGGTGCCGCGGAACCGTTTTTGTGTTCCTCCCCTCAGAATTTCAACGCAACAAAAAACAGGAGGCACCTTCTGCGGTGTCTCCTGTAAAAATTCATATCCCTATGACTTCCTACGGCGGCATGATCCGCATCAGGTTAAAGGGTCGAAGTTTGAGAACTTCCTCTCAGCCCGCTGTACGGACTCCCCTGTCTTCTGTTGTCGTGTTGTATTGTACATCACCTTCCAGAAAAATGCAACCCATAATTCATGCCTCCTGCCAAGGGGAAGTCTTTCAAAGAGCCTTGCTTTATGCTATACTGATAAAAAGCCGTTTTTGCGGCAATCTGTGAATACAAAGGAGAATCTGGCTTATGGGTTTTGTCAAAGCTGCTGTTGGTTCGGCATCCGGCGTGATGGCCGACCAGTGGAAGGAATTTTTCTCTTGTAACGCTCTCCCGGCAGACGTTCTCGCCGTAAAAGGTGAAAAGAAAGTCTCCGGCCGTTCCGCAAACCGCCGTGGTGGGGAAAACGTCATTTCGGACGGTTCCCTCATCGCCGTCGCCGAGGGTCAATGCGCCCTCATCGCCGAGCAGGGCAAGGTGGTCGACCTCTGCGCCGAACCCGGCGAATATACCTATAATACCGGCACCCAGCCCTCCCTCTTTACCGGAAAGGGTCTGGCAAAGAACATCGAGGAGGTCTTCTCCGAGATCGGCAAGCGGTTCACCTTCGGCGGTCAGACAGCATCCGATCAGCGCATCTATTACATCAACACCAAAGAGCTGATGGGCAACAAGTACGGCACGCCCAGCCCGGTTCCCTTCCGGGTCGTCGACCAGCGCGCCGGCATCGACATTGACATCGGGATCCGGTGTTTCGGCGAGTACAGCTACCGCATTACCAACCCGATTTTATTCTACACCAATGTCTGCGGCAATGTGGAAAACGCCTACACCCGTGACGCTCTGGACAGCCAGCTGAAAACGGAGCTGATGACGGCCCTTCAGCCTGCCTTTGCCCGGATCAGCGAGATGGGCATCCGCTACTCGTCCCTGCCCGGCCACACCACCGAGCTGGCCGATGTGCTGAATCAGGAGCTTTCTGCCAAGTGGAGCAAGCTGCGCGGCATCGAGATCGTCTCGCTGGGCGTCTCGGGCGTCAAGGCCAGTGAGGAAGACGAGCAGATGCTGAAAGACCTGCAGCGGAGTGCAGCTTTCATGGACCCGACCCGTGCCGCCGCTCATCTGGTGGGTGCGCAGGCCGCCGCAATGCAGGCCGCTGCTTCCAACACCACCGCAGGCCCGGCAATGGCGTTCATGGGCGTCAATCAGGCCGCTTCGATGGGCGGCGTGAACGCTCAGACCCTCTACCAGATGGGCGCACAGCAGCAGACCGCACAGCCTGCACCGGCTGCTTCCGGCTGGAACTGCTCCTGCGGTCAGACCGGCAACACCGGCAAATTCTGCACTGCCTGCGGCAAACCGAAACCCGAGGCTCCGGGCGTCTGGGTCTGCAGCTGCGGTGCCAAGAACACCGGTAAATTCTGCTCCGAGTGCGGCAAACCCAAGCCTGCCGCCAAATGTTCCAGCTGCGGCTGGGAACCGGCAGACCCGGCTCAGCCGCCGAAGTTCTGCCCGAACTGCGGCAAGCCGTTCGGCGTATAAATGAGGCAGAAATATGGCAACGAAAACCACGAACTACCAATGCCCGGCCTGCACCGGCCCCCTGCATTTTGACGGCAAGACCGGAAAACTGGTCTGCGATTACTGCGGTTCCAGCTACGAAGTCAAGGATATCGAGGCGCAGTATGCCAGCCAGCAGGCAAAGGCCGATGCAGCCGCCGAAGCCGACACGAAAAAGGCTGAAAAGGCTGCAAAGCAGGCCAAGGCGGAACCGAACGCTCCCCTTTGGAGCGAAGCCGAAGCCGCCGGGCTGAACAGCTATTCCTGCCCGTCCTGTGGTGCGGAACTGGTCTGCGACGCCGAGACTGCCGCGACTACCTGTCCTTACTGCGGCAACCCGACCGTCCTCGGCGGCAAGCTTTCCGGCAAGTTGAAGCCCGAATACATCATCCCTTTCAAACTCGACCGGAAAGCCGCTATCGAACAGCTGACCCGGTATTATAAAGGAAAGCACCTTCTCCCGAGGGCATTCCGCAGCCATAACCACATCGAAGAGATCCAAGGCGTGTATGTTCCCTTCTGGCTCTACGATGCTCATGCGGATGCACGGGGCCGATACGAAGGTCAGATCAGCGAGAGCCACCGGGAAGGTGACTACATGGTGACGACGACCCAGTTCTACAACATCGTCCGGAACGGCTCCACCGATTTCGTAAAAGTTCCGGTGGACGGTTCCAGCAAAATGCCGGACGCCCACATGGACGCCATCGAACCCTTTGATTACAGTGCAATGGTTCCCTTCTCCACGGCCTATCTGCCCGGCTTTTTAGCCGACCGGTACGACGAGGACGAAAAGACCTGCTACGCCCGTGCCGAGAAGCGGATAAATCAGTCGACGGCGGACGCTCTCCGGGACACCATCACTGGTTATTCCGAAGTCCATCCGCAGGCGGAGAACATCAACATCACGCAGCAGAAAGCCCATTACGCTCTGCTGCCGGTCTGGATGCTCCACACCAAGTGGAAAGGAAAAGATTTTCTCTTCGCAATGAACGGTCAGACCGGGCGTCTCATCGGCGACCTGCCCATTGATAAAGGCCGTCTCGCCGCATGGTTCTTCGGCATCAGCCTGCCCCTCATGATGGTTTTGTCCTATCTTTTGTTGTGGTAAGGGGGATGATGACGATGAAGACATGCAAACGTACCTTTTCCCTCCTTGCAGCATTTCTGCTCAGCCTGAGTCTCTGTCTCTGGGCGGTGGTTCCGGCTTCGGCAGCAGCACCGTTCGTCCGGGATGAATGTGGGCTCTTCGACGCCGACACGACAGCTTCACTGGAACAACAGGCCGAAGACGCCGTATCCGGGCATGGCTGCGACATCTATTTTCTGGTGGTCGACGACATCGGCGACCAGAACCAGCGCGACTACGCCAAGAGCTACTATACCTCGAATGACCTCGGCTATGGGAATTCCCACAGCGGCATCCTGTTTTTGCTGGCAGTCGGCTCCCGGAAATACGTCACCATTACTTATGGCGGCGGTGTAACGGCCTTTACTGATTACCGCATTGAGCAGATCGAAGACACCGTTGTTCCGAAGCTTTCGGACGGCGACTATGCAGACGCCGCAGAGACGTTCATCTCGCTCTGCTCCGACACCCTCGACTTCTACGCCGAGCAGGGAGAACCTCTGGATTCCAACAACGACCCGGACAATGACCTCGGCGTGTTCGGCGTCATTCTGGTGATCGGCATCTCGTTCCTTGTCGCCGGCATCGTCTGCGGCATCCTGTGCGGCCAGATGAAGACCGCCAAGGAGAAGACCGAAGCCAACGATTACATGCCGAAGTACGGCATCCGTCTCAGCCGTCAGGAAGATCTCTACATCCGCACGGCCCGGACGCAGGTCTATGACCCTCCCCAGAAGGAAAGTTCCAGCTCGGGCGGCTCTTCCGTCGACAGCGACGGCTTCGGCGGCTCCAGCGGCGGCTCGTTCTAAAAAATAAGAGGCTGTTGTATCCCACTGCGCCAAAGTATGCCACACAAAAACCTCCCATATCCTGCACCGTAAAAGTGCTGACATGGGAGGTTCATCTTTTATAAGTTATGCTTCGAGCTTTTCGGGCGTGTCGTTCAGGATCTTCATGAACTCGTCGCCGGTGATGGTCTCTTTCTCATAGAGGTACTTTGCCAGTTCATCCAGCTTTGCGCGGTTCTCGGTCAGGATCTTGATGGCCTTTTCGTGCTGCTGTTTCACCAGCTCGACGACCTTCTGGTCGATCTCACGCTGGGTCTGCGCGGAGCAGGCCAGCGAAGTATCGCCACCGAGGTACTGGTTGTTGACGGTCTCCAAAGCCACCATATCGAAATCGCTGCTCATGCCGTAACGGGTCAGCATTGCACGGGCGAGCTTGGTCGCCTGCTCGATATCGTTGGACGCGCCGGTGGTAATGGAGTTGAAAACAACTTCCTCCGCCGCACGGCCGCCTGTCAGGGTCGCAATTTTGTTTTCCAGCTCTTCTTTCGTCATGAGGTAGTGGTTGCCCTCATCGACCTGCATCGTATAACCCAGCGCACCGGAGGTACGGGGAATAATGGTGATTTTCTGCACGGGTGCGGAGTGCGACTGCAACGCCGCCACCAGAGCATGGCCGATCTCATGATAAGCAACGATGCACTTTTCGTGGTCGGTCAGGATGGAGTTCTTCTTCTGGTAGCCTGCGATGACGACTTCGATGCTCTCTTCCAGATCGGCTTCCGTGACCGACTTTCGGCCTGCACGGACAGCACGCAGAGCAGCCTCGTTGACGATGTTTGCCAGCTCTGCACCGGATGCACCGGACGCCATGCGAGCGACGGTGTTGAAGTCAACGCCGGGAGCCAGATTGACTTTCTTGGCGTGAACTTTCAGGATCTCTTCGCGACCTTTCAGGTCGGGCAGTTCGACCGGAACACGGCGGTCAAAACGGCCCGGACGAGTCAGAGCCGGGTCGAGGGAATCCGGGCGGTTGGTCGCCGCCAGAATAATAACACCGTTGTTGCCCTCGAAGCCGTCCATCTCGGTCAGCAGCTGGTTCAGGGTCTGTTCACGCTCATCGTTGCCGCCGATATTGCCGCTGTTGCGCTTCTGGCCGATGGCATCAATTTCGTCGATGAAGACGATGCAGGGAGCTTTTTCCTTGGCCTGCTTGAACAGGTCACGGACTTTCGAGGCACCCATGCCGACGAACATTTCCACGAATTCCGAGCCGGAGATGGAGAAGAACGGAACGTTCGATTCACCTGCGACAGCCTTTGCCAGCATGGTCTTGCCGGTACCCGGAGGGCCTACCAGCAGGATACCTTTCGGCATGGATGCGCCGATATCGGTGTATTTGCTGGGGTTGTGGAGATAATCAACGATCTCCTGCAAGTTCTCTTTGGCCTCGTCCTCACCGGCCACATCCGCAAACCGGATGCCGTGGGTGGACTGGACATAGACCTTTGCGTTGGACTTGCCGACACCGCCGAACATCATCGAGTTGGCACCGCCGGCCTTTTCCATCAGCTTCTTATTCATATAGTTGCCGAGGGCAACGAAGATAGCGATGGGCAGCACGAAGCTGATAAGGAAGCTCACCAGCGGAGAAGCCTGCTCGACGATCTCGCTCGAGAACTGCGCGCCTGAATCGTACAGACGCTGGGTCAGGTTCGGGTCGTTCATCAGGCCGGTCTTATAGACCTGCGAGTTATCCTTATTGGTAAACAAGATCTGGTTATCTTCGATATCCACTTTGCCGATCTCATTTTTCTCGGTCATGGACATGAAGGTGCCGTAGTCGACTTCCTGAATCTGCCGTTCACTGAGCCAAGGCACGAACACGAAATTCAGGAGCATCAGCAGCACCAGCACGATGGCGTAATACACCGCCAAAGGCTTTTTTGGTGTTTTGACTTCTTTCATGGGGTTTCCTCCTTTGTTGGATTTTACAAGTTCACTATATCACAGCGTTTTGCCCGAAACCAGCCCTTTGAGGACAACTTTGCAAAAACTTCGCAAAAACTTAATATCCGTCGTTCCCGGAGAGACGAAAGGCTTTCCACAGATTTCATTCTTCAAATTTTGGAAAATTATCTCCCCTGTTTTGTGAATTTGTTTCATCCTGCTTGTGAGCCAAACTTCTTGACACTTCCGGTCAGATTTGATACACTGAATTCACTTTAAGAAAGTTCAAACGCTTTGACGGGGAAAAAACGATTTTCTTCTGCGTACAGAGAGCCGCCGGGTGGTGCAAGGCGGTGCAGAGGGTCTCGGTTACTGGCCCCTGAGCGGCAGGGCTGAAGCGGACAGTAGGCTCTGACGGAGGTTCCCCGTTATATTGGAGCAGCGATTCGCCAAAAGCCGATCGTGATGAGTGGCCGTATTTTGCGGCAAAGAGAGTGGTACCACGGGCCGCCTTGTAAATGACTTTACAGGCTCTCGTCTCTCAGGGGTTTCGGCCTTTGAGAGACGGGAGCCTTTTCGTTTATTCGGATTTATTATGAAGTGTAAGATTCAGGAGGACAACAAAGATGATGGACGCTACCAAGTACGCTCCGGGATACTACCCGGTACCGGCCGGTTATGACAGCTGGGTCAAGAAAGACCACATTGAAAAAGCACCTGCATGGTGCAGTGTTGACCTGCGTGACGGTAATCAGGCTCTGATCGTTCCGATGAGCCTTGAAGAGAAGCTGGAATTCTTCCAGATGCTCGTCAAAATTGGTTTTAAGGAAATTGAGATCGGTTTCCCTGCCGCAAGCGAGACAGAGTACGAGTTCCTCCGCACTCTGATCGAGAAAAACATGATCCCCGAGGACGTCACCGTTCAGGTTCTGACCCAGTGCCGCGACCACATCATCCGCCGCACCTTCGAGGCGGTCAAGGGCGCACCCCGTGCGGTCATCCACTTCTACAATTCTACTTCTGTTGCTCAGCGTGAGCAGGTCTTCCACAAATCCAAAGAGGAGATCAAGAAGATCGCCACCGACGGTGCAAAGCTCGTCAAACAACTGAGTCAGGAATACGAGGGCAACTTCCTGTTTGAGTACAGCCCCGAGAGCTTCACCGGCACCGAAGTCGACTACGCTGTGGATGTCTGCAACGCTGTTCTGGACATCATGCAGCCCACGCCCGACCGCCCGATGATCATCAACCTGCCGGTCACCGTTGAGATGAGTATGCCCCATGTTTACGCAAATCAGATCGAGTACTGCGACAAACATCTGAAATATCGTGACAGTGTCATCATCTCCACCCATCCCCACAATGACCGTGGTACCGGCGTTGCCTGCGCTGAGCTGGCAGTTCTGGCCGGTGCGCAGCGTGTGGAGTGCTGCCTGTTCGGTAACGGCGAACGCACCGGCAACGTCGATGCAGTCACCCTCGCCATGAACATGTACAGCCACGGCGTTGACCCGAAGCTGGACTTCTCCAACATGCCGGAAATCTGCGCTACCTATGAGCGCGTGACCCGGATGCACATCTACGAGCGCACCCCGTATGCCGGTCAGCTGGTCTTCGCCGCTTTCTCGGGCAGCCATCAGGACGCCATCGCCAAGGGCATGGCTTACCGCAAGGAACACAACGAACATCGCTGGACCTGCCCCTACATCCCCATCGACCCCCACGATATCGGCCGCACCTACGACGCCGACGTTATCCGTATCAACAGTCAGAGCGGCAAGGGCGGCATCGGCTTTGTCCTTGAGCAGAACTACGGCTACAACCTGCCGCCCAAGATGCGTGAGGCTCTGGGCTACAAGGTCAAGAGCGTATCCGACCACAGTCACAAGGAGCTGAGCGCAAGCGAAGTCCTTCGCATCTTCGAGGAGACCTTCCTCAACAAGAGCAAGCCGCTGTCGGTCATCGAAGCCCACTTCGCTCAGGTGGACGGCATCACTGCCACCGTCACCCTCGACCTCAACGGCCAGCGCAAGGTCATCACCTCGGTCGGCAACGGCCGTCTGGATGCTGTGGCAAACGCCATCCAGAGTGCGACCGGCATGGACTTCCACCTCGAGAACTACTCGGAACACAGCCTCGACGAGGGTTCCACTTCCCGTGCAGCTTCCTATGTCGGCCTGACCTGGGGCGACGGCAGCGTGACCTGGGGCGCAGGCACCCACACCGATATCATCGTAGCCGGTATTCAGGCTCTGGTTTCGGCCATCAACAACAAGTAATTTGGATTTCAGGAGATAAAGGAGAGTATCACCATGGGAATGACCATGACGCAGAAAATTCTGGCCGCTCACGCAGGTCTTGCCGAGGTCAAGGCAGGCCAGCTCATCAATGCCAAGCTCGATATCGTCCTCGGTAACGACATCACGACCCCGGTCGCCATCAACGAGTTTGAGCGTGCAGGCTTCAACGGCGTGTTCGACAAAGAGCATATTGCCATTGTCCTCGACCACTTTGTGCCGAACAAGGACATCAAGAGCGCAACTCAGTCCAAGCAGTGCCGTGAGTTCGCCAACAAATACGACATCCTCAACTTCTACGATGTCGGTCAGATGGGCATTGAACACGCCCTTCTGCCCGAAAAAGGCATTGTGACCGCCGGTGACTGCGTAATTGGTGCCGACAGCCACACCTGCACCTACGGTGCGATTGGTGCGTTCTCCACCGGTGTCGGCTCCACCGACATGGCCGCAGGCATGGCTACCGGCATGGCATGGTTCAAGGTACCTTCCGCAATCAAGTTTGTCCTGAACGGCAAGCTGAACCCCCGTGTCAGCGGCAAAGACCTGATTCTCCACATCATCGGCATGATCGGCGTTGACGGTGCGCTTTACAAGTCGATGGAGTTCACCGGCCCGGGTGTCGCCTCTCTAAGCATGGACGATCGTCTGTCCATCTGCAACATGGCGATCGAGGCCGGTGCAAAGAACGGCATCTTCCCCATTGACGACGTGACGAAGGCTTATCTGGATGGCCGCAGCCAGCGTGAGCCTGTCTTCTACGAGGCCGACCCGGATGCAGAGTATGAGAAGACCATTGAGATCGACCTGTCCGCTCTGGAGCCGACCGTCAGCTATCCGCACCTGCCCGAGAACACCCATCCGGCCAGCGAGGGCAAGGACATCAAGATCGATCAGGTCGTCATCGGCAGCTGCACCAATGGCCGTCTTGAGGATATGGAAGCCGCCTACAACATCCTGAAGGGCAAGCACATCGCAAAGGGTGTGCGCGGCATCATCATCCCGGCAACCATGCATGTTTATAAAGAGTGCATCCTGCGCGGCTGGACGACCGCTTTCATCGACGCTGGCTGCATCGTCTCCACCCCGACCTGCGGTCCCTGCCTGGGCGGTTATATGGGCATCCTCGCCGAGGGCGAACGCTGCGTTTCCACCACCAACCGCAACTTCGTCGGCCGCATGGGTCACGTCAAGAGCGAGGTCTACCTCGCTTCTCCGGCCACTGCCGCCGCCAGCGCACTGACCGGCTACATCACCGACCCTCGCACGGTCTAACGAAAGGAGATATACAGCCATGAACGCAAACGGTTCTGTTTTCAAATATCCCGATAACGTCGATACCGATGTTATCATTCCTGCCCGTTACCTGAACACCCCCAACGCAAAAGAGCTTGCCGCTCACTGCATGGAGGACATCGACAAGGAATTCGTCAACAACGTCAAGGACGGCGATATCATGGTCGGCGGCTGGAACTTCGGCTGCGGCTCTTCCCGTGAACACGCTCCTCTGGCCATCAAGACCGCCGGTATTTCGGTCGTCATCGCCAAGAGCTTCGCTCGCATCTTCTACCGCAACAGCATCAACATCGGCCTGCCCATCATGGAGTGCCCCGAAGCCGTTGACGCCATCAGCGCAGGCGATCAGGTCAGCGTCGATTTTGACACCGGCGTTATCACCGATGTTACCACCGGCAAGACTTTCCAGGCCGAGCCGTTCCCCCCGTTCATTCAGGAGATCATCACCGCAGGCGGCCTGATGAAGTCGCTGACGAAGAAATAAAAAAGCAAAACCGGTCTGCCGCCGTTGGCGGCAGACCGATTTATGAGGGATTTGATTATGGAAAAAAATATTGCTGTCATCTGGGGCGACTGCTCCAGCCCGGAGATCGTCAAGCAGACCATCCGCGTTCTTGATAAAGTCGCCGAAAAGTACGGCCACACCTTCCACTACACCGACGCTGCGATGGGCGGCGAGGCCATCGACAAGTACGGCGACCCTCTGCCCCAGCACGAACTGGACAAGTGCCTTGCAGCAGACAGCGTTCTGCTGGGTGCCGTCGGCGGCCCCAAGTGGGAGGGTCTGCCCGGTGAGCAACGTCCGGAAAAGGGTCTGCTCCGCCTGCGTGCTGGTATGGGTCTGTACTCCAACAACCGTCCGGCCAAAATCTGGCCGCAGCTGGCTCTTGCCAGCCCCCTGAAACCTGAGATTGTGGCGAAAGGCATTGACTTCATCATCGTGCGTGAGCTGATCGGCGGCGTTTACTTCGGCAAGCACACCACCGAAACGCTTGCGAATGGCGAGAAGCAGGCCATCGACTACATGCCCTACTCCGAGCATGAGATCGAGCGCATTGGCCGCATCGGTTTCGAGACGGCTCAGAAACGCCGCAAGAAGCTCTGCTGTGTCGACAAGGCGAACGTTCTGGATACCAGCCGTCTGTGGCGTTCGGTCATGCACCGTCTGCAGGCTGAGTATCCGGACGTCGAATACAGTGAGATGTTCGTGGACAACTGCGCAATGCAGCTCGTCAAGAACCCCAGCCAGTTCGATGTCATCGTGACCGAGAACATGTTCGGCGATATTCTGTCGGACGAGGCTTCGATGATCACCGGCTCCATCGGCATGATTCCCTCCTCCTCTCTGGGTGAGGGCACCCGTGGCCTGTATGAGCCCATCCACGGCTCCGCTCCCGATATCGCCGGCAAGAATATCGTCAATCCCACCGCCTGCATCCTGTCCGCCGCCATGATGCTCCGCTACTCCTTCGGCATGACCGAAGAGGCCGACGCCATCGAAAATGCGGTCAGCAAAGTCCTTGATAAGGGTCTGCGCACCGCTGACAACATGAGTGAAGGCTGCACCTGCCTCGGCTGCACCGCTATGGGCGACGCAATTCTGGCAGAAATCTAAAAATTTCGACAACATGAAAGCCCTCAGGCTGCGGCCTGAGGGCTTTTTGCTTTCCTCTTTGCAAGTCAAATCATGAAGAACCTTCATTTGACAAATCAATTTTGGTATTCTATACTATTTTCTATCACGAAGATTGTTAAAAAACAAAAAAGGATAGGATAAATGTCATGCTGACTCTGGATAAGATCTACCACGCCGCTTTCGTCCTCAAGGACGTCGCACGCAAGACCGACCTCATCGAAGCTTCACGGATGTCGAAGGACTGCCACCTCTACCTCAAGACCGAGAACCTGCAGGTGACCGGCAGCTTCAAAGTCCGCGGTGCCTACTATAAAATCAGCCAGCTTTCCAAGGAGGAGAGCGAAAAGGGTGTTATCGCCTGCTCCGCCGGCAACCATGCGCAGGGCGTTGCTCTGGCCGCAACGCGCCGGGGCATCAAGAGCATCGTCTGTATGCCGGACGGCGCGCCCATCATGAAGGTGGAAAACACCAAGAATCTGGGTGCGGAAGTCTGTCTCGTTCCCGGCACCTATGACGATGCCCATGACAAGGCGGTTGAATTGCAGGCTGAGACGGGCATGACCTTCATCCATCCTTATGATGATGAGCAGGTCATTGCCGGTCAGGGTACTATTGGTCTGGAGATTCTCGACCAACTGCCTGACGTCGATGCTGTTATCGTGCCGGTCGGCGGCGGCGGACTTATCTCCGGTGTAGCATTTGCCATCAAGAGCCTGAAACCCGAGGTCAAAGTTTACGGCGTTCAGGCCGAGGGCGCACCCAGCATGTATCGCTCTCTCCACGAGCATAAGTATCAGACCCTCTCTGCTGTCTCCACCTTTGCAGACGGTATTCAGGTCAAAACCCCCGGCGAGCTGACCTACAAGCTCTGCGAGGAATATGTCGACGACATCGTGACCGTCAGCGAGGACGAAACTGCTGCCGCCATCCTCTCCCTGATGGAGAACCAGAAGCTGGTCGCCGAGGGTGCCGGTGCAGTTCCGGTGGCGGCTGCGCTGTTCCACAAGCTCCCCATTGAGGGCAAAAAGGTCGTCTGCCTTGTTTCCGGCGGCAACATCGACGTGAACATCCTCAACCGTGTCATCACCCGTGGTCTGGTAATGAGCGGCCGCAAGGCGAACCTCACCATTGCCTTGGAGGACAAGCCCGGTCAGCTGGAAAGAGTGGCCGCTATCGTTTCACGCTGCGGCAGCAATGTCGTTTCCGTCCTGCATGACGGTTCCGACCCCAACATGCCTATTTCCAGCTGCTTCCTGAAACTGGCTCTCGAGACGCGCGACCATGCGCAGATCGAGCAGATTCGTCAGGAGCTGACGAAAGAAGGCTTCCAGCTGGTCGCTGAGCGCGTATAATTTACAGCACAAAAAATGACCTGTGCCAACATCCGGCACAGGTCATTTTGCTCTCTCGCGGTGTTATTTCTGGACGCCGCCCTCGCACTGTTCGATGAACTGCTTTGCTACACGGGGGCTTCTGCCGCCAGCACGGATGGCGAAAGCTTCCGCTTTCACCATGAGTTCATCCAGCGGCATCTCAATATGGTGCTGCTTGGCAAGCTCGGTGAGGATGGCCTCGAAGCGAGCCTTTTCCGGACGCTGGAAGGTCACAGTCAGGCCAAAGCGAGCCGACAGGCTCATCAGCTCCTGACGGGTATCGGCTTCATGGATATCGTCGCCGGAACGGTCAGACAGCGTCTCCTTGATGAGGTGGCGGCGGTTGGAAGTCGCATAGACGGCGATATTCTTCGCCCGTCCGCCGACGCTGCCCTCCAGGATGGCTTTCAGAGCTGCGAAATTATCATCGTTGGCGGTAAAGCTCAGGTCGTCGATAAAGAGTACGAACTTGAGCGGATTAGCCGCCAGTTTATCCATCAGATCAGGGATCTGATAGAGCTGATTCTTCTTGACCTCCACCAGACGCAAGCCGTCGGCGGCGAACTCGTTCGCAATGGCCTTGACCGTGCTGGATTTGCCGGTACCTGCGTCGCCATAAAGCAGGACATTGTTTGCCGGCATCCCGGCCAGCAGTGCGCGCGTATTGGCGATGACCTTTTCCCGTTCCTTCTCGTAACCCGGCAGTTCGCTGAGACGCTGGGGGTCGGGGTACTTGACCGGCACCAGATGGCCGTTTTCGACCGTAAAGACGTGATGCTTTGCAAACATACCATAACCTTTTTTGCCGACTTCGCTCATCCGCTGGGCGTATGCTGCCGGCAGGTCGATCTTGGATGTCTCCCAACGGGGCAGGAAAGCCAGCTCCGGACGCTGAGATTGTTCAGAGTAAGCCGTCTGGAACAGCTCATCCAGCGTCAGACCGCACAGCTCCTGCAAAAAACGCAGTTCGCTGTCCAGAGCCTTCCGCAGCACCGGCGACAGCTCACCTGCCGCTGCCTGACGGACACAGACCGTCTCTGTCTCAAGGACGGCTGCGGCCAGATACTCGCCGAGGTTGGTGGTCTGCTCAAACAATGCCGCTTCAAACGAAGCCACTGCGTCGCAGACCGTTCCCATACTCCGGCTCCCGGCTTCCATCCGGTCAGTCAGGTCGACCAGTTTTGCCACCACCGGGTCATCCAATAACGCGCGGAAGATCACAAGCCCATGCAGGTGGGCGTTCCATTCTCTGAGTTTCATAATGTTCCCCTTTTTATTCCCTCTTATTTTGATAAGTACATGGCGTTTAAAAGTATACCTCTTTGTCTGCTGGGGCGCAAGGGTGTTCAATTATCTTCATCTTTCCGACGATTCACTTTACAAATCGTCGATTGACAACAGCCCGATTTATAGTATAATAAACCCAAACAAATGCACAGATGGGAAAAAGTAGCATATAAGTCGTACTTTTCAGAGAGCTGCCGGTGGATGCAAGACAGTAAGTATCTTATATGGGAAGTCCTCCCGGAGCAGCCTGCCCAAGGGTATTTGCCTGTTAAGCAGAGCCGGTCGCAGCCGTTAGCGTGCAGGGGTTTGTTGGAACCCCGTGAGAGGGTGCGGAAGATGTCGCACCAACGAGAGTGGTACCGCAGAGAGCTTGTATTTTTCAAGGTCTTTGTCTCTTGAGCAACAGGGGACAGGGGCCTTTTCTTTTAAAAGCCCCTGTGTTCAAAAAAGTGTATGAAGTTCGAGAAGGAATAGGAAAACAGGAGAAACTCACCATGCAGTTGAACGGTTCTCAGATCTTTGTTGAGGTCCTTTGTGAGCAGGGCGTGGATACCATCTTCGGATATCCCGGCGGCGCGGTTCTGAATCTTTACGACGAGCTGTATAAAAACTCCGATCGCATCCGTCACATCCTCACAGCTCACGAACAGGGCGCATCCCATGCAGCAGACGGTTATGCCCGTGCCACCGGCCGCACCGGTGTCGTGCTGGCGACCAGCGGCCCGGGTGCTACCAACCTCGTCACCGGCATTGCCACCGCTTATATGGACTCTGTCCCGATGGTCGCCTTTACCGGCAACGTCGCAACGCCTGCTCTGGGCCGCGACAGCTTCCAGGAGGTCTACATCGAGGGCATCACCCAGCCCATCACCAAGCATAACTTCACTGTCCGCCGGGTCGAAGATCTGGCCGACACTATGCGTGCCGCTTTCCGCATTGCACAGAGCGGACGCAAAGGCCCGGTGCTGGTGGATATCCCCAAGGATGTGACCGCAAATGTCTGTGAGTTCACCCCGAAAGAGCCAGAGCTGATTCGCACCGTGACGACCTTTGACCCCAAACAGATCAAGTGGGCGGCCGACATCATCAACGCGGCAGAACGTCCGCTGGTCTACTTCGGCGGCGGCGTCCGCTCGGCAGCCAGCTGCCAGCCCCTGCGTGACCTGCTCCACAAGGCTGAGATCCCGGCCACTTACACCCTGATGGGAGCCGGCATCGTGCCTTACGGCGATCCGATGAGCCTTGGCATGGTCGGTATGCACGGTTGCTACACTTCCAACCGTGCCATTGCAGACTGCGACGTGCTGATCGCCGTCGGCACCCGTTTCTCCGACCGTGTTGCCCTGAACCCCAAGACTTTCGCCAAGAATGCGACCATCATTCAAATCGACATTGATGCTTCCGAGCTTGGCAAAAACGTGGACGTTGACCTGTCTATCGTGGGCGATGCCGCTTACGTCCTGAACGCCATGCTTCCCCAGATCGAGGAAAAGAAACATCCCGAGTGGATGAAGATGATCCACGAGTGGCAGGCACAGGATTACCACCCGGTATCCGATGCCAGCCGCCTGATGCCCCATCAGGTCATCGGCGAGGTCTGCAACCAGTGCGGCCCCGAAGCCGTCTACGTCACCGATGTCGGCCAGCACCAAATGTGGGCAGCACAGTACATCCGCCACACCAAGAGCCGCGGTTTCATTACCAGCGGCGGTCTGGGTACGATGGGCTTTGGCTACGGTGCCGCCATCGGCGCACAGGTCGCTCTGGGCGATGACCAGCGTGTCGTGATGTTCACCGGCGACGGCTCCTTCCACATGAACCTGAACGAAGCCTGCACCGCTGTCAGCTACCAGCTGCCCATCATTACCGTCATTTTCAACAATCAGGTGCTTGGCATGGTTCGCCAGTGGCAGACCGCTTTCTATGAGAAACGCTTCTCCCAGACTGACCCCCACCGCAAGACCAACTTCGTCAAGCTGGCCGAGGGCTTTGGCCTGAAGGGTTATCACTGTGAGAACCTCGCCGAGTTCCAGGCTGCTTTCGCCGATGCTCTGAAGCAGAAAGGCCCCACCTGGATCGAGTGCATGATCGACAAGGACGAAAAAGTCCTGCCGATGATCCCCGGCGGCGGCGACATCAACGACATTATCATGAAATAAGGAGGACACAACGACATGGAATCCAATCAGCGCAGGGTCATCAGCCTGCTGGTGGACAACCAGAGCGGCGTTCTGGCCCGGGTGTCCAACCTGTTCTGCCGCCGTGGTTTCAATATTGACAGCCTGACTGTTTCGGCGACCAATGACCCCACCGTGAGTCGCATCACTGTGACCGTCTCCGGCACCGATAAAGAGCTGAAACAGCTCATCCTCCAGACCGAGCGTCTGGAAGTCACTCGTCAGGTCTTCGTTCTGGACAACGAGAAGACGCTGCAGCGTGAGCTGCTTCTTCTCAAAGTCGAGGCCGACGTCCACAACCGCGGTGAGCTGCGAGAGATCGCAAGTATCTACAAGGCAAAGATCATCGACCTGTCTCCGGACAGCATGGTCTTTGAACTCATCGGCAAGCCCGACAAACTGGATGCTTTCCTCGTGATGTTCCAGGATTATCACATTCTGGAGCTGTGCCGCACCGGTGTCACCGCACTGGAACGGGGTGGGATGCACCAGCACATCCAGAAACCTCCGCAGGAGATCCGCGAAATGCAGTTCCCTCTCCCGGGCACGAAATGCCCGACCACCAAATGATTTTCCGCCGTGGGCGAAAATATAAAGTTGATTAAAATTTGATTTGAGAAACAAAAAGGAGAACACTATCATGGCGATCAAGAAGTACTACGATTCCGACTGCAACCTCGGCGTGCTGGACGGCAAGACCGTTGCTGTTATCGGCTTCGGCAGCCAGGGCCACGCTCATTCCGAGAACCTTGCCGAGAGCGGCGTCAACGTCGTTGTCGGTCTGCGCAAGGGTTCCGCTCATTGGGAGAAGGCTTCCGAGTTCGCAGCTACCCACGCAAACTTCAAGGTTATGGAAGTCGAGGAAGCTGCCAAGGCTGGCGATGTTGTTATGATGCTGGTTCCGGACGAGCTGTGCGCTGACATCTATAACAAGCAGGTCGCTCCCTACATGACCGAGGGCAAGGCTCTGGCTTTTGCTCACGGCTTCAACATCCACTTCAAGACCATCACCGCTCCCAAGAACGTTGACGTCATCATGATCGCTCCCAAGGGCCCCGGCCACATCGTCCGCCGCCTGTACACCGAGGGCGAGGGCTGCCCCTCTCTGATCTGCGTGGAGCAGG
>ERZ808240.783-NODE-783-length-40882-cov-4.732040_pt1 | contig 40882 bp, 41 predicted proteins | sample MGYA00521084_ERZ808240 | MGnify/ENA primary metagenome ERZ808240 (study PRJEB31516, sample SAMN03275571) | gut metagenome | biome: mammalia-associated habitat; material: feces | host: Papio cynocephalus | place: Kenya | collected 2012-08-06 ... | reverse complement strand
TCCCACTCATTATACCAAAATACTCGCCGTTTGGCGAGCTTCTTTGACAGGCTGATGAAAAAAGAACCCCATATGGGGTTCTTTTTTCATATCACAATGCCGTTCAGATCCTTGCGACACCGGATTTTCTTGCGGCTTCCGCAACGGCCTTGGCCACCGCCGGGCCAACGCGCTTATCAAATGCCTGCGGGATGATGTACTCCGCGGAAAGCTCGTTCTCCGAAATGAGTCCGGCGAGCGCGTGCGCCGCCGCCACCTTCATCTCTTCGTTGATGTCGCTTGCGCGCACATCGAACGCTCCCCGGAAGATGCCCGGGAACGCGAGCACGTTGTTGATCTGGTTCGGGTAATCGCTGCGGCCCGTCGATACGACCGCCGCGCCCGCCGCCTTCGCCTCGTCCGGGAAGATCTCCGGCGTCGGGTTCGCGCAGGCGAAGATGATCGCATCACGGTTCATCGTCTTGACCATATCGCCCGTGAGCATGCCGGGGGCCGACACGCCGATGAACACGTCCGCACCGACAATGACATCCGCGAGCGTGCCGCGCCGGTGCTGCGGGTTCGTCACGTGGGACATCTCTTCCTTGATCCAGTTGAGTCCTTCTCGCCCCTCATAGATCGCGCCCTTGCGGTCGCAGAGCGTCACGTCCGGGAAGCCCGCGGAGAGCAGCAGCTTTGTGATGGCCGTCGCCGCAGCGCCCGCGCCGTTCACGACGACGCGCACGTCCTCTTTCTTCTTCCCTACCACCTTCAGCGCGTTCGTAAGCCCCGCGAGCGTGATGACCGCGGTGCCGTGCTGGTCGTCGTGGAAGATGGGGATGTCGCACTTTTCCTTGAGCTTGCGCTCGATCTCAAAGCAGCGGGGCGCCGCGATATCCTCGAGATTGATGCCGCCGAACGAGCCGGAGATGTTGTACACCGTCTGTACAAACTCGTCCACGTCCTTCGTCTTGACGCACAGCGGGAACGCGTCCACGTCGCCGAACGACTTGAAGAGCACGCACTTGCCCTCCATGACCGGCATACCGGCCTCGGGGCCGATGTCGCCGAGACCGAGCACCGCGCTGCCGTCCGTGATCACGGCGCAGAGATTCCACCGGCGCGTCAGCTCATAGCTCTTATCGATATCCTTCTGAATTTCCAGACACGGCTGCGCCACGCCGGGCGTATACGCCAGAGACAGATCGTCCTTCGTTCCGACCGGTACGGTCGCCTTCACTTCGATCTTGCCCTTCCACTCCTCGTGCAGACGCAGCGATTCCTTTGCGTAATCCATAATGATCTCCTTTAAAAAGGGCGCGCATTGCTGCCAATACGCGCCTTGTTGTTTATTACTTCGTGCCGAAAATACGGTCGCCGGCGTCGCCAAGGCCGGGGACGATATAGCCGTGGTCATTCAGGATCGGGTCCATGGCGGCGACGTAAACATCGACGTCCGGGTGGTCCTTCTGCATCTTCTCCCACGCCGGGGGCGCGCCGATGATGCACATGAGCTTGATGTGCCGGCAGCCGTGCTGCTTGAGGAACGTGCAGGCCGCAGAAGCGCTGCCGCCGGTGGCGAACATCGGATCGACCACGATCACGTCACGCTCGGTGATATCGGGCGGGAGCTTGCAGTAATATTCGACCGGTTCGAGCGTCTCCGGATCACGATAGAGACCGATGTGGCCGACCTTGCAGGACGGGATCATAGCGACCATGCCGTCGACCATGCCGAGACCGGCACGGAGGATGGGGACGATGGCGAGCTTCTTGCCCGCAAGGCGCTTCACCGTTGCCTTGGCAACGGGCGTTTCGATCTCGACCTCTTCGAGCGGAAGGTCGCGGGTCGCCTCATAGCACATCAGCATGGCGATCTCGCCGACGAGTTCACGGAATTCCTTCACGCTCGTGTTCTTGTCGCGGAGGATCGACAGCTTGTGCTGGATCAGCGGGTGGTCGAATACGTGCAGCTCACTCATTTTTCATACTCCTTTGTAGTGTAGTTTGCTTTTTTTATTCTCAGGCTTCGCTCATGCGGCTCTGCCGCTCGCGTTCCGCCTGGGAAAGGCGAAGATATACCGGCAGCAGATCTTCCGCTCCGGCCGGGGTTTTGCTCAGCGCCGCGAGACACACGCCGAATGCCGTCTGCCAGCGCAGCTCCTCGGGAGCGACGGTGCAGGCAACGCCGCACTCTTTCAGCGCTTTTTCGCAGATGGCCCAGCCGTCGCCGAGGACCCAGACGCTCTTCTCGCTGCCAGAGAGCTCTTGGGCGAGCGCGTCAGCGGCGATGGCGCGGTCCTCCGTCAAGCGGACGAGTGCGCCGTTCTGCACAGTAAAAAGCGCGTTATAAAGCTGGCTGCGCCGCGCGTCCATGGCGGGGCAGACGATCGTCCCCTCCGGCATGAAGCGGGCGCTCTGCGCCATGGCCTCCAGCGTAGACACACCGACCGCCGGGATGTCCAGACCCCAGCAGAGGCCCTTGGCGGTGGATATGCCGATGCGGATGCCGGTGAACGAGCCCGGCCCCTGCGCCACAGCGATCGCGTCGATGGCGTTCTTCGGCGTTTCGGTGTTGGAGAGCATATTCTCGATCATTGGCAGGAGCGTGCGGCTGTGTGTAAGGCCCGTGCGCTCATAGCTCTGCGCAAGCAGTTCCCCATCGCGGCAGAGCGCGGCGGAGCAGGCTTTCGCGGAGGTCTCTATTCCCAGTATCAGCAAAGGCTCGCCCCCTCGATCGTGATCTTTCGTGCGCTGTCGGAGCATTTTTCGATGCTCACGCGGATCTCCGAGCCGTCAAACGCCCCGGGGACATTTTCGCTCCACTCCACGGCGCATACGCCGCCGCGGTCAAGGTAATCCTCCCAGCCGATGTCGAAAAGCTCGTCCGCGCTGCCGAGCCGGTACATATCAAAATGGAACAGGTCCCGCTTGCCGTAAAGCTCGTTCACAATGGTGAACGTCGGGCTCGTAACGACCCCGTCTACCTCCAGACCGCGCGCAAGGCCGCGCACGAACGCCGTTTTCCCCGCGCCCAGCTCGCCGTACATCGCGATAACAACACCGCGCTCCGGCAGAGTGCGCGCGAGCTTTTCGCCGAGCGCTTCGGTCTCGGCTTCGGAGTGGCTGATAAATTCCATGATCCGTATGCCTCTGTCTCATACTCAAACTTTTCTAACTTGGCATTATACACCGAGCTTTTCCCGGAGTAAAGACCTTTTCCTGCCTGTTGCAGAAAAATATAAGTTGTGATAGAATAGAGTGAAATTATGTGTACAAGAGGAGGTGCCGCCGTGCTGGAAAGACTCAAAAAACTCCGCATTGCGCCGATCATCCAATATATATGGAGCCGTACTTCGGACTTCTTCAAAAAAGGCGATATGTTCCTGCTTGTGATGTGCTGCATATGCACATGCTTCGGCATCACGCTTGTCGGCAGCGCCACAAAGTCCTATCCGTCGCACACATTCGTGCCGATCCAGATCTTTGCGTTTGTCCTCGGTCTTTTTCTCTACTATGTTCTGACCGTTCTCGACGTGAGCATCATCGCGAGCCGCTGGAAGCTCCTGCTCGGCTTTGAGACATTCCTCCTTCTGCTGCTCATCCCGTTCGGCGTTTCGGGCGATACCGGCAACTCCGGCTGGCTGCGCTTTCTCGGCATCGGCATTCAGCCCTCGGAGATCGTCAAGGTCGTGTTTATCGTGCTGATGGCCAAGCAGATATCGTATCTGAAGGAGTACAAAAACCTCAACTCGGTGCTCTCCATTCTTCAGCTTGTCGTCCATTTCGGCTACACGTTCGCGCTGCTGATGGTCACCACCGAGGACCTTGGCTCGGCCGTCGTGTTCGCCGCCATTTTCGCCGTTATGCTGATCGTGGCGGGCGTCAAGCTCTACTGGTTTCTCATCGGCGGCGCGGCGATCGCGCTTGCGATCCCGTTCCTCTGGAACAACTTCCTTGACGAGTACCAGCGTCAACGTATTCTCGCGCCCTACGATCCCAGCATCGATCCCGACGGCTGGGGCATCACGTGGCAGACGACCCGAAGCAAATACGCTCTCATGGGCGGACAGGCCACGGGGCTCGGTCTTGGTCACGGCACGCAGACGCAGTCCGGTGCGCTGACCGGCAAGCACACCGACTTCATTTTCGCCGTGGCGGGCGAGGAGCTAGGCATGGTAGCGTGCGTGCTTATCATGCTTCTGCTCTCCGTCGTCATCATCCGCTGTATGATGGTGGGCCTCCGTTCGAACAACACGATGAGCATGCTCGTGTGCGTCGGCGTAGCGGCGAGCCTCTTTTTCCAAATGCTCGTCAACACCGGCATGTGCATCGGCATCACGCCCGTTATCGGCATTACGCTCCCGTTCTTCAGTTACGGCGGTTCATCGCTCATGTCAACATTCGGCGCGGTCGGGCTCGTTTCCGGCGCAAAATACCGACCAACGCCGCTCCAATTCCACCGGTATTGACCTTTACCGGCATACGGCAAACCCGGCATCGTCTTTACGATGCCGGGTCGTTTTTATGCTTTGATTTTCTTTTTTCGGGAAAAGCGCTCTTTCAGCCGATCCAGCGTCGGGTATGCGATCGCGGAAAAGTGCAGCACCGCGAGAGGCCAGACAACGATGGTATACCGTACCATGACAAGCCCCATGGCAGTAATGACAGCCACAATGAGATTCACTGCAAGCGTAACGGCGGCCCACCTTCGCCATTCGGGGCAGGCCGCGATCATATGCATGGCGCCAAAGAAGCATAAAATGAGCGAATACCGCCAGGTCCAGACAAAGTCCTCCGCGAATCGCTTCGCCGTGTTGCACTGGAAGAGATCCAGGTTTTCCAGGACCCACTTCTTGCCCATTTCCTTAAAGAGCCGGTTTTTCTGCACCCGGTCAAGATTTGGGTCGTTCTGCACGACGGTGTATTCCTCGCCGAACGTTTCGTAGATTTGGCTGCTGTAATATCCTGCGCTGGCCTCGGGATTGTTGGCGGCATAAAAATCCCGGCCGCTGTAGGAATCCATCACAATGGGATACCCGGTTTCCCGGTAATTCACGAGCGTATTTGCGCCGAAAAGAAGCACCGGGATCAAAACGAATATCGCAAACCGGCCAGCCGGAAGCTGCCGCCGGATGAGGAGCACCAGAGAATAGATCAGCACCGCGATATACACCGGCAGGAGCACCGGGCGGCACGCCACCATGTACATGCCCGCAAGGTTCATATACGTCAGCCGCTTCTTCACCGGCATATCCCGCCGCACGGAGAGATACAGCAGAAGAATGATCAGCAGAAGGAAATAATGCTCGAGATAAATATCGTAAAGATCGATCCGGGCGCGCAGGAGGGCGAGAGAATAGAACACCGGGGCAAATCCGCCTCTTCCGAAGAGGATACGCTCCGTTTTATAAAGCAGCATGCACGCCGTGCCGAACATCAGATATTGCAGGGCAATGATCATGGGGAGCGTGAAGCCGATCAGCCGCAGAACGGTCAAGATCAGCGGCACGCCGAACGGCACAACGAAGAGCGCGGAGTCCCGGGCCGTCTGGATAAAGTGACCGGTCGTACAGAAGTTTTCGGCGATGCTGTAATAGAGCTCCGCATCCGGGCCGAGATAGATAAAGACGCCCTTCACGGCGTAATAGATCAGTGCAATGAGCGGCGGGACTATAAACCAGAAGAGCTCCCCCGCATGGCGCTTTATATACGATAAAACCGTTTTATTTCTCATTTTCGGTTTTTCTCCTGTGTTCGCAATTTATTCCGGGATACGCCGGATCAGCAGCGCCGCGACAAGTCCCGTCAGTACGCCGCCGGCGATACCGGAGACAGCGAGCACCGGCAGATAGCCGAGAAGCTGCTTTGTCTTTAATATGAGATTGCCCATAAACATCTGCCCGGCGTTGTGCCAAACGCCGCCCGCGACACTGACGCCCACGGTGGAAAACCGGTCGATCCGGCGCAACAGTGCCATGACAGCGAGACTGAGTACCGCGCCCGCAAGAGAATAGAGCATCGCCCCGACGCTGCCGAAAAGCAAACTTACGAGCACGACGCGCACGAGCGAAAGCGCCGCCGCCTCCTTCCAGCCGAAGCGGAAGAGCGCGAATATAACGGCGATATTCGCCAGGCCCATTTTAACGCCCGGAATGCCGGCCGACGGCAGCAGCGACTCCACATACGAGAGGATCATCGCCACGGCGGTCAGCATCGCAAGCAGGACAAGCCGTTTCGTCTTTTTCATATCAGCTCACCAGATCGATATCGGAGGAAGACGCGCCCTCGATGCGGATCTCCGTTTTGTTCGGGAGACACACGATCGTATCGCCCTCATACTGCGCAGCCTTCGCCCGGACGCAGATGCCGTCCGGACAGCTCGCCTCCGTCACGTCGGCAGTGCCGCCGGATATGACGAGAATGTTATACCCGCCGTTCGGCGCATGCAGCGTCACGGTCGTATCCTCGGAAAGAGGGTACTCCGCCGTCCGTTCGCCGTTCACGTACACAACCGCCAGAGCGCCGTCCTTCCGGCTCAAACGCTGCACAAGGAAAAAGCCGAGCGCGAGCACGAGCAGCGCCGCGATGAGCAGTATATCCGCGCGAAAGCGGTCTTTTTTTGTCCGTTCAGACTTCATTTTGGATGCCCTTTTCGTAAAAAATCCGTCCGGCAGAGCCGGACGGATCTTCACAGGTGATGATCAGATTCTCTGGATAACGCCCACAGGGCAGTTCTCCGAGCATGCGACGCAGCCGACGCACTTATCGTAGTCGATGCGGGCGAGATTGTCAACCACCTTGATGGCTCCGGTCGGGCAGACTTTCTCGCACTTCATGCAGCCGATGCAGCCCTTCGAGCAGGCGACGCGGGTCTGCGCGCCCTTCTGGGTATTGCTGCAGCGGACGATGGTCGAATCGATCGCGCGGCGAAGCGCGATGATATGGTTCGGGCAGGTGCGGGTGCAGATGCCGCAGCCGGTGCACACGCTCGGAATGACCTTGGCCACACCGTTCACAACGTGGATGGCGTCCGACGGGCAGGCGTTCTCACAGTCGCCGTAGCCGAGGCAGCTGTTGGGGCACGCCCATTCGCCCTGGAAGAGAATATTCGCTGCCGAGCAGTTGTTGATGCCGGCGTACTCGTACTTGTGCTTGGCCGTTTCACAGTTGCCGTTGCACTTGACGTAAGCGACCATCTCCACAACATCCTCCGCCTCGACGCCCATGATTTCGGCAATCGCAGCGGCGGCGCCGTCGGCGCCGGGGACGCAGAGGTTGGTTTTCGTTTCCTCGCCTTCGGCAAGCGCCTTGGCGTAGCCATCGCAGCCGGCGTAACCGCACGCGCCGCAGTTGGCGCCGGGCAGACATTCGCGGATCGCCGGGAACATCTCATTCTCGGGAACGCTCATGTACTTGGAAGCGATAACGAGGATCAGCGCGGCCACCGCACCGATGATGAGCAGAACAACAATAGCGCTTAAAACTCCAGACATGTCACTTTCCTCCCTTAACCGAACAGCTTGTCAGCCATGCCGGCAAAGCCCATGAACGTCATGCTGGTGAGAGCCGCCGCCACAAGCGTGATGGGCAGACCTTCAAAGCACTTCGGGGGCTTGGCATACTCAAGCGCCTTGCGGACGCCGCAGAAGAGGATCAGCGCGAGACCGAAGCCGACGCCGGCGGAGAAGCCGTTGACGCAGCTGAGCAGGAGGCCGCCGCCCATGGCCGTGTAGCCGTTGCTGACGTTCAGCAGCGTCACGGCGAGCACCGCGCAGTTGGTGGTGATGAGCGGGAGGTAAACACCGAGGGACTTGTACAGGGGCGGGACGTACTTCTTCAGGAAGATCTCAACGAACTGCACGAGCGCCGCGATGACCAGGATGAAGATGATCGTGGAGAGGTACTCCAGACCGTTCGGCACCATGACGTACTGATAGATGAGGTGCGTAACGGCGCTCGCGAGCGTCATAACGAAGATAACAGCGCCGCTCATGCCGATGCAGGAGTCAAACTTCTTGGAAACACCCAGGAACGGGCAGATGGCGATGAACTGCACGAGAACATAGTTCTGCGTGAAGATCATGCCGAACATGATTTTCAGTACTTCCTTGAGCATCAGTTCTTCGCCTCCTTATCTTTCTCAGTGCAGCCGTCCGCGCTGCCGCAGCCGGCGCAGCCGCCGTCGCCGCAACCCATTTCCGGAACGAACTTCTTGCCCTTCTTGGACATGCCGAGCACGAGCATCGCCATGGCAAGACCGAACATGAAGAATCCGCCCGGCGTCTGGGAAATGATGCGGATGGTATACTCTTCGGGAATGATCTGATAGCCGAACAGGCTGCCGGAGCCGAGCAGCTCGCGGATGACGGAGATCGCAGTGAGGACCATCGTGTAGCCGATGCCCATGCCGAGACCGTCAAACAGGCTGTCGAGCACGGTGTTCTTGTTGGCGAACATCTCGGCACGGCCGAGAACGATGCAGTTAACGACGATCAGCGGAAGGAAGATGCCGAGCGCGTTATAAAGATCGATAAGGTAGGCGTGCACCACCATTTCGACGAGCGTCACGAACGTAGCGACAACGACGATGTAGCACGGGATACGGATCTTGTCGGGGATGATCTTGCGCAGCGCCGAGATAACGACGTTGGATCCGACGAGCACGAACGTGAGCGCCGCGCCCATGCCGAGACTTCCCTTGACCGTAACGGAGATCGCAAGCACCGAGCAGCAGCCCAGCACCAGAACGAGAACGGGGTTTTCCTTGAAAATACCGTTAACGAGGATCTGCATTCTTTTTTTCATTTTCTCCGCCCTCCCTTACTGGATCGCCGCAACGGCGTCGCAGGCGGCCTGCACGCCCTCGCGGACGGCGTCGCTCGTGAAGGTGGCGCCGGTCTTGAGCGCAACGGCGCTCACATCGCCGGAGAGACCTTCAAATTTTTCGAGCATGGATGCTTCGCCGACCTTGCTGCCGACGCCCTGCGTTTCGGTGGAGACATTGGCCTTCACACTGAGGATCTTGCCCTCGGTATCGAAACCGACGGTAACGACGACGGCGCCGCCGTAGCCGGTCTTTTCCGCGGTGACGACATAGCCGGTGCCGTTGTCGCCTTCAAAGATGCCGGTGACGCCGTTTGCCTTCAGTTCCTCGCTCACGTTGAGCTCGGTGAAGTCGGAAGCCGCAGGAAGCACTTCCTTGCGGGTCTTCTCCGCTTCGATGCGGATGTTTTCTTCGATCACGGGCGCGGTCTTGGCGTTCGTAAAGCCGAGCAGCGCAGAGGCCACAAGGCAGATGACGACCAGGACAACGACGGGACGCGCCATTTCCGTCCAGAACGTATTTTTCTTTTCCATTATGCCTTGACACCTCCCACAGGCTTCGTCCGGCAGCCCTCGTTGATGTAGGGCACCAGCAGGTTCATCAGCAGCACGGCGAAGGAAACACCCTCTGCGGAGTTGGCAAACACGCGGATCGCGGAGGTGAGGAAGCCGCAGCCGAGAGCGAAGATCACGCGGCCCTTCGTCGTGAGCGGGCTGGTAACGTAGTCGGTCGCCATGAAGATGGCGCCGAGCATGAGTCCGCCGGAGAAGAGGCTCAGAAAAGCGCTCGTCGCGTTAAAGCCGTTGAAGAGGAACGTGAACACAAACGTGCTCGCAATGAAGCAGACGGGGATCGTCACCTTGATGACGCCGCGGACCACGAGATACACACCGCCGATGAGCAGCGCCAGAGCACAGGTCTCGCCGAGGACGCCCCCGTGGTTGCCGAGGAAGAGCGTCATAAAGCTGCTCATGTCAAGACCGCTGGCTGCCAGCGGCGTAGCGCCGGCGAGCAGGTCAATGCCCGGCGTTGTCACCGTATGCAGGTAGTCCGTCATGCTCTCGGTGAAGGAGAGCATCATGGCGAGACGGCCGACGAGCGCGGGGTTCACAAAGTTGCAGCCGAGACCGCCGAAGAGCATCTTGACGATGATGACGGCGATAAAGTCGCCGATGAGGAGCTGCCAGATAGGCATCGTCACGGGGACGTTGTAGGCGATGAGAACGCCCGTAACGACCGCGGAGAGATCGGCAATGGTCTGTTCCTTCTTGAAGAGCTTGTTCCATACGAACTCGAGCAGCACGCAGTTGGCGGCGGAGATCGCCACGAGCAGCAACGAGCGGAAGCCGAAAATAATGACGGACGCGATGAGCGCCGGGATGAGCGCGATGAGCACATCGCGCATGACGCGCTGCGTCGTTGCGCCCTGCTCATGATAGTGGGGCGAGACGCTTACGATAAGACCGTTGTTCATTTTCCCGCCTCCTTCAGAGTTTTCATGCGGTTGTCGTAGTCACGCACGAGCGTTTTGGAGAGCTTGTTCACCTGCACGAGCGGGCGGTGAGCCGGGCACTGGAACGCGCAGCAGCCGCACTCGATGCAAAGGCCGACCTTCAGCGCCTTGAGCGCTTCGGCGTCGTTCTTCTCATAGGCGCGCTCGATCTCCACAGGCATGAGCTTCATCGGGCAGTGGTCGATGCAGCCGCCGCAGCGGATGCACGCCGTGGGCGTCACGGGGCGGGCGTCCTTCTCGTTGAACGCGAGAATGGCGCTCGTGCCCTTGGCGACGGGAGCGTTGAGATCGTACTGGGCAACGCCCATCATCGGGCCGCCCATGACGAGCTTCCTCGGCTCGCAGCCAAAGCCGCCGGCGAAGTCGATAACTTCCTTGCAGGCCGTGCCGATGGGGGCGATGACGTTCTTCGGCTCCTTGATGGCGGAACCGTCCACGGTGATGCATTTCTCCACGAGCGGCATGCCGGTCGTGCAGTAATGCGCGAGCGTGGCGACGCTCGTCACGTTCATCACGACGCTGCCCACATCGATGGGGAGCTTGCCCTCCGGCATGATCTTGCCGGTCGTGTGGTAAATGAGAACTTTTTCGCCGCCCTGCGGGTACATGCACGGCAGAGCGCGCACTTCAACGTGCTCGTCGTTCGCCGTGGCCGCCTTCATCTTTTCGATGCAGTCGGGCTTGTTGTCCTCAATGGCGATGATGATTTTCTTGACGTCCAGCCACTTTTCGAGCAGACGGCAGCCCTCGACGACCTCGTCGGTACGGTCGAGCATTGTGCGGTGGTCGCTCGTGATGTAGCCTTCGCATTCCGCACCGTTGATGATGATCTCCTGGATGCGGGAGGTATCCTTCACATCCAGCTTGACCGCCGTCGGGAACGTCGCGCCGCCGAGACCGACAACGCCGCTGTCGCGCACGGCGTTGATGAAGCTCGCGTAATCGGTGATCTCCGGGGCCTTGACCGTGTCGGCGACGGTCATCTTCCCGTCGGACTCGATCACGACCGCCTGGCAGGTCGCCCCCATAAACTGCAGCATGGGTACGATCTTCTTGACCGTGCCGGAAACGCTCGCAAACACCGGGGAAGAAACAAATCCGCCCGGCTCGCCGATCATCTGACCGACGTTGACGTGATCGCCGACCGCAACGATGCAGTTGGCGGGCTTGCCGATGTGCATGCTCATCGGAATGGTCACCGTAGCCGGGGGCGGCATTTTGATCGCCTGCATCCCGGCGGTGTTCTTCCGATGGGGGATATGTACACCGTTCAGGTTTTTCCGTGACATCCTTTCCACCTCTTGTTTATATTTCGCTTCTTTGCAAACTCTTTACAGACCCCCGTGGGCCCGTGCGGACGAAGAAAGCCGGTTCAGAGACATTTCCCGCGGAAAATGTTGTGTATTCCACGTACCATCCGCGTTATATCCCCTTGCGGACGATGCGTTTTCATATGATGGATAACATTTCATTTTTTGCATGTTTTTCCAGTTAATTTCCGCAAAAAAGCCCGAAAAAACCGGGTATTTCCGACAAAATAATATAGCACATTCAAAGAATTAAATCCAGTACAATTTTTTGTTTTTTCATATTTTGTTCATTTGTCGGAAAAACAGGAGAGTATTTCCTCCGCTTTATGGCATACGTCCGCAGAGAATTCCCTTGTAATTATGGCGGATATTTGTTAATATAATGAGAGATTCGGATACTTCCGATCAGATGGAGATCAAGAAACATGAAAATCAACGAAATGACAGCCCTTCTTTCCGGCGAGGCGCGCACCGCCGCGGCCCATGCGGACGCGGACATTGCCTCCGCCTACGCCGGCGATATGCTCAGCGATGTGCTCGCGCTCGGCTCACAGCCGGACGTTCTGCTCACCGGCCTTCTCAATCCCCAGGTCATCCGCACCGCGGAAATGCTCGATACGGCATGCGTCGTTTTTCTGCGCGGCAAGGAGCCGGAGGCCTCGATCCTGGAGCTGGCGGAAAAATGCGGCGTTTGCGTACTTACCTCTCCCCTGGAGATGTATGATGCCTGCGGCATTCTGCATCAGCATGGGGTGACGGGGGCAAAATGAGCCCGCTCGTCCGAGAGTATGATGTCCCCGGCGACGATTTTGCCCGCGCCGGAGAAGCCTCCGGGCACATCAAATCCATGCTGAAGGAGCTTGGTTTTGTTCCTGCCATGATCCGCCGCGTCGCCATCACGACGTACGAAGCGGAGATCAACATGGTCATCCACGCCGGCGGCGGTCATGTGACCGCAACGATCACGCCGGACGCCGTCAAGGTCGTTTTCACCGACCACGGCCCGGGCATCCCCAATGTGGAGCTCGCCATGCGTGCGGGCTGGTCCACGGCGCCCCAGAACATCCGGGCGCTCGGCTTCGGCGCCGGTATGGGTCTGCCCAACATAAAAAAATACAGCGATGATTTTGACATACAGACCGAGGTCGGAAAGGGTACGACCCTTTCGATCACGGTGTATGCCGGAAAGGAGTCATCGTGAGCATCGGCTACGCTTCGATATATCTCGAAAACGAAAAGTGCGTCGGCTGCACCAAGTGCATGCAGCGCTGCCCCACGGAGGCGATCCGCATCCGGGACGGCAAGGCGACCATTCTGCGCGAGCGGTGCGTAGACTGCGGCGAGTGCATCCGCGTCTGTCCGCACCACGCGATGAAAGCGCGCGTGGACACGCTCGCGGAAGCGCTCGGCAAATACAAATACACGATCGCTCTCCCCGCGCAGGCGCTCTATGGGCAGTTTCCCGGCGTGCGCACCCGCGCCCCCATTCTGGAGGGGCTGCTGCGCATCGGGTTTGACAGCGTATTTGAGGTCGCCGCCGCCGCGGAGGTCATGTCCGCTGTGACGCACTACGAACTCAATTACGGCAACATCCCCCACCCGATCATCACGACCGACTGCCCGGTCATCCTGCGCATCGTGCGCATCCGGTTCCCGTCGCTGCTGCCGCATCTGCTCAACTACCGCTCTCCGATGGAAGTCGCGGCGCGCTGGAGCAAGCGGCTTGCCGTGAAGGAAACGGGGCTTTCGGAAGAGGATATCGGCTGCGTATACATTTCCCCCTGCCCCGCCAAATGCGCGGGTGCCAAGGCCGCGCTCGGCACGGCGCACCCGGCGATCACCGGCGTTGTGTCCATTGCCGAGGTTGCGCCCCGTCTCACCGCCGTGATGGGCGACATCGATGACCATGAGCGCTTTGCCCAGGCGGGCGCCGCGGGCGTCAGCTGGGCGATCTCCGGCGGGCAGTCGTCCGCCGCGGGCGAGCCGAACCATCTCGCCGCCTCCGGCATTGAAAATATCATCGGCATTCTGGAAGCGCTGGAGGACGGCAAGCTCGCCAATGTCGATCTCATCGAACTCAATGCCTGTTATCCCGGCTGTGTCGGCGGCGCGCTGGCGGTGGAAAACCCGTTCATTGCAAAGGCCCGCCTTCAGCAGATGATGATGGGGTTCGCCCCTCCCCTGCCTCCCAACGACTGTCCCCGTGAGGACATGCGCTGGGAAAAGACCCCCACGGCAAGCTCTGCTCTCCGGCTGGACAAAGACGTGTCCGTCGCCATGGAGAAGATGGAGCAGATCCGCCGCATCACCGAGGTGCTGCCCGGCATAGACTGCGGCGCGTGCGGATCCCCCTCCTGCCGGGCGTTCGCCGAGGACATCGTCGCCGGCCGAGCCGAGGCGGGCATGTGCGTATTCTCTGATAAAGATAAATAAAGCATCCCAAGCATTTTCCCAAGTATATTACGGCGAGCGGATTTCCGCCGCCTTCTGGTGGTAACGATATGATCCTTACAGACCTTCACATTCACTCCTGTCTCTCCCCGTGTGCGGACGACACCATGACGCCGGCGGCGATCGTAAAGGCCGCCAAGGAAGCGGGGCTGGAGCTGATCGCCATCACGGATCACAATTCCGCGCGCAACTGTCCCGCCGTGGCTGCCGAAGCGGAAAAGGCCGGTATCGGCTTTATCCCCGGCATTGAGGTCACGACCTCCGAGGAGATCCACTGCGTCTGCCTTCTGCCCGATCTCGGCAAGGCCGCGGCATTCTCCCGCTGGCTCGACACGCTGCGCCCCGGCATTGTCAACCGTCCGAACGTGTTCGGACGCCAGACCGTGATCGGCTCGCGCGGCAGCCGGACGGAGGAACGCGAGCTGCTTTTCATGGCGCGGCGCATTTCCGTCAACGAGCTGAGCCGTGCCGTGCGGCAGTATTCGGGCTTGATTTGGCCCGCGCATGTGGATAAGCCGTCCAATTCGCTCTATTCCATTCTCGGCTGCTGGCCGGAGGATCTGGATATGGACGCCGTGGAGCTCTACTACGACAAAGAGCCCGCGGGCATTCCGGAGAATATCCACCGTCTGCGCTGCTCGGACGCGCACCGGCTCTGGGACATCAAGGGCGGGTATCCGCTCCCGCTCGAGAGTGCCGATTTTGACGGATTGAAAAAATATCTCCGGAGCGAATAAGGAATCGAAACGCGCGGCAGGCCGGAAACCTGCCGCGCTGTGCCGTTTATCCAAAGAGAAAGAGAGAGAATACGATGGACTCCGAAAAGAACACGGCGGAGGGCGGAAAGAGCCTTCTCCGCCGCCACGCAAAGCTGACGCTCCGGTACATGCGCACGTTCGTTTTGTGGGCCGCCGCGGGCCTTGTGATCGGCGCGCTCGGCGGGCTTACCGGCACGGCGTTCTGCTACGCCATCCGTGAGGCGACACAGCTTCGCGGCACATACCCGTGGCTTTTGTACTTTCTGCCGGCCGGCGGTCTTCTGATCGTATGGCTCTACCGGCTGCGCGGCATGCACCCGACGGACACGAACGGCGTGCTGCTCGCCATCCATGCGCCGACCTCCATCCCCGGCTCGACCGCGCCGCTCATTTTCGTCGGAACGACGATCACGCACCTGTTCGGCGGCTCCGCCGGACGCGAGGGCGCGGCGCTGCAGCTCGGCGGCGTGCTCGGCTATAAGCTGGGCAGGGCGCTCAAGCTCGATGAAAAGGACATACATCTCATCGTCATGTGCGGCATGAGCAGCGTGTTCTCCGCGCTCTTCGGCTCGCCGCTCACGGCGGCGGTGTTTGCCATGGAGGTCGCAAGCGTCGGCATCCTCCACTTTTCCGCCATTCTGCCGTGCCTCACGGCGTCGCTCACGGCGGCATATCTTGCCAGCGCGCTCGGCGCGGCGGCGGAGACGTTCCCGCTCGGTGCGGCCGTGCCGTTTACGTGGGCGAGCGCCGGAACGGTCGTTGCCATTGCCGCGGCTTGCGCGGTACTCAGCATCATCTACTGCATCGCGCTGCGGCAGGGTGGGAAAGCGCTTGGCAAAGCCGTCCCGAACAGCTATCTGCGTGTGTTTCTCGGCGGCAGCGCCGTCGTGCTGCTCTCCGTGCTGCTCGGCACGCGGGATTATAACGGCGCGGGCATGGATGTGATCGCCGCCGCCATACAGGGACATGCCCGCCCGGAGGCGTTCGCACTCAAGATGCTCTTCACCGTGCTCACGATGACGACCGGCTACAAAGGCGGCGAGATCGTCCCGGCCATGTTCATCGGCACGACTGCCGGGTGCGTGCTCGGTGATCTATTCGGTCTCGCGCCGGGACTCGGTGCGGCGGTGGGACTGCTCGGCATGTTCTGCGGCTCACTCAACTGCCCGATCAGCGCCATTTTCCTTGGCGTGGAGATGTTCGGCGGGGCAAACATCCAGTACTATGCCATTGCCGCCGCCATCAGCTTCATGCTCTCGGCAAACTTTGGCTTATACAAAGAGCAGAAGATCGTCTATTCCAAGATCCGTGCCGAGTTCATCAACCGCTATACCGATTGAGTAAGGGTAGGACAAAAATGGAAATTCAACGGATAAACTCCTATGCCGACGCCCGATTTGCCAAAAACGTTCTTTATCAGCACGGATGCTTTCTCATAGACGGCAAACACTACGAGGTTGAGATTGTTTCCGATTTTGAAGCGATCGTCCGCGGCGAGAACCCACAGGCATACCAAAAGGCGATTGAGGAATTCCGCTTCTACGCGCCGCACATCACAACGTTTTACGATTCACATAAAAGCATTCTGTTGGCATTCCCGCAGATGGAGCGTCTGACGGTCTCTCTGGACGATATCCAGCCGTCGCAGTTTTTTGTTGATGAAGAAAAAATCGCAGCGATTCGCACCTTCATTCACAGGTCGGAGGATATTATCCTGCAATTGCTCCCCTATAACGGGAGATACATTTCCCTGGACGGACACACAAGGCTTTATTATGCTGTAATGCAGGGCTGGGATCATGTCCGCGGCGTGATCGAGACCTCAAGCGACTATATCTATGCGTTCGTGAAGGAAGCTAACCGGCGCGGGATCTTCGCTCCAAAAGATATGACGCCCGTCTCTCATGCAGAGTATGAAGTGAAATGGAATCGCTTTTGCGAGGATTTTTTTGCCAAGAAATGACGGCGCCACATATATAAACAACATGCAGATGCCCCTCGGCGGAAGGCCGAGGGGCATTTGCTTATTCGGTTTACAGCAGATCGTCAAAGAAGCGGATGTTCTTTTCCTCGAGAGGGAGTTCCCCGGTCTGCTCCTTCTTCACGATCTCAACGATGCGGTCGTTGATGGGTGTGGGCACGCCGCACTTGCGGCCCCACTCGCACACGACGCCGTTGATCGCGTCGATCTCGCAGGGCTTGCCCTTTTTGAGATCCTGCAGCATGGACGGCTCAATGGCGCGGTGCTTTTTCATTGCGATGGGCACAAGGAGCTCCGCAATAGCACGCTTGAAGCCGTTTTTATAATAAAACAGCTTCGTAAGATCCTTGCCCTGCACGGGAGCAAACGTCGCGCCCGCGGCGTGGCCGACGTCGATACACTCCTTCATGCAGCGCACCGCGACGCGCCGGGCGTCCTTCTTCTCGCTCACATCGCCGAACACGCCGCCCACGACGGTTCCGATACCGGAGAACGTCGCGTTGATGAGGAGCTTCGACCAGCGCGCGCCGAGGAGGTTATCCTCCATCGCCACCGGGCACATTTTCTCGAGCAGGGAGCGCACCTCCGCGAGTTTTGCGTCCGAAACGCCCGGCATGCCGCCCATGTGGAACGAGAGACTGTCCGGGTCGCTCGTGAGGACGCACTCGCCGGGCGCGTCCATCGTTGCGCCCCACTCCACCACGCAGCCGATCGTGTGGCTCTCGCCGACGATCTCGGCGATGCCCGGTTCGGGGATGCCGTTCTGGAACGTGACGATCACGCCGTCGGGCGCGAGCAGAGGCTTTAAAAAGGTCACCACTTCCTTGTTGTGGAGCTGCTTCGTCATAAGGAAAATGACGTCGTAGGGCGCGGTCATCTCCTCCGGGGTGATGGCTGTCACCGGCGTGGAGAAGTCCACCGTGCCGGTGATGTGCGCGCCCTTTTCGCGCAGCGCGTCCACGTGGGCGCGGTTGCGGTTGACGAGCTCAACGGGGATGCCGCCCTTCGTCATGTAAGCGCCGAGCACCGTTCCGAGAGAACCGGCGCCGTAGATCGCGCATTTCATTCGACCGTCACCGTCCCGTCCTCGGCAAGCGTTACGCTCATGCCGGTCTTGACGTATTCGAGGAACTCATCGCCGAGAGAATCGACGACGGGCATATGCGTCTCCGTCCACACATCGGAGAGGTTGGAGCCGGCAGCGGCGAGCGAGTCGATGGGCTTGGAGAAGCACATGCACGCAGGCAGCTTTCCCTGTGCGCCGGCTGTGAAAAACACCATGCCGCCGGTCGTGGAGCCGATGGTCTGCGGCAGGCACAGCGCCACGCCGATCATGGGCTTTTTATAGATATCGGGGTTGTTCTGATCGCCGCACTTTACGTCCTTATCGCCGAACATGAGCGCGGACTGGTAGCTTGCGAGCGTATTGAAGCCGCCGTGGGAAACGAGAGCTTTGGCCGTGACGGTGCCGGGAACGACAACGCGGCCCTTGAACGTTTTCGCCATGTTATTTGGTCTCCTTTCCGGTGATGATGCCGACGATCTCGTCCTCGGAATAGAATTTCGCCGAGGTATAGGTGCGCAGCTTGTTCGAGCAGGTGATGACCGGCATGGACTTGGAGAGCGGGTTGTTCATGTACATCAGCGGGCAGATATAACTCAAGATCGCGCCCGTTTTCTTGAGCCGGTAGGCATAGGGTCCCTTGTTGAACTCTTCGAGCACCGGCGGCGCGGTGGTGAGCACCGTGGGCACGGCGAGCTTGTCGCGGCCCGACGCCTTGAGACCTTCCTCGATCTTCTTCGTCCAGTCGACGAGCTGATCTATCGTGAGATGCGGGCAGCCGATGAAGGCAAGCTTCGGCTTCGCGTTCGGGTTTTTCCAGATGACCGGGTAGGACGCCTTCACACGCTCGAGCTCGGCGTCGTCCACCACGTAGACCTGCGCGCCGGGGGCTATGAGCGCGTCGCCCTGCTCCACGGCTTCGGGGGTCAGATGCTCGATATGGTAGAGACCGACCGCGCCGTTCGAGGCGGTCGCCGCGCCGAAGTCCTTGAGATACGCCTTGTTGTCCTTGTTGAGTTCCGTGCCGAGCCACGCATCAAGACCGCGGATGTATGGCACATCCTCCATGACCTTCATGCCGATGGCGCTGCCGAGAAGCTGCGCTTCGGGCTTCTTCGTCGTTTTGACCTCAACGACCCAGGTGGCCTTGCGGCCCTCGTCCGTCAGCAGGCCGAAGTACGGCACATAGCCGATCATCGAACCCATAACGTCGATGATGCCGGAGTTGCGGTTGCAGCGCGCGCCGAGCACGCTGTTGGCGTAAACGACGGCGGAGGACTCCGCCCAGGAGAGGACTTCGCCCTTTTCGGGAATGTTGCCGACCTCGTCAAAATAGCAGGCGCAGGTGAAGTCCTTTTCGTCCTTCATACCCATGCGGCGGAGCTGCTCTTCGTAGCGAGGCTGGAGCTTATACATGAACTGCTTGAACACAAGATCCTGCAAAAGATTTGAGGGGACGTTCGGATCGAGCGGCAGTGGGTCCGCGGTGAACTTCTGCTGGAATTCCGCGCCGGAGGCAAGAAGCTGGTCGTACAGGTCGTACACCGGCTTCATCGTATTGATGCCGAAGCTGATGACGGTGTGGCCGTATTTGCTCGTGACCGGCACGAGCTTTTCCGCGCCGAACGCATCGCCGTACATGACAAGCGTTTTCATCACCTTGGCAAGCACTTCGCCCTTTTCACCGTTCAGAATTGCCTGTTGTTCCGGGGTCAGATTCATATGCTCACTCTCCTTAATATGTGTTTTTCTCAACATATTGCAATTATAACACCATTTATCCGCAAGTCAATTCCTCCGCGTCATTTTGTCCGCGAAGAACGGCAAGGAGCACAAAAAAGAGCGAAATACCGGGGGCCTGCGCAATGTTGACGAGAGCCTGCACGCCGTAACCGAGAAGTCCCGCCGCGAGAGCGAAGGAGAGAGCGCCGCCTTTTTTCAACGCGCGGCGCAGCGCCAGAACGATCCACGCGAGATATGCCCCCAGACCGAGCACGCCCCAGTTGAGCAGGAGCTGGATATATTCGCAGTGCGCAGCATCGAGAATCGCGTCCGAAAAATACCGGTGCTGCACATCGAGCGCCGCGAGCACGCCGCAGCCGCCGCCGACGAGCTTTTTTCCGAACGGGAAATCGCCGAAGAGCAAAAGGCAGTATTTCCACACGCCGACGCGGTCGGTGCCCCAGGAATCCGAAAAGCGCAGCCAATCGTCCATGCCGCCGAGCGGCACGGCGCTCCACACGGTGTTGAGCAGCATGAGAACGACCGCCGCCAGCACCGCCGCGGCAAGCAGAACATACGCATAGATCTTCCGGATGAGAAGGAGCGTTTTTTTCTCCCTCTTCCGCAGCAGGAAATACGCCGCAAGTCCCACCGCCGCGAGCGGCAGCATTACCACCGGCTCCGAAAAATGTCGTCCGAGCGAGGAGAGAAATTTTCCGAAATCATAAACGACCGCCCGGTAAGCGAGTACGGAAAGCGCTGTACCGGCGAGCAGCAGCGGATACCGCCGCAGTGCGTCCAGCTCCTTTTTCGCAAATAGCGGCAGCAGCACGAGCGCCGCGCCGATGCCGAGCACCGCGCACTCGCTCCGCACCGCCATCGCCGCCCAGAGGCCGGTGACGCAGACGATCCCCAGGAGGATCCCTTTCCAGCGCCGCCGTTCCGTAAGCAGCGCCGCGGCGCAGACCGGCCACACGAGCGTGAGATACGCTCCCGCGAAATTGATGTTACCGAGCGTGGATATGTACCGCCCGCGGTCAAACTCATTAAGCGGTGAGCAGAAACCGAGCACATCGTACCCGAGATGGTTGCACACCGCGAGCGCGCCGCTGAGGAAAAGTCCGAGACCGAGCGGGATAAGAACATCGCCGGAGCGGACCCGCGCGCCGGAAAAGGCGAAGTACAGCGCGGCATAGAGCCACATCATCCCGAGCCCCTGATACCGTCCGCGCTCGCCGAGGAAAGATCCGGCAAAGTCCCCGCCCGAAACGGACGCAACAAAGCATATAAGACAGAACGTCAGCGCCGCCCATTCCGCGCCTATGAGCTTCCGGCGCGGGAGACCATTTTCCCGGTAGAGCGTGAAGCCGAGACGCGCAAGGACAAACGCGACCGTCGGCACGGTGAAACAGACCGTCTTGGTTTCGGTGATATCAAAAAAACCGTCGTGGACGGCGAGCGGCAGCAGCGCGAGCATCAAGAAGAGATACCCGCGGCAGAACCACGTTTCCACGGACGGCTTTATTTTCGTTTCCATCGCTTCACCGCCTCCTTTTTTCGCATGATACCATAAAAATATCCCTCCCGTCTATTATAGCAGACGGAAGGGATAGTAAAAAAGTTTAGCGGAGGCTCCACGTTGTCTGGTCGGTGTGGAGAAGCTCGTGGGATCTGTGCGAAAGGGGCTTATCGAAGAAGTCATCGTAGGCCTTCTGCACAGAGGCGTTTTCGTGCGAGAAGCGCACCGGGTTGTTCCGGTCGATCTCGTAAAGCGTTTCGCCGCGCTCTCCGGCGAGCTCCATTCCCTCACGGAACGGCTGACCGCCGCCGCCGGCGCAGCCGCCGGGACATGCCATGATCTCCACGAAGTCGTACTGCGCACGTCCGGCGCGGATATCCTCTACGACGGCGCGGGCGTTCATAAGGCCGCTCGCCACGCACGCACGCACCGGCACGCCGCCGATCGTCGCGAAGATCTCTTTGCGCCCGTCCGTGCCGCGGACGGCTTTGAAGGCGTCCGGGTCGGGGTTATGGCCTTCCAGAACGGCGTACGCGGTGCGCAGCGCCGCTTCCATCACGCCGCCGGTCGCGCCAAAGATGACGGCAGCGCCCGTGCCCTCGCCGAGAGGCGAGTCGAATTCCTCCTCGGGCAGGTCGGCCACGTTGATCCATTTGAGCCGCAGCAGACGGTCCACCTCGCGAGTCGTTAGCACGGCGTCCACGTCCCGGAAGCCGGAGCTGTTGATCTCCGGCACGGCGCACTCGTACTTTTTCGCAACGCATGGCATGACGGAGACGCAGAAAATGTCCTTCGGATCGATGTTGTGCGTTTTGGCAAACCACGTTTTCGTCACCGCGCCGAACATCTGCTGCGGGGACTTGGCCGTGGAGAGCTGCGGCACCATGTCGGGGTATTCGAGCTTTAAAAACCGTACCCAGCCGGGGCAGCACGACGTAAAGAGCGGCCGCCGGAATTCCCGCGAATGCTTCATTTTATAGAGAAGCTCGCTGCCCTCCTCCATGATCGTGAGGTCGGCGGCAAAGTTCGTGTCAAAGACATAGTTGGCGCCCGCGGCGCGGAAGGCCGCTGCCATGCGTCCTTCGGTGGCAAGCTCCTTGGGAAGGCCCAGCCCCTCGCCCCACGCAGCGCGCACCGCCGGAGCGACCTGCAGCACGACGACCTTTTTCGGATCGTCGATCGCGGCGATGACCTTTTCGGTATCGTCCCGCTCACGGAGAGCGCCGGTCGGACAGTGGGTGATGCACTGGCCGCAGTAGGCGCAGTTCACCTCGTCGAGTTTCTTTCCGCCGCGCACGCCGACGGTGGCACGGCTGCCGGTGCCGAGGAAGTCCCAGACGTTCATGCTCTGGATCTTCTCGCACACGGCGATGCAGCGGAAGCACTGCACGCACTTCGACGCCGTGCGGATGACCGGGAGCTTCTGGTTCCAGTTGTTGGCCGGGAGCTTCGTCTCGTAGGGATTTTCAATGATGTTCATATCCGCGGCGAGCTTCTGCAGCGTGCAGTTGCCGCTGCGGACGCACGTGGCGCAGTTGCAGTCGTGCTGCGAGAGGATGAGCTGCACGTTGTTGCGCCGCGCAACGAGCGCGCGCAGCGTGTTCGTGTAGACCTCCATGCCCTCGGCGCAGATCGTGTCGCACGCCGCCATGAGTCGGTCGGTGCCCTTGATCTCTACCATGCACACGCGGCAGGCCGCGACCTTGCTCACATGTTTCAGATAGCAGAGGGACGGGATCGTAATACCGAGCTGTCGCGCCGCGTGGAGAATGGAAGTGCCGTCCTCCACCATGACAGGCTTATCGTTGATGCGAAGATTTACCATCTGTCCTTCCTCCCTCCGCGGAATGCGCCGTAGCCGTAATGGTCGCAGCGCAGGCAGCGCGAGCATTCCTGCGCGGCCTCCTCATCCGTAAGGCACGCCTCCATGAGATTGAAGTCCTCCTTGCGGTCGCCGGCGGTGCGCTCGCGCATGTTGACGCGGCCCCATGCGGGCTTGCCGATGGTCTGCGCCGGGGGAATGTCCACACCGGAGGTGATCGGCGTGTGGAAGCCGAAATAGTGGTCGATGTTACCCGCAACGACCTTGCCGCTGTCGATGGCGCGCACGACCGTAGAGGGGCCGAAGAAGCAGTCGCCGCCGGTGAACACGCCCGGCATGCCGGGCACGGCGCCGGAGGGATCGGCCTTGATGCGGCGGCGCTCTGTGCCGACGCCGCTGCTTTCAAAGTGCGCCGAGTCGATAGCCTGTCCGATGGCAGTGACAACGACGTCCGCCGGGAGAACGATCTCCGGCTGGTCGGCGTTGATGGGCTTCGGGCGGCCGTTCTCAATGGGACCGGAGAGCTGCGGCTGCACCGCGATGCCGACGGCGCGGTCGCCTTCGGTCTCGATGCGCACCGGGGAGAGCATGGGCATGATCTCGCAGCCCTCGGCGATGGCGCCGTCGATCTCCTCGCGCGCGGCGGTCATGTCCTCGATGCGGCGGCGGTACACGCAGGTAACGGAGGCCGCACCCAGGCGCTTGGCGGTGCGCGTCGCGTCCATGGCGACGTTGCCGCCGCCGACCACGACGACGTGCTTGCCCGTGAAGTCCGGCGCTTTGCCCGCGCCGACCGCGCCGAGCAACTCGACCGCGGAGAGAACACCCTCGCTGTCCTGTCCGGGGATGTTCATGCGGTTGACGATCTGCGCGCCGATGGCGATATATACGCTGTCATACTCGCTGCGGATCTGGTCGAACGTGATCTCGCCGCCGATATCCACGCCGAGCTTGACCTGAATGCCGGTGGAGAGGATGGCGTCGATGTCGCGGTCCAGATCGTCGTCCGGCAGACGGTAGCTCGGGATGCCGTAGCGCAGCATGCCGCCGAGACGCTTGTGCTTTTCAAACACCGTAACATGATAGCCCTTGAGCTGAAGATAGTACGCCGCGGTAAGGCCCGCCGGTCCGCCGCCGATGACGGCGACCGTTTTGCCGTTGAACGGCGCGCACGGCGGCGTGGGGACGATGCCCGCGCGCTCGACCGCGTAGCGCTTCAGACCGCGGATGTTGATGGAATCGTCCACGATCTGACGGCGGCAGTGTTTTTCGCACGGATGCTCGCAGATGAGACCGCAGACGCCCGGGAAGGGGTTATCTTTGCGGATGAGACGCACGGCGTCGGCGTAGCGTTCCTCGCGGATGAGAGCAATGTAGCCCGGCACGTCCACGTTTGCCGGGCAGCCGGCCACGCACGGCACGGCGTCGAACGCCGCGGTGCATACGCCGTTTTCGATATGGGAGAGGTAATCGTCCCGGAAGGCCTCCAGCCCGTCGAGCACGAGACGCGCGGCCTCAAACCCGATGGCGCAGTCGGCGCTGTCGTAAATGGCGGCGGCGCTGCGGCGAATGGCGCGGAGATCGTCCGTCGTAGCGCGGCCGTCAAGGATCTTTTCGAGAAGCGCGTGCAGCCGGTCCAGCCCCACGCGGCAGGGAACGCATTTTCCGCAGCTCTGCGCAAGGCACAGCTGCACGAACGAGGCGGTCAGATTGACCGGACAGCTCCCGAACGGCGACGCTCCGCGGCGGCGTCCGAGCGTGGCATACAGCTCGTCCACCTTTTTCTGCGCGGCGGTCTGCTGATTGACGATCAAGGATCAGCCCTCCCTTATGGATAATTTCAAACATATTATACGGAAAACCGACACGAAAAGCAAGATGTTCCTCGCCGATTTTTCCGGATTTTTTCTTTTGATGACACCGTGTTGATTTATCAACACATTGCGGAAGTCCGTTTTATGGGTCACACAATGCGGTATGCTTGTTCCATAAAGAAGATGTTAATTTGACAAGGAGGAAAGAAACATGGGTATTGTCGTTTCGGTGGCCGCGCTGGTGCTGTATATTCCGATGAGCATGGTGTTCGTTCTGGGCGGGAAAAAATGATTTTCGGGCTGCCGGAGTACCGGCAGCCCGTCCGCTTTGTATACTTTTCAGCCGTATGTTTTTCTCTCTTCGGGAGCGTGCGTCCCGGCGTGCAGGTATTTTCTCCGGGTGGCGTCGCCGCCGCGCAGGTGCCGTTCCGCCTTGTTCTGCTCGAGAACGAGGCGCACCTTTTCATACAGCAGCCGGTCGATCTGCCGCAGACGCTCGGACAGATCCTTGTGCACCGTGCTTTTGGAGATGCCGAAGCGCTTCGCCGCCGCGCGAACGGTGGCATTGTTTTCTACGATCCACCTCGCCAGCTCGCACGCCCGCTCCTCTCTGTTCGTTTGCATCATGCACCACTCCCCTTCCGGCAGTTTATCTATATGTGCGGAGGGTTCGTCCTATGAAAATACCCCGGCAGAAGCGCGTTCTGCCAGGGCATACTTTATTCCGGCAGACGGCCGGTGTATTTTTTCATGGACGCAGCGACGTATACCGCCGTTAAAAGCTCCGTGACCGGCATGGCGTACCAGAGCGAATCCGCGCCAAAGAGCGGCGGCAGCAGAAGAATGAGCGCGCCGCTCACCACGAGACCGCGCACCACAGATACGATGAATGATACCCGCGGCTGCAAAATAGCCTGGAAATAATACGTGGAAAAAATATTGAACGGCAGCAGCAAAAACGAGAGCGCGTACGCGCGGATGATGCCGGGCGCAATGGCGAAGATCTCCGGCGTGGCGTTCATAAAAATGCGGATATAGAGATCCGGACAGGCAAGGCTCAGCGCCGTCCAGAAAACGCCGAACACCGCCGTTGTACCGACAGCGAGCCGGAGCGTTTCGCGGATGCGCCCGCTCTGCCGCGCGCCGAAATTCGTTGAGAGGATCGGCTGCGCCGCCTGACCGACGCTGTAGGCGCAGCACTGGACGAATGTGCTCACGTTGATGACCGGGCCGTACACTGCGAGCGCATTGGCGCCGAGGTACCGCATAATCTGCCGGTTGAAGAGCACCGTGAGAATGCCCATGGCAATATCGATAAAGAAGGTCGAAAAGCCCGTGACGGCGATCTTGCCGAGAGTGCGTCCCAGCTTCTCCGCACGCACAAAGCGGAGCGTATTCTTTTTCCGGAGGAAATGCGTGAGCATGACAGCGACCGAAACACCGCAGCCGATCGCCGTGGCGAGGCCTGCGCCGACCACGCCCATATCGCAGGTGAATACGAAGAAATAATCGCCGAACACGTTGAAAATGCCGCCCGAGAGCACCGCGGCGGTCGCAAGGCCGGGATTTCCGTCGTTGCGGATGAACGCCGCGAGCATCTGTCCGAAGAGGAAGAGCGGCAGCACATACAGCACCGGGCGCAGATACGCCTCCGCGAGCGGGAGCAGCGTTTCGTTTGCGCCGAAAAAGAGCAGGATGGGGCCCTCAAACAGGATCATCCCCGCCCACGCCGCTGCCGCGAGGATCACCGAGCCGATGACGGCGGCGGTAAAGAACTGGTTTTCGCTGCCGCGGCTTTTTCCACCGCCGCGCCGCATGCTGAACAGGACGCTCCCGCCGATGCCCATAAGCAGGCCGAGACTGTAGATCACGTTCCACACCGGCGCGACCACGGCGAGCGTCGCCGAGCCGTCCGGCCCCTGATACTGGCCGACCATCGCCATATCTACCACGCCGTAAATGCTCGATATCAGCGCGCTGCCGAACGCAGCGGACAGATATTTGAAATAAAGCGGTTTGATTTTCCCGTGCAGAATGTCCATCGTTTTCTCCTTCTTTGTCTTTTTCCTGCTCCATGCGGGCATGAAAAAAGCCGGACAAGGAACAGACATTTCAGTCTGCGCCTTATCCGGCTGCCGTTTCCATTGAACAGCGCGCCCTCCGAGCGAGCGAAGGGTAATCTACCACAGGAAAAAGCGGATGTCAAGCCCCGTTATCCCGCATTTTCCGGCGCGGTGGCGGCGGCTTCCTCCGGCGTGCGGACATAGCTCCACGCCGCGACCTCTTCATAGGTTTTCCAGTACATGCTCGTTATGTAGTCGTTCACGAGACGGTAGGACATCTCGGTCTCCACATCGAACACATACGGGATGCCGTCGAACGTGATCTCCACCCAGCTGTGCGGGTCGCGCCCGACACCGACGAGGCCGCTATAGCACACCGCATCAAACCCGATACCGCGCGCAAGCGACCAGAACGCGGCGGTGAAGTTGTAGCAGTTTCCCTTGCCGCTCTGGAACATGAGCAGCGCCTCGGGGATCTCCCAGCCGGTCTCGCCGACCTCGTAGAGATTGCGTTTGAGATAGAGATAATGGTCGCGCACATACTCATACACCGCGCGCAGCATTTCCTCGCGGGTCATGGAGGCATTCGTGTTAGCATCGATGATGTCGGCGACGAACGTATCGAGCGCGTCGTCCCCGCTCGTATACCGGCCGGAAATATCAAAGTACAGCGTGCCGACCATCGTGTCGCGCACGAAATAGCCGTCCTCGCCGACGCAGTAGAGGTATCCGTCCAGATTCAGAAAGCCCGGCTCCGCCCTGTCGCCGCTGAGCCAGGAGATCGTCCCGCTCTGTCCGGCAAGCTCTACAGCGGCATAGTTTTCCATGTCCGGGGCGACGTCCGGGAAGTACGGCGCGTTGGCAAGTCCCGCCGCGTCCAGCTCCAGCAGCGCGTTGATCGCCGCGGCAGCCTCGGCGCGGGTGAAGGGCGTTTCGTCCGTCATATTGGCAAGGGCGCGCTCCACCGCCGTGGGAGAGAACACCTTTTCGAGCAGCGCTGTGAGATCGGCGCGGGTGATGGCGACGTCCGGATAGAACCGGCCTTCGTTGAGCGTCATGTATCCCGCCGTCACAAGCGTCGTTGCAGCGGTGTAGCACTTGGCGTGGGTCGTGACGTCCTTCAAAAATGTCTCGCCGGTCGGCTTCGTATCGAGCAGCGCGTACACGGCGCGGGCGGCGTCGCTGCGCGTAAATTTATCGAGCGGATGGAAAAGTCCGTCGTTTCCCGCCGCGATATACGCCCCTTCGCGCCGGAGCGCCGGGCCGGGGACGGCTTCATACACCGCGTCGGCGTATACCGGTGCGGTGCGGATATCCACCTTTGTGCCGTTGGCGTTTTTCCAGGCGACGATGGCGCAGTTCTCGCCCGCCATAAATTCCGGCGCATTCTGCACGCTGCCGCCCTCGGCCACGATTTCCGTTGTTTCCGCGCCGTTCACGCGGTAGGTCACCGTATAGGTCTTTCCCTGCGGCGCGGCGGTTTCCTCCGGCAGGGCTGCCGCGGCGACGGGCGCGTCCGCAAGCGGCTGCACGGCTTCGATCCCATCCGGGCGGTAGCCGCAGTTTGACAGAAGAAGTGCGCCGAGCAGTGCGGCGAAAAGCAGGGGCAGTCTCTCTTTATTCGCGTTTTTTTTCATAGTTTCCTCGCTGTTTCCGCCGCAGTCCGATCGCATTTGACACGCCGTGGCGGGAATATTATAATTGTATCGCATGTTCTGTAAAAAAGCAATTCCGGGAGGGGATCGTCTCCATGAAATTGAAAATGCTCCGTCTCGCATCGCTTGCCGCGGTGCTTCTCGCCGCCGTTTTTCTCCACGGCTGCGGCTACCGGGCGGAGGCCGTTCCCCTCGCCGCAAACGCTCCCGCCACGACGGAGACCACGCCCGCGCCGACGGAAACGCCGGTTTACACCGTGGAATACCGTCTCGGTGACGACGTTCTCCAAACCGAGAGCGTCCCGTTCGGCGGCACTCCCACTATGGATGCCGCGCTGCCGGAGGGCCTGCGTCTCGTTGCGTGGACGGATGAGACCGGTGCGCGCGTCGATCTCTCGGCGTCGGTCACGGCGGACACGGTGTATTACGCTCTGGCGCGGCCGGTGCTCAATACCGGCGCGGCGTTCCTCTTCCCCGACGAATACGGACTGCTCCGCCCGGAGAGCGCGATAACGCACGCGGAGTGCGCCGCGGCGCTGCGCGCGCTCGCGCCGGAAGAGCGCTTGGACCCGGCTCTGCTCGCGTCGCTCGACGCCGCACCGGAAGAAGCGCTCACGCGCGAGGAGCTCAAGAGCGCGCTGGACGCCCTTTTCGATCCCGAGACCGTCGGGCCGGTGCTTGAAGCTCTGCCGGAGACGGAGAGCGAACATGCGACGCGCGCAGAATTCGCTTTCTGCGTTTCCCGGCTGCTCGGTTCCGCAAGTGCCGCGGAGGACGTCTATCATCCGGATGTCGCCCCAACGCGCTGGGCATCCGCCGAAGTGCTCGCCGCAGCGGGCGGCGGAACGCTCACGAAAGAATCTCTTATCTCCATGACGCGCGACGGCTTCCTCTGGTTCGACGGATATCTCTACCGGCTCGGCGACGACGGATATTTTCTCACCGACGCGGAGTTTGACGGGCTCTATTTCGATAAAAACGGGCGCTATACGAGCGGCCATGCGGAGCTCGACGACTACGTCGCGCAGACGCTCTCCGACTTTATGACGCCGGACGCCGCGCGGCTCGACGATCTCAAAACGATCTACTACCACGTGAAAAACGATTTCCAGTACCTCACGCGCAACTACTACGACTCCGGCGCGACCGGCTGGAACATCGACGAGGCGCTCACGATCTTCCGCACGAACAAGGGCAACTGCTACTGCTATGCCGGAGCGTTCTGCGCGCTCGCCCGCGGTCTTGGGTACAACGCCCGCACCTATGCCGGCAGCATCGGCATAGAAAACCAGCCGCACGCCTGGACGGAGATCACGCTCGACGGCAAGATCTACATCTGTGACCCGGAGATCGAGATGAACTACTGGCTTCTCCAGATGTACACCGATAATTTTATGATGCTGCGCGAAAACTCGCTCGGCTGGAACTACCAGTCCGTCGGACGCACGTAAATCAAACATTTTTCTCCCTCCGGCTTGTACCGGAGGGATTTTTTTGCTTTTTCGGGGTACTCTATGAAAAAAGGGAAAGACGGTGGTTTTTCTGAAAAACAAGCGGCTCGGGCGGCAGACGGTCGCCTTTACAAACCCGCCTTCTATCGCGGCGGGCAGCTGCGTCGTCGGGCAGAAGGAGGGCGAAGGCCCCCTGCGGAAATGGTTCGACTATATCAGCGACGATTCCTACTTCGGCCAGTCAAGCTGGGAGAAAGCGGAGAGCGTGATGCTCTCCAAGTGCTTTGCGCTCTGCTGCGACAAAGCGAAGATCCCGCCCTCGGACATTCAGTATCTGTTCGCGGGCGACCTTCTCAACCAGTGCGCGGGCTCCACATTCGCCGCGCGCGATCTCCCCATCCCCTACTTCGGTGTTTACGGTGCGTGCTCCACGATGGCGGAGAGCCTGTCGCTCGCCGCAATGACGATCGACGGCGGGTATGCCGACACCGTGTGCGCCATGACGAGCTCGCACTTCTGCTCGGCGGAGCGGCAGTTCCGGCTCCCGCTCGAATACGGCGGGCAGCGCACGCCGACAGCACAGTGGACCGTGACCGGCGCGGGCGCTCTGCTGCTCACGAGCGAGGGCGAAGGCCCCTACGTGACGCACGTCACGACCGGGCGTATCCGTGACGCGGGCGTGACGGACGCGAACAACATGGGCGCGGCAATGGCTCCGGCGGCATATGAAACGCTCCGCGCGCACTTTGCCGACACCGGGCGTACCCCGGCGGACTATGCCGCGATCATCACCGGCGATCTCGGAAAAATCGGGCACGAGATATTGACCGATCTCTTTCTCCGGGACGGCGTCGATCTCGGCGTATGCTCCACGGACTGCGGCATGCTCATTTTCAATCCGGAGACGCAGGACGTGCACGCCGGCGGCAGCGGCTGCGGGTGCAGCGCGTCGGTGCTCTGCGGCCATATTCTCCAGCGCATGACCTGCGGCGACTGGCCGCGCGTGCTCTTTGCCGCGACCGGCGCGCTCATGTCGCCGACAACGTCGCAGCAGGGCGAAAGTATCCCCGGCATCTGTCATGCCGTGGTGCTGGACGTTGATCGGGGGTAAGGACTATGTGGACAGATTATCTCAAGGCGTTTCTCGTCGGCGGGGCGCTGTGCGCGCTCGGGCAGGTGCTCATTGACCGCACAAAGCTCACTCCGGCGCGCATTCTGACATGCTATGTCGTGCTCGGCGTCGTGCTGCACGCGATCGGTGTCTATGCGCCGCTCATCGAGTGGGCGGGCGCGGGCGCGAGCGTCCCGCTCACGGGCTTCGGCAGCACGCTTGCCAAGGGCGTGGAAAAAGCCGTGGCGGAGAAAGGCTTTCTCGGCGCGTTCACCGGCGGGCTAACGGCCTCGGCGGGCGGTATCGCCGCGGCGGTATTCTTCGGATATCTCGCCGCCGTGATCTTTAAGCCCAAGGAGAAAAAATGATTCACCAATACCGCCGCTTTCCGCACAAAACGGTGGTGAACAGCACGGCCATCACGCCGCAGCCGCGGCGGTAAAAGGCGAGCGTTTTGTTCTCCGGCAGCGACTCCTGCGCCGTTTCGAGCAGCAGGAGCGTGCTGCCAGATACCTCGGGCGCGTCGGTTTCCAGCGCTCCGTTCTCCGTGAGCGTCACGCGCAGCATATCGGCGGCGCAGCCGTACCCGGACGGCGGGCGTGACTCCTGCAAATAATACGTTCCGGTGGGAAGTCCCTCAATGCGGACGTACCCGTCCTCCGCGGTGCGCAGAATGTAGGTATGGCGCGTGTGGCCGCAGCCGAGAGCGCACGCGAGATATATGTCCCCGTTCTCCCGGAACGCCACGGGTTCGCGCGCCGCGGCGTCATAGTAGAGACGGAAGCAGGCGGACGGCAGCGGATGATCCGCCACGCGCGCATCGGCAAAGCGCACGCCGCGGAAAACGGAAAAGCCGTAGGCAAAAACCGCCGCGCTGCCGCTCGCTGCGGTCTGGCCGCTCTCGCTCACTGCGGTGAGAGATACGCTGTTTCCCTCCGCGCCGGTCAAGCAGCCGTCGCGCAGCCGCGCCGTCCACTCGACCGTCAGGCAGACGCTCTCCCGCGCGGAAAAGTGCGCCGAGAGATGGAGCGCAAAAGCGCTCTCCGGCGAGCGCGCGCCGGTGACGAGCGTATAGTACGAGGCGTTGACGCTCTCTCCGTCGGCGCGGACCGCCGTGAGCGAGAGAAACTCGACGCCGGGGGAAAATACGCTGCGCACCGTCCAGCTCTTGCTGGTATGCAGCGTGATCGAGACGCGAAAATGCAGCTCTTCGCCCGGCATGGCGCTGCGCGAGGGTGCCCAGTCTCCGGCGTTCGTCTGTACTCCGGCGACGTTCTCCTCCGCGGCCAGCGCACGCAGCGGCAGCAGCACGGCAAGCAGACATACGGCAAAACAGGCGATCCGGCGCTTCATGCTCTTTTCCCCCCTTCCCCACGGAAAAACGCGGGAAATGTTTTTTCGGGTAAGAGCATAGCAGAAGCGCCCTGCAAAAGCCGTCGAACGGAGAGGGCATTGCGCCGGGGCGCTGCGGTGTGGTATAGTAATAAAAAATACATATACAGGAGGTCCTGCCATGAAACGGATCATCGCCATAGACTACGGCGACGCCCGCACCGGCGTTGCGGTGTCCGATCTCACCGGCACGCTTGCGGGGGAAGCGCTCACCATTCAGGAATGGAACGCCGAGAAGCTCGCGCAGCGGCTCGCCTTTTTTGCCCGCGAGCGCGACGCCGAAAAATTCGTGCTCGGCCTGCCGAAGAACATGGACGGCACGGAGGGACCGCGCGCAGAAAAGGCGCGGCAGTTCAAGGTATTGCTGGAGGTGGCCTCCGGCCTGCCGGTCATACTCTGGGATGAGCGGCGCAGCACCATTGAGGCGCACGCCATCCTCCACGCCGCCGGAAAAAAGGAAAAAAAGCACCGCGCCAACGTGGACGCGGTAGCGGCAACGCTCCTGCTCGAGGGGTATCTTGCCAGTGGAAAATAAGGGATCGGCACTCTGCGGAAGAGACTTCCACAGAGTGCCGGTCCATTTTATTTGGCGGATTTCTCCAATTGCGAAAGATACCGGTAGATCGTGGCCTCCGAACAGTAGAGCCGCTGTGCCACCTTGCGGACGATTCCCTTGATCTCAAAAAAGCCGCGGGCGTACAGCTTGGACACGATCTCGAGCCGGACCTCCTGGGTGAATGCCGACTGCATTTTCGCGCGTAATCCCAGCACCTTCTGTATTTCCGCGTCGATCTGCGCAACAGAAATATCCAGCAGAGAGTCTTCCTTTTCCGTTTCCCGCTTGTGGCGGTTCGTAACGAAATGGATCGGGAGATCCTTGTTCAGGCTCTTGAGATCCAGAGCGGAAACGTTCAGCTTGCTGTCCAGATTGGATATCATCAACAGCCGGTTCACCATATCCAGATACTCCGAGGAATCCCACAGAAGAACAAGCAGATACCGTTTTCCGGGAATGGCATCCGGAAGATACAAAAGTCCCAGATTGGCGATCCGGTGCTCATCGAGCACCGCTGTCAGGCCGGTGCGGTACGTGGTACCGTGCCACTGGCTCTGGTTAAGAAAACTCACAACATCTTCCGGCAGCGGGTCTTCCTTTTCCACGTCCGTCACGAGGGAAAACTCCACCTGAACGGCAGTGCCGGTATTATCGTCGTTCAGCTCATACAGCGCCATTTCATACTGCGGGCCAAGCGCGATACCGAAAAATTCAATAAAGGTTGAAAGAACGCTCTGTGATCCCAATGTGCCGTCCAATTCCGATTCTCCTTTTTCATTAAGAACGGCCGTCCGTTTTCTGTCTTTTCCTCCGGACGACCGCACTAAGGATAGCACATTTGCCGGATGCATGCAAGTCAATTTCCGGCAGAGAAAATCCCGTGGTCGGGAACGCCGCCAAGCTCGGGCATCCGGCTGCCGAGAATGCCGGCAGCTGAAAACGCCACTGCCGCCAGCAGGAATACCAGAGGATACCGCTCCCCCGCAGCGGCGGAGACAAGAACCGGCAAAAGAAAGCTGCCGAAGCTCATGCACATATTGGAAACGCCGTTTGCCGTGGCCACTTCCTCCGGCTTATATTCTCCAATAAGCGGAAGCAGGGATATTTTTGCCATGTTCAAGCAGACGGCCCCGGAGAGGACCAGCGCCGCCAGCGGAAACGCCAGATAGGTGAATGCGCCGAACGGCGCGAACCACGCCGCCAGAAGCAGTGCGCCGCCGCTCACGCAGAGCACCAGAAACAGCCTGTTATACCGGCCAACTTTTGCCGTAAGCCCCCCGCCCAGCACGCCGCCGGCGATCATGGAAAGATTTAGGATCGTGCCGATGGCCGCTGCCGCCGAGGGCAGCGCGCCTTTGAAGGTGAGCGCGCGCGTCAGATAAGTATTGAGCACCAGCGAAACGCCGGAAGCGATAAACGCACAGGCGGCGACTTTCCAGAGATTTCGGCTTCGCAGAACGGAGGACATTCCCCGAACGGCAGGGGCGCTGCCGTTCACCGCGCCGGGTGCCGCCAGTTCTCCGCTCAAGAGCCACGCCCCCGACAGCAGCAGCGGCAAAACGGCAATGACCAGAAACGCCGCTCTTACACTCGGGAACAGATTTCCCGTCGCAAAGCCGATGGCTGCTCCCAGCCCTGCCGAAGATCCGTACAGTCCGAAAGTGACCGGCATTTCCTTTGATGAGAACCATTCTCCCAGCAGCTTTGCCGGAGCGACACCCGTCGGTACAAGAAAAATACCGGCAATCAGCGTAAGGCTCAGCAGCGGCCAATACGTTTTCACCCAAATACGCAGCAGAAGACAGACGGAGGCCGCGGCGAATCCCACGCAGAGGACCTTTTTGCTCCCGACACGGTCGATCCATCTGCCAAAGGGAACACTCAGCACAGCGCCCGGCAAAAACGAAATGGATGCGATCGCCGCCAGCTGCGGTGCCGTGCAGCGGTACAGCGCCATAACGTCATCCGCCCGCGCAGCCAGAAAAATATTGGAGTAATTTACGAAAGCGGTCCCCAGCGATAAAAGCACAAGTACCAGCCACCGTTTTCTTCTCTTTGTCAATTTCCTTCCCCCTTTCTTTTTAAAAGGGAGCGAAGGCCCAGCCTCCGCTCCCTCCGCGTTGCGTTTTTCCGATCGGTCCTTATTTGAATTCGGGCACGTAGTGGCTGTTGAAGTGGGAATCGGCACGGCCCCATTCGTGCTTGTCCATGCCCTTGAAGTTCGAGCCGTTTTTGTACATCTTGCCGAGCGTCTGGGCAATGATCTCCATATGGCTGTTCGTATACACGCGGCGGGAGATGGCGATGCGGACATAGTCGATCTCCGGCAGATGGATGGTCCCATCCTCCATCTTCACAGCAAACGCCGAGGCGCCGAGCTCCGCGATGCGGATGCCGCTTTCGAGATAGCAGTCAGCGGCGAGGCACAGGCCGGGGAACTTTTCCGGGGCAATGTCCGGATAGAACTTGCGCGCATCGATGTACACGCCGTTGCCGCCGGTGGGACGGACGTAGGGGATGCCGAACTCGTCAAGGCACTCGCCGAGATACTTGACCTGGCCAATGCGTCCTTTCAGATACTCATAGTCGGAGCCTTCGTACATGCCGACGGCGATTGCTTCGAGATCGCGTCCGGCCAGTCCGCCGTAGGTCTGGAAGCCTTCGTGCGCCATGTTGCTGATGGCGGCGCGCTCGTACAGCGCCTTGTCGCGGCAGCAGAAGAAGCCGCCCATATTCACGAGACCGTCCTTCTTGATGGACATAACGGCACCGTCAAAGTAGGAGAACATCTCGCGGGAAATGTCCCGGATGTCCATATCCTTATAGCCCTCTTCGCGCTCTTTGATGAAATAGCAGTTTTCAAAGCAGCGGGCTGCGTCGGCATAGTAGGTCAGACCGTGCTTGTGCGCGATCTCGCCGCACTCACGGATGTTCGCCATGGAAACCGGCTGGCCGCCGTTGGTGTTGCAGGTGATGGTCATAATGACATTGCCGACCTCACCCTTGTGCTCGGTAAGGAAGCGGTCGAGCTTCTCGGGATCCATGTTGCCCTTGAAGGGGTGCTCGAGCTGGCTGTCATAGCCGGGTGCAGCCAGCAGATCCTCCGCCCACATGTTGTACTCCATCGCGGCGCCACGGGTGGAGTCGAACGCCATATTGGTCACGACGTACTTGTATTCCGGGTGGCCCGTGTACATCATGCGCGCCAGCAGAAGGTCGGCGGCGCGGCCCTGATGCGTGGGAACGACGAACGGGAAGCCGGTCACGTCCTGAATGGCCGCTTCAAACCGGTAAAAGCTCTCGCAGCCGGCATAGGACTCGTCGCCCATCATAATGGCCGCCCACTGCTTATTGCTCATGGCGGACGTACCGGAGTCGGTCAGGCAGTCGATGTAAACGTCTTCCGCTTTCAGCTGGAACACGTTCCACGCCACCTTCTCCAGCGCGGCACGGCGATGCTCCGGCGTCGTCGTTTTCAGCATTTCCACGGCCTTGATGCGGAAGGGCTCGGCATACTTATAGGACTGCATAGACATAATCATATTCTCCTTTTCATTTATTGTTATTTCAAATTCACAGGACAAACGACAGAATGGTGAACGCGGCGAGGGAAATTCCCAGATCGATCCAGCGGTACGGCATCATGCATTTGGAGAGGATGACCGGATCGACCTCGTTCGCGCCGGAGTTTTCGATCAACACATCGGAAATGGGCGAGCTCTGATCGCCCCACTGACTGCCGGAATACACCGCGGCAAACGCCAGTGCGGGGTTGGCTCCCGTAGCGAGCGCCAGAGGCATGACCAGAGGCAGCATGACAACGAGCGCGCTGCCGAGAGAGCCGGTGGCATAGCCGATAAGGAGCGACACAAGGAAGCCGATGATTGGAATCAACACCGGCGGCATCGTATTGGCAAAGGACGCAACGATGAAGCCGGAGAAGTTGATCAGCTGCAGCATGTAGCCGAGCGTGAAGCAGAGCGCCAGCATGAAAATGAGCCCCGCCTGCTCCAGGCATCCGGCGACCAGCTCGTCGCCAAACGTCTTGAAAGGCATTTTGTGCTTTACCGCTACATAAATGGCCGTCGTAATTGCCGCAAGGAACGCAGCCGGAACAACGACGATCTCTCCCGCCATCAGGGAAGTAAGAACCATAAAGCCGATCATGGAGCCCATGGGCCAGAAGAACGCAAACCAGTCTGGCGCTACGTCTCCGCCCATAATGGCCTCTACGCCCGGGCCCTCCGTTTCTTTGCGGACGTTCACGCCGCGGCTGGAAAGCTCCTGCTGGCGCTTCATTTCGCCTATATCGGGGATCACCTTCAAAACGACCAGAAGACAGAGGATGAGCGCGACCCAAGTATGGATGCTCAAACCGCACACCTTGTAGAAAAAGGCGATCGCATTCACGTCCGGCAGGAATGCGCCGGCCATAGCGACGCAGAACAGGAAATATGTGCCGCCCGGGAACGGCGTTGCGATATTGGGCGCAACGGAAGCTGTTATGTACGCCGACTTATACGGCGAAAGGCGCTGACGGTCCACGACCGGCTTCACAATCCGGCCCACGGCGATGTTGGCAAGGCCGTCCTGCACGCCGATGATGAGAGACACAAGGAAAATCAGAAGCCCGGCCTTTTCCGCGCTCTCCACCTTGCGGTGCGCCCATTCCTCAAAGGCTTTGAATCCGCCGCCGAGACGCATGAACCGCAGCATAACGCCCAGAGGGATAAAGAGTACTAGAATAAAGCCGTTCCCCTGGATCCCCTGCAGAATGTAGTCCGCCATGGGGACCAGGAAGTTTACGCCATTAATGAGGATCGAAGAATAAAATATACCGATGAAAAGCGCGATAATAACATTTTTGGTCAATAAAGCCACAGCAACTGTCAGAACGGGTGCTAATACAGATAGGATTCCTCCCATGGAAATGTTACCTCCTTTTCGTTCTTTTCGCCGTAACGGCGAATCGGTCACGCGGGGATGCTCCTAAGGGGGATGTCATATTTGCTCTTACAGATGTGGCCACAACTGTAGCTTGATTATGTAATAAAATTATTGCATTGTCAACTGCATAATAATTTTTTATTGTTGATTACAGTTTTCGAGTCCTTTACTGTTTATATTGCACAACAGTGCTCTCGTTTATCCGCGCAGAAGTGTAAAAAAATCGCGTCTGCCGGTAAAGGCAGACGCGAAGTATCCTTTAAAGCGTTTTCGGATGTATTGTCAGCGTGCGGAGATAGGCCTTGTGCTCCTCCGGGATGCGATAGCTCTCTATCGCCTTGCGGATGGTTTTGTTGTGCGTCCATGGATCAAAGCGGCGCTGCTCGATGTACGGAACCGCCGCTTCGTATTGCTTGGCGAGGGCCGTGGCGAAGTACCAGGCGATCATCATGTTTACATAATACTCATTGCTTTTAATTATGGAAATTTCTTCGAGGTGTTCCGGGCGGAAGTCCGCGTCGAGATAATGCGTCATAAGCATTTCGATGCCGAAGCGGACGGTATAGGTCTCGCCGCTTCGCATCCAGCGGCAGCACTCGTCCGGCAGCGCGCTTGGGTGCTTTTTGAAAGCCTTCGGGCGCAGCGCGTCGCAGGTCGCCCAGTTGTCCACATACGGGAGAAAGGCGTCGAGCGCGGCGACCGCGGCGGTATAGTCCTTTTCCTCGTTCAAAACCAGTGCATGGAGGTTGTTCTCGTCCAAATACCGGTGCGGCAGGTCGGCGAGAAAGAGGCCGATATCCGGCTCCTTGCAAAGCTCTCTAGCAAGCGAGCGGGCATCCGGCATGCGCACGCCGAGAACGGTCTCCGGCGGGAGCGTCGGGACGAGCTTCGCCATGAAGGGCGCGTTTTTCTCATCTTGCAGCGCAAGGAGCCGCGCACGCACCGCCTGCGGTGCGCCGCTCATTTCTCTATGCGCTCCGTGCGCCAGGTCTCGCCGGTCTCCACGTCCTTCCAGGTGAAAACGCCGTTTTCCCAAAGCATATAGCTGTGGCGGCTTTCTTCCTTCGGGATGGATACGGAGCCGGGGTTTACATAATATTTTTCGTTCTTCCGCTCGAACGCCGGGATGTGGGTGTGTCCGTAGAGCACGATGTCGCCGGGGGCGGCGGCTTTGGACGCCTCGTCGAGATGGTGGCCATGCGTGAGATACAGGGTGTACCCGTCCGCGAACACGGCGGCGAAGTCCGCGAGCACGGGGAAGTTCAATACCATCTGGTCCACTTCCCCGTCGCAGTTGCCGCGGATGCACAGCGGCGCTTTTTCCAGCGCGTTGAGCATGGCGGCGCACTTTTTCGTGTCGTAATCGCGCGGGAGAGCGTTGCGCGGGCCGTGGTAGAGTATGTCGCCGAGCAGCACGAGCTTTTCGGGCGCTTCCTCGGAAAGGCGGCCCAGCAGCGCCTGCGTATAATACGCCGAGCCGTGCAGGTCAGACGCGATCATCAGTTTCATTCTGCTATCTCTCCTTTACATTTCGCCGAAAGCGTCAAAGAGGCTCACCTGCCGGGTCTCCGGCAGATCGCCGAGCGCGCCGAGCTTGCGCAGCATGTCCAGGTGGGCGGCGCTCACCTTGGGGCAGGCGTCGGAAATGTCGTCGATGGAGACGAACTTCGCGCCGGAATCCTGCGCGCGCTTGAGATCCTCCGCCGCCGAGCCGCCAAGACCGGAGATGGCCACGAACGGCGGACGCAGGCAGCCGTCCTCGATAAGGAATTTGTAGGAATCGGACTTGTAGATATCGATGGGCGCAAAGGTAAAGCCGCGCCGGTAGAATTCGTATACCGCCTCAAGCGTGGTGAGAAGATCCTCTTCCTTCGCCGTCGCGTTCGGGTTGCGGCGGATGGCGTTGATCTTTGCAAGGCATTTGTCAATGCCCTGCAGCATGCTTTCCGCGTCAAAGCCGTCCTTCTGGCTGCGGCGGTAAAAATACGCGCTGTAGTACGCGAGCGGCTCGTGCACCTTGAACCACGCGATACGGAACGCCATCGTGACATACGCGACCGCATGCGCCTTCGGGAACAGGTACTGGATCTTCCGGCAGGATTCGATCCACCACTCCGGCACACCGAGCTGCTGCATCTCTTCCACAATGCCGTCCGGCCACGGCTTGCCCTTGTGGATGGCGCCCTTACGCACGGCCTCCATGAATTTGAACGCGCGCTTCGGCTCCATGCCCATGTCGATGAGGTAGAGCATGATATCGTCTCGGCAGCCGACGCATTTGTCGGTCGGCGCGATGCCGTTGACGACGATGTCGTGGATGTTGCCGGCCCACACGTCCGTGCCGTGCGAGAAGCCCGACAGACGGACGAGCGTGGCAAACTCGTGCGGCTGCGTGTCCACAAGCATCTGGCGCGTGAACGCCGTGCCGAACTCCGGCACGCCGATCGTGCCGGTGTGACCGACGATCGGGTCGCCGTCCGGGATGCCGAGCGGCTCGGGTGAGGTGAAGATGCGCATGGTCTCCGGATCGTCGAGCGGGATCTCGCGGGCATTGACGCCGGTGGCGTCCTCCAGCATACGGATCATCGTCGGGTCATCGTGGCCGAGCTCGTCGAGCTTCAGGAGGTTTGCCTCCATGCTGTGATATTCAAAGTGCGTGGTGATGATGCCGCCGGTCGCGTCGTCCGCGGGGTGCTGCACAGGGCAGAAATCCGTGACGTCCTTATCCTGCGGGATGATGACCAGGCCGCCGGGGTGCTGGCCCGTCGTGCGCTTTACTCCGACGCAGCCCGCCGCGAGACGGTTTTCCTCCGCCTTGGAAACGGTCATGCCGCGCTCTTCGAGATACTTTTTCACATAGCCGTAGGCCGTCTTTTCCGCGACCGTGCCGATGGTGCCCGCGCGGAAGACGTGCGTCTTGCCGAACATCTGCACGCAGTAGGCGTGCG
>ERZ808240.782-NODE-782-length-40894-cov-8.598864_pt1 | contig 40894 bp, 29 predicted proteins | sample MGYA00521084_ERZ808240 | MGnify/ENA primary metagenome ERZ808240 (study PRJEB31516, sample SAMN03275571) | gut metagenome | biome: mammalia-associated habitat; material: feces | host: Papio cynocephalus | place: Kenya | collected 2012-08-06 ... | reverse complement strand
AAGTTTTTCGATATTGTTCAATTTTCAAGGTCCTGCTTAGCACCCTCAGCCTTGCGGCTGACGACTCAACCAGTTTATCACAGATGTGATTTTTTGTCAAGTCTTATTTTTTAGACGTTTTTTCGACTTGAGAAGTGACTCTCAATGTCGTTTCGCTTGGTGCTTGAGTATAATACCACGGACCCGTCCTCTTGTCAACACTTTTTTCCAATTTTTTTGCAATTCTTTTCCGTTTCGCCTTTTTACTCATCCAAAAGTCGCAATCGCATCCATTGTAGTATCTTTCTCTCTCGTCGGGAGACCTGCACCTGCGTCGTGTGCAAAATCTTTGCGGTGTCGCTCTGGGTGCGGTTGCCATAGAAGCGCAGCTGGATGAGCAGCCTGTCCTGTTCGGGCAGATCCTGCATCACTTCCTCTAATCCAATCTTATCCGCAAGCTCCTCTTCCGGGGAGTCCACCGGAATATCCATCTGATGCTCGTCGTCCTCCCGGTTCTCCGGCGTCAGGCTGAGGGCAGGCTGTGACGCCTGTATCGCAAGGGTGATGTTCTCGACGCTTTCTCCCAGTTCCTCAGCCAGCTGGGAAAGGGTCGGCTCGCTCCCACAGAGTTTATGGTGGTGTTCCCGGGCTGCGTTGATCCGCATCCCCAGTTCTTTCAGGGAGCGGCTGACCTTGACGGTTCCGCCATCCCGGAAGAGTTTTCGTATCTCACCCAAGATCACCGGCACGGCGTAGGTGGAAAAACAGACCCCTCTTGACTCGTCGAACCCGTCATACGCCTTGATCAGACCCATGCAGCCTGCGCTGTAAAGGTCGTCATATTCCAGTCCTCTTCCCCGGAATCGTCCGGCGCAGGAATGCACCAGCCCCAGATTCTGCTCGATAAACGTATCTCGCCGGGTCTTATCCGATACCATTGCGACCGCTCCTTTACTTATTATGTAGCAGTCTCCCGTTCCTCGAGTCGTTTTGTCAGGGTGACACGCGTTCCGCCGCCGGGCTGAGAGCGCACCGAAACTTTATCCATAAAGCTCTGCATCACTGAGAACCCCAGACCTGAACGCTCATCGGGGTTGCCGGTCGTGAAGAGCGGTTCCATCGCTTTGGAGACATCCGGGATACCGACGCCTTTATCTGAGATGGTTATCTTTACTTCTCGGTTTGGGTAGACAGAGATCATCATGACGATGGTGCCAACGGTATCCGGGTAGGCGTGAACGATGCAGTTGGTGACTGCCTCCGAGACAGCGGTCTTGATATCCGCCAGCTGCGGCACGGTGGGGTCATACCGGGCGAGAAATGCCGCTGCCGCTCCCCGGGCAAAGCCCTCGTTGACACTGAGGGAATCGAACTGTATTTTTGCACTGTTTTCCGCTTTCATTGCTGTTCCTCCTGTCCTTCCCCGGCAAGGGGAATGCCTGCCAGCTGCAGCACCTTACGAAGCTGTTCGGGTGCGTGCTGTATTTTGAGACTGCCGCCCAGTGTCCGGGCGCACCGCTGACGCCCCAGAATCAATCCGATGCCCGACGAATCCATGAACCCGACTCCGCCAAAATCCAGAACCAGAACTTTGGGCGTCCGGTTGAGCAGCGCGTCATCCAGCTGGATGCGCAGGCTCTGGGCGGAGTCATGGTCGATCTCCCCTGCCAGATACGCATACAGCACATCGTCTGCCGCGCTGAAGGTCACTGTTGCCATTGCTTGTCCTCCAAAATTGCAAATAAAAATCCCGTACACCTTTTTCTCAGTGTACGGGATACTGCCGTTATTTTTTAGGGAAGTCTGTCACTCAGCGGTTTTCCAGCTGCTCAGCGGCTTCCAGCGCGATATTCTCGCTGCCGCAGATGAGCAGACCACGGCGGCTGTTAGCACGGGCCAGCTTGACCGCCTCTTCCAGCGTCTCGCAAAGCTCGGCGTCGAAATGATACCGTGCCAGCTCCAGCAGACGCTCATTCAGGGTGCTGTCGATGTCCTGCGGCGTGACGAGGAAAACTTTGTCGAAGGGGTTGTCGCTCATGCCGGGCATGGTAGATTTATCCTTCTTCTGTTCTTCCGGGGTCAGGCCGGTCTCCAGAGCGGCAAAGAAAGCGTCTGCGCCCTCTTCTGCCGACAGACCGATGACTGCACTCATGTGGCGGACTTTTGCCATATTGAGGACACGGAGCAGAGCCGCCGCCTGCTGAGGTGTCCGGCAGGCGTCCAGAATGATGAGCGGCTTCTGGGAAAGCACTCGGATGCTGCTCCGGTTCTCGACAGCAGACAGACCAGCGAGAATCGCTTCATCTTCAATTTCAAAGCCTTTGCGCCAGAGAGCGAGAGCCAGCTCAACGGCCATTGCCGCGTTTCCGGCGGCATGGCGGCCAAGGAAGGCCAGTGGAACGGTATATCCGCCGTAGTCGATCTGACTGGTGAACTTCTCGGCTTCGAGGAAGCTGATATCCTCGGGGTCAGGCACGACCAGCTCACAGTTGGCTTTGCCAGCGGCAACAATGAGTTCGCTCAGGGCCGCTTTGGGCTGTTCCGGTGCGGTCACGCAGACCGAGCCTTCACGCATGACGCCTGCGGCCAGAGCCGCCGAACGCTCGATGGAACTGCTGACACCGTCCGGGCCGATGGAGGTCACAGCGCAGACCGGCATCTTGGGCAGTGCAGCGGCAAGACCGGCATCTGCCATCTCGACGACGGCCAGCTTGCAGCCAGCCTCGGCAAAGCAGCGGACAGCGGCGGCGAGTTCTGCCGCCGGACGGGGCAAAGTCTTGCCAGCTAAGAGAGCGTCCACGGCGTTGGAGAGCAGACCGGCATCCACCGGCTCTCCGTTGATGCGGATACGGCGTTCCATCGGCTCACAACCTGCGCGGTAGAAACCGACCGGAAATCCGGCCGCTTTGAGGATCTCTGCCAGCAGACCGGCCACCATCGTTTTACCGGCGGTACCGGCCACGCCCACGAAAGCCACCTGCTCTGCGGTGACGGGCAGAGCCGCGCGCAGTTCCTCCGCCGGGGCGAAGCCATCCGGCAGAGCGGTGAAATACTGATTTACCTGTTCGATCGTCATTGCGTCAATCCTCATTTCGATGAATATAGAGCAGCCTGCACATCCGGCAAAGAGCCAGCACGAACATGCCGACCAGCAGACCGGTCATCACGCCGCCGAAGTCGATCCAAACATCCATGACCTGACTGCTCCGGCCGGGCGAGAACAGCTGAATGGTCTCATCGCTCAGGGCGGTCAGCAGACCGGCTAAAATCGGCCACGACATGTGCTTGACAAAGTGACGGGTATAGACCCGAAGGCAGAGCATCAGGAGAAAGCCCTCGAGCATATACTCACAGAAATGCGCAAGCTTGCGGATGAGGTGCATGGTGATATGGCTCGCCGCGCCGGGCATTCCGAGGTTGGTCAATATGCTGCGGACCAGATTCAGCACCCGGCCGCTGGCAGCTTCGGAGACGTCGCCGACCTTCATCGAGTTGGAAAAGATGAAGACGATGCAGGCGATGAGCCCGAACGTGAAGATGACCCGTCCGGCAATGAGCCACGGGGAGGTTTTTTTCATGTGAAGATTATTTTCCTGCATGGATGCCTCAGCCCAGAGCCTTGATGCTCTGCTCGATGTTTGCCAGCTTATCCTGACTCTTGGCGTGCTTGCTGCGGATCTCTTCGACCAACGCAGCCGGGGCACGCTCGACAAACTTGGGGTTATTGAGCTGGTTCTCGAACATGGCCAGTTCCTTTTCGGCCTTGGCCTTTTCCTTGTTCAGGCGTGCCAGCTCCTTGTCGCGGTCGATGAGTTCCATCATCGGGATAAAGCCGCGTGCCGCATGGGTGGAGACCTGAACCATGCCGTCGGTGCTGCCCTCATACTTCTCGGTGAAGGTCACATCGGTAGCGAAAGCGAACTTTGCCAGATAGACCTGTGCATTCTGGAACGGAGCAGCATCTGCCGTCTCGATAATCATGCTGGTCTTCTTTGCCGGATGGACGTTCATCTCGGTGCGCATGGTGCGGACAGCCTTGATATAGTCCATGACCTTCTCGAAGGCTTCCTCTTCCTCAGCCCAGTTGAGCTTCTCATCGAAGGTGGGCCAGGGCTGGGTCATGATGGTCTCAGCGGAGCCGGGCAGAGCCTGATACAGCTTCTCGGTGATGAAGGGCATGAAGGGATGGAGCAGCTTGAGAGCCTTGTCCAGAACATAGACCAGCACACGGCGTGCGGTGTCGGCCTGCTCAGCGTCGCCGGAGTTCAGACGGGGCTTTGCGATCTCGATGAACCAGTCGCAGTAGACATCCCAGATAAAGCTGTTGATCTTTGCGACGGCCAGACCCATCTCGTAGTGGTCGAGGTTGTCGCTCATGGCACCGGCCACCTGATTCAGCTTGGTGATGACCCACTTATCGCTCATGTCCAGCTTGGACTCGTCGGGCAGACCCGGCTCGAAGTCCTCAGGCAGGTTCATCAGAACGAAACGGGTCGCATTCCACAGCTTGTTTGCAAAGTTTCGGGCTGCCTCGACCTTCTTCTCACTGTAACGCATATCGTTGCCCGGAGTGGAGCCGTCCAGCAGCATGAAGCGGAGAGCGTCTGCGCCGTACTTGGCGATGACTTCCAACGGGTCGATGCCGTTGCCGAGGCTCTTGGACATCTTGCGGCCCTGACTGTCACGGACGATGCCGTGGATGCAGACGGTGTCGAAGGGTGCCTTGCCGGTGTAAGCCAGACCAGAGAAGATCATGCGGCTGACCCAGAAGCCAATGATGTCGTAGCCGGTGACGAGGGTGTTGGTGGGATAGAAATACTTGAGGTCTTCGCTCTCCTCATTCGGCCAGCCCAGCGTACTGAAGGGCCACAGAGCGGAAGAGAACCAGGTATCGAGGGTATCGGGGTCCTGCGTCAGCTTGGTGCCGCCGCACTTGGGGCAGGAGCAGGGAGCGGACTTTGCGACCACGGTCTCGCCGCAGTCGTCGCAGTACCATGCCGGGATCTGATGACCCCACCAGAGCTGACGGCTGATGCACCAGTCACGGGTGTTCTTCATCCAGTTCATATAGTTCTTGGTGAAGCGTTCCGGGATGAACTTGATATCGCCCTTCTCAACGCTCTCGATGGCAGGCTCTGCCAGCGGCTCCATCTTGACGAACCACTGCTTGGAGACCATCGGCTCGATGGTAGAATGGCAGCGGTAGCAGGTGCCAACCTCATGCTTCAGCGGCTCGATCTCCTTCAGGAAACCGCCGGCCTCGAGGTCAGCGAGGATGGCCTTGCGTGCTTCGAGAGTGGTCATACCGGCATACTTGCCGCAGTCGAGGACTTCCGGCTCGTTGACGGTGTTCTTGCCAGCGGCAAACAGAGCGTCGGCTGCTGCCTTGTCTGCTGCGCCGGTCATATGGCCGTCGTAGGTGAAGACACGGACGATGGGCAGGTTATGGCGCAGACCAACTTCAAAGTCGTTGGGATCGTGTGCCGGGGTGATTTTAACAACACCGGTGCCCTTGGTCATATCGGCGTGTTCATCGCAGACGATGGGGATCTCCTTGTTTAGCAGAGGCAGGGTGACATGGCAGCCGTGCAGGTGTGCATAACGGGGATCATCGCCGTTGATGGCAACAGCGGTATCGCCCAGCATGGTCTCCGGACGGGTAGTTGCCAGCTCCAGCATCTCGCCGGTCTCCTTGACCGGGTAGAGCAGGTGCCAGAAGTTGCCGTCCTTTTCCTCGTACTCGACTTCCGCATCCGAGATGGAGGTATTGCAGTGAGGGCACCAGTTGACCATGCGGTTGCCGCGGTAGATGAGACCCTTGTCGTACAGGCGGACAAAGACTTCCTTGACAGCCTCAGAGCAGCCCTCGTCCATGGTGAAACGCTCACGGTCCCAGTCGCAGCTGGTGCCGAGCTTTTTCAGCTGGCTGACGATGCGGTTGCCGTACTTGGTCTTCCAATCCCAAGCGCGCTCGAGGAAACCATCACGGCCAACCATCTCTTTGGTGAGACCCTCGGCACGCATTGCCTCAACGACCTTGGCCTCGGTCGCGATGGAAGCATGGTCGGTGCCGGGCACCCACAGAGCGGCATAGCCCTGCATCCGCTTGGTGCGGATGAGGACATCCTGCATGGTGTTGTCCAGTGCGTGACCCATGTGCAGCTGACCGGTAACGTTCGGTGGCGGCATCACGATGGTGTAAGGTTTCTTGTCCGGGTCGGCCTTCGTGTGGAAGTAGCCGCCGTCCAGCCAGAACTGGTAGATTCGGTCTTCCACCTGACTAGGATCATACTGTTTTGCGAGTTCTTTCATTGTAACCTCCCAAATTTTCGTGCGTGGGGTGCAAAAAAGCCGCCCCACGGATTCTTCCATGGGACGGCTGTAAATCTACATACCGCGGTACCACCCAAATTGCGCCACGCAGCTTTTTTGAAGCTCCACGTCACGCCCCTTGATGCCCCGATAACGTGGGACAGGACCGGAGACGACTACTCCATTCACCGTCTCTGCTCAAAAGTGACAGCGTGCCATCGGAACCTGCCGGGCTTTCACCTGCCCCCGGCTCTCTGGAAAAGCCGCTCACGGCACGCACTCTTTTTCATCGCATTTATAAAAAAGAATATAATGGTTTTGGAGCGATTTGTCAATCTTTTTTTCAGAATTTACAAAGTTTACCCTTCCAACACCTCCGTCTTCAGCCGTGCGATGAGCCGTTCCATGAGGGCGACACGGTTAAAGGGGGTCATGAGGTAGAAGCCATCGGCGTAGGGCAGGGCCTCGGCGGCCATCCTGAGAGAAATTTCCAGACCCAGAGCCTCGCCCTGTTCCCGGTCAAGTCCCTCAAAGCGGCGGATGATATCTTCTTCGACATGGATGCCGTTGACCTCATTCTCCATAAAGATGGCGTTCCGCTGGCTGACGACCGGCATGATACCGGCAAGAATTTTCGCACTGCTGCCCAGCACCTCCCGGGCATGACGGAGGTTTTCCACTGCCTGTTCCGACAGCACCGGCTGGGTCAGGAAGCCGGACATACCGTTTTCGACCTTTTCCACAGCACGGCGAAGCTCGACATCAAAGTTCCGGGCGTTGAGGTTCAATGCGCCGAACACCGTCATGGGCGAGGGCATCTCTCTTCCCTCTCCGGCCAGTGAGACGATGTATTTTGCCAGCTTGCGCGAGTTGAACTGATAGACGTTCTTCACCTCGTCACGCTCAGCGGTGGGGATGGGGTCGCCGGTGATGGCCAGCACTTCCCGGACGCCCTCAGCGTAGAGACCCAGCAGCAGGGCCTTTGTTGCGTTCAGGTTGCGGTCACGGCAGGTCATGTGGGGCAGAGCGCAAAGACCCAGCTCCCGATGCACCCGGCAGGCCACCAGCGAAGAGTCCATCCTTGCCCGTGCGATGGGGCAGTCGGCGATGGTGAGCAGGTCGGCTCCGGCAGCCTGCAACCGCTTGGCTCCGGCAAGGTAGTTCGTCAGGTCAGCATCCTTCGGAGAATCCAGCTCGATGGCGATGACCTTTTCGCCTGCGTTGAGTTTCCGCAGGAAAGCGTCATCTTTTTCCACCGTCGGTTTCTCCGGTGTGGAGACTTTCGGCTGTACGGAAGTTTTCTTTTCCGGCAGGGCGTCCAGCTCCGCACGCAGAGCGGCGATATGCGCCGGAGTCGTACCGCAGCAGCCGCCGAGAATCTTTACGCCTTCCGCCGCCAGCTGACCCAGCTCCCGGGCGAAATACTCCGGTTTGCCCTGATACTTTACCTGCGTCCGGGCAACCACCGGATAGCCCGCGTTGGGCATGACCGACAGGGGCAGACCGGCATCCACCAGCTGACGAGCCAGCGTCCGCATGGCACCGGGAGCAGAGACGCAGTTCAGGCCGACAGCATCGACCCGTTTGCTCTCCGCCATCCGCCGGGCGAGGTCTTTGCAGAACATTCCCTCACGGGTATAGCCGTCCGGCAGAACGGCGAACGAGACGACCACAAAGGCGTCCGGAACGTTCTCCTTAATGAACGCCACGGCATCCAGAATGCCTGCGTCGGAGCTGAGCGTCTCGAACAGGAAGTTCTTTGCGCCCAAGTCCAGAAAGCGTTTTGCGGCAGTCTTGTAAACTTCACTGGCCGGAATGGTCTCGGTGTCCGGTGCCGGGCCGAGGTCGGCGAACACAGCGGCTCCCTTCTCCTGTGCGGCCTGCTCTGCCAGCTGCCAGCCTGCGTCCGCCAACGCTTCCCAGCCAGACAGACCTGCGGCGGCCATCCGGGGAATGCTGAAGGTATTGGTCTTGATGGCGTCCGCACCAGCCGCCAGATATTCCCGGTGAACCGCCAGCACACCGGCCGGGTCAGCGAGGTTTGCCTGCTCGCACTCCTGCCCGGGCTTTGCTTTATAATAGGTACCCATACCGCCGTCGAACAGCAACGGCCGGCTTTCCAGATGTTTACGGATGTCGATCATGTTGGAGGCTCCTTTTCCACAAATTCCTACAAAGATACTCGGTTCTAGTGTAACGGAGTTTCCGCCCTTGTCAAGCGTTTTCTCGTTTCAGGGCGGAGTTTTGCTTGCGCCGGAGCGGATTTTGTGCTATTCTATGCGTACTTTACAATGTGAGGAGAGATGTATCATGCGCCATGCAGGCACACAGGAGATCGAAACGCCGCGGCTGATTCTGCGCCGCCTTACCCCGGAGGATGCTCCGATGATGTACCACAACTGGGCCAACGACCCGGATGTGACCCGATTCCTGCGCTGGGAGCCGCACGAAAGCGAAGCCCAGACTTACGAACTGCTGGCGGCATGGGCGACTCTCTACCCGAATCCCGACTACTACCAGTGGGCCATCGTGGAAAAGGCCACCGGCGAGGTGTTCGGTACGATCAGTGTCTTCCGGTCGGACGCCGCCGAGCCGAATCCTCGGGATGAATGGCCGGGATTCGACGATTGCAACGGCATCTGGGAAGTCGGCTACTGTATCGGCAAAGCATGGTGGAACAAGGGTTTCACCACCGAGGCCCTGAAAGCTGTGCTGGATTTCTGGTTCACGAACACGGACTCTGACTGGCTGGCCTGCTCCCATGCCTTTGAAAATCCGGCCAGCGGCAAGGTCATGACAAAAGCCGGGTTTGTTTACGACCATGACGCTGAGTACCATAAATTCGATGGCACGCCGGTCTCCTGCAAATGTTATGCACTGACACGGAAGCATTACGAAGAGTTGAAATAAACCTCTCAGAAAGGACTTACTTTGAGCGAACTTTACGATATTTTGGTAGAAACTCCCCCGACGAAGGTGATTCTTCTCGCCCTCGATCAGGGGCTTTGGGATTGCGAGCGCAGCCTTGCGGAGCTTTCCGCCTTGTGCGAAGCCAACCACATGGAAGCTGTGGCGGAGGTGACGCAGAAGCGTTCCACGCCCGAGACCGGCATCGTCCTCGGCAGCGGCAAGCTGGAAGAAGCCCACCTCGCCGCCGAGAATCTGGGTGCGGAATGCGCCGTCTTTGACGGAGAGCTGACCGGAAGCCAGATTCGGAACATCTCCACTGCCTTGGGCGGATTGGAAGTCATCGACCGCACCATGTTGATTCTGGAAATTTTCCGGAGCCGTGCCGTCACCAACGAGGGCAAATTGCAGACCGAGCTGGCACTGTTGCGGTACCGTCTGCCCCGTTTGCAGGGCATGGGCGAGAGCCTGAGCCGTCAGGGTGGCGGCGGTGGCGGTGGCGGTGGTGCGCGCCGTGGTGCTGGTGAGACCAAACTGGAACTTGACCGCCGTCATGTTCATGCGCGCATCGACGCACTGGCCGAAAAGCTGGCTGAGATGGAGAAACGCCGTGGCGAGAGCCGGAAAGCCCGGGCCAAGACCGGGATGCCGGTCGTCAGTCTGGTGGGCTACACCAACGTCGGCAAATCCAGCCTGATGAACGCTCTCTGCGGCCCCAGTGTTGCCGAGGCGGACATGCTGTTTGCTACCCTTGACCCCACCAGCCGGAAACTGGTTCTCCCCAGCGGCATGGCGGTGCTTCTGGTAGACACCGTCGGTTTCGTCTCCCGTCTGCCCCACAATCTGGTCGAGGCCTTTAAATCCACACTGGAAGAGGCTGCATGGTCGGATGTCATCGTTCGGGTGGCGGATGCCGGTGACGAGCAGCGCGAAGAGCAGCTTGCCGTCACGGACGAGGTTCTGGACGGCCTCGACTGCGCCGATATCCCCCGTCTGACCGTCTACAACAAGTGCGACAAGCCGGGTGCATTGTCCTTCGACCCGGATATCCTGCTCACCAGTGCGAAGACCGGTTACGGCTTGGACAAGCTGCTGCAAAAGCTGGACGAGACGCTGAGCGACCGGGTGCATACCATCCGGGTGCTGCTCCCCTACGACAAACTGGGTCTGGCCGCTCCCATGCGCGAGCGCGGCAGCGTGCAGCTGGAAGAGTACCGGGAGGACGGTCTGTATCTGGAGGGCATCGTCAAAACCGAAGACCTCCACTGCTTTGAAGGGTATCTCTGCTGACAAAATCCCGTGGAATTTTCTTCGTCGATTTGTCCAAAACTGCCTTTGATTTTTTAGGCAGCATTCCTTATAATAAAAGCAATAACGAGTGGCGTAACTGCGTAAATCCAGTTATCGCCACCCGTTATTTTTTTATGCCTATTTTTATGTCACAGGAGGTTTTTCCATCATGCAGAACCAATCCCAGAATAAGATGGCCGTTCAGCCCATCCCGTCGCTGATGTTCCAAATCGGGCTACCCATCGTGCTTTCGATGATCTTGCAGGCAGCGTACAACGTCGTCGACAGTGCTTATCTCGCCCGGATGACGACCGGCGGCGAGGATGCTCTGACCGCCCTCAGCCTTGCGTTCCCGGTGCAGCTCTTTATGGTCGCTGTTTCCATCGGCACCGGCGTCGGCACCAATGCCCTTCTCGCAAAACTCCTCGGTCTGGGCGACCGGGAATCAGTGAACCGCACCGCAGGCAACGCTCAGTTCCTCGGCATCGTGATTTCTTTGGTCTTCATGCTGTTTGCGCTGGTCGGCGTCCGGCCATACGTCTATTCCCAGAGCGCAGGCGGCAGCATCCGCTCCGATGTTCTGGAAGCCGCCATCGACTACCTGCACATCTGCTGTGGGTTCCCGTTCGGCATCGTCCTGTTTTCTGTTTACGAAAAGATGCTTCAGGCGACCGGCCGCTCCCTCTACTCCACCATCGCCCAGATCTCGGGTGCCGTCGTAAACATCCTTCTCGACCCGTTCCTCATTTATGGTTGGTGCGGTCTGCCTCAGATGGGCGTCCGGGGCGCAGCAGTGGCGACCGTGATCGGTCAGGTGTTCTCCGCCGTTCTGGGACTAACGTTCCATCTGAAACTTGATGTTGAGGTCGAGAACCGGCCCTGCTATTTCAAACCCAGCCGCCGCACCATCCTCGGCATCTATTCCATCGGTCTGCCTGCCATCATCTCGCAGGCTCTTCTCACCGTCATGACCTACTCGCTGAACCTCATCCTTGGCGGAATGCCGCAGGTCGGCCAGAACGCCGTCACGGTCTATGGTCTGTACTACAAAATCCAGCAGCTCATCATCTTTGCGGCCTTTGGCGTCCGGGATGCCATCACACCCATCGTTTCCTTCAACTATGGCGCACGGAACCGTCAGCGTGTCCAGCAGGGCATCCGCTGGGGACTTCTTTACACTTCCGTCCTCATGCTGGCCGGATGTATCGGCATCGAGCTGTTCACCGTGCCGCTGACTGGACTGTTTTCCCTTTCCGGCACGACCTATACGATGTGCGTCAGCTGTATGCGCATCGTCTCCCTCGGCTTCCTCTTTGCCGGGCTGTGCATCGCTTTTCAGGGTGTGTTTCAGGCATTGGAATGCGGCATCGAGTCTCTTATCATCTCCCTCTGCCGTCAGGTGGTGTTCGTTCTTCCTCCGGTCTGGCTTCTGACCCGTCAGGTGACCGGCGCAGAGAATGTCTCCATCGTCTGGTGGCCGCTGGCGGTCGGCGAGATGGCGACCCTCTGCGTGGCGTTGTTCCTGTTCTTCCGGGCGCGCAGATCCAAAATCGCTGCTATCTGAGAAAATCGCTCCGGTATCGTCCTGAAAACAAAAAATCCCCCACAAACACAAAAACCAGCCTGGCAGCTGGTTTTTGTGTATAGAGGGGTGGGAAAGTATATAAAGTTGGGAATCTCAAATATCAGGCAAGCACCATTCGGAATCAGCGTCATGGCACACTTTGAACCATCGCTCGGCCTTGCAGTATGTATTATACCCATTTTTTCTTTCTTGTCAAACCGCAATTTTTGCTTTTGCTTTAAATTAGCACTTTACATTTTGAGCAAAACTTTATATAATTAAAACAAGTGATTCAAAAACAGCTTTTTTCGAGGTTTGTGCGATTCACACAACAATAAAACTTTACTTTCAAAAATTTTTATGAAATCCAACATATTTTAAAAGGAGTACTTTTCCCATGGACGATTTAGACCGCAAGATTCTCGCCCTGCTCGCCAAAAATGCCCGGATGCCGGTCAAGGAGATCGCCGAGCAGGTGGCTCTGACCAGCCCGGCTGTTTCCAGCCGCATCCACAAGCTCGAGACCGACGGCATCATCAACGGCTACACGGTCAAGCTGAACCGCCCCTCTGACCGGGTGTATGTCGACGCCCTCATCAGTCTTTCGGTCTCGCCCTCCCACCGGGATGAGCTGGTCCAGCTGATGCAGAACAGCAAAGAGGTGCTGCAGTGCTACCATGTCACCGGAGCCTACACCTTCCTCATCAAGGTCAGCTGCGGCAGTATGCCCCAGCTGGAACACCTTATTTTACAGTTCCAGAAGCTCGGCACCACCAGCACCCAGATCATCCTCTCCACGCCGGTCAACCACGGCGACCTCGAGGCTCTGATGCTGTAATTCTGTTCACAGAAGCGTTACAAACCGCCTGCAATCTTTCGCCTCCGCGATTCGTATCTTGTATAGACGCCGCAAAAAACGCAGATACTAGCGGCAGAGAAGGATTTTTACACGAATGACAGGAACGAAAGGAACTAATTTTATGAAACGCTTTTTTGCGACCCTGCTGGCAGGTCTGGCTCTGTTCGCCCTTGTGGGCTGCTCCGGCAAACCGGCCGCCTCCTCTACCCCGAAGGACTATACCCAGATCCTCCACGACGCCCGGAGTGATGAAGACAACGAGTACAACATGATCTTCACCAAGGGCGAGGACGGCAAATTCACCGCCCAGTACGGGTACAGCGCATCCTATGATGCCGACCAGCTGAACGACGAAGTCGAGAACATGCTGTTCCCCCTGCTGGGTCTGGAAGAGGGCAGCTACACTGACTTTGCCGCTTCCATCTCTGCGATGATGACCCAGAGCTACGGCGTCGCCATCGTCAAGCCTGCCGACGGCAAGACGCAGGAAGTCGTGGACGCTCTGAACAACTATATCCTCAGCCAACAGCAGTCGATGGAACACTATCTCGAAGACCAGTACGAGATCGCCAAGGCCGCCAAAGTCGAGACGGCTCCCACCGGCGAGGTCATCATGGTCTGCTGTGAGAACAGCGACACCGTTCTGGCAAACATCAAGACCGCTCTGGCAAAGTAACGGCAGGATCCAAAGTTCAGAATAATCGATGACGAAACACGGCTGTTGTGTGGTGTGTACCATGCAGCAGCCGTGTTGTTTATTCAAACCCCAGCGATTCAAAATCGAGGCGGTTTGTGGGGTTGAAGATCAGATACAATCCATGCGTGCCGCAGATGGGCGAGATTGGGAGAACGACGTCCTGCCAATCACCCAAATCGGACAGCGGCGCGTTCCACACCACATAATCTCCCGGGCAGAAGCCCTTCTCGCCGCCTGCGAAGTCGTGGCTTCCATAAATATAGAGCCGGTCGTCGAATACACGCAGCTCGCCGTCCGGGATGTACTCCCACAGTGGGAGGTATGGGTTTCTTGCTGGGTGGGTCATGCTCGTCTCCCCCTTCACATTTTTTGCCATGAATACCATAAACCCGTGGTTTTTACAAAATAGCAAAAACGACCGCCCGGTGAAAACTGGGCGGTCATTTGCTTATACGGTTATGAAGTTCGGGTTATGCAATGCTGCTTGCCCAGTGAGCGACGTCAGCGATGATGCCACGGACATAGGCTTCGGCAGGATGAGTGTTTGCGGTGGTGTAAGCATCCTCGCTCAGGACAGTGCTGAACAGGAAGTTGCTGATGTAGGCGTACTCATCACGCTGCTGGACTTTATTCGTCAGGGAGTTTGCGAACAGGACAACGTCCATGCCGTTCTCGGTGTAAGCAAAGCCCTGCACGCCGCCGTTGCAGTATGCTTCAAAAGCTGCTGCACGCTCTTCGGTGTTGGTAGGGATGAAGCCCTCGGTCGGGGTACGGGTCGGGTCGCTCTGGACAAGAACCGTTGCGCCTTCCGGCAGAGCGGAGAAGTAACCCAGACCGTAACCGTAGAGGATGCCGTCGTTGTCAGCGATATAGCTTGCGTTGACGAGGCTCTCGTTCGGATAGACGACCGGAGTCAGGCAGTCCATTGCGCCGCTCAGCGTGGTGCGCTTTGCACCCGGAACCACGTCGACGGTCGCACGGGAACCATAACCGATATAGGGCAGGCCATTCTGGACAGCAGTCTTTGCGTCTGCTTCCAGAGCGGATGCGCCAGCCACAGCGTCAGCCTTGGAAACATCGCTGGTGGTGTCGAAGTTCATCAGCTTCATGGCAGCCTGATCATAGTTCCAGTTTGCAACGCTGCTGACCTGATTGGAGTAACGGAAGCCGGAGCTGTTCTCCTTTGCCTCGCCCGGAACATAGACCGTGGGAGACTTGGAGATGACCTGTGCATTGACGGTGCCGGAAACGCCGGTGGCGGTCAGGATGTACTGGTCTTTAACGGTCAGGAAGTCCGCATAAGAGCAGATGAAATCGCCCTTGTACTCGCCCTCGGTCACCATGCCGACGGTCTTACCTGCCTTGAGCAGAGCATTGACGGCAGCGGTAGAAGCCTCGGATGCGTTGGAGATGATGACGTCTGCGCCGGAGATTCCGGTAAAGACGGTCTTGACGTTCTTTGCAACGTAGTTGGTGGCGTCCTCATAGTTCATGGCCTTGCCGCAGGCAGCAGAGATGGTCTGGTATGCTGCAGGCTCGGCAACGGTCACCATGTCAAAACCACGGGTCTCGTTGAAGCTGGTGATGCCCTCGGAATACAGGACCGTCCAGTTGTTGATGAGAGTGCCATCGTACAGTGCGCCATTGGCGACGCTGCGCTTTGCCTGATACATGGGAACGATCATGGTGCCAGCCGGATAGGTGACACCGTTGTACTCGAAGGACTTGGTGGTGACCTGAACCTTGACGTCGTTCCGGGTCAGCCAGGTCATCATAGCGGATGCGGCCTCGAGGTTGGTCTGGTTTGCGCCATCCAGAGGGATGATGTAGCACTCGGGGTAGAAGTTGCCGTTCTGGCCTTCGCCGGTGTACTCGGGGCGGAAGATATCCATCTCAGCACCCTCAACGTCGTTCTGGTCACAGAGCCACTGGCCGACCAGCTCGAAGGCGTCGGAGTTCAGATTGTGGACGCCGCGCTGGAAGATGGTTACCTGAGACTGGAGGTAGGAGAGCTTCTGCTCGGCAATGTAGTTGGACTGGTTCAGGCAGCCATACTGGACAGCCTGAGCCGTCTCGTTGCAGTAAGCAGGCAGCTCAACGGTGTAAGAAACGGTACCCTGCAGCATTGCGAACTGCGGCGTATAGCTGGTGGACATATCATCCCACGGGTCTTCCCAGTAGGTATTCTCACCTTCGCCGGTGTAGCTCAGGTAGTCACGCTGAGGGATGACGTAGGAATTATAATCGGAGTTATTGGCAACTGCGCCGATGCCCAGAGCCTCGCCGCCGCCGATGAGGTTGTTTGCCAGCTGGTCGTACTCGAAGTTCGGCTCGTGCGGAGGATCGCAGGGTTCGCACTGGAATGCCTTGATACGGCCATGGAACTCGACGAAGGACACCGGGTTGAAGGTGCCGATGAGCTTCTGCATGTTGGCCGTCTCGGAAGTGGTCTGGAACGAGTTGTCACGGTTCAGGTCGTAACCGTTGGTGGAGTGACGGGTCAGGTAGGTACGGCCATCAACATTCTCCTCGGGAACCAGAATGAAGAAGACATCCTTCAGAAGCTCGTCCTTGACGTTGATGCTCTTGTTCTCGATGGTGTAGTATTTCTCAAGGTCGACCTTGCCGGACAGACCGTTGTTGTCGACGGTCAGGTAGCCCAGATAGCTGGCCTTATCCTTCACGAGGTCAGGAACAGCGACGCTGCCAGCCTGACCGACCGGGCCCATCTCCTTTGCCAGCTCTGCTTCGCCCTCGGCGGTAAAACCGGTCAGGGTGTTGTAGGAGATGCTCTTCTCGGAGGTGATCATCTTGGCGAAGCTCAGCACACCATCGGTAGCAGAAACTTCGTTGGGGTGGATGTTGGAGTACAGAACAGGAACACGAACATCGTTCAGTTCCCCATTCTCGATCTGCTTCAGGACGGCATCCGGATCGGACTCTGCCTTCTCAGTCAGAGCCAGCCAGTTGTCGACGCTGGACTTGGAGTCGGCCACGATGAGGTAGGGCATGTCACGGCCTGCGGTGGACTGACCCATCGAGAACTTCTCGACGTACAGGCCGTTTGCGGTGCCGTTGGCAACGATGTCATCCAGCTCCTTGTAGATTTCCCACATGGTACTGAAATTCTCATACGGAGCGACCTTGACCGGAGCGGTGCCGATGGTGTTTCCATCCAGCTGAGCGGTCAGATTGAAGTAGCCGCACAGGTCGAGGTAGTAGCCGCCAGCCACATGAGGAACGCTGTAATCGCTGGTGGTGACCTCACCGGTGGAACGGTTGGTGTTGTAGAAATAGTTGTTGACGTGGAAAGACACATTCAGAACAACTGCACCATCGGACTCTGCCGCGGAGAGCTGCAGGTCAGTGAATTCGTTCTCGTCGACCTTCTGGGTCTTCCAGTCATCCAGTGCGCCGCCGTCGTACTGGTTAGGATAGATTTCCTCGTTGACATACGGACGGGTCTCGTCACGGTTCAGGGAGACGCTGACCTGACCGGCTGCAATGGCAGCCTCCAGAGCGTCCTTGCTGACGCCCTGCACCGGAACGGTCAGGGAGATGTCCTTGCCGTCGCCGGTAGACACCAGCGGAATGACGGCATCGACCGCAAACTGGGTGCCCAGCAGTGGGTCGTCGGTCGGGTTCATATCCTTTGCGCTGGCATTGACAGCCGATGCCGGGATAATGATCACCGACAGCATCAGAGCCAGCGTCACTGCGAGAGAACAGACTCTCGTAATGAATACGGATGAATGTTTTTGCATTGTGTTGCTCCTTTCCTGACATCAGCTCATCTGAGCTGACGCTTTTATACGATCCTCCCTCTCTGACAGCCTCTGGACTGGCGAGGTGATTGGGTATAGCTTAACAGAAACAACACTTCACGTCAATGAATTTGTGAAAAGTTCGTGTATAAGTATTTGTATATTTATACTGTATATTTGTGAGATGTCACAAAAAATTCACAAAAGCAAAATACAGTGTGCGTATAAAGAGGACAGCATTGCCAAGCCCTGCAAAGGATGTTATAATAAAAATACCGCCCCGATAAAGGGCGGTAAGGTGCTACCTGCGATACAGGTGGTCGGCTCCCTCCTAACAATCTGTCCGGAGGAGTTTACTTATTGTTTTCCTCCGGACGGTCGAATGTTCATCTTGACAGGAAACCCAAAGGAGGAGTTCCACTATGGAAATTTTGAATACTGTTTTTCAGCTGCTGCAATTGCTTGCAACGATCATTCTCGGCACCATTCAGGTGACATGGATGATCTCAAAGGATGTCTTTCGTGACAGCCCAAAAGCGAAACATTATTCTCAGGGCAAAAAGTAACGACCGCCTACAGCGTCCAAACTCAAGCGGTCGTTTGCTTTTAGCAAATAGATATTGAGAGGGAGCTGACCCATTGCTAGGCAGCACCTTTTCTATTACTTATTATAGAGTCTCCCCTGAAAAATGTCAAGGGAGGCTCTTTTGTTTTGCGTTCAGACATCTCTGGATTTGCCGTACCATACGGTGGAGAGCTTCCAAGAGAGAGCATAGATGACAACGGCGGCCACAACAACACCCAGCAGTGCCGGCAGCGGAACGTCTGCCCCTGCATGGCCCAGCATATCATCGCTGGAAACACCGAAGCCGAGCAGACCGGCAAAGAGAGCGATGATGACAAAGTAGAGATAGCGTGCTTTGGTCGAGCCGAAGCGGTAGCTCAAAGGCAGAAGAACAGAGTTGGAGATGAGCGGTGCCGTAACAGATTCCGTCATCAGAAAAGTGATGTAGCCGCGGTCAAGTCCGCCGCCGAAGACGGCCAGAACCGCGATTGCGAAAACCGTGCTGAGGAGGGTACACAGCAGTCCGGTCAGATACTTCACGCCGGTGAGCTGTGCCGGACTGACCGGAAACGCATAACTGTACATCGTCCAACCGTAACTCTCGTCGTAAGCGAGAAGGGTCATGGGGAAAATGCCCATCAGGAAGCAGGCATAGACCAGAAACACACCCTGTTTTCCTCCATCATGCAGGGTCACCGCCGACACAGCGAACATCGCCAGCGATGCAATGAGAAGGGTCTTTCCATAGGCAGCTGACTGATACCATTCCTTCAATAACAAACCTTTCATGCTCGAGTCTCTCCTTTCACCATCTGAACAAACAGCTCCTCAATGCTCACCGGTGCCAGCGGACTTCCGGTCGGAACACCCTCACGACGGACAAGAGCTTCCGTACCGTAAGGTGTCGTCCGTCGGCTCAGGATAGATGCTTCATCCAGCTCCGCCAGCTGTTCCGCCGTGCCATGCCAGAGGGCATATTCATCACGCAGAACATCCTTGTCTTCGCAGAGAAGCAGCTTTCCTTTATGCAGGAAGGCGATTGTGTCGCAGAGCTTTTCCAAGTCGCTGACGATGTGGGACGAAATAAGGATGGCGTGGTCTTCATCCCGGGCAAAATCCAGCAGCAGGTCGATAAGTTCATCCCTCACCACCGGGTCAAGGCCGCTAGTCGCCTCGTCCAGCAGGAGCAGTTTCGGGTGGTGAGCCAATGCGACCGCCAGTCCCTGTTTCATCTTCATGCCGCGAGAGTAGTCCTTGAACTTTTTATTCGGCGGCAGTGCAAATTTCTCGCAGATATTTGCATAGACATCCGCATCCCAGTTCGGGTAGATACCAGCCATGACCTTTCCGACCTGCTGAGCGGTCAGGCAGGGTGGGATCCCCGGGTCATCCAGCACAACGCCCAAATCGGCTTTTGTCCGGAGAAACTCCGTTCCGTGATTGTCCTTTCTGAGGACGCTCACAGTTCCGCCGTCACGCTCGCAGACGCCGAGGATGAGCTTCATCGTGGTGCTTTTGCCTGCGCCGTTCTCGCCCACCAGACCGCAGATGGTTCCGCCGGGAACCGTCAGGTCGAGCGGCCCAAGAGTAAAGTCTTTGTAATGCTTCGTCAGGCCATGAAGTTCCAGTGCATTCATGAAATCAATCCTCCCATAACAGGTCGAGCATTTCTGCCAGCTGCTCCTTGCCTAGTCCGCAGGATACCGCCAGACGGACAGCCTCCGTGAGATGGCTCTCAATGTTTTTCAGGTTTTCTTCTCGCAGCAGCTCCGTGTTCTTTGCCGCCACGAAGAAACCTTTTGCCGGTATTGCGTACAAAAATCCTTCTTTTTCCAGCTCATCATAGGCACGTTTGGTGGTGATGACGCTGATGCGCAGGTCTCTCGCCAGCCCCCGGATAGAGGGCAGTGCTTCGTCGGTCTGGAGCGCACCGCTCAATATCTGGTTCTTGATCTGGTCATAGAGCTGCTCATAGATGGGTGCGCCGCTTTTGTTGTCGATAAACAGATTCATACCAAGTCTCCTTGCAGGGATGATGCACAGTCTGTACATGTACAGTATATACAGTAGACACAGAGCTGTCAAGGGAAAAACCGCAAAAAAGGGGCTGTTGCACAAGCGACAGCCTCTATTTTTGTACGAATCGGCGTAAGAATCAAACAGTATCAATACCCAAAACAAAAGCATGTGCAACAAATTTTCTTGAAAATCAGAAATTTTCGATGGATTTGTGATGCACATGCTTTTTGAATTGTTTGATTATACGTTTGATTTTGAAAATGGCTGCTGCACTTTCGGCTAAAACGATGTGCAACAGCCCCTTTGCTCTTTTGAGGTGATTCCAGTGATTGGATTTTCCTTAACTCAGAGTCCTTTCGGGCTCCTGTACTTTTATTATATGCTGGTTTATCAAAAAGTCAAGTCCGTGCCGGAAGTTTATTTTTACGTTTTACCGCTCAAAGGTGGTACTAAGGGTAGTGGAATACTCCTCGCCGGGCTTGAGGCAGGCGGCGGCTGCACGCTCGTTCCACTCCTGAGGATCGACCTCGGCACCGGGCAGAGACTGCCACGGCTCGATGCAGACGAACCGCACCGGTTTTGCAGGCGCACTCCAGATGAGGGAATACGGGTAGCCTGCCACGTTGCAGACGATGCTCTTTCCGGTGTCCTTCTCGTAGATGCCGAGGGTCTTGGTGCGGAGTCCGGCCATGCAGAAGCTGTCATTGTCGAACAGGTCATCGGTCAGAGGGATGGTCTGCTGGTTCTTCCAGACATAGCGACACTTGCCGGTCAGCAGGCCGTTCGGATAGGCGTCCAGAACCATCGGGCTTTCGGGTTGATCGAACCGGAACTCGTAATCCTCAGTGGTGTGGTTGGCATCAAAGGGGATGTTGAATGCCGGATGGTAGCCGATGCCAAACCGCAGCTCGGTGTCGCCGGGGTTCTTGACGGTCAGGGTGTGATGCACCGTCTTGCCGTCCAGCTTGAAGGTGCTGACCAGCACAAAGTCAAAGGGGAACCGCTCAGCCTTCATCGCATCATCCGGACGCAGTTCCAGCTGGATGGTATCACCCTCAGCCTTGAGCAGGGTGTGTTCCACATCCCGGGCGAAGCCATGCTGACCGCCCTTGTAGGTCTTACCTTCATGGGAGAAGGTGCCGCCGGGCAGTTTGCCCGTCCACGGGAACAGAATGGGCGCATGGCGTTTCCAGACCTCCGGGTCTGCCTGCCAGAGCATTTCCTCGCCTGCCGCATTCTTCAGGCTGACGGCCTCGGCACCGTGGGTGTCCACCGTCAGGGTCAAATATTCGTTCTGGATCGTTGCCTGCATCGCTTTGCTCTCCTTTTCATAATAAGTTTCTTTCAGTATACTCCTTTGGAGAGCCGTTGCCAAGGGGTCAGGACTTTTTCAGTTCCAGCAGTGCGTCGCCCTGCTTGACAACGCCGCTGGCCTTCGGGGTGACGGCGGCATACTCGTCGGTATTGCAGACGATGAGGGGGGTCGTGACGGGGTATCCCTCAGCTTTGATGGCGTCCAGCTCGAACCGGATGAGGGGCTGGCCCTTCTTGACCTTGTCGCCCTCCTTCACCAGATAGGTGAAGTGCTTGCCGCCCAGCTTTACGGTGTCGATGCCGATGTGCATCAGCAGCTCTGCGCCGTCGTCGGTCGTCAGGCCGACTGCATGGTGGGTATCAAAGGTAGAGGAGACCTCGCCGTCTGCCGGAGCCACCAGCTCACCGTCGGAAGGCTCGATGGCGATGCCGTCGCCCAGCGCACCGCTGGAGAACGCTTCGTCCTTGACCTCTGCCAACGGAACCACCGTACCGTTCAGGCAGGCGGACAGGACGGTATCTTTTGTGCCAGCTGCGTTCGCAGGTGCAGTCTCAACTGCAACCGGGGCGGCAGGAGCAGGAACCGGGGTCTTGGGTGCGTTTTCGAGGTAGTCTTCCAGCTTTGCCTTGATGACAGCGACCTTCGGGCCGTACACGACCTGCACGCCGTTGCCCTTGCAGATGACGCCGGATGCACCGGACTGTTTTAGGACATCATTTTTCACGAGGGCAGCGTCCTTGACGGTCACACGGAGACGGGTAGCGCAGCAGTCGACATCGTTCAGGTTGGCAGCACCGCCCAGACCCTCGACGATGAGCGCGCTCACCGGGTCAGCAGCAGCGGCCGGGTTGGAAGAAGCGGCGTCACGAGCGTTGACGTCCGCACGGGTGTAGAGTTTGACTTCCTCGGAGTCGTCACGACCCGGAGTCTTATAATCGAACTTGGTGATCATGAAGCGGAAGATGAAGTAGTACAGCACAAAGTAGACTGCGCCGACCACGACGACCCAGACCCAGTGGGTCTTTGCGTTGCCCTGCATCACGCCGAACAGAACGAGGTCGATGAGACCGCCCGAGAAGGTCATGCCGACGCCGACGTTCAGGATGTGCATCAGCATAAAGGACAGGCCGGCCAGCACGCAGTGGACAGCGTACATCGGGAGTGCCACAAAGATAAAGGTGAATTCCAGCGGCTCGGTGATACCGGTCAGGAAAGCAGTCAGAGCGGCCGACAGGAGCAGACCGCCTGCGACCTTCTTCTTTTCCGGCTTTGCGCACTGGTACATGGCCAGAGCTGCGCCGGGCAGACCGAACATCATGAAGGGGAACTTACCGGCCATGAAACGGGTCGCCTCCACCGAGAAGACGGTGGTGGACTTGGAAGCCAGCTCGGCGAAGAAGATGTTCTGCGCACCGGTGACGGTCACGCCGTCAATGACAGCGGTGCCGCCGACCGCCGTCTGCCAGAACGGCATATAGAAGACGTGGTGCAGACCGAAGGGAATGAGGGAACGCTCCAGCAGGCCGTACAGGAAGGTGCCTGCGTAGCCGGAAGCCAGAACCAGACTGCCCAGCGCGGCGATGCCCGTCTGGACGACCGGCCAGATATAGAACATGGCGATGCCGACCACCAGATAGGTGATGGAGCTGACGATGGGAACGAACCGGGTGCCGCCAAAGAACGCCAGCACCTGCGGAAGCTCGATCTTATAGAACTTGTTGTGGAGTGCTGCAACACCCAGACCGACGATGATACCACCGAAAACGCCCATCTGCAGGGTGGTGATGCCCAGCATCTCGGTGGTGGAGTTGGCAGGCATAGCCTCCACACCACCAGCGGCGTTGATCATGGCCTGAATAGCGGTGTTCATGATGATATAGGCCACAGCACCGGACAGAGCGGCGACCTCTTTTTCCTTGCGTGCCATACCGATGGCGACGCCCATGGCGAACAGCAGGGGCAGGTTGTTGAAGACCGCACTACCGGTCTGGCTCATAACGTCCAGAATGGTATAAATAATGGTGCCTTGATGGATGAAGCTGTCCAGCCCATAGGCTGCCAGCATGGTCTCATTGGTGAACGAACTGCCGATACCCAGCAGCAGGCCGGCGACCGGCAGCAGCGCGATGGGCAGCATAAAGCTGCGTCCGACACGCTGCAGCACGCCGAAGATCTTGTCCTTCATAATTTCTCCTATTCTTTCCTATATGGATGCTCGAAAATTTATCCAGACACGCCAGCCAGCTGTTACCAGCGTGAACGAACCTTATTTGCTCAGGTTGATCCGCTTGAGGTGGATGGTCAAAAAGACCAGCTCCTCATCGGACAACACTTTATGCCACGTCTTTTCCACATACTCGGCGATGCACTTGGCACATTTATAATGCTCACTGCAGTTGCGCGCTATGAGGGTCAGGAACATTTCATCGTGGCTGTCCTGCTCCTGCTTGCCCTGAAAGACTCGCTGCGCAAAATACCGCAGATGCACGGCGAACCGGCTGAAATCCAGCGAACTCCGATCGAAGGTCTTTCCATAATAGTATTCCACCACCTGCACGCAGCCGTCCACGAACCGGGTGATATCGTTCACCGCGCTCATGGTGGTGTTCAGCTCTGCGTTCACGATGTGGAGGGCAATGAATCCGCCCTCATCGTCCGAAAGGTCGACGCTGAGCTTTTCCCGGATCTCGGCAAGGCATTTCTGCCCCAGCCGGTACTCCTCCGGGTAGAACTCCCGGATCGGGCCCATCAGCGGATTGGAAAAGTGTATCCCCTGTTCACTCCGCTGGATGGCGAAGCTGATATGGTCGGCCAGCGTGATGAGCAGGCTCTCGTTCAGCGGATATTTGAGGCTGGCTTTGATCTTCTCCACCAGCTCATCCGTCAGCAGCAGATGCTCATACGGGATCTGTTCCAGCAGCTCCACAAGTTTCTGCTGCACCGCCGGGCTCGTCATCCGGTAGCTCCGCTCGACCTTTTCCGGGTCGATGTGCTGGCCGGGCTTCATCCCGAACCCGAGTCCCCTGCCCGTGACGATAAGCTCCGTTCCCGTTGGGTCGATGACGCGCAGGATGTTATTGTTGATCGCTTTCTTGACGGTATACTGCATCTTTTCGTTCCTCCAAACCAATGCAAGGCAAAAAATGGCAATAAAAAAAGACCACACTCACCACAACAAACAACACCGAAGGCTTTGAAACACTTTCGGCTTGTGCTGTGCAGAGTTGGTCTAGCCCGCCAAACGGTAACAATCCAACGACGCTGCTCACGTACATGTAAAAACTTATCACAGGAAATGCAAAATTTCCAGCAATAAAATACCACATTCCCAGCAGAACGTCAAGACCGTTTTTCGGGATTTTTTGTCTCATGGTCAATTTTGGACATCTTGCCCAAATTCAGTTGAAACTTTTTGAATACCTGACACCCCCCATTTTCCCGGTTCCGCTTTCCTTTCGGAAGTTTCGCTGTCCGTTTCCAGCGTACAGTCTTTTGAAAAGAAAAGTGTTCATCGCAAAAAGCTTATTTTTTAAGAAGTAAGGTGGGGTTTCCGGTTTCCGATTCCGGCCATTCCGGGTTTGACTTCTTTTCTTTCGGGTGCTAGAATACCCAATGGTCTGACTTTTGAACCCATTTTGTGCATGGGACGAGAACACAACGGTCAGATACAACAACACGAAGAATCAAGAAAAAAGGACGCAGAATCGTTTTTCTGTGTCAGGAGGAAAACCCCAATGAGCATCAATTTTGAATCTCATAAACTCGACCGCCGCTCTTTCCTGAAGGGTGCCGGCGTCGTCGGCGCAGCCGGCCTGCTGGCTGCCTGCGGCGGCAAGTCCGATAACAGCAGCTCTGCCGCAAGCTCTTCCGCTTCCGGTGCTGCTTCCGCTCCCAACACCACCGGCGGCACTCCGCTGACCGAGTTCATCAGCTGGGAAAGCTCCAACCGTGAGATCGAGAACTGGAACATGCTGTACAGCCAGCAGGCTTCTGACGCAAACGTCGTCACCAACCTGTGGGATGGTCTGCTGAGTTTTGACTGCTACGGCAAGGTCGTTCCGGCCATCGCTTCCAGCTGGGAGACCAACGAGGACTCCACCGTCTGGACCTTCCACCTGCGTGACGATGTCGACTGGGTCGACGTCAACGGCGAGGTCAAGGGCCACATCACCAGCAAGGATTTCCTGGTCGGTTTCGAGTGGGTCATGAACGCCTACAAGAACGAGGCAAACAACACCTCCATGCCCAACGACAATGTCGTGGGTGCTGCCGAGTACTATGAGCATACCAAGGAGCTGGGCGACGCTGCTGCCGACCTGACCTATGAGGATATGCTGAGCTTCGGCATCGGCGTTGAGGCACCGGACGATTACACTCTGGTCTTCACCTGCCCCAATCCTTGCCCCTACTTCGACACCGTTGCTGCTTACAACAGCTTCTATCCGGCTTCTGAGGATCTGATCAACGAGCTGGGCATCGAGGGCTTCCGCGGCTGCGATTACACCAACATGTGGTACTGCGGCCCCTATCTGGTTGAGGAGTACATTCAGGGCAACACCAAGAGCTATGTTCCCAACCCCAACTACTACGATGCAGCCAACGTCAGCCGTTTCGAGCGTCTGACCATCACCATCATCTCCGATGGTTCCATCAGCTTCCAGCTGTATCAGAACCGTGAGCTGGACGAGGTCGATCTGGGCGAAAGCACCCTGACCACCATCACCGCTGACACCAACAGCGAGTATTACAGCCAGCTCTGCGAGAAGCGCGCTAAGAAGTACAGCTACTGCTTCATCTTCAACTATCAGCGCAACAACGAGGACGGCACCCCGGACGAGAACTGGAATAAGGCCATCGCCAACACCGCGTTCCGTCAGTGCTTCTATAAGGGTCTCGACCTGACCAGCTTCTACGCTCGCTACAACAAGATCAACCCCCTGAAGTGCGAGAACGACTTCTTCACCATGAAGGGTCTGTGCTACACCTCCGACGGCACCGATTACACCACTCTGGTCGCAAAGGAGATGGGTATCGACGGTGAGGCTTACGACGGCAAGACCATGATCCGCCTGCGCAACGGCAGCAACATCGACGACCTGAAGAAGCAGGCTATGGACGAGCTGACCGCCATCGGCGTCACCTTCCCCGTCCACTGCCACTATCACATCATCGCTGGCAACACCACCGCTCTGGACACCGCAACCGTCCTGAAGCAGTGCTTCACCGACAGCTTCGGCGATGACTTTATCGTTCTGGACATCGACACCTACGTTTCCTCCGTCATGAAGGAGATCGTTGCTCCGCAGCAGCAGAGCTTCATCCACATGGGCTGGGGCGCAGACTTCGGTGACCCGGTCAACTTCCTGACGCAGGAAGTCCTGCAGGACGACAACGCTTATTACAGCGTCAACCTGACCAACATCAAGGCTGTCTCCGAGAACCCGGCTGACTACCAGACCGAGCTGGTCAGCGAGTTCCAGCAGTTCACCGATATGGTCAACGAGGCTAAGGCGATCGTCGACGATACCGACGCGCGCTACGCCGCATTCGCGAAGGCAGAGGCTTACTTCATCGAGAACAACCTGACCTGCCCGACCGTCTACGACGTGTCCTGGTGCCTGACTCACGCCAACGAGTACAGCAAGATCAACGCAATGTATGGTCCCTGCAACTACAAGGCGGTCAACTGGGAGACCAGCGAAGAGGCTTACACCACCGTCCAGTATGAGGCATTCGCAAAGGCTTTCGATCAGGCTTCTCAGGGCTAATAATATGACTTTTGCTTACAAAAATGAAGTTTCTTCATTTCAGTAAAGCATAAAACTTAATATTTTCAGTCTTTAAAACCCTTCGGCTTTCTTGACATTCGCACTTCACCGTGTTAAAATGCAGTCACCGAAAGGGTTCTGCAAAGGCGCAGATACAGATAATAAAAATCTGTTTCTGCGTCTTTTTTGCATCTATTTGGAGGTTCCTGAGGGAAACAGGAACAGGATGCACCGGGTCACATGCCCACAGAGCCCTTCAGAACTTTAGGAGGGAAAGAACATGAACATCGACTTCGAGAACCGTACCATCAACCGCCGGAGCTTCCTCAAGGGCGCAGGCGTCGTCGGCGCAGCCGGTCTGCTGGCTGCCTGCGGCGGCGGCGGCTCTTCCAGCACGGCAGGTTCCGCATCGGCCAGCGCATCGGCTTCTTCCGGTGCAGCCGCTTCCGGCAATGGCCTGAAGGAACTCGTCACCTACGAGACTTCCGGCCGTGAGATCGAGAGCTGGAACATGCTGTACAGCCAGCTGGCGACCAACTTCAACGTCACCACCAACACTTGGGACGGCCTGCTGAGCTTCGACTGCTACGGCAAAGTCGCTCCGGCTATCGCCAAGAGCTGGGAACACAACGATGACGCTTCGGTCTGGACGTTCCATCTGCGTGATGACGTCGACTGGGTCGATATCAACGGCGAAGTGAAAGACCACCTGACCTCCAAGGATTTCCTCGTTGGTTTCGAGTGGGTCCTGAACGCAAAGAAGAACGAGGCAGCCAACACCTCCATGCCTTCCACCACCGTGGTCGGCGCGGCAGATTACTACGATAAGACCGATGCTCTGGACAACGATGCAGCCTATGCCCTGACCTATGAGGATATGCTGGCTGCCGGTGTCGGCATCGAGGCTCCGGATGATTATACGCTGGTCTTTACCTGCATGAATCCCTGCCCCTACTTCGACACGGTCGCAAGCTACGTCTGCTGCTACCCGGCACCTCCGGCTCTGGTCGACGAGCTGGGCATCGACGGTTTCCGTGGCGTGACTTACGATCAGATGTGGAGCTGCGGCCCCTACCTCATCGAGGAGTTTGTGCAGGACAACACCAAGAGCTATGTTCCCAATCCCAACTACTATGACGCTGACAATGTGACCCGTTTCGACCGTGTCACCGTCAATATGATCTCCGACCTGACCGTCGGCTATCAGCTGTATCAGAACCGTGAGTTGGATGAGCTGGAGCTGAGCGAAAGCACCCTGACCACCATTCAGGCAGACCCCAGCAACGAGTACAACCAGCAGCTCTGCGAGAAGCGTCCGACCAAGTACGCTTACGACTTCCACTTCAACTACTACTGCCTGAACGAGGACGGCACCCCCAACGAGAACTGGAACAAGGCCATCGCCAACGAGAGCTTCCGCCGCTGCTTCCAGGAGGGCGTCAACCTGATCCCCTATTACGCACGCTTCAACAAGATCAACCCCCTGAAGTGCGAGAACAACTTCTACACCATGAAGGGTGTCTGCTACAACTCCAAGGACGAGGATTACACCTCTCTGGTCGCCAAGGAGCTTGGCATCGACGGCGAGAAGTACGCTTACGATGGCGAAACGATGGTTCACCTGCGTGACTCTTCCGAGGATTCCATCAAGGCTCTGCGAGACAAGGCCATTGAGGAGCTGACTGCGATCGGCGTTACCTTCCCGGTCAAGCCCCCATTCTACTTCGTTGCCGGCAACACCGTCGCTCAGGATAACGCAACGGTCCTGAAGCAGTGCTTCATCGACAGCTTCGGCGAGGACTTTATCCAGCTCGACCTGCGCACTTACGTTTCTTCCTTCGCAAAGGAAGTCCGTACCCCGAAGATGCACGCTTTCGTCATCAACGGCTGGGGCGCAGACTTTGGTGACCCGGTCAACTTCGTCGGTCAGGAGATCCTGCACGACGACAACGCTTACTACGCTGTCGCTTATTCCAACATCCCCATCGTTGCCGACGCTCCCGAGGATTACCAGAAGGATCTGGTCGCCTCTTATGAGGAGTTCACCGACCTCGTCAACGAGGCAAACGCCATCGTCGATGACACCGATGCACGCTATGAGGCATTCGCAAAGGCCGAGGCTTACATGATCAACCACTCTCTGGCCGTTCCCTGCTACTACGATGTCCGCTGGTGCCTGACCCACGTCAACGAGTACAGCAAGATCAACGCAATGTTCGGTCCCTGCAACTATAAGTATGTCAACTGGGAGACCAGCGAGGACGCTTATACCACCGCAGACTACGAGGAATTTGCAAAAGCATTCGACGCCGCTACCGCCTGATTTCCCTCGGCGATAGTGTTTCCCAAATAATTTTCCCTTGGACGGAAAACGGAAGCCCACAACGGCTTCCGTTTTCTTTTTGCCCACTTATTAAGATTTTGCAAATTTGCCCTCTGGCTACTGGCGCAACCACGCAGGATTATGCTATGATAGAGTTGGAAAAACATCACCGAAGGAGGCACACCATGGAACATTTTGTAGAGTTTGAAGGTGTTTCCAAGTACTACCAGACCGGCAGCGTGAAGATTGCCGCAGCCGACCATCTGAACTTTTATGTCGACAAGGGCGAGTTCTGCATCATCGTCGGGCCGTCCGGTGCAGGCAAGACCACTCTGCTGAACATCCTCGGCGGCATGGACACCTGCGACGAAGGAAACGTTTGGCTGGACGGTCAAAACGTCAGCCGCTTCACCGAACGGGAGCTGACGACCTACCGCAGGTACGACGTGGGCTTCGTGTTCCAGTTCTACAACCTCGTACAGAACCTCACGGCCCTTGAGAATGTCGAGCTTGCCAGTGAAATTTGCCGTGACCCGTTGGACCCGGCTGAGACGCTGCGTCAGGTGGGATTGGGCGAACGTCTGAACAACTTCCCGGCGCAGCTTTCCGGCGGTGAGCAGCAGCGCGTCTCCATCGCCCGTGCCCTCGCTAAGAACCCGAAGCTTCTGCTCTGCGACGAGCCGACCGGTGCGCTGGACTACAAGACCGGCAAACAGGTGCTGGCCCTTCTCCAGAAGACCTGCCGTGAGACGGGACGCACCGTCATCGTCATCACCCACAACACGGCCCTCACCGGCATGGCCGACCGGATCATTCAGGTGCGGAGCGGCCAGATCGTCTCAAATCAGGTCAACGCCCATCCCATCCCTGTGGAACAGATCGAGTGGTGATTACAGTGCGGAAAAGTTATCGTAAAAATATCCTCCGGGAGATGAAAGACAGCATGAGCCGGGTCGTCTCCCTCTTCGGCATCGTCCTGCTGGGCGTTATGATGCTCACCGGCCTTGTCAGCATCGCACCCAGTATGCGCACCGCCGCCCAGAAATACTATGTCCAGCAAAACGTCTTCGACATCCGGGTGCTGTCCACGCTGGGTCTGTCCGAAGACGACATCTCCGCCATCCGCTCCACCGAGGGCGTCGAGGCCGTCCAGCCGGTGAAATATCTGGACACTACGGCGCAGTGGTCGAACAGTGATGAGCCTGCCGTCGTCCGCATCCAGCAGCTTCCTGCCGACCCGAATGCCGACACCGAGGAGAACATGAACCGTCTCATCCTCCGGGATGGCCGGATGCCCAAAGCCGACGACGAATGTGTCGTCCACGTCCTCGGATACGCCGACGCCATCGAGCTTGGCACCACCCTGACCGTTCCGGATGATACCGACGGTTTAAAATGCAAAAAATATACTGTCGTCGGCAACGTGCAGGACCCGACTCATTTTTCCACCGATGCTGAGTCCACCACCGCCGGTGACGGCACGCTGGACGTCATTCTGTTCGTTCCGGACGGCGATCTGACAGCTGATTACTACACAGTCTGTTATATCAAGGCAGAAAACGCCGGTCTGTATGATAATTTCTCAAACGAATATCAGCAGGCCGTCGATACCGTGGCCGACCGGCTGACCTCCATCAGCGACGCCCAGTGTGTGACACGCCGGGCACAGCTCATCGACGACGCTAACGCCAAGCTGGACGAAGCCAAGCAGACCTACAACGACAAAAAGGCCGAAGCGGAAGCCCAGTTCGCCGATGCGGAACGTCAGCTCGACGAAGCGCAGGCGCAGCTGGATTCCGCCAAAGCCCAGCTGGAACAGGGCGAAGCGGAGTACACCTCCGGCAAAGAGCAGCTCGCCCAGCAGCAGGCAGCTCTTCCCGACACCATGCAGAGCGGTGCCGACCAGCTCCTCACCAGTCAGGAACAGGTGTTGGAGTTTGAAGACCAGCTCCAGCAGATCGAACTGCTCGTCAACGTCCAGAAAGTCGCTCAGCCCCTTCTCGGGTACGCCCAGACTGCTCTGGACAACGCCCAGAAAGCCCTCGACGAAGCCGAACCCGAAGACGAGGATTATGTCGAACTCCGGGATGCCCTCACCAAGGCACAGGAGGGATATGACAGCATCAAGAACCAGCTGGACGGCTACCAGCAGCAGCTCGATGCCGGAAAGCAGCAGATGTACGCACAGGGGCTCATCTCCTCGCCCACCCTCTCCAATGACTCCCTCGTGACCGAAGCAAAAGCCGCTCTGCGCAAGATGAAGCTCGCCCTGATGCAGGGTCAGCTCTCGATGAACACCGGCACAGCGACCGCCTATTCTGCCTTTGCCGCCGCACAACAGCAGCTCGAGGACGCTCGGGCAAAACTCGACTCCGGCTGGGATGAGTACAACTCCGGCGTGCAGAAACTCGCCAACTCCCGTGCCGAGTACGAGACGCAGAAAGCCGATGCGGAACAGCAGCTTGCCGACGGTCTGAAACAAATCACCGATGCCGAAGAGCAGATCAGCGACATCCAAAACGGCGAGTGGTACGTCCTCGACCGTACCAGCACCATGAGCTTTGTCACCTACGAGCAGTACACCGACCGAATGACTGCCATTGCCCGAGTCTTCCCGGTGTTCTTCTTCCTCGTGGCGGCTCTGGTGGCATCCACCACCATGACTCGCATGGTGGATGAGAACCGCCTGCAGATGGGTACCCTCAAGGCTCTGGGTTACTCCAACGGCCAGATCGCCGCAAAGTACCTCTTCTATGCTCTTTCCGCCAGCGTCCTCGGCAGTTTCGCAGGCATGGCGGTAGGCTTTACCGTCTTCCCCATCATCATCTGGAACGCTTTCGGGATGATCTTCGATGTTCCCACCTTCCAGCTGGCCTTCTATCCCGGCATGGCGGCGGCAAGCCTGCTCATCAGTTCGGCGGTCATCGGCCTGACGACCCTTCTTGCCTGCCGTTCCTCCCTGCATGAGAAGACCGCTTCCCTGCTCTTGCCGCGCGCTCCGGTAGCCGGAAAGCGCATTCTGCTCGAATACATCACACCGCTCTGGAAGCGGATGTCCTTCTCTCAGAAGACCACCGCCCGGAACCTTTTCCGGTACAAGAAACGCTTCTTCATGACCGTTCTGGGCGTGGCAGGCTGCACAGCTCTGCTCCTCATCGGTTTCGGCATTCAGGACTCCCTGCTCCCCATCGTGGAGAAACAGTCCGCCGAGCTGACCCACAACGACCTCACCATCTCCCTGAGCAGCGAGAAAGCCCTCACCACCGAGAACGGTCTTGCAGATGTGCTGGATTCCAGCAGCGAGGTCAAGAGCTGGGGCAAATTCTACACCAAGTCCGTTTCGGTCTACAACGCCGACAACACCGCCGAGACCGTCTCTCTGGTCGCTGCCGAGGACGACAGCCTCATGACCAAGTACAACACCTTCCGCACCCGGAAAGGCCACCACGCCGTCTCCTTTGGCTCTGACAGTGCCATCCTGACCGAGAAGACCGCCACGCAGCTGGGTCTGTCGGTGGGCGACCATTTCTGGGTGGACACCCCGTCCGGCGGACGGTTGGAACTGACCCTGACCGGCATCACCGAGAACTACATCTACGCCCGGCTCTACCTGTCGCAGGAGAATTTCAACGCCTACCTCGGCTCCACGCCGCTGGAATGGAACACGGTCTTCGGCCAGACCTCCTGTGAGACTACGGACGACACCGACGCTCTCCGTGCCAAGCTGCTGGCCTGCAACTACATTTCCAGCGTGACTTTCACCGCCGACACCACCGGGATGCTCTCCAACCTCATCGGCTGCCTGAACTACGTCGTCGGCCTTGTCATCATCTGCGCCGGTGCGCTGGCCGCCGTCGTCCTGTATAACCTCATCTCGGTCAACCTCGCCGAGCGCAAAAAGGAGCTGGCGACCATCAAAGTCCTCGGCTTCTACGACAAAGAGGTCTACCGGTACATCTTCCGGGAGATCGACCTGCTGGCCTTCATCGGCTCGCTGGTCGGTCTGGGTCTGGGCGTGCCGCTCCACCAGTTCATCGTCCGTACCATCGAGATGGACCGCATGATGTTCATTCGCTCCATCGCTCCTCGCAGCTACCTCATCAGTGTTGCCCTGACGATGCTCTTCAACTTCGCCGTCTGCCTCATCATGCGCCGCCATGTCAAGCACATCAGCATGGTCGAGAGCATGAAGGCCCCCGAATAACCTCGACAACGAAAAGAGACCCGGCAAAGCGTCTGCTCTGCCGGGTCTCATATTCTTTATTTACTTTTTACTTCTTGATCTTGATGAGCTGTGCATTCAGGCTCTCAATAAAGCCATCCGGCATACCGGAGACCATCTGGGTCATGTGTTCCGGGGTCATCTTCTTCATCATATCCCACATGCCGATGCCAGGCTTGATGTCGAAGTTGGTTGCCAGCTTGACAGCCTTTGCGGTGATGTTCATTGCTTCCTCGCTCTTGGCGATCTCCTCCATGCTGTCATGGACGCTGTAATAGCCCTCGGGGAACTCCATCGGAGCCTTCAGGTCGAGGTCGCCCATCTGCTTGAACCAGTTGGCAACGCCCTCCTGACGCTGGTTGAACTCGGGCAGAACGTAGCAGTCCGGCTCCTTGTCAACCTTCTCGAGGGTGATGCTGTCCTTCATGGAACCAGCCACAGCCACCAGCGTATTGAAGCCCTCGTCCAGTGGCACGTTGAACTTGAACACGCGGTGTGCGTTCAGCATACCGACTTCCTTGCCGTTGCAGTACAGGGTCACGCTGTCCTGATTGGAGTAGACCTTCACTTCGGTGGTCTCACCGGCACGCTGTGCATGACGGCGGCCTGCGATGTGGACCATCGGCTCCTTGCTCCAATATGCCTGATAGACATAGAAGCTGTCCTTACGGGTCTTGCGGTCCATGGTGACCAGACCCTTGTTGTTGCGGCCTGCTACGCCGCCCTCGTTGCGAGCTGCGCAGCCGAAGTCGAACATATTCCAGACATGGCTCGACCAGATCCACGGACGATCCTCGAAGACCTGTGCCATATGCTCGTGATACAGTGCCTGATACTCCTCGGAGTAGTCCTTGCACTGCGGCTTGTTGCTGTGCCAGTTGATGATGCCCTCGCAGCCGTACTCGGAGATGCCGAGGCAGATATCCGGATTCTCAGCATGGAACTTATCCAGCCACGGGCCGTTCTCCTCGATCTTGCCGCCGTACCAGCCGAAGTAATGGTTGTAGCTCTCCAGATCGGTGATGTGGTGCATGGGACCCTTGGTCGGGGTCATGGAGACGTGTGCGATGGTGGACAAACGGGTCGGGTCGAGCTCCTTGCAGAGCTTTTCCAGATCGTGGTGAGCGTCCACCAGTTCCTGACTGATGCCGCCGATCAAAATCTCATTGGAGATGCCCCAGAACATGATGGACGGATGGTTGTAGTTCTGGACGATCAGCTCGGTCAGCTCGCGGCGGCAATGCTCGTGCGCATCCTTGCCGGACTTGAACACGCTGATGAAGGGAATCTCAGCCCAGACTGCAAAGCCCAGTTCATCGCAGGCATCGTAGAAATCCTGACTGTGCTGATAGTGTGCCAGACGGATGGTGTTTGCACCCAGTTCCTTGATGATCTGCGCATCCTGATAGTGGTCTTCCGCCGTCAGAGCGTTGCCCTTGTAGAGCTTGTCCTGATGACGGGAAACACCACGCAGCGGAGTCGGCTCGCCGTTGATGGAGAAGCCGTCGTCGGGAGTGACGGTATAGCTGCGGACACCGACGTTCACATACAGGTCGTCGCAGGCTTCGTTGTTGCGCTGCAGACGTGCGACCACGGTATACAGGTTCGGCTCGTCCATGCTCCACAGCTCAGCATCCGGAACATAGATGGTAACAGCAGTATTGTCAGCCGGACGGACAGCAGAAGCGACCTCGCAGCCATACGGATCCTCAATGCTGTACATCACGGTCAGATGCTCATCGGGATTGGTGACAAAGCTCTCGATCTCAAAGTTCGCGCCACCGTCCTCCGTGGGCTTCGGGGTGACTTTGATGCCGGGGCCGCCGTAGTAGTCCAGATCAAAGTGAGCGTTCGGCACGCTGATGAGGTTGACGCCGCGGTACAGGCCGCCGTAGAAGGTAAAGTCTGCGGAAGCCGGGTACATGGACGGGGTGTCCTCATTGCTGACCTCGATGGTCAGCTCGTTCTCGCCATCCTTGCACAGGTCGGTGATGTCGGCACGGAAGATGGAGAAACCGCCCTCATGGGTGGTAGCGACAGTGCCGTTCACCTTGACAGTGGCATCCAGAGCAGCAGCCAGAACCTCGACATACACCCGGCCGCCAGCCAGCGGCTGTTCGGGCTTGGTAAAGGTGCGGCTGTATACGCCGGTGGTGCGCAGATACTTACCGTTGCCGTCCATGCCGTCAATGGCATTCCATGTGTGGGGCAGGGTAACGTGTTCTGCCGGACGCTCTCCCTTGGGGAAAGTCAGGGTCCAGTTCTCGTTCAAAGAAATGATTTTTCGCATGATAAATTCTCCTGTCAATTTGAATTGCCGCGAATTTTCGTTGTCATTATTTTAACATAGATGTCCCGAAAACAGATAGAACATTTTTATGATAAAACCGTATGATTTTTATGAAGCCTGTTTCTTGTGTTCCCGGCGGTATCGGGTAGGGGTAACGCCGAACACTCGCTTGAAGATTTTGGCGAAGTAGTTCACGTCCAGAATGCCCATTTCCTCCGCAATGTCCGCCACCGAGCGGCTGCTGGTCTCCAGCAGATGAGCCGCTCGCTTGACTCGCTGGGTATTGATATAGTCGATGAGGGTCGTTCCGGTCTCCTGTTTGAACAGTGCCGACAGATACGATGGACTGATATGGCACAGGGCAGCAAGACTCTTTAAGGTGTGCGGTTCCGAAATATTCAGGTTGATATGATTGATGACCTTTTGGACGATAGCGGAATAGCCTTTCAGAGAATAACGGCGGACATAGGCACAGTAATCCTTGACCATCTGCGTTGAGAACCCAAAGACGTCCTCGATATCCGCCAGTTCCTCAATATTCTTTGCATAATGGGAAGAGATCTTATCCACATAGAACGGGTGAACGTCGCTCTTTTCGATCGCTTTCCGCAGCAGGGTATTCATAATGATGAACTGGCTCTTCACCCGGTACAGCGTTCCGACAAAACGATTGCCAAAGGAAAAGCGGCCGAACTGCTGCATATACTTCAACGCTTCGACTGCGTTTCCGTTCGAGACCTCCTGAAGCATCTGGTTCTCTATCTCGTACCGCTGCTCGACCATAGCGACCGGGATATCCTGCTCAAAACTCGGCTCAGTAAAAAATCGGATATCCGGTTTGAAGATGAACGGCAGGAACTCCTTGACCTCCCGGACTTCCAGCGCATCCTCCCCGATGATGACCGACACGATTCCATAGATCGCGGCTGTAAAATCATTGTTGGAAAGAACACGAACACCATTATAGTATTCCTGCACGGCGGCGTCTCCGGCGGCTCCCAGATGCTTTTTCGACCACTGCCGGGATTCCTCGCTCCGGGGGCCGGACGTCCATGGGCCGATCATGAACACGGTGTCTTTCTCGTCCGGGACCCGGAACAGAAGAAATCTCAGTCCAAACGTGCCCTCGGCAGACAGCAGCGTATGCTCCGGCGTATGCTTCAAAAGGGTATATCCGAATTCCTGCCAGTCAAATTCCGGGTCAAGAGCCTTGCGCAGGCCATAATCGAATTTGTCCAGCCCGTCAAAAGGCGGTTTGACAAGACTGGTCTGGATATTGAACATCGCCGCGACCCGTGTCAGGGTCTTCAAAGCGTCGATCTGCATAATAAAGCCTCCGTCCTGCGTGGATACGCTGACTCAAGATACCATATTCGTTCTGATAAAACAAGAACTCCGTCGGGATTTCTCCCGGCAGAGTGTCCTGTTCGGCCGCTCTCACGGCCAGAGTGTAAAGAAGAAAATAAAATTAGGAGAGATGGTTAGTTGTTCGAGTGACCCTCACGGCGTGCAGCCAGCGTTGCAACGTTCTCCTCGACCTTGGACTTGTTCAACGGGTAGAGGAAGATCAGGATCAGTGCCAGAAGCACGAAGCCAACGAACGGTGCGAGGCAGGCAAGGTTGAAAATTTTGCTGGTAACTGCAGGATCGAACGCAGTTGCTTCGGTGTAGCCAATCATGGACAGCAGGCCGCCCACCAGACCGGAGGAGATTGCCTGACCAAGCTTACGAGCGAAGGAATAGACGGAGTAAACGGTGCCGTCCTCACGCACGCCGGTGCGGACTTCCGTATCATCAATAACGTCGGTGATCATTGCCCAGACAACGGTGTTGAAATAACCCATGCAGATAGTGGCAACCGCTGCAAATGCGACATAGACGAACGGGTTCGAGGGACGAACGACAAAGCAGATGAGGTAAGATGCCGCACCGCCGATTGCTGCGATGGTGGAAAGCTCCTTCTTGCCGATCTTCTGAGAGATCTTAACAGCAGTCGGTGCGCAGATCAGCAGGGTGCCGAGCATACCGACCAGACTGGACACGGACTGTGCAGCGGCACTGCCGTAGTAGTTGGGGTAAACATAGCTGCTCATGCCGCTCATCGTCAGCTGAGAGAGCAGCAGCATCAGTGCGGCTGCAATGATGCCCATCAGGGAACGGTTGGTTGCAATGCTCTTGATCAGCTTGCCGAAGTCCAGCTTGTCGTTCTTGGTGGTGAGCTGGACACGCTCCTGCACCATGTTGAAGCAAAGCAGGTAGCAGATGATAGCGCAAACGGAGAACACGCCGGCAATGATGGTCATGCGAGAGCCGGAGATCATCGTCTTGCCATCCACGGTGACATAAGCGATCATCGGGGTGCCAACGCCAATGACAAGGCTTGCCAGGCTGGAACCAATGGTACGCCAGGTAGACAGCTCTGCGCGATCCTTGGGGTCAGACGAAACAGCCGATGCCATAGAACCGTAAGGGATGTTGACGGCAGTATAGAAGATGGAGCCCCACAGGATGTAAGTGACTGCCAGCCATGCGACCTTGAAGCCGTAAGGCATTCCGGACAGACCGGACTGGAAGATCAGGAAGGATGCGATTGCCACCGGGCCGCACATCCGCTTGAGCCACGGACGGAACTTGCCGTCCTTGGTGGGCTTGCAGCGGTCAACGATCTGACCCATCGTGATGTCGGTGAAAGCGTCCACGATACGAGCGGCCATCATGACCATACCGACCACAGCGGCAGAAACGCCCATAACATCGGTGTAGAACTTCATCAGGAACATGGACGAGAGGATGAAGGTGAAGTCGTTGCCGAAATCACCGAACATATAGCCCATTTTATCCTTCATACCGAAGGGCCGCAGAGCTGTCTTGTTTTCAGATGCCATAAAAAATCTCCTTTTCCGTGCTTTTTGACCCAGCCGTTGTGCCATCTCCGGCCGAAATCAATTCGTTTGTGATATATTTATCATAGCGTTTTTCCTGCACAGACGGTTAGAAAGATTTTCAGGTAAACAAGGTCATTTTTGCGATTTTATATAATTTTGCTACATCGGTTGAAAAAAATGCAGACACCTTTCTTTTTACCACCGGAAACAAAAAAGAACCAGCACACAAATGTGTACTGGCATCAGTCACCCCGGTAGACATTCCGCAAGGTCTTGGACCCCCGGGCTAAGCAACAGTCCGCAGGACTGATTGCTTGCCTTGCTGCGCAAGGCCTTACGGGTTGCGGCTCCCAGCGTCCACTTCGTGCCTTGAATGGCACTCGTGTCCTGCTGGCCGCTGCCCCAACAGCTCCTCCCTGTTTCCGCCGCAGGCGGCGGTCGTCGCAGTTGCTGTTCAAATTCCACTGAGAACAAAAAAAGAACCAGCACACAAATGTGTACTGGTTCTTTTGGTCGGAGCAGCGGGATTTGAACCCACGGCCTCTTCGTCCCGAACGAAGCGCGCTACCAACTGCGCTATGCCCCGAAAAGATACCGCAGCTTTTTCGGCTGCGGTCTGGTTGGGGATGAGAGAATCGAACTCCCACAAGTAGAGTCAGAGTCTACCGCACTACCACTATGCAAATCCCCAATATTTTGTTTGTCAGGAGCTTTCGTTTGTTTGTCGTTCGCTGCTGACAGGGGATATTATACTACCCTCCGTGCCGATTGTCAACACTTTTTTCAAATTTTTTTGTCCAGTTTTTTCAGATGCCCGTTTCCCTGCCGCCCGAAGAAAATAGTCTGCATCCGGACGTTCTTTTTTGCTTCTCGCTCTTGACACCTGCCTGCTTTGGGAATACTCTAATAGTATCTTCAACTACGCGCTTTGCGTGGGAAATCTTAGGAAATGAGGGATTTTAAGATGAAAAAACGTGTTGGTATCCTGACTTCCGGCGGCGACTGCCCGGGTCTGAACGCGACCATCCGCGGCGTGGCAAAGGCATTGTATGCCCGTATGGGCGACAATGTGGAGATCGTCGGCATCCTGAACGGCTATCATGGCCTCATCACCGGCGACTACAAAGAGATGACCGAGGATGATTTCCGCGGCATCCTGACTCTGGGCGGCACGATTCTCGGCACAAAGCGCACCCCCTTTAAGATGATGCGCGTGGTCGAAGAGGACAAGATCGACAAAGTGGCTGCCATGAAGAAGACCTACAAGGACGCCAAGCTCGACTGTCTGCTCTGTCTGGGCGGCAACGGCACCCACAAGACCGCAAACCTCCTCTCGCAGGAAGGTCTGAACATCATCGGCCTGCCCAAGACCATCGACAACGATATCTACGGCACCGATGTGACCTTCGGCTTCCATACCGCCGTTGACATTGCCACCGACGTCATCGACCGCATCCACACCACCGCAGGCAGCCACAGCCGCGTGATGTGCATCGAGTTGATGGGCAACAAGGCCGGCTGGCTGACCCTCTACGCAGGCATTGCAGGCGGCGCGGACATCATCCTGCTGCCCGAGATGCCCTACGACATCGACCACGTCTGTGAGGCCGTCGAACGCCGCGCAAAGAAGGGTTCCAACTTCTCCATCCTTGCCGTCGCCGAGGGCGCATACAACGTCGAGGAAGCCAAGATGAAGCGCAAAGAGTGGACGGCAAAGCGTGCCGAGGCCGGTTACGGCGTCACCGCCACCAACCGCATCGCCGCCGCAATCCAGAAGAAGACCGGCATGGAGACCCGTGTCTGCATCCCGGGTCACATGCAGCGCGGCGGCAGTCCCAGCGCATACGACCGAGTTCTGGCGACCGAGTTCGGCAGCTACGCCGCAAAGCTGGTCGAGATCGAGCGTTACGGCGTGACCGTCGCCATGGTGAACGGCCATGTCACTCAGAACCGCCTCAGCGATATCGCCGGTAAGACCCGGAACGTCCCCGAAAACTGCGAGCTGCTCACCGCCGCAAGACGCATGGGTGTCAGCTTGGGCTAAACGATACCTCTTATAATTAAGATTCTCTGGAATCATCAAAGGGGCTGTTGCACAAGCGACAGCCTCTATTTTTGTACGAATCGGCGTAAGA
>ERZ808240.781-NODE-781-length-40898-cov-6.986730_pt1 | contig 40898 bp, 32 predicted proteins | sample MGYA00521084_ERZ808240 | MGnify/ENA primary metagenome ERZ808240 (study PRJEB31516, sample SAMN03275571) | gut metagenome | biome: mammalia-associated habitat; material: feces | host: Papio cynocephalus | place: Kenya | collected 2012-08-06 ... | reverse complement strand
CCGCGCTTTGCAAAATAACCAATTTTTCTCTTTACTTTGAATAGTTAGCCTCCTAAAAACAAAAAAGGGCATGGAGAGTGGATTCTTCCACGGTGCCATCCCCATTCGTGAACCATTTCACGCGCTCAGAGCTATAACCCACAACGGGGAAGGTCTCCCTTCCGTTCTCCAAGGTGAATTCGCTTGCGTTTCTTTAGGACGGTTCCTCTTTTCGTCCCTCCCAAGGAAAGAAATAGGCAAGTTACTCTTCTTTTCAACGAACACCATTATTCTACAACCCTTCCAAAAAGATAGGTAGTCTTCTTCTTTGAAATCGACTAGACGCATAAAGAAAAAACGGAATCCCTTTTAAGAGACCCCGTTCCTTTTAAAAAGATTCACTAAGCTTTCTTTTTCTTGGAAAGACCTATGACCAAGAGAGCACCGCCTACCCCTAGGACGATAACGCCACCCATGATGCCAAGAACGACCCAAATAGTCGAATCGTTTTCACCTTCATAAGCCGATGGAGCATTCGATGAAGAAGAACCCGAAGTGCTTCCATTGGATTCCTTGGCTCCGCAACCCGAGCAAACGCCATTCACGTAGGTGTGTTCCTTGGTCGCTGGAATAACGCTCGGATCCTTTTTCTTATGGCAAACCTTGCATTCTTCTTGTTTTAGGCCCGTCTTGACGCAAGTCGGTTCCTTCAAAATAATTTCTTCATATTGATGTTTCGAAGGATCGCCAGGAAGAACGGTGAGGTTAAATTCTTCGTGGCAACAGGTACAAACGTCTTTGTCGTAGCCGTCTTGGCAAGTGGCATCTTGATGCTCGTGTTTGAGCTCATGCGCCAATTTGGCGGTGCGTTCCAGATAAACCGTTTTGCCACAATCGGTGCAAAGGAAGGTCTTGCCCCCAGCTTGGGTGCATGTTGCTTCGGTCACGTGAATATCCTTTTCCGTAGGCGTGATATGCGTATGCGAAAGAAGAGAAAGTTTCTTGAAAGCGAGGTATTTTTCGGTTGTCAGCTTGAGCTTCATCGAAGAGGTGCCTTCTGGAAGTTCAATAAAGCCATTCTCATCGGTAGAAATCTCTTTTTCGCCCACTAAAGCGGATACATTGAGATCTTCTTTTTTTCCATTGCACATGGAAAGAGAAAGCGCCAAAGTCCTCTTGCTTACGGCTATTTCCTTGCTTATCGCCGAAGAAGGCGCCTCTTCACTCCCATTAAGGCAAATCATCCAATCGGGTTTGGTGTCACTTCCCACGCCCGTTTCAAATCGCGTATCGAAGACAAGGCCATAGATATTCCCATCCCCTTCGAAAGTCCAATCGCTAGGAACGTATTCGGGGTTTCCACTAAAAGTACCGTAAGGGAAGACGTTGTCTCCGTATGTCGGTTCTGGGGTTACCAAAGTCGTGTTGGGATTATAGATGTTCCCGTCGCTATCGGTGACTTGGATGTTTTTGTAATAGGTCGTCCAGAAATAATAGCCTGGACCGTAAAATTGGAAGGTGTCTTTCGCCCCGGCCGTAAAGGTGTAGGTCCCTTTTTGCCAGCTGTCAGGGAGTTCTTGGTTCGAGATATTCTGTTTCTCGGCGCCATTATGATAAAGGAGGACGCTATTGACCCAACTTGCTCCCGAGAAACGATAGTCATAGCTCAGAGTGTACTCCTTGCCTAAGGTCAACCCCTTAGGAGAATATTCGAGGAAACCGCGTTGTTTCGAGGTTTCATTGTAGACGCCATTCGCCAAAACGAAAACGCTTGTGCCATCTGTTTGCTTGGCGATGTTGGTATTGGCAGTGCCAAGATTATAGCCTTCCGTATAGGCGCCTGAGAAAGTGCCGTTGGCAATATATTGCATCGGGTCATTCGCATCGAGCGAGACAAGGAACAACTCATCAATAAGGAAATGAGCGTAAGAAGTTATGGCTAAGCCAATCGAACCATTGCCTTCGACGCCTTTGAAATCGACGCTGAAAGACGTCCATTCATTAGCCGAGCCCGCTATAGGATCGAAATAATATCCCCTATCGCCAGAAAGCGAATTGTAATTCATTCGCACGCTAATCCTATTTTGGCTTCCAGCCTCAAGAAATTTATGTTTGAAGCTAAGGCGATAGGTCTTGCTTGGCGAAAGGGCGGCAAAGTTCGTTTTGAAAATTTCGCCGTCACTAAGGGATAAAGAAGCATTATCTCCATCGGAAGAATCCGAAGAAATGTTAAGTGAGGTCAAGCTCGCCATCCCTTTTATGGAGATGTTATCGTCCCCGAGTTCGTCTGTTGCTCCACCTGTGAGCGTGCCAACGCCAAACAACTTATAAGACACGTTATTTAAAGCGGTCGTGCAAGTTTGAATGGCGATGTCATCGAGATAAAAGTCGCCTTTTCCTTTGAACGCCGCTTTTAAAATGAGTTTGCTTCCAGCTTCGGAAGTCTTGAAACTGAATTCTACCTTTTTCCAACCTTCGGTAGTGCCATTCACCGCCGCCAAAGAAGCGAATTCGTCATTCGTCTCGGTCTTAACGCCACTCGAATCGAGTTCCTTCAGCATGAATGAAACCGCATTCGTCGCCTCATTCTCGCAAACGTTTTTGACATAGGCGCTCACCACATAGTTTTGGTTTGGAAGGACGTCAAAAGCATAAGAATAGGCAGTCAAAACGCCTTCCTTTGCCTTCTTCTCGACCCACATAGCCTCCCCAGTACGACCGTTTTTCGTAGCCTTGAAATGAACGTTCTTATCTTCGTAAACGCCTTCACCCCGGTAGTTTCCTTCGTCATCTAGGGTTTCCGAAATGTAATACTGCCAATGTTTTAGGGCTTCATTGCTTCCGGAAATGTCGATGGCGATGGGATCGCCAAAGCCCTTTGGAGCGCTCATAGCGCTAGCGCCAAAAACGCTTCTCGCGGGGTTTAAGGATGCGCTTATCGCCAAAGAAGCAACAAAACTCGCTGCCAAAATTCCGATCTTTTGTATCGTCCTCATTTTCTCTCCTTTCAAATTCGTGAAACACGGATTTGATTCTTTACCCCAATTATCGATGGAAAAAAGACCGATTCCTTGTCTAAATAAAAGGAAAAAGTGCTTTTTTTCCTAGAACAGCCTAAAAAGAATGGAATAGCCTAAGAAAAAATGTTTTTGAAGGCGAAGGTAACTACCGCAAAGGCGTCCAAAGGGAAGGATCGAGGACCTCGTTAGGCAAAGAAAACTCGCCTTCTTCTTCATTAAGGAAGCTCATTCTAAGGTTGAGGTTTATCGAAGAGAGCCCTTCGCCGCTTTCGCCTTCCTTAAAAGCCAAGGAGCCTTCTAAAGTCAAAGAAAGAGGCTTATCGAGATCAAAAAGATAATCGAACGAGAGATCGAGATCTTCAAGATTTTCGAGAGTAGAAGACAACTTCTCTTTTGTTTCCCCTTCCTCAAAATAAGTATCCAAGAGATTCCTGGCTTTTTCTTTTAAAGAAGAAACGTCATCATATTTCCCGGCAAAATGGGTGGTTTCCTCCCCTTCATAAGAAAAGAACCTCGCTTTTTTAGCTTCGAAAAGGCTTTGCGCCCCCTTCCGAATGAAAGAGGCTAAATTGGAGGCTTTTACGTTAAGCGGAAAAAGCCCTTCCGTCTTTTGATAGACGTTTGTCAAATCGAAAAACGCCCTTTCGTAGAGAGTTATGTCAGGATAAAGATTTTCCATTAAAGCGCGTGTGATGGCGCTTTTGGAGGTATCGAAATAGAGACCGGTTTGATCCTCACTCTTCGCGAAATAGACATTGAATCCTTGGCGAAAGGGAAGAAAGGTATCGGTGGTCTTTTCCGTGAGCTCAAAAAGAAGGCTCTTCGCCATTAACCCGAAATGGAAATCGTCAAAGCTCTCCAAAGAAGAGGCCTTGAAGGAAAGGTCATCGCTATAGATAGCCAAGGAATAGTTTTTTAAGGTATCGGCTTCTTTCGACTCTTCCCCGATTTCATCGAAGGTGTTCTTGCTTTTGAGAGAAAGGAGGAAAGAAGGCGAATCTTCTATGGCGTCTTCCATCTTCACGCCATTGCTTTTCCAGGCGAAAAAATTCGAAAGGCCATTTTCCATGTCGCTAAAGGCAAGATTAACGTTTTCGACTTCTTGCTCCACTTTCGTCAAAGAGGAGGAAAGACTGCTATCGCTTAGAGAAGATTCGCTTGTCGAGGAACAAGCGAAAAGAGAGAGGAGGAAAGGAGAAAAAAGAAAAAGAGCCGCGCGTTTCATAAAGAGCCTCCTTTTTGGATTTCGTACATCAAAATGCCTCCTGCTATTGCAACATTGAGGGATTCAAAGCCTTTCATCTCGATCTTAACGCGGTTATCGCTATAGGAATTGAGGCTTTCTAGAACTCCTTTCCCTTCGTTGCCCAAAATAAGGGCGATGGGCTTATCGATTCGAGAAAAGGGAAACTCTTTCAAAGGAATCGCATCTTTCAAGGAAGTGCTTAAAAGATAGTAGCCCTCTTTTCGAAGCCGCTCCAAATCCTTGAGGCTATCCCTTTCTTTGCTCGTTACGACATTCAGTTCAAAAAGAGATCCTTGCGAGGCCATAAGGCACTTGGGAGAAAAGGGATTCGCGCTTCCAAAGCCCAAGAAGACGTCTTTGAAGCCAAAGCTCAAGGCCGTTCTTAAAAGGGTGCCAACGTTTCCAGGGTCTTGCACGGCGTTTAAATAAAGAAGGGGGCTTTTGGATGAGAAGGGTTCGCTTTCTCTTTTTTGGACGAGCGCTACCACCCCTTCTGGCGTTTTCGTCGAGGCGAGTTTTGAAAGAACAGCATCGCTCACGAGATACTGCGGGACCTTAGGGTAATGAGGATAAAGCTTCGAGACGCTAAATAAGACGGCGACAACATCGTTTTTCAAAGCCAATTCCACCATATGGAAGCCTTCGACTAAAAAATAGCCTTCCTTTTCTTTGGCTAAAAGAAGGGCTTCGACGACCTTGCTATTGTTTCTTGAAGTGATTCTTTCCTTCGAAATCATGATGAATAAGGGCTTTCCGGCATTCGTAATAGTCCGGAAAGACATTTAAAAGTCTAACATAAAAGGCCTTCCCGTGTCCTCGCACAAAATCGTGCGTCAATTCATGGGCGATAACGGAGTCTATGATATGGGGATGGTAGTGCGCTAAGACGCTTGAAAAAGAGATGAGCCTTGTCTTCGGATGGAAAACGCCATAGGCAGTCTTCAAATCCTTCACGTCGTAATGGAGCTCTTGCGAGTTTCCAATCTTCTTCTCCCATTTAGGGAAAGAAAACCGCAGATAGGCTAAAAGCTCCTTTTCGAGGAATCTTTCTCGGTCTAGCTTCGTTAGAAGCGAGAACTCCTTATTGACTTGTCTTTTCCCAAAAAGAAAAAGATAGCCATCTTGCAGGGGATTCTCGGATTTTTCTTTCGCTTTCTTCTTTTTGACGAGTTTCGGAATGGAGATAAGAAGAAAGCTTTGGAGCGAAGCTTCGCTATAGCGAAATGGGGTTCTTAAAAGCAAGTTCCCCTCTTGGTCGAAAGAAAGGGAAAAGCTTCGGTGTCGAGAACTGCTCAATATATGAATATAGGAATAAGGGATACCCTCGATGATGATCGTTTTTTGAAAGGCTTTTTCCATCCCTTCCATTCTTGCGCCTCTTTTGGAAAAAACAAGAAAAAGAAGAAGCCCTCCCCCATATTCTTTAGAAAGCGGTTTCTTCTCTTCTTTTTAGGAAGGAAGAGGTCATTCTTTTATTCAAAAAGAGAAACTCCTAGCGTATAATCGCCACATGGAAAAAATACTGATTTCAGCTTGTTTGCTTGGCGATAAAACAAAATACGACGGCGGCGACAATTATTGGCCATTCGTCGAAAAGCTCAAGAAAAAATACGTCCTTATCCCCTTTTGCCCGGAAATTGAGGGCGGTTTAAAGGTCCCTAGAACCCCAAGCGAGATCCAAAAAGACGGATCGGTTCTTTCAAAAGACGGCTTAGACGTCACAAAGAATTTCGTCGAAGGTGCCGAAAAAGCCTTCCAAGCCTGCCGTTTTTTCGGCGTAAGCCTCGCCATATTGAAAGATGGGTCCCCGAGTTGCGGCTCGCGAAAAATATACGACGGCACTTTTAAGGGAAACAAAATCGATGGCCTTGGCATCACGGCAAGACGCCTCATCGCCAGTGGCATCAAAGTCTATTCCTCGACCGACAATCTCGAATTCCTTCTTGGCGAAAGCGAAGAAACCAAAGAACGCCGCAAGGAAAGAAACATCGAAAAGGAAAACCTTAAGAAAGAGGAAAGGGCGAACAAAAGAGAAAAGCGAGAAAAAACGACCTCTTCTTCTGGAGAAGAGAAGATTGAAAGGATACCTCGTTTCCATAGCAAAAAATACGATGAGAATGGGCATTCCTTCCATAAAAAGCCCTATCGTTCCTTCGAAAAGAAAAAAGGATATGGATCTTTGGATGAAGTTCGACATTCCTTTGGGAAGAAGCGTTCCTTTCGAAGAACCTCTTTCAAAAAGGATGGATTTTCTAAAGAGGAATTCGGCAAGAAGGACTTCCATAAGAGGCCTTATAAGAAAGACGGCTTCCATAAAGATGGATTTAAGAAAGAAGGATTCCGAAAGGATTTCTCTAAGAAATACGATGGTGAAAGGGGTTTTGGAAAGAAACCCTACCAAAAGAAAGGCGATTCCTATCGCAAGGGAGGCTACAAAAAGAGCTATGGCCCTAAAAAATCCTTCGGAGCCAAAAATAGCTATCACGAACATAGAAGCTTCTCAAAAGGAAAAAGCTTTCGAAAGAAAGGCGACGAATAAAAAGAGCCGATCGCCTCTATCTAGTTCCAATATTCCACTTTGACCTCGTCGAACATTTTGGCCACTTCAGGGGAGGGATCGACATAGGTTTTAATCATCTCATCCATCACTTTTTCAGGCACCCATTTCTCTTTGACGCGCATTTTGTTCTGCTTATAGCAAATGCCGTAATCGTGCATTTTGATCATGAACAAGAGAGAATGGTCGTAGCCTTTCAGCCGTTCCATGTAGTAACGTCGCCGATAGTCTTCGAGGAATATGGAATCCTCAATAACCGTGCAATCGCTATACTTTTGAAAGAGAAGATTGCTTTGACGAATCATCTCGTCATAGATGATTTCCATCCGCTTAGGAAAAACAAGATAGGATCCGGTTATTTGCTTCCGCGTCTCATCGGTATCGATGATAAAAACGTTTTTATGGTTTTTTTGATAAGCTCGGCACCAGGTGCTTTTCCCACTTCCTGGTATACCAGCCATCAGGATAAGATTCTTCATTAGAGGAGTCTCTTTCTTAAGACGCTTGAAACGGCATTGATGCCAATGACAAGAATCAAAATGCCAATAATGCAAGCTCCGAGGTTATGATAATGATTCGCTTGGGTGGACAGATAATAGCCAATACCGCCATCCGCGCCAAGGACAATGCCAAGAATCGTCGCCGTGCGAATATTGATGTCGAACCGATATAAAGCAACGGACACGAGATTCGGGCGTATTTGCGGCAAGACGGCAAGATGAATTTGTTGCCATTTGGTCGCACCGCAAGCGAGTACCCCTTCCATCGGTTCTTTTTGAATGCCGTCGATTTGGTCGGCATAGAGCTTTCCGATCATGCCGATGGAATGTATGCCTATAACCAAGATTCCGGAAACATAGCTAAAGCCGGAGAACATGACCAAAATCAAAGCAAAGATGATTTCCGGGAGTGTGCGAATAGCAATAAGGATTATCTCGAAGGGCCAAGCGAGGTTACCAAAGAGCTTATGGGAAGCGAAGAGCCCAAAAGGAAGGGCCACAATAGCCGCAAATAAGGTTCCGATATAAGCAATTCCGAAGGTTTTGATGATGAACCAAACCACGCTTTCTTGGAAAGAATATTTCCCATAGCCGAAGAAAAAGGACCAATCCGGTTGGAAAATGAGTCCGAGATTCACGAATCCTTGTTTGATGTTCCCGCCGATTTTGAACTCTGCGTCCATATTTAAGTCAAAATGGATGAACAAGAAAGCGAAGACAATCGCCAAAAAGAATAACAAGTTGACAAGCCAATTCTTCGGATGTTTTTTATACGCTTCCAAAGGGGAAGAAAAACTCTTCGCTTGCCGATAGGTTATAAAATCCATCACCAACATCGCTATAGCGGCCAAAAGCAAGAAAATAGAGCTTATGCCAAAGGTGATTTTCATCGCGATTTCCTCCCCAACGCATTCGAAACGATCTGCAAAAGTATGACTTCGATGAAAAGAGGAATCATCATGGCGCCGATTTTATCGTAGTAACCGGCCCCATAATTGTTTTTCAAAGCGAAGCCATATCCTCCTGCGCCGACATAGCCCAAGATGACGGAAGCACGGATGTTGATTTCGAAAGTGTAGAGAAGATTCGCCAAGAACATCGGCTGAACTTGGGGGTGAACGCCAAGAACGACGCATTGAAGAGTGTTGCCGCCGTTGCTTCTTATCGCTTCGAAAGGTGACATTTCCACGGTTTCCACATATTCATACATCATTTGATACATGATACCGAGGGTAAAGATAACAATTGAGACAATGCCAGTTACAAATGAAGCGCCGAAGAAAAGACGGAGGATGAGGGCCAAAACGAGTTGGGGTATGGTTCTTAGGGCATCATTGAAAAGACGAATAGGCGTGCGTAGAAAACGATTTCGATTAATGTTCTGGGCGCAAAGATAATAAACGGGAATCGATATGACGCCACCGATAACCGTTCCTAAAAAACACATCTCATTGGTGGACCAAATGTCTTTGACGGCAGTGCCCCACATATAATCCCAATAGGCATCCCAAGTCTTAAGGGAATGCGGGAGAGGATTAAACATCTTGACGAAGATAGTCCCTAATTGATCCCATTTGAAGCCATTAAAAGTATTGAAATCGATCGTAAAGAGGCAACCAACGAAAAGCCCCAAAACGACAACAAGCGAAGCAATTAGAGCAATGGGTCTTCTTTTTCGAACCACCTTCAATTCGGAACCGTCCTGTTTCGAGGAAAGATCAAGCGTCACATCGCGATAAAAATATTTATCGATGAAAGCTTTCTTTTTGGCCATCCTCTCTTGCTTTTTTCTATTAGACTCTTTCTTTTTTCGCTCGGAGGCCGCGTATTTTTCGGAAGGAAGTTGATTGCTCATTATTCCCCCTCCTTTTTCTCATCAAGCCCAAGATTCTCGTTTTTATTCAAAGCACGACCGTAAATTTTCATCGTCACTTCATCCGTCACTTCTTCCGGTTTCCCATCAAAAACGACTTCCCCGGCTTTTATGCCGATAATCCTCGAGGAATAACGTTTCGCCAAATCGACGTGATGCATATTGGCGATAATGGTGATGCCAAGTTTGTTGATGCGGGTGAAGTCGTCCATGACGCTGATGGTCGTGACTGGATCCAAAGAAGCCACCGGTTCATCGGCCAAAATGAGCTTTGGCTCCTGAGTGAGAGCTCTTGCCAACGCAACGCGTTGTTGTTGGCCTCCTGAAAGCTCATCGGCGCGCACATAAGCTTTGTCCAAAATGCCTAGCTTATCAAGGCTCCGTAGGGCCAAAAGCTTTTCTTCCTTGGAATAAATCCCAAAAAACGTCTCTAAAGTATTGTGGTATCCGACTCTTCCCGCCAAAACGTTTTGATAGACGCTCGATCGCTTGACGAGATTGAAGGATTGAAAGATCATGCCGATTTCTTTCCTCGCGGAGCGAAGCTTTCTGCCCCGCAAAGAAGAAATATCGGTGCCATCTATAAGAATCTGCCCAGAGCTAATGTCATGCATCCTGTTGATGCAACGTATAAGCGTGGACTTTCCAGCTCCAGAGAGTCCTATGATCGAAACGAATTCCCCATCTTGAATAGTCAAATTGACGTCGTTTAAGGCTTTGAAGCCGTTTTGATAAACTTTATCAAGGTGTTTTATTTCGATCATAGGAACTCTCCTTCACTTATTTCGCATTTGAGGCGATTGGATTAAGCGATATCTTTGCCATTGGCATCGATTTCGCCATTCATCGCTTTCCGTTGAAGAATCTTAGCTTCTTCCGTAAAGCCTGGGAAATCCTCGGCTTGAACCTTGTATCCAGCACGGGAAGCGGAAAGAAGGACGTCCACTTTGCCTGGGTTAGAAATGAAGGCCGAAGCGTAGGAAGCGGCTGGCAAGAAACCAGCATCGATTTGACCGGCGACAAGCGATTGGGTTGTAAGCTCATAGCCGCCGGTAGAAGGAGCGACAGTGATTTCGAAAGTGTATTCGTTATTGACGTAAGAGCTGAGTTTTGGCGCAAGAGCTTTGGCTCTATTTTCCAATTCCGAAGCGTCATTCGAAGGAACGAGTTGGATTTTGATCTTCTTTTCGGTATCCGTGGTGTCCTTGGAATCGTAGGTCACGTTGGTTGGGATGGTGACGTTATTTCCTTTTTGCGCCTCGGACCACTTATACATTTCCTTGGCGGAATCGTAATCGCTATCTTTGGCATCGACGTAGCCAGTATGACTATAAATCATATAGAGCGTCCATGCAGCGGTCCCTTCGGTGTTGATATCTCCATCTTTAGTGGCCGCTTTAAAGGCTTTGGAGATGGCTTCGCGTTTTTTGTCGCTTAAAGAGGCGCGAACGGAAACGGTATCGTTCATGATCGGGTCGGTAACGGCAATGGTGTAGGTATTGGTGAAGAGTTCTTCTCTCTTTTCGTATTTTGTGCCGCTTTGGACATAAGCGCTTCCATAACGGGTGTCCATGAATCCGCAAGTAACATCGATTGTGCCCGTCATTAAGCTGTCAATGCCATCCGGATAAGTGCCTTGTTCAATGCCGATCATGGCTTTTTCCTTATCGGCATCGCTCAAAGCATCATATTCTTGACGTGTCTTAAACCCGAGGGTGTAACCGTGTTGGTAAAGATAGTAGGTTGGATAGACGGTTCCAGCGCTCGAAGTAGGAGACATAATTCCCCAAACGGCCTTCGCATCATGAAGTTTCTTAAGCATCTCATCTTCGGTGTCGCCCGCTTGAATGCCAAATTTCTCTTTTCCAAGGTATTCGCGAGCTTGGTCACGAAGCGTATACATGATGGAGCTATAGTACATGACAACCTGTTCGGATTGTTGCCCGCGATAAACGTAGGCGTTTTCGGGAAGAGCATCCACTTTCGCATCAATCGCGTTTCCTGTTCCAGCAGTTCTTCCACAAGAAGCGAGCATCGCGGCGAACATGATGCCGTTTGCGACAAGGAGTCCAGTCTTTTTCATAATTTTCCTCCGGGCGATATTAGCCCATTTTTTTCGATCAAGAACCAGTAGCCTAACAAAAAAGGGAGAGAAACTCCCCTTCCATCATCCTCTATGGATTGACTCGCGTTCCTCTTCCTTTATCAGAAGGATCAAGTTCTTCATCGCGATAAATTTATAGCGAAGGAAAAAAGGAATGAAATAGTTTTTTGATGAAAACGCTTACCAAACGAAAAAGCTTGCAAGACCAGCGATAAAAGTGCTTAATAACATTCTTAACAATCGTGGAATTTGTCCGATAAAGTCAAGTCAAACAATTAATTTGGTTTTTGAATATACCCCTATTAAAAACTTTTTCATAGAGCCGAAAATACGATTCAAAACCTGAGAAAAAGAGAATATATTCGATAGAAACGAATCTATTTCAAATTATGAAGAAAATGTAAAAAAAGAGAGGCCGAAGCCTCTCTTCACCGACCAACGAAATTAATAGATTCTCTTTTCGGTTTCCGGATCGAAGATGTGCGCTTTAGGGAAATCGAAGAGGACTTGCAGTTTGTCGCCGCTCTTGATGGCCTTGGTAAGAGGAATCTTGGCGATGACATCGGTGCCGCAAAGATCCGTATGGACATAGTATTCATGCCCAAGGAGCTCAGCCACGCTAACCGTAATCTCAAAAGGTTCGCTCTTATACTTCTCGACATGGGCTTTATCGCCTTCGTGGATATCTTCTGGGCGGATGCCATAAATCACTTCATGGGTACCGCTCTTGACGCCTTCCTCGAGCTTTTGGAGAGAGGCGCTAAGGGTAGCGATCTTCTTAGCGAGTTCGGCATCGGGTTCTTTCAAAGCGGCGATCTTGCCTTCCATATCGGCAATGCGATTGGCCTGGGCTTCTTCTTTGCCCGCTTCTGGCGTTTGGGCTTTAAGCGCTTCGACGCTTTCTTCGAGCGAGGCGATTTTTGCTGCGCGCTTCGCATCAGCATCGGCGAGTACCTTCTTTTCTTCCCATTTCGCTTTGGCATCATTTAACGCCGAAGTCACTTCCGCCACTCGATTCTTATAGAAGTCTTCGTGGGCTTTCTTCGCTTCTTCGCTCAGTTTGATTTCATGGCCATTGCTGAATTTGAGAACGCCTTTGTCGTAGGTGCACTTCAATAGGTTCATGGCTGGGCTGCCGATAAAGCTCGCGACGAAGAGATTGGCTGGATGGTTATAGATTTCAATAGGCGTCCCGATTTGTTGGATGTAGCCAAGTTTCATAACAACGATGCGGGTTGCCATCGTCATAGCTTCCGTCTGGTCGTGGGTGACGTAAATGGTGGTCGCGCCAAGAGATTCGTGAAGCTTAATGATTTCGCTACGCATTTGGACACGGAGCTTGGCATCGAGGTTACTAAGTGGTTCGTCCATCAAGAACACCTTGGCGTTACGGACAATCGCGCGTCCTAAAGCGACACGTTGACGTTGGCCGCCCGAGAGGGCTTTGGGCTTACGATCGAGGAATTGCTCGATTTGAAGGATCTTCGCGGCATCGTGGACGCGCTTATCGATCTCATCTTTCGGAAGATGACGGATCTTTAAACCGAAGGCCATGTTGTTATAAACCGTCATATGGGGATAGAGGGCATAGCTTTGGAAGACCATGGCGATGTCACGGTCCTTAGGCGACTTGTCGTTGGCGTATTCCCCGTCGATATAAAGGTCGCCATTGGTGATGTCTTCTAAGCCCGCAATCATACGAAGAGTCGTCGATTTGCCACACCCCGAAGGACCGACAAAGACGATGAACTCCTGCTTCTTGATGTCCAAAGTGAAGTCGAAAACGGCTTGGACGCCATTATCGTAGACTTTGTCGACGTGGCGGAGAGAGACGTAACCGAGATCTTTTGGTTCCCCCGCCTCGGCAAGCTTGGCGAGTTCTTCTTGACGCGCTTTGATCTCTTCGCGCGTGACGACATGAAGGCCGAGCTTATTTTCATCGGTCTTCTTCTTTTTGAATAAAGCCATTTGATATGCTCCTTAATTGCGACTAGTTTAAGTCATTTTCAATATGTTGTCTTGTGCATATTGCACAATTCGTATTGCTTAACGATATTCTTTCGCCACAAAGGGTAAAAAAATAGTTTTATAATTTAAGCAAACGAGGTCATCGAACTATGAAATATTGTCCAAGATGCGGCGCCAAAACGAAGATTCATCGGTCTTTTGCACAAATTGCGGTGCTTCTTTAGAGGAAACGAAGGATTCCTTCCAAACAAGCTCTTCCAAGGCTGGCGTTTCAACAAAATCAAGAGGCCTTGCCACCATCCTTTGCGCCCTCTTCTATTGCACGGGTGTAGCGGGCATTCACCGCTTCTACGCTGGCAAAATAGGGACGGGCGTCTTGTGGCTTCTGACCTTTGGGCTATTCGGCATAGGGCAATTGGTCGATATCATCATGATCCTTTGCGGCAGCTTTGAAGATATCGACGGAAACGTCTTAAGCAATTGGAATATCGATTGAACGTCTAAAGACGCGAAAGAAGCTTTTTTCAATTCCCGCAAAATTGAAAATAGAACTCAAGCAAGAGGGCATTATGGTATTCTCGGATATCAAGGCCCGTCTTTTCGATGAAGGCGTTTAATCGGTAATTGAAGGTATTCCGGTGGATATAAAGAGTCTCAGCCGTTAGGCAAGCGTTCAGATTCGTCCTTAAATAGGCTCCCGCCGTGAGCATTAATTCGTGAGGGACTTCTTTAAATTCGTTTTTCAAAAGAGGGATGCTCGAGAAATTGCCAAAGCTGAACTCTTTTAAGAGAATATCGCTAAGGCAAACGACTTGATTCGGAAAGTAGGAAAGGGCTTGTTCTAGAAGTTTTTCGCTTAAAAGAGATTTTTTTGGCGCTTCCAAAAGGACGAGGGTCGTATCCAGATCGTCGTGGATGGTGAACAAGGTATTCGACAAAAGCATTCCGAGTCTCGGAGGGCACTCGATCGATCCCCTTAACTCGCTTTCGTATGAGATATGAAAAGGGAGATCAAAAGATCCCAAGGATTCGGCAAACCCCTTATGAGAAAATGGCTTTGTCGCCAAAAAGAGATAAAAACAAGTTTTCAAGTCGTTCCCTCCTCTTCATGCATTTGCGAAGTTTTCTTTTCGAAAAAGACATAGTTGGTCCCTTTTTTCTTAAGGAAGCCCATAAAGAAGTCGCTTAAGAGAGCGCTCAAAGGCAAATAAAGAAGCAAAGCATATCGGGCATTCATCGTGCAACCGACCTGATATTTGTAGCAAAAATAAAGATACGCCGCCGCGTGAGGAAGGCCAAGAAGAAGGAAGAAGGAAGTCGAAAAAGAGAGTTTCGCACTTCTTTTTCTCTCTTTGATGCCATAGAGATAGAAGACGCTTTTGAAAATGAGATGGAAGAAAAGAATAAGACCAAGAAGAAGGAAAAGGACATAGATGGCGTAAACGAGGAAAACGCCCAAAGAAGAAGTGCCGATCAAATAGAAAGCGTTATGTTCTTCCCAAAGAGTCGTCTTAAAAAAAGCCGTCCAGGCATTGTAATCGATCTTCCCCCAAACGTATTGGAGACTGGGACCGCCCGAAACAGGGATATAAGCGCGGATATTGGACACATCGCTAAACAAATCGGGAGAGGGAAAGGCGAGGAAACGGAAAAAGAAAGTGTAAAAGGCGTTATCGACATGCATGTAGTTCGGGCCATTGGCTTCTAAGTCCAAAACATAACCAAATGGCTCGCCATAGCGAAGCGATTGATAGATATGCCCAAAAAGAGCAAGAGGAAAAACCACTATCCCGAAACAAAGCATCTGGAGCCAAAAACGGCGTCGAAGCTTCCTTTCGCTTTTTTCTTTTTGGGAATAAAGGCGAAGCAACTCGCGAAGGAAAACAAAAGCGATGGGAAAAGCGATAAGAGCGCTATTGAGCTTGCTTTCCATAGCCGCCGCGATCGATAAAGCGAGCAAAAAGATGCGAAGGAAACTTCTTTTTTCCTGCCAAAATAGAGCAAGATGAAGCGAAAGCAAAGAAAAGGTCAAGGCAAACAAATCGTTATTCTTTGAGTAGATCACGAAATATAAAGAAGGAAGGACAAAGCAAAAGGCGCTTGATAAGAGAGCCCTCCTGCCGTCTCCCTTGAACAAACGTTCGAAAATCTTAGCGATAAAATAGAAATTGAGGCAACCGAAATAAGCTTCAAGGATTCGAATGCATTCCAAAGAGGCGGCGTCATGAAGCGATAAGGAAGCCTCACCCTCGAAAATGGTAAGGCTTATGCCAGTTGTAGAAGGAATCAAAAAAGAGAAAATCTTCGCAAAATAGGCCCCAATCGTATGATAGAACTTCACCTGGTAGAATTGGTTCGTCAAATCCACAGGCGGAATTTGCCCCGTCTTGAAGATGCCGTAGATAATTTCCCAATGGCCGCCTTTGCCAAAGACTTGGAAATCATGGGTGAACGTATTGCTATTGAAATTGCGGAAGCCTCCAAGCAAAAGAACAACAAGGAAAACAACTAGAAGGAGAGCGTTTCCGAAACGTTTTGCAGTTAATTCCTTTCGGTAAAAAAGATAGCCCAAGGCCAAGACAACCAAAAGAAGAGCAATGCTAAAAAGAGTCACGGCCGCTTTCAAAGAAGCGGTGTTTCTAAAGCCATATTCGTAAGAAGCGTAGAATCCATCGAGTTTGAAGCAAAAAGCGAAATGGCAAAGGACGATAAAAAGGAACCCAAAGCCAAAAAGAAGAGCTTTGGCCCATCTTTTCGAAGTCCACTTTTCGAAATTCCTTAGCAAATCCAGCGCTTTTTGTCCCATCTCTATCAATAATGCGTCTCTTGTCGCTTATAATTGACGGCAAGTTTCTTTTTATAGGCTTCTTCCATATCTTGAAAGCCATAACCCATCAAAGGCAAGAGGTCGAGAAAACTTTGGAAAGCGTTTCGATATCTTTCTTCGTTCCTATCCTTATCGAATTCCAACACTTTTTCGTAAACCCCAAGGATAGCTTGGCTCAAAGTTTTCTCGTCTTTAAGGAAAGAAAAATGGAAATCATCGATATCTATGGCGAGACCAAGCGACAAAAAGAAATGGATGGCATCGGCATATTCGTCGAGGATAACGTCCTTTTCGCTTGGCCCTTTAAGAGACCAAAACTTAAAGCAACGCGTTTCGTTAGCAAACTCCCCTAGCTCCACGAAAAGAGCCAATAGGCGTTTCTCGAAAGTCGATTCGTAAGTCACATTGTGTTTTTCCGCAATCTCCTTATCGAGCCCTTTTTGAAGGCTATAGAGCTCTTTCAAAGAATAAAACTCACTCATCTTCGCTTACCTCATAAGGGACTAAGTGCCAGATGTCACGGTTATATTCTTTGATCGTCCTATCGCTTGAGAAATAGCCGGAAGAGGCGATGTTATCGATAACGGACTTGGCCCAGGCTTTCTTGTCCTCATAGAAGGCCTCCGCTTTAAGGCAAGCCTCCTTATAGGATTCGTAATCCTTCAAAATGAAGTATTGATCGCCACGGTTCATCACTTCATCGAAGATAAGGCGGAAGCGATCGCCCGCTTTCTTGGCCCAAGGGCCACTAAAAAGACTATCGATGACGTTTTTGATTTCCGGATTGGCGTTATAGATGTCCCAAGGATTGTAGGTTCCTTTGTCGTACTCCGCTTGCACTTCTTCCGAGGTCATGCCGAAGATGATTTCGTTTTCTCTTCCCGCAAGATCAGCGATTTCGATATTAGCTCCGTCGAGCGTTCCGAGCGTTAAGGCGCCATTCATCATGAATTTCATGTTGCTTGTGCCGCTGGCTTCTTTTCCCGCCGTGCTAATCTGTTCGCTGATGTCGGTGGCGGGGATGATCCTTTCGCTTAAGGAAACGCCATAGTTCTCGACGAAAAGCACCTTCATGAATTTCGAGGCTTCGGGGTCGTTATTGATGACATCAGAAACGGCGAGAATAAGTTCGATGATGCGTTTGGCGTACTCATAGCTTGGAGCGGCTTTCGCGCCAAAGATATAAACGTGTTTCTTCATGGAGAAATGAGCGGGATCGCTCTTAAGCTTTTGATAGAGCGCCATGATGTGGAAGATATTAAGAAGTTGTCTCTTATAGGCGTGTAGACGCTTGATTTGCGCGTCGAAGATGGCGTCTGGATCAAGCTCAATGCCATAGGTCTCAAGAGCGAAATCAGCGAATTTCTCTTTGTTATGGCGCTTGATCATCATAATGGCGTCTTGCGTTTCGGGATCTAAATCGAAAGCTTTCAAGGCTTTAATCTTGCTCATGTCGGAAATCCAACCATCGCCAATTTTGGAAGTAATGAGCTCGGCAAGCTCGGGATTGCTGTACATAAGCCATCTCCTTGGCGTCACGCCATTGGTCTTGTTGTTGAATTTTTGAGGGAACATCTCATAGAAATTCTTGAATGTGTAGTGTTCCAAAATCTCCGTATGGAGCTTCGCCACGCCATTAACGCTAAAACCGGCATAGATAGCCATGTTCGTCATGTGGATTTGGCCATCCTTAATGATTTGCATGGAGTAACGCTTGTCATCGGGAACTCCTTTTTCATTCATGAAAGCGTTAAATCTCCTATTAATCTCCTCGATAATCATATAAACGCGCGGCAAAAGGGTTTGGACATAGTTTACCGGCCATCTTTCCAGCGCTTCTGGCATCACGGTGTGGTTGGTATAGGCAAAAGCCTTATTGACCGTCGCCCAAGCCTCATCCCATCCCCAACCGTATTCGTCCATCAAGAGGCGCATCATTTCGGGGATAGCGAGAATGGGATGGGTATCATTGAGTTGGAAAACATAATGATCCGATAAATACTTCAAGCTTCCATAGCGGCGCATCTCCCCGCGCATCACGCTTTGGAGACCGGCGCTTACGAGAAAATATTGTTGGCGAAGGCGAAGCAAACGACCATGCTCGGTGCTATCGTCCGGATATAAGCCAAAGGAAAGCTCTTTCAAAGTGGAAAGATAATCATTGAAGCTCATGTTCTTCGGAAGATTGCTTTCGCTCGGTTCAGCACTCCAAAGGCGGAGGGTATTCGCCACCCCATTTCGATATCCGACAATGCTCACATCATAAGGAACGGCTCGAACGCACGTGGCATTTACCGTGCGGAGCGCGTAATCCCCATTGGGTTTGAGATAGGTTTCGGCATTGCCGCCGAATTGGACTTCCACGGCATGTTTGGGCTTACGGACCTCGAAAACGAAGCCATTCGAAAGCCATTGATCCGGGAGTTCGGTTTGACGGCCGTTGACGAATTTTTGGCGAAAGAAGCCATATTCATAACGGATGGTATTGCCATGCATCGGAAGGCCCAAGGAAGCGGCGCTATCCAAAAAGCACGCCGCCAAGCGGCCTAGACCGCCATTGCCAAGCCCGGCATCCGGCTCCTCTTTTTCCAAATCCTCGATATCAATTCCAAAATCCGCCAAGCCTTCTTTGGCGATTTTGTATATGCCAAGGTTTTGCATATTGCTCTTAAGAAGCTTCCCAATGAGGAATTCCATCGAGAAATAGATGCATTGTTTCTTTCCGGTTTTATAGATGTCATCGCGGCAATTGCGCCAATAGTAGCCGCCATAATCGCGAACCATTTCACCCAGTATATCGTATTTTTCGGTGATGTGGCTATCAGGCACGCTTCGACCGTATTTTTCGCTTAATCTTCTTTCGAATTCTTGTTTGAATTCCATTTTGTTGGCAAACATAAATCTCCTCCAACGCGCTTAGACGCAAAATCTATTTTATTCCTTTTTGACTTTTTGTTTAACACCTTTCAAATGAAGCCTTTTCGCTTTCGCTTTGGAAACGATTTTGTTTTTGGTTGACATTTCTTTATGAACGTCCTTTTCTTTCGTTTCCAAGGCTTTCATCGGTTCATTATTAACGATTCGCTTCATGATCAAAGCGCTATAGCCGCCGATCTTCAATGTCAGCTTATAGGGACGGCCTTCAGGGCCGTTAGGGCTGGTGAAGCGGTCTCCACCGCAATACTGATTGCGACCCCCATAGATGTCTTTATCGCTATTGAGGAGCTCCCTATAGCAACCTTCGTCCATCACGCCGACATCGAAGTTCTCGTAATAGTTCGGCGTCATGTTGAAGACAAAAAGAAGATCGCTTTGGCCGACCTTTCTTTGGAAGGCAAAGACGCTTTGAGAGGCATTATCGACCATCGTCCAGTGAAAGGCGCTCTCGCTATATTCTTCTTTATAAAGCGCCTCTTCCTTTTGATATAGAAGGTTTAAGTCGTGAATAAGGCGTTTCACCGAATCGTGCTTAGGAAAAGTCAACAGATTCCAAGGCAAGGAGCGATTCTCGTTCCATTCGTCAAAGGAAGCGAGCTCGTTCCCCATGAAATTAAGTTTTTTACCAGGATGGGCGAATTGATAAACGAAGAGATTGCGTAACAAATCGAATTTGGTGTCGTAATCGCCATACATCTTGTTGATGAGGGTGCCTTTCCCGTGGACCACTTCGTCGTGCGAAAGAGGAAGCAAGAATTTCTCGCTCCAAAAATAAGCCATCGAGAAAGTGATTTTGTTATGCTCCCATTTCTTGTAAATAGGATCTTTAGAGTAGTATTTGAGGGTGTCGTTCATCCAGCCAAGATCCCACTTATAATCGAAGCCCAGTCCCCCTTCTTCCGTCTTTTTGGTGACTCCTTGGAAATCGGTGCTATCTTCGGCAATCATCATGAGATTCGGATGGGCGTAATGGAGCTTTCCATTAAGGCGCTTAATGAACTCAGTCGCACCCGTGTTCTCTCCTTTTGCCTTATTGCCATCCCAATAGACGATGTTCGATACCGCATCGACGCGGATGCCATCGAAATGGAAATAGGTCACGAAATAATTCATCGCGCTCATTAGGAAACTTCGAACAGGATCTTTCCCTAAGTCGAATAGGCAAGAGCCCCAAGGCGAGAAAGTGTGCTTAGGATCGCTATATTCATAGAGACAAGAGCCATCGAACTCCCGCAAGGCGAAGCTATCGTTGGCAAAATGAACAGGAGCGAAATCCAAGATGACGCCAAAGCCATTTTTATGAAGTCGGTCCACGAAGCTCATAAGCTGGAAAGGGTTGCCATAGCGGGAATCCACGCTGAAAAAGCCTGTCGATTGGTACCCCCAAGAGCCATCAAAAGGATATTGGGTGATCGGCATTATCTCGACATCTGTGAAGCCGGTTTCCTTTAAATAAGGAATAAGGCGATCCGCAAGTTCTTCATAAGATAGATAGCGGCCATCTTTCTTCCCAAGCCAAGAGCCAAGATGAATTTCATAAATCGACATCGGCTTCTCGAAAGAAGAGGCTTTCTTTGCTTGATAGGATCGGTCGTTCCAAGAGAAACCTTCAATATCGAAAAGCCGTGAGCAAGTCGAAGGTCGAAGTTCGCTAAAAAACGCGAAGGGGTCTGCCTTATCGACGTATAGGCCTTTGGCGTTTTTGAAATGATACTTATAACATTCGTAATTGGTGAGTCCGGGTATGAAAAGCTCAAAAACGCCCGCTTCATCGACTTTGTTCATCTTATGGGTTCGAACATCCCACCCATTCCAATCGCCGATAATCGATACGTCGCTAGCCAAAGGAGCGTAAAGCCGGAACATCACGCCGGAGATGCTTTTCTTGTAATAGCGGCCATTTTTCTTCTCCAAAACATCATGCGTTTCGAAATGGGCGCCAAAATAGCGATAAGCTTCGATGGATTGCCCCATCAAGAAGTCATAGAGAATGCCATATGCCATAGGGAACCTCTTTCCTGACTTCATTATAAAGGAGCTTTATTAAAAAATACGCATTTAAAGAGCGGTTTTAAGAATTCTTATAAGGCGATAGAGATCGCTAGCCACATCATAATGCACGATCGAATCGCAAAAGCCAGGACCCCCATTGACGGTTCGACCCCACTTCTCCACCATCCTCTCCCAAGGAAATTCGGGATGCGAATCCAAAAAGTCCTTTGGCAATTTCGAAACGCCCTCTACAACCCTCTTTAGCGAAATGAGGCTTATCCCGCGAGCATCATAAGAATTGTTAAAAGGATTGCAGGGATCGACAGCGAGAAAAGAACGGGCATCGAAAAGAATAGTCTGAATCTGATTCGAAAGTTCTCTACGGCTTTTCCAATCGTCTCTTTCTTCCATATCTTCATTTTGCCATAAGAAGTTTGGTTTTCTAGAAGAAAGAGCGGAAAGGAGGAGATACCCAAAGGAAAAAGGTTCGAGGCTAGGAAAAGAGAACGAATAGCGCTAGAATCAAAGCCAAACAAAGAGGTATTTATCTATGATCAAAGTAATGGCCGTCAACGCAGGCAGCTCTTCTATCAAATACAAGCTTTTCGAGATGCCGGAAGAAAAAGTCATTTGTTCCGGTTTGGTCGAAAGAATCGGCCATGATGATGCTCATTTCCGCATCAAATACGGCGAAAATAAGCATGACGATTATTTGCCAATAAAGGACCATTCTTTCGGCGTTGAGCTTATTCTAAAAGCCCTAACGAAGTTTGGCATCGTCAAAGATTGGAGCGAGATCAAAGCAGTCGGACACCGGGTGGTCCAAGGTGGAAAATATTTCAACAAAAGCGCCATCTTCAACGAGGACACCGAAGCGAAAGTAACAAAACTTGTTCCTTTGGATCCCCTTCACGCGCCGGCCCATTTGATGGGATATCACGCCTTTAAGAAGGCTTTGCCAGACGCTTTGGCATTGGCCGTTTTCGATACCGCCTATTTCTGCGATATGGCCGAAGAAGATAAGCTTTTCCCGATTCCTTACGAATATACGGAAACCTACGATATCCGCCGTTATGGGGCGCATGGCACCTCCCACAACTACCTCGCTTTAAAAGCGCATGAAGACTTTTTGAAGAACAAGGAAGATCGCAAAATTATCACTTGCCACTTAGGAAGCGGCGCTTCCTTAAGCGCCATCCATAACGAAAAAGCCATCGCCACTTCCATGGGTCTTACGCCTTTGGGAGGGGTTATGATGGGAACGCGTTCTGGCGATATCGACCCTTCCGTGGTTAATTATCTTTGCGTTTGTTTGAAGAAAAGCAGCGAAGAAGTCTATGACATCCTGAACAAAAAAAGCGGGTTCTTGGGCGTCAGTGGCATTAGCAATGATACGCGCGACGTCTTAGCGCAAGCGCAAAAAGGAAACAAGAGAGCCCTCGTGGCCATCAAACTTTGGGCAAGAAGGATCGCCGACTTCATCGGAAGCTATTTCATTCGCTTAGGCGGATGCGACCTCATCGTCTTCTCAGGCGGCATCGGAGAAAACGCAAGCGACTACCGAAAGGCTGTTTACGAAGATATCAAGGAAGCATTGAAAGTGAAGCTCGACGAAAAGAAAAACGAGGAACTTTGCGGCCAAGAAGGTCTTATCAGCACTCCCGATAGTGCCATCCCAATGGCCGTCATCCCAACCGACGAAGAGCTTATGATCGCCAAGGATTGCGTGAAGGCTTTGGAGGGCAGACTTTAATGAAAGAAGCGCTCCCAAAAGAGATAAAAGAATACGCCAAGACGCGAAGCAAAGAATACAAAGCCTTCTATAGAGCAGTCGAAAAATACGACCGCATTTGCGTTTTCCGTCATATCAAGCCCGATTTCGACGCAATGGGAAGCCAAATGGGCCTATATACTTTCCTCAAAGACAACTTTCCAGAGAAGGAGATTCATTTCGTAGGAGACAATCACGTCACTTTCACGCCCCGTCTTTTTCCGGAGACGGAGCGTTTGAACGACGCTTGGTTCCAAAAGGATTTCTTGGCTATTGTCCTCGATGTCGGCGACGATGAAAGAATCGCCGATCCTCGTTATAAAAAAGCCTCCTACGTGGCTAAAATAGACCATCATCCTTCCAAAAAAGAAATCGCCAAGACGCCGATAGTCGATCTTTCTAGTGCGAGCGCCTCAGAACTCGTCTGCTCCGTTCTTCTTAATTGGAAGAGTAGGGCGCTATCGAAGGAAGCCGCCCGTTACTTTTATATCGGCATCGTCGGCGACAGCGGGCGTTTCCTCTATAGCAGCGTGAGCGCCCATACCTTTGCCATCGCCGAATGCCTCATCAAAACCGGCATCTCCATCAATGAGATATACCTAGCGATGTATCAAAAGAAGCTCGATGACCTTAAGGTCACGGCTTATATTTTGAATCATTTTAGCGTCTCTCCCCATGGGGTGGCCTATTATTGCTTAGACGAAAATATTCAAAAAGAGCTAAAAATCACCCCTGAACGAGGGAAGGAAAACGTCAATCTCTTCTCCAACATCGAAGGGATCAACGCTTGGTGTTCCATCACTGAGGATCCCGACCCAAAAGAATGGTGTTGGCGCATTTCCATCCGTTCAAAGAAGATGGATATCAGCCCCATTGCGATGAAATGGGGAGGGGGCGGACATCCCCAGGCGTCTGGGGCGAAGATAAAGGATTTAACGGAACTCCCATCCTTCATCAAAGATTTAGACGACTTATTCATTTGAATCCATCTGTTTTAGCGGCTTCCAAAAAGGAGGCCGCTTTACTATTTACGCTGGCTTTATTCTAAGCTAGAAGACATTCCTTCAATGGAGATATTTAGAAGTGATTAAAAACCGTTGAAGGTTTTGCTTGAAGAGAAGTCTTCTTTGCTTTTAAGCGCAAACCAAAAATACATAAAGCTGTGTGAAAAAGAAGGATCAGTATCAATCAAAAAGGTATTTTATTAGAATCGCTCCCCACCCATGGCAAAGGCTTCCAGCCCCATCGAAAGCCTTATAGCCATCAAGCGTTTCCCAGAAGGTGCCGGTGGAGTCTTGGCTACCAAGCATCGATTCCATCGCCTTTATTGCGTCGTTTTTGATATATTCTTTGAATTTTTCGGGATCCGCTTTTAAGAGGGCATCATAATAGAAGCGCTTCATGCTTAAACTCGTCGGCGTCAAGCCATATTCTTCTGGTCTAAGGAGCTTATTGGCAATCCTTCGGGCCTCTTCTTCCGAAGGAACCTCAGCCAATATGGCAAGGGAATTGCCAAGGACGCTTTTGGAAATAGATTCGCAATCATTGAAATAAAGGCCATCCGATCGATCAAAAAACTTGTTTTTTATGGCAATTCTCAGTTCTTTTGTCTTTTCCTTATGATTTATAGTTTCTCCCGCTCTCTCCAAAAGGAAGTCAAAATCCTCTAAAGCAAGGATGAAAAGAGCGTTAAGAAGAAGATCTTCTTTCTTTTTGCCCGGTTTGCCAAGTTCTCCCGCCAGCCCTTCTTCCCACTCGTAGAAATTCCATTTATCTTCTCCTTCGAAGGTGGAAACAAGACCATTTGACATCCTTTTTAGAAATGTGAACATAATGTCTTTCACTTTGGGAAGGAGCTCCTTAATGAAAGCGATATCCTCGGTTGCTTCGAGATAATGCTTCAAGGCCGTCACGTAAAATAGAGAAAAGCTAGGTATGGTCAATCCATCGCGGCTTGGAGCGCAGATGGATAAAAGGCCGTCTTCCCTTTTATCTTGGCTGAACAGCCTTAAAGAGCTTCGGATTTGCTCGGTGTTTTTGAAAAGAAGAAGTCCGGCATCGATTTGATTGAGGCTATCGAGGGCGTAAAGGCATTGCTCTCTCCAAGGGCAATCCTCGTAGTGCTCGTGATAGCAAGAAACAAGTGTTTTCCTAGCAGCTTCGTAAAAAGGGAGGTACTCTTTCTTAACTTTATAGAGTTTCTTCTCGCTAAAAGGATAAGAAACGGGCACCAATCCAAAGAAAGGCTCTTCCAAAACGTCTTCTTTTTCAAGCGCAAGTTCTAAATACCTAGCCCCCACTCTCAAAAAGGGACCGAAAAAATCGTTTATTCCTTTCTTTAAAGCCATTTCAAAAGAAAAATTGCGATTGCCGATTTTATAGACGAGTTCGTTATCGACAAGATGTTCCCCATAGGAAACGATGGCTTTTTGGGGGATGGGAGAAAAAAGAGAGAGGGTAAGACATCCCACGGTCTCTTCTTTAAGGTCGATTCGATAGGTTTTTTCCTTCACTTTCACTGGCATTGCAGTCCGAAAATCATGGAAGCCGAGAACGCATTTCTTATTGCGTCTAAGCTCAAAGAGGGCGTTTGATTTATCGACAAGGATGCTTCGCGAGAAAGAAAGGTTCTTGTCGTCTTTCGACAAATCAAGGAACAAACGGTAGCCGAGTTGAGGCGTCAAAAGCTCTTTCCTGCCAGATAGGTATTGCTCCGATAAAGCGGATTCGATATTTTCGTTTGAGATTTGCAAGGTTTCTCCGTTTTCCGTTATAGCGAAGCGAAGATAGGCCTCTTGACTGCAATAGGAACTGAACCCCTTGCTTCCGAGGTGATAGCAAAGAATAAGAAAATCGTTTCTTCCCCTTTTAGTCGTAAAACGAATCGAATCAACGATTGGATGCTCGGGATAGGAAGGGCTTTGGGAAAAGCTTAGAAAAGTGTTGTTTAAAGAAATGGCGTAATTGGTGTCGCAAACGATATCGAGCACGCTTTTATGGCCATTCGCCTCAAAATGGCCTCTAAAAAGGACGAACTGATCGTCGAAAATTTCTTTATACCAAATGGATTTGGCATCTTTGAGACGAAGCAGCATCGCTTCGTTTTTATTTTGATATTCTTTCTCGTTCATGAGAAAAATATACACTAAAAGCGAATGCAAGAAAGAAACATTCCCCTTTTTAGGAAAGATAAGCAAAAAGAAAGTCTTGCAAAGAAAGCGACCAAAATAAGAAAGCGGAATAAAGAATCAAGTTTCCAAGGGGCGCGATAGCTAAAACCACTTCGGAACAAAATCAACGATGCAGTCGTCCCCCAATTTCTTATAAGAGTGCCTCGATAAAGAAATATCCAAAAGGTCGGCTCTAGCGGAATAATACGGCACATCTTTTTCGGCCCCACCCCAATAGCATTCCAATTCGTAATAATATCCCGTTTTCGCTTTTTGATAGGCTTCTTTGTTATCGGCACTTTTCTCCCCATACGGATTCTTTTCGTAAAGGTATTCGGACCATTCCGTCGCGATATCGAGATAGCCCTTATCCAAATCAAGATAATAGTTATGTTCCATAGTAAGCCATCCTACAAACCGCACGAAAGCATATTCAACATATTCCTCCGAGTATTTGCTTGGGTAAAAGCGAATATAGCTATCTAACTTTCTATTCTCCTCTTCTACCGTTTTATGCACATAAGAGCTCGAATAGAGAAAATCGCCAGAGGAATTTTTGTATTCGTAGATGCGGCTAGAGCCCGTTGAGGTCCTACCGCTAAAAATTTTTGAATCCGATTGAATGATATCGATGGAATAGCAATCGATCACTCCATGGGTTGGAATGCTCCCGCTTGAACAACCGCTCAAAAGAAAAAAACCAAAGAAGAAAGAACGAATATTTTCCTTTTCATTTTGTTTAACTCCTTGCTATCTAATTATATTACTGTTTCATTGTTAAGTTACGAATAATTTTCAAGCAGCGAAATAATCGTTAAAAAGCATAGAAGCGAGTCATCCAAATTCTAACCGATTGCCTTGCGGTTAAATCAACCACCGATTCATTCCGCCCATCGTTATGAAATTCAATTCGTCTTTTTTCCTTCATCCCTATGAGGCTCATATGTTCTTTCGCTTCTTAGATAAAACTTTGCTAGGAGCAACGATGGATATGATTCTGTTTTTTCTTGGTCTAGGCCAAGGGTGAATCGGCTTAAAAAAGAGGGCTTTATGAATGATAAAAAGCCTCAAAGTCCATTCAGGCTTAGAAAAAACGCCTAGAAAGAGGCGATTCTTACAACATCTCTTCTTTTCCTTTGGAAAGCGAGGGTTTATGCAATAGCTCGACATCAAGCACGAAAGAAAGAAGCAAGCCCACTACCGCAATCGCGCCAAATAGATAAAAAGAAACATAACGAATCTCGATGAGATAAGGATAGACGAGTTGCAAAATGGAATTGATTATTTGATAAAGGAAGGGGGCGAGGAAAACCGCTTTCCGGCGGTATTTCGGGCCGATAATGTGATGAAGCATCAAGATATTGCTGGTAAGATACAAACCGTTTGAAGCGCCTCTGAAACTATGAAGGAATATGATTCCAAGAGCCAAAGGAAGATCGCTTTCTATCGGCTCATGATAGAAATACGATAAAGTTCCTAGCGATACGCAAAGAAGAGTCAAGGCGATAAAAGAAAGGCTCATGGAAAAGCGAACCCTCTTCCCAAATCCAACCTTGGTATTGAAAAAGACGAACAAAAATTCAATAAACGCGGCAAAAGCCAGGTAAATCCCCCATGAAAGAGGATTGAAACTATTGAGAATCCCATCTTTTCCCTCTAAAGAGGTCCATAAAGAGCTCGTCAAGGAATCGCTCGCCCACATCAAAGGAAGCCACAAGGAAGCAAGGAAAAGATAGAGAAGGTAGGTCTTATTCTTCAATAGAGAACGGTAAGATACTTTTTCGTCTTGGTCTTGATGATAGAGCGAAGAATCGAAAGGCTTAAAACGGTAAGTCAAAAAGAAAAGAAGAAGCAAAATCGGGGAAGCGATGAGGAAAAGGAAAAGGAAGCCCCGATAGGATTGAAAAATGCCCTCCGCGATAAGGCCTGCCAAAGGGGCGAAAAGAATAGACGCCAAAGAACCATAGAGACAGACATGCCCATAACGCGTCTTTTCGGCATAGTTGATATCGGCGATCGAGCAGGTATGAAGACTCGCAAAAGACCAATAAAGGCCCATAAAAAGGGAGCACAAAGAGGTAATAAGGATGAAGAAAGAATAATAATAAGAAGGATTTTGGACAGTGCCTTCTCTATCTACCCCAGAAGGAAAATAGATTCCGAAGAAGCCCAAAAGAAGAAGCGTTCCGAAAAGGGAAAGAAGAAGGAAACGCATGGTCTTAAGGTTTTGGGCGTGGTTGGAAACAAAATGGGAACAGATGAATACTCCCAAAGCCGCAAAGAAGGGAGGTAAAAAGAGGCTCAAGGAACTCATGAAAGAGCTCCACGCCAAAGAAACGCGGCACTCGTTTAGAAAAAGAGTCAAGAAACCAAGAACCATGGCGTCGAAAATCGAGGTCGCAAAATAAAAGAGTTGCGCCTTTGCGGTTTCTTTGTTTTTATTTCTGTCAAGGAAAAAAGACATTCTTTTTAAAGAAAAGGACCTGATGGGAGGTCCTGGGCATTGCTATTGAAGTTTGTTGACTTTCTCGATGAGCTTAATTCTCTCTTCGTCGAGAGGTGGGACTTCTTGACTATGGCGGAAAGCGTTACGGAAATCGCTTTTCATCTCCTCGAGATTCAACATGGCATTCTTATAGCGGCCATATTTGGCGCTTTGGAAGGCGCGGCGAAGCGTTCCGAAAAGAAGGAAGAGGAAAAGCCCCAAAAGAGCGGAGGCCATGCCAAACCAATAAAGCATCCCCCAAGCATTGGCATGGAAAACTTCTTTGAGCGCCGTCTCATAGCCACCCTTGAAATACCCTAAGGCACCGCAAGCGAGGCCTCCTAAAAGAAGAAGCAAGAACAAAGCGATCACGATGCCAGGAAGGTTCCTTTTCTTTTTCGCTTTCTTGGCCTTCATATAAAGAAGATAGCAATCGTAGGTCATGCGGTTATAAAGATGTTCCGCTTTCGAGTAGTTCTTAAAGTCACTCGACATCCTATTTCTTCCATAGGTGAGTCGAATGTAGTTATCCACCGGAGCATCATTCGAATGAAGCGATAATCCCAAAAGCGCTTCATCCGCTTCTTTGGGATTATAGAAGTGCGCCATATCGCTTTGGCCTTGGATTTTTCCATCCATAGCACGCGGCAAGGTCACTTCTTGGGAAATAATGGGGCGAAAGCCAAAGCTTTGGAAGACGCGATGGAATTCCTCTTCCGAGCCTTTTGGTATATTGATCGTCTTGTAATCGTATTGGTCCATAATATGCTTTCCTCTTTTAACTATTAGTAAAGTAGCACAAAAAAGCCTCAAAGAAACAAGAAAATGTGCTTTTTAAAAAGAAAGTAAAGATTCTAGGCGGCCTAGCGATTCTTTATAAGCCGAGAATCTCAATCTGAGGATAGCCGATAAAGAGCCCACTATCCACCACACCGACAAGGCTTTTTATTCTTTTTTCGAGCTCATCGGGGATATTTTGGAAGCGAGCATCGAGAATAAGATTGCCATGTTCGGTGAGAACAGGGCCATCTTTAGATGTCCCCGCTTTCCGGAGTCTGACTTCGCTTGCACCAAGTTCCAATAAGTTGCGACGCACCGGATAAAGGGCCTCCTTAAGGACCTCAACGGGGATGGCAAAACGCTCGCCAAGATGGTTCACGCGTTTCGAAGGGTCCACTAAAATGTAAGCTTTTTTGGCATTAGCAAGGACCATTTTCTCGCGAAGCATGGCGCCTCCTCGCCCTTTAATAAGGCGTTTGCGACTATCCACCTCATCGGCACCGTCAAAGCACCAATCGAGTTTTCCATCGCAGAGTTCACCGACGTTTAGCCCTAAAGAAAGAGCGAGATGCGTGATTTCAAAGGAAGTAGTAACGACTTGGACATTGAGTTTCAGAATCGAGACGCGATGCGCCAAAGCGACAGTCGCTAGAAAAGAGGTGCTTCCGCTTCCTAAGCCGATCCGATCGCCATTTTTGGCGAAACTCGCCAGTTCTAAAGCGATTTTTCTTTTCTCTTCTTCGTGGGAAATGTTAGCGAATCCAAGCTCCTCGCGAAGAGAAGCGACCAAAGCGTCGAAGGATCCATTCGGCGTTAGGTTTAAATTGTTTTTCTCTATCATTTTTCAATTATGTGCTTAAACAACTCTTTTAGGCAAGGTGAGAAACGAGCGCAAACAATAAAGTATCGAAATTTGAATATCCATTGAGCCGATAGGACGTCAAAGGAAAGCTCGCTTCGAGATAAGAAAAAGGAAAAAGGGGTTCCTAGAAGAAAATCTTTCAATTTTTTTATCTTTTTCTAATCTTTTTACCTCCGTCTTTGCTAAAATTTTCAGGTGAATTATCGAAGCCGAGATCGCTTCGACACAAAAAAGATATGATGCTTAACAAAAATAGGAAAAGGAGGAAACGAAATTGAACAATCTGTTCGATGTCATAAACCCCCAAATGTTCTCCGTTTTCGTCTATGGCGATAAACGGACGAATTATGAGCTGCTTTCGTTCATTTATGACGTTTTCATGTCCAAGCGAAACGTTCAAGTGATTTCTCGCGACGACTTGGTCGACGATTTGAAAGCCTACATCGACACCCACATTTTCGAGGATTTCGACGAAGAGGAGGATTTCGATAAGCAAAACCAAGACCACCGCTACATGGCCAGTAGCAAAATCGCTCGTTTTAAGAAAACCGGCTGGCTCGAAGAAGATACGACGGAAGGCTTTATCACCACGCTTTCCCTCACAAATGACGCCATCATGATTATGGAAAGTTTCCATAACCTTATCGAAAGGGAAGATAAGCCTGTTGAATTCACCGGCTACTTCTATCTCATCGCGAAGGCTCTTGATAATTTCGATTTCCATCAATCGAAAGGCATCTTGGAGCAGATTTACGAAGAGACCCTTTCCTTGTTCCATGGCTTGCAAGGCCTTCTTCCCAAAATCCGCCGTTTCACCGAAAGGATGATAAACGACGAGAAGCTGTCTCCAAAAGAAGTCCTTGATCTCTTGGTCGACAAATACCGAAACCAAGTCCTTTTGAAAGTCTTTTATAATCTCAAGACACGCGATAATCCTAGCAAGTACACCGCTAAGATATTGGCGGAACTAAGCGATCTCCGTTATAACCACATGGATGAGATCGTCCAAAACGTTTTGGAAAGCGACTGGATTGTCAATCCGAGTCAAGAAACCATCCATAGCGTCTATAATCGCTACGCCGAAAAGCTCGAAGAATGCATCCGCCGCTTCGAAAGCGTCGATAACCTCGTCGCTTTAATCGATGAGAAGAACACCAAGTTCCATACGAGCGCCCAAGCCAAGTTTGAATTCCTTCTCAATAACAGGAAGGATGTCACGGGCCTCCTTCAAAACGCCCTTAAAGTCATTAAAGATGGCTCTAATGCCATCGACTATGGGGCAGCCCTCCCCTTATACACATCCTTGCAAGTGGATGAGAACTCGCTTTATAACAGAGCCAGAGCCAAAGAGAAGACCGATGTCTACTATCAAGAGACGCCTTTGGCGAGCGAAGAAGACTTCAATCTCGCCATGGCCAAACTCTTCATGGAAGATATTTTCTCCCGCGATAGAGTAAATGACTTCGTCCGGAAAGAGCTCGGAAAAGAAAAGAAGAAGAGCTCCAAAGACATTCTCGTCAATAGTTGGAATCGCCTCATCATGCTCATGATGATCGAAGCTTATAGTTCCTATAGCGAAATGGATTACGAAGTCGTATTCCACGATGACTATTACGAGACTTTCGGATATAAAACAAAATCTTTTGACATCGTATTGAAAGAGGTAAAAGCATGACAGACCGTAACAAACAACTCGAATCCTTTAGCGAAGACTATTACGAATTCACCGAAGGAAACAGAGACCGCTTCGCCAAAGTCATTAACCGTTTGCTTGGCGAAACCTTCTTGGTGAAGGAAAAAGACGAAGACGTTGACGACTATTTCTTCTTGGCCGAACACCAAACGATGGTTGCCAATTATTTCTCCATCATCGATTACGAATTCGTCTTCGATTACGAAAATTCCTTGGCCTACATCAAAACGACCGAGAATAGAAACCGCGTCCGCCTCAATAAGCTCGATACCGCGATTCTTTTCGTTCTTCGCATTTTAGAAATCGAAGCCAAAAAGAAAGTCACCAGCCAGGATAAGGTCATCATTTCTCTTGAGGAAATCGTCGAGCAGCTCAAGATCGCGGGCCTTTTGGATTACGCAAAGCGCCCTTCTTTCTATCTCGATTCGCTTCGCAAGCTAAAAACCCATAAGATTATCGACTTCCGGGCAAGCGTCCTTCAAACCAACACTCCTATCCAGGTTTTCCCAAGCATCCACGTCCTTCTTCCAGCCAATGATTTGGAAAACATCATCGAGAAGATGAAGGAATTAACCGGCCCTAACGAGGAAGAAACGAAGAAGGAAGGAGAAACAAAATGAAGAAAAGTCTCACCAAAATCAAACTCATAAACTGGCATGGATTCTATGACCAAACAATCGATGTCAAGGGTTCCATGCTCGTCTTTGGCGAAAATGGCTCAGGCAAAAGCAGCCTTCTAGACGCCCTCATGTTTTTCTTGACGGGCGGCGAAGAGAAGTTCTTCAATAGCGCCGCCAACGACCGCGCCAGCCGCACCGCGGAAAGCTACATGCGCGCCAAAATCGGCATCGAAGGCAAAGAGAACCTTCGGAACCAACCTAACGTCATTAGCCATATTGCCTTAGAGTGGTTTGACGAATATACCCAAAAGCCTTTCGTAACCGGCGTGTGTCTTGAAATCCAAGAAGAAAAGGGAAAAGTCACTCGTTCCTTCTATTACATCGAAGATGAAAGGATGAAGGATGACCTTTTCGTCAATAAAAGCGAAAAGAACACCCAAATCCTTTCCTTCCAAAAAATGATGGAGAAGCTGGGCGAAAAGCTTCGGCCCATCGAAGGGACGCGCGATGATATCCGCATGAAGATTTGCTCCCTTCTAAGCATCGAGACGAAACGCTACTACGAGCTCCTTCCGAAGGCCGTCGCTTTCCGTCCGATTCGAGACGTCAACCAATTCGTCTATCAATTCCTGATGCCCGATAAAGCCGTCGACCTCACCAACATGAAGCGCAACATCTTCGTCTATAACGAGCTTCAAAAACGCGTGGAAGAAGATATCAATAAAGAAGAGGAGCTTGGAAAGATCACCCGCTTGGGCGACACTTTGACAGAGCTTAACAAGGAAATGAGGCTTCTTTCGGCCCACCGCTATAAGAAAGAAGTCGATAGCGAGAATAAAAAAGTCGAAGAAGCTCAAGCCACCATCGAGAAAAACAAGAAGCTCATCAACGAACTCGAGGATAAGGCAAGCGCTTTGGCGGAGCAACTTCGCGATCTCGAGAAGAATCTCTCCTCGCTTCAAAATCCAGAGAGCGAGAAAGAACTGCTCACCTCTTTAATCAAGGAGAAGAGCGCATTGGAACTTAGCTATCTTAAGAAAGCGGAGGCCTGGAACGAAACGCTCAAAAAAGAAATCGAAATCGGCAAGAATCTCAAAATCAAAAACAAATTGGCCGACTTCATCGGAAGCGACGATTTCTCAGGCTTTATGGACGAAGCGAAGAAATACCACGAAACTTTGCTTTCGATCCGCAACAAAATCGCCGAGCAAATCGTTCAAAACGACATCAAGATCAATGCTGTAAGCGCCGAAGAATCGGAACTTGTGCAAAGAAAGAACCTCTTGAGCCGAGGCTTATCGAGCTACGATCCAAACGTCACCAATCTCATTGCCGTCATTCAAGATGGATTAAAGGAAATCTACCATAAGGAAATACTAGCGAAGCCTTTTTGCGAGCTTCTCGACATGGAAAAAGGCGAAGAAGAATGGCGTAATGCCGTCGAAGGGTATTTGAATACCCGCCGCTTCGACCTCTTCGTACCCGAAGAATACTTCGATGATGCTTTGCGCTTATATGAGAAAAACAAGAATCGTCTAGGCATATATGGCGTCGGCCTTGTCAACGTTTCGAAACTCCGCGATTTGGAGCCGCTCGAAAACAGCTTAGCTTTGAAAGTACACGCCTTAAACCAAGATGCAAGGCGCTACGCCGACTACATCATGGGCAACATCATCTGCGTCGATAGCGAAGACGAACTCAAGAATTACGAGTCTTCCATCACCCGCACGGTCATGATTTATAAGTCCAAAGCCGCCCGTCAAACCAAGCAACGCATCTACGAAACGCCTTACATCGGCTGCAACGCTTCCAGAATGCAACTCGAATTAGCCGAAAAGGAAGTTATCAAAAAAGAGGCCGAATACCACCGTTTGCTCGATGAGAAGGCTTCTTTGGAAACCCTCCGTCGACAAAATTGCGACTCTAGCCGCATCCAAGTTTTGATGAACGATCAAAACTGGTATGGCAAATATATGGAGATGCGCGATTACGTCGAGTCTTTGAAGAGCAAGCTTGAAGCCATCAAAACCCCCGATAGCGCTGCCAACAAAGAAAACGATCTCTTGAAAGAGAGGGAAGAAACCCAAAAAAAGAGGGATTCCGTTTTAGCGGAAAAGAGCCGTTTGGAATACGAAAACGACTTCTTGTCGAAGAGCCTTTCGGGAGACGATAGTGCCGAAAGCGAGGCTGCGCGCACCCTTAAGAAACTCCTTTCTTCCAACCTTTTCCGTCAAGAGTTTGAGGCTTTCGAAAAAGAGAATGGCAAGCTTAGCATGGCCGAAGTGGATTCTCGCTTGAAGAAAGGGCAAGATGATGTGAGCTATAAGAAGGCCCTTTTAACCAATTTGATGCAAAAATACATCGATACCTTCAAGTTCGATGCCACCTCTTCTATCGATTCGCTCCCCTCCTTCTATCAAGAGAAGAACATATTGACGAGTCGCGCCTTGATGGAAGACCAAGCCAAACTCGAAAAAGCCAAGAAAGAGGCCACGAACGCTTTCGAGAATAATTACATCGATGCGATCCGCGCCAATATCATCAATGAAGAGGAGCATATCAAGAGCCTCAATAAGCTTCTTGCCAACAAGCCTTTTGGAACGGATGGCGACATTTATCGTTTCATCGTCACCAAATCCAAAGACAAAGCGTTCGGAGACTACTACGATATCTTCAAAGGCAATGAGAACTTCGTTCAAACAGACCTCTTCGGCGAGAGCCTAAACGATCGCAACAAAGCTCTTATGAACGAGCTATTCATGAAGCTTGCAAGTAACGACACCGACGAAAAGACCTTGCAAGACATCGCAAAATATTGCGACTACCGCCGCTTCATGAATTACGATATCGAAATCATCAACAAGAATGGCCACTCCCTCTTCTCGAAGATCAGCCGAGAGAAGTCGGGCGGGGAAACACAAACGCCATTCTACGTCATCATCGCCGCTTCCTTCGATCAGATTATCCGCAATGCCCCAGATAGAAAGAGCCATGGTTGCTTGGTTCTTTTCGACGAAGCATTCAACAACATGGATGCCGGACATATCGAAGGCATCATGGAATACTTCAAACAACTCGATGCGCAACTTATCATCGCCACTCCAACAGAGCGTGGAAAGACGATTGCCAAATACGTCGATACGAACGTCTTGACGATTAAGGTCAATAACGTCATCGAAACGCGCCCCTTCATCTCTTTGAACGAAGAGGAAGTCACACGGAAATTCGAAGAAGGGGAATAAGCTCCTCCTTAGAGTTCCAAGGTGGTCGGCAAAAAGCCGGCCACCTTTTTCTTTCTATACGCATAAAAATTCATCGGATATTTTTTCTCCATTCCTAAAAAAGAGACGGCAAAACCATCCCTTTTCGTTTCGGCTAAAAAGACACTAAGAATTCAATGTGAAGTAAAAACCACCGCGAAGCACTTTCGCGAGACGAACCTTGATTTTCCCAAGGTTATATTCTTCAGCGCCCGGGAGAGAAGGAGATTCCGCTTTAACAAAACCATTTTGAAGAAGGAGTGAGCGATATTCCTCATAATAGGAAGTGTCGATTCCAGCGGTCGTTTTATTAAGAAGCTCGATTTGGTCGCTTATCGAGTAATCGCTCTCCCATTGCTTATAAGTGCCTTCCATATAGAGATAAGGGATGTTCTTGGCCTCATCCCCATATAAGGAGACGAAGTTCTCATAGATTTCATTCCCTTCGTCCTTCCAAGAGGTTGGCTTCACGAAGTCTTCTAAAGAAGAGAGGGTTTCCTTCAAACCGGCGGGAAGAGAAACGTTTTCGTATTGGAAAGTCGCCACTTCGGATCTGGAGTTCACCACATCCCAATCATAGGTGTAGGAAATACTACTCAGTTTGGAATCCGTCACTTTGAATGAAGCGGTTTCCGGGAACATAAGCGAAGCGTTATAGCTCAAAGGGAGCCCTTTAGAAACATAAGACAATACATGATCGCGGAAAACATAGGCATCCCCTTTCTTGACGAAAAGCGCGCTATTAAGGCTATGGGGGCTTACTTCTTTGAGATCCCCTTCTTTTAAAGGAGCACGCGCGAAGAAATTTCCCTCTTTCGTTCGGATAAAGGATTGGATTCCATTCCCTTTCTTATAGTAGCCACTCCCGGTAATGCGGTAATCGCCACTAAAAAGAAGCGACTTCGTTTCGTCGTAATAGACGCTATCCGCATAGGTTATCGTTTCGCCATCATAATCGCTAAGAGTGTCACGGAAAGTCACTTGATAGGGTTTGCTTCCATCGAAATAGGAGAAAGCCGTTTCCAGCTCCTTTATTTTCAGATCATCCGAAAGAGGGGAAAGCTCACTGATTTTGGAATTATCCTCCACCACTTTGCATTCGAGAACAAAACGATAGACAAAACTATCTTCCTCCTTTTCACCTACGTATTTGGTGAAAGGGAACTCAAAAATAGCGCCATCGATAAGACCTTTCGAATTCGTCGTAAGCCACATTCTATCGGGTGTGCGGTTGAAATCTTGGAGTTGTCCGAAGAAATCCTTCAAACGGTTCGTGAGACGGCCATAATAGTTATAGACGCCCCCTTCCAAGCGGTAGCATTCCTTCTCCTCGAGGACTTTGGCTTCGAGATCCGGAACGATATCGTTCCAATCGAGATATTTCTCGTAAAGCTTTTCCTCCACCTCTCCTTTTTCGTTATAGCCGACTTCGTAAGCGTAACCATCCTCATGCTTGTTTAAGATGTCGCTGGTCTTGCTTTCATCGGTTGGATCGATGGTAAAACGTTCTGCTTTCGAGGGAGTCAAAAGAAGTTCCGAAGCACGATTGACTCCTTCATCTTTTCCATCGATATAAACATGGAGTTCATTATGAAGCTTTAAAGGCTTGGAAGAAGAAAGATGCAAAAGAGAGAGGCTGTTCTCACTAGGCATTTCTTTCCCGAGGGCATAGTGATTCGCCAAATATTGATCGAGAAGAGGATAGGAAACATCGCCAATATCCTCATAAAGCGTCCAAGTGCTATCATGATTGAAATAGCTTCCGTTTTGCTTTCCTTGGAGAACAAAGCCCATTTTTCCATCCATCGAGAAAAAACGGATGCGAGCGATTTGCTTCAGCGATTCATCGTCTGTTATTCCAATCGAGGCGCTAAAAAGGCGGATGACGTATTTGTTTTCGCTATAAGCAAGGCCATTAGGAGCGGTTTTGAAAGAATCGCCATCGATTTTGTCGACATAGTTCTCGTAATCCTTGAAAGCGAAAAGGCTCGAAAGGTCGTTTACGTATTGGAGCGAGCCACCATTATAGCTATATCGAGGGCCGCCAAGCTTCACTTCTTCCCCTTCCAAAGTGAAGGTGTAAACGATGCTTTGCCCATAGGACTTGTCAAAGCTTTCTTTTTGGATGTAGCCATATCCCAAGCCCGTGTTGTAATAGTAATTAGGCGTGAGATAATCCGTATAAGCATCATCGCTAAACAAGCAAGAAAGAACTTTGTAGGAATCTACCCTAGCCAACTTTTTGAGCAATGAATATGCATCTTTAGGAGTGATTTCCTGGAGATTCTCAATGTCCGGTTCCCAAGAAGAAGAGAAGGAGGAAGATGAGTTACTTGAATTTTCGCCGATAGAAGACGAAGCAAAAGAGCTATTGCTTTCTATGGGAGTGCTTTGGCATGAAAAAAGAAGCGGAAGGCAAAGGAGGGCAATAACCTTATGTTTCATTTAATTCTTTTCCCCTATTTCAAAAAGAACGAATTTTCACGAACCATAAGGCCAGCAAAAGAACCACCCATAATACCCCATTCGTCAAGGCAGAAGTAGACTTGTAATGAATACTTGTCGTTAATGTGATAAATCTCGTCCGTTCCATCGGAATGAACGCCAGTTTCGATATCATCTTTGACATTGTTCCATTCTTCATCGGTCCAACGCGTCAAACCAGGCGTGCCGTCTAATTTTTGAATGTAGGCTTTAATAGACGATTCGCCTTCCTCATCGTCATCAACGGAAGCATCTAATGTGAGAAAAGAATTATCTTTTCCAACCGTCACGCTCCAATCTAAATCAGACCAGGCTGGGAGATTGTAATTCTCGCCAAGAATGGCGACGAAAAATTGGTGAACTTCTTCATTGGTGTCCTTCCAATTCGAAACCTTGATATTAAGAATATCGATAGGAAGGGTCGTTTTGCCAATGTTGCTATAAGAGATAGTAAGAGCGTCTTCCCCTTCTCCAAGAACGTATTCGAAAGTGTCCGACGTGGCTAAGAAAGAACTGAATTGGACGTTTGTCTTTCGCTCGGCGCCGAAAAGAAAAACCCGCGATAAATTCGAAGCGTATACATTCTTCTCTATTTCTCCGTCGACGATTATTTCGGGAGCGAATTCGAAAGAAGGAAGCAAAGAAGAGAAGGAATCGGAGGAGCTTGTGCCATAAGTAGGAATATCATCTTTGATGGTGACGTTCGAATAGCCCGTCTCCGTTTTCACAAATCCTTCTTTTTCCTTGCCTTTGACTTTAAGAAGCGCAGTCGGATTTAGATAATAGACCCCCTTGATCGTTCCGCCTTGCTTCAAAGTGCAAGTGTAATTGTTCTCTTTAAGTTTTGCGATAATAGCGGCAATGCCTTTCGATTCTTCCGTCTCTTCCAAAGGAGACAAAGTGTAGTTACGGTAATTGGAAGCGTCCACAAGCGTGGCTTTCAATTCGAATTCCTTAGAATCCTCTTTCGCCTTAAAAGAGAAAACAAATTCCTTTCCAATCGATACGGAAGCCACCACGTCGCTATAGCCTCCATCCGACCAAAAAGGCGCAAAGGTCGCTAAGAATTTCTCGCCTAGTTGGTTCAAACCACCATCTTCAACCAACGTCAGATCCGTCGTTTCGCCAACTTCGCCAAAGACATTCGTAAAAGAGCCGTCGAACATAACCTCGTCGACTTTATCACTAGAAACCTCGTTTTCTTCGTTGATATAAAGACGTTCCAGAGCGCCTGTCTTTCCTTTTTTATAATAATAGCCTTGTGTTTGCTCGCCAAAAACCATAGAGACGTGATCGGTTGCATAATCCAACACATAGGAAGCCTTCGATTCTTTGGAGTCTTGCACGATTTTCTGCTCCACATTCGCATTGAACTTGGTGGCATAATCCGAAAAATTGAAAACCTTTTCTTCTTGGCTCGAAGTATCGCTCTTTTGACTTTCCGAAGGATTTTCGTTTTGACCACACGCCCCTAGCACAAGAAGATTGCTAAGACCTAAAACAAACAATAATTTCTTTTTCATCGCTCTTCTCCTTTTTTGTAACGATTCTTTATAACGTTTTTGGATATTTTTTCAATCTTTATCTTATGTCTTCATAAGCTATATAAAAAGGCGCATCCTTAGATGCACCTACAAGAAAACGAATATGGGACTTAATCGATTTATTCAGCGCTTGCAACCGTTGGAGTAGTGAACGAACTAGGATTCGGCACCTCTTCGACAGTCACATTGTCGCCATAGAAGAAGCTTGCTTTCGCGGAAGCTTCCACTTCGGTCTTTTGGGTATAATACCCATCTGTTGAAACATCGACCACGAAATTCGTCCTAACCCCTAAAGCGGTAAGGCCAAGATCGTTGAAAGAAACGCTAAAGGATGTCTCTCCGCTTATATCCGCCGAAGAAGAATCGGCGGAAGCATCTCCGAAAAGCGTGCTGTTATCAGCTTTAAAGACGTAAGCGTAGTCGCCCGCTTTGGTCTTGATTGTTTCGAGTTCTTTGGAGAAGGTCTCCTTTAATTGAGCAAGCATCTCATCCCATTCGATTTGTTCTAAGAAGGCAGGGATTGGATTGGTATCGCTCTCCTTGTCGACAAGGGATTCTTTCCTTTTCAAAATGGCGTATTTGTCGAATTCGCCACCAGTCATGCTCGCGATGATTTGAAGGACGGGACGGAGCGATTCGGCATCGAGATAGATATATCCTTCATCAATATAAAGCGCGGCATTGCCTTTAAGGGAATCAGAAGTCGTGGTCGAGCTCGCATTGGAGCCGCCGACTTTAGTCTCGCTTTCGGCGGTCATCGAAAGCTCGCCCGTGACACTGGCTTTCACATCGCTTAGCTTCTCTTCGCGAAGTCCTTTGACGCCCGCTTTAAGAGTGACGCCAACCTCGCTTTTGGAAGAGCCGGTCATTTCATAACCGCCAGAAGTCGATTTGATGCTTATATTGGATGTGGCGTTCAATTCGAGTTTCATACCAAGCGCGTCGCTCGCGACAAGACTTTCGGTAGCTTTCTTGAAATGGGCGCTAGCTTCCGTTTCGGAAACAGTTTCGCCAGTCGGGATGACTTCATCGCTGTTTCCGCCGCAGGATACCAAAAGGGCTGGAGCGGCAAGAAGGAAAAGCAAATTTCTTTTTTTCATTTTTAATATTTCTCCTTTAAATGCGTACATTATTGTAACTTTCAAAAATACATTTTCAAAGAAATAAATCCCCCAAGTTTAGAGGTTCGTACAAATGTTTCTATTTTTTGACGCATAAATCATATA
>ERZ808240.780-NODE-780-length-40937-cov-14.000196_pt1 | contig 40937 bp, 27 predicted proteins | sample MGYA00521084_ERZ808240 | MGnify/ENA primary metagenome ERZ808240 (study PRJEB31516, sample SAMN03275571) | gut metagenome | biome: mammalia-associated habitat; material: feces | host: Papio cynocephalus | place: Kenya | collected 2012-08-06 ... | reverse complement strand
TGCACCATTAGCTCAGTTGGTAGAGCACCTGACTCTTAATCAGGGTGTCCCGGGTTCGAATCCCTGATGGTGCACCACTTTTATTAGCCGCGAGCTAATATTTTATGTGGCCCGTTGGTCAAGTGGCCTAAGACTCCGGCCTCTCACGCCGGCAACATGGGTTCGAATCCCGTACGGGTCACCATTTTAATTTTATATGTATGCCTATTTAGCTCAGTCGGTAGAGCATTCGTCGTAAATGTCATACCGGAAAAGCTTACAAAATCCTAAAGCTATAAACACCGTTTTTAGGTGATTATATACAAATGCCTATTTAGCTCAGTCGGTAGAGCATGCGGCTGTTAACCGCAGGGTCGTAGGTTCGAGTCCTACAATAGGCGCCATCTAAGCATGATGAAAAAGATGCATGCCGTGAAACCCCGATAAATTCGGGGTTTTTTGCGTTTTTTGGAAAGATTTTTTAATGATAGTTTTATAGATGCAAACAGCACTTTTTCAGCATTTTTTCGACTCGAACCTACGAAAGCCCTTTTGCCGACATTTTTTCACGAATTATATATGTTTTTATTATCTGTATGAAAGGTTTGATAACCCGTTTATAGATCACGAGCTGCTTTCAATATCGCTTAATTCCGTTTCTAATTGGAAAGCAAAATTTCAATTACTGCGGATGTATAAGCCGCTACGGCACCTGGTACTATGTGGAAAACGGCGCACTTAACCGGGAATATATAAGTCTTACGAATTTCTATGGTACATGGTACTATGCAGAGGGTAGAGTGCTTCGCTGAAGAAATTAAATAAACGAAACAAAACGAAATCAGCCCTGCTTTTTAGCGGGGCTGATTTTTATATTTATTTAACGGAAGAAAACGGATAAATTTTCTGTTTTATCCGAATTAAATGGGAACAATGGCAACAAAAGGTGAAATAAACAGTAAAAAATACAATAATTTTTGTATTGTTTGCCTTGCAATAAAATGTTAAATTATTAGTGAAGTATAGTAAATTAGCTTTACAACAAGCTGAAAAGGGGTGAAAATACGGCAAAACAATCTATAATCTTTAAAATATTATAAATTGGGAGGAAAAACTATGAATATGAAAAAACTAACAGCAGCATAATAGCGGGCGCGTTAATGATTTTGGTAATTGGTATAAACGCGTTTGCGGACGGAGCAGAAAAGGAACATCTTATCAGTTCGGAACCTATGCGCTTGAGAGTGCAAGCGACAGCAAAGAGTTCTGAATAATGTGTATAGCAGGTGATTGGGAAGCGTTCGTCGAGTATTTCAAGGATAAAAAGAATATGACCGAAGGCGAAATGCTCAGCGCTACATACAAAGCATACAGGGAAAAAATCGGCGAACACAAATATGTAATGATGACCTGCAACAACAAAACAAATACAATAAGTGTATATGCGGTAGAGAACCAAAAGCAGATGCGGTCATTAGAGACTGCCCGCCAGTTCTCACTTCAGATAACAAATGCTAAGAATGAAGAATATGCGGCGGCAGACTATGCAATCAATAACGGAGCCGCAGTAAGCGCGATAGCGATAATAGCGGTAAGCGGCAGTAAGGGCAGTTCATCGGCGACCTCAAGCGGCACAAAGAAAGACGAAAGCAACTCCGACAAGGAAACCGGCGGGAGTGAGAACACCATGATGTCCGGCTGACCGCAGTGGAGCTGAATAAAGCACTAAGAAATCCCGTTTAGCCGATAACGGACTTTCAGGCTTAATTAAATCGGCAAATAAAAATTATGGAGTGATATTATGAAAACCAAAAAGACAGCAAAAATCATAAGCGGTGTTTTGGCATTGGTTATGTTAGTTTGTTCTTTATCAGCTGTTTCGGGTTTTGTTACTTCGGCAGAAAATGAAGCAAATACCGAGGCCGAGCTCGTAAACGCGTTAAAAACTTCATGGACTAAGATGTACAAAAACGATTATTTTGCGACTTTCAATAATGATGTAAATAAAAATTCGGCTTCAATTACAACGAATGATAGCGTACCTGACGGCAAGCCCGATTATATCGGCGATGATTTATTAGGTTTTGATATAACCGGCAATAACTTTGCTTTATTCATTTCTAAGAACGCAGCATCAAACGAGTATACAGGTTTGGAGAAAGTGTTTGAAAATTATGACAATGTAACTTTCAGCCTTTATACGGGTAATGTTGTAAACAATGGAACAATTCGATTAGTTCTTCAAGATACTGCTTATAAAACAATTGGTGCTTATAACTATACTTTAACTGTCAATGAATCATCCAATCAATGGATTGATATTGATGTTCTTCAGTCACTTGAATGTGAGAATATGGAAAAACTCTTAAAAGAAAAAGCTACTGTAAACGGTGGTACTTTGAGCAGAATGTATTTATACATTCAAGATGGATTAAAAGCCGAGGGAATGGTATTAGGTCAGGTTATCGGAAAAACCAATGCTACTCTTCCGAATACAACAACAGCACTTGAACTTTACAACGAGGCTAATAAAATCCCTGCTAATGACTACATAAATTCGGATGATTTCGTAGCCGCACGCACTGCTTTGGGAGAGTATTTAAGACCGCAAATTTTAAAGAATGAATTGACAACAGCATGGGGTTCAATGTATTTTTCGACAGAAATCGGTTCTGCGGAACATGGTTACAGAAATAGCGAGTTAGCAATGTCGGCATCGACATCAAATGTTCCCGATGATATTAAATATGAATTTACAGAAAATTGTTTTGTATTTAACAAATCAGCTTGCAGCGTTGGTTCCAGTTTTGATATAAACACATCTGCATTTAGATATTTAAAACCGGATTCAAACGGAAACTATGATAATTATAATTTTAGTAATGACGCTGCGTTGTTTACAGATAACGACGATATACAGTTTAAATTCTACACCGGAAATGTTACTACATCAGGAAAACTTACAGTCAGGATTTTCTATACCAATTGGAAAAAGGTAGACAAGATTTACACTATTGATACATCCAATCAGCTTATTACGGTGAGCTTAAAAGAAATAGTAACAGATAAATATAACCAAAAAGTAACACTCGCAGACTGTTTTGATTGTACCGAAGAATTTGCCGACGGTAAGGAACATAAGGTTATGAATGTCTGCTATCAATTGAGTGATGAGCTTGTGGGCGAGGATATGATTTTCGGCGCTTTGACAACGAAGAAAAATGCCGTTGCTCCGAGTGATGTAACCAATGATGAATTACTTGCGGGTCAAGCACGCCGTGTAAAGGTTTCGACATTTGAAAATACAGATGAATTTGACATAAAGAGAACCGAATATTGCAATTACCTTATGACCGGTAAAACTCTCGGCGATGTAAACGGACTCGGCGATACCAATAACATATGCGACCTTGTTGCTCTTAACGATTTAGTAACCTCAAAAGACTATAACGAAGATACAACCTACAGCATAACAGGCGATATGAATACCGACGGTTATATTACAGCCGCGGATACAGCGCTTCTCAGAGCAAAGCTTTTAAAGTAAAAGCAAAGCAAATTTCAAAAGCAGTATAAAACTGTAAGTTCAGGGGGGAATATACCCCGTAAGCGGAGTATATTCCTTCCGTGTATTATTTAAAGCTTAGCGGCGGAATGGAGAAATTTATGTACAATCCTTTAAAAAAATGCGTTGCCGTTTTACTTTGTGCGGCGACACTTTTCGTGACATGTCAAATTGCTTCTTTCGCAAGCAATACTTTGGCAGACGATTATGTTTCGGACTTAAAAGACGCATGGACGGAAATGTACACCGAAACCAAAACGGCCGATTTGAATACAAGCAAGGTCGTATCTAATTTTGCGACATCCGCCGATCTTTCGGCAATGAGCATTGTCTTAAATGAGGACAATACCTTTACCAAAGCCCCAGCGGAATATGACGACTTAAATACAGGTATGATATTTAAAAACTCGGATAAATGGGGAAGCTTTTGGTTTGATAACGGCACCAATAACCGCGGTCCGAAATATGCCGATGTATTTAATGACGCTAATTACGATACTTTAAGGGTTACATTCAAAGCAGGAACCGTAACAGCGGCAGGCAAAGCGTATTTGCTCTGCACATACAGCGACTACAACTCCTTAAAGTCGCAGGAAATAAATATAAGCACCGAGGACAGCGGCAAGACCATAACTCTTGACGCAAAAGCTCTCTTTGGTAAAAAGCTTTCCGAGCTGCTTAAAAAGGGAACAAGCGATCTTAAAATAATTAAAATAGGGTTTTCGAAAAATTTGGCGTTTGAGAGCGCAAATATTTCGGAGCTGGATGCACTGAACTATGTAAAATTGCCCGAAGGCTCGGACAAATTCAGCGCTATTGACTGGTATAACGCCGCTTTGGCGGTTAATACCGCAGTATACAAGAATACCGAGAATTTCACCGCAGCGCTTAAAGCGTTAGGTGATTATCTTGCGGAAAATGACGACGACTTTATAAAAAATGAGCTTATCAATTCATGGCGCGCTATGTATACGGAAACCAAAACAGCCGATTTGAATACAAGCAAGGTCGTATCTAATTTTGCGACATCCGCCGATCTTTCGGCAATGAGCATTGTTTTAAATGAGGACAATACCTTAACCAAAACCCCTGCAGGATATGACGACCTAAACACAGGTATGATATTTAAAAATTCGGATAACTGGGGAAGCTTTTGGTTTGATAACGGCACCAATAACCGCGGTCCAAAATATGCCGATGTATTTAATGACGCTAATTACGATACCTTAAGGGTTACATTCAAGGCAGGAACCGTAACAGCGGCAGGTAAGGCTTATCTTCTTTGCACATACAGCGATTATAATTCGGTAAAATCGCAGGAAATTGAAATCGGCACGGATGACAGCGGTAAAGAAATAACCCTTGATACTCAAAAGCTTTTCGGTAAAAAGCTCTCCGAACTGCTTACAAAAGGCAAGGATAAGGACAACAAAGATATAACTTTGAAAATAATTAAAGTGGGCTTTTCCAAGAATTTGGGCTTCGAAAATTCCGCAGTTTCGGAATTGAACGCATTGAAATATGCACAGCTGCCCGAAAACAGCGATAATTTCAGCCTGCTTGATTGGTATAACGCGGCGGTTAAATTCAATACTGCCGTATATAAGAACACAGAGCCGTTTGCGGAATGTGTTAAGAATTTAAAGAACAAGCTCTTCACTTCCGAAGAGATTGCGGTACAGGATTTGAAAGCGGCATGGAGCAAAATGTATACAAATACGTTTTTTGCTACGCTTTACAGCCCTGATAACCTGAAAATAAGCGGTGAAAAGGGTGTTACCGTAAACAGTAACGCCGCCGCGGACGCAGGTATGCTTTACGCGACCGGTGATGAAATTTTCAGCTTTAACAAGCCCAAGGGCGTTGATTTTACACTGACGTTTTATGACAGAGGCGGTAAATATCAGTGTCTTGGTCTTTATGAAAAAATAGAAAAATACGATACCATAACCGTAAGTATTTATACGGGTACCGTTAAAAATGCGGGCACGGTTGACGTGTGCGTTGTGGACCATGCCTGGAAAGCAACAAAAATACCGATAAACCTGAAGCCTGAGGATTCAAACAAATGGATTGAAATTGATGTGCTTACCTCTTTGGGCTTTGGCAATATGAAGGAATTTGTTGAGCGGGAGGACGAAAAACAAATTCCGAGCCTGCTTAATTTACATACCGACGGCACTCTTGAAGCCGACGGAATGACGGTAGGTATGGTTGCGGGAAGAAGCTATGCAGAGCTGCCCGACGGCAGCTTAAGCCCGAAACAGCTTTTAACCGCCGCTTTGGAGCTTGACACAGACGGTTATCTCGGCACAGAGGACTTTGACACCGCATTAAATTCATTGTACAAAGCAATCAACGGCAGAGACCTGCCTAATTTGCCTTTGCTTGATTTCAGTAACAGTGAAGCCGATATGAGAATCAATATAAAAAGGCTTAATAAGGTCGATGAAATTTCCGTTTCGGGTATCAAGGTAGGCAAAGTGCCTATAAGCGATGAAATTGCAAATTGGATCTCGGATAAAGGCTTCGCCGCAATCGGCAATTCGTTTTCGGTTGATTTGGTTGACGGAAAGGCAAAGCCGGTGGACATCGGCGAGAGAAGCACGGAGATTTCCTTTAATCTGACTGACGGCGTTAATGCAAATGAAGTGAACTTATTGGAAATAGACGGAGATAATTTTAAACTTGTAAACTGCGTTTATTATGAAGACAAATTGGTTTTTGATACAAACAATTTTACAAACGGTAAATCGTATGCAATTTTAATCTTATCATAGCTTACAAAAGCTTAGGGCGGCAGTACGATTTGTATTGCCGCCCCTTTTTTCGACAATTTTCGGGGGAAAGGTTTAGAAAATGGATATATATAAGCTTATAAAAGAAATGACATTAAAGGAAAAAATTGCACAGCTTACGCAAATTTCTTTTAATTTCAAGAACTTTGAAGAGGTTAAGGAAAAAATCGAGAATTATCAGGTCGGTTCGCTTATTTTGGGCGGAACCGCGTTTGTAGGCGACGGTGACGAGGCGGCGGTTGAAAAGCATAAAATAAGGGAGCTGCAAAAAGCCGCAACCGAAAATACAAGACTCGGTATACCGCTTCTTTTCGGCAGAGATGTAATTCACGGTCACGAAACGATTTTTCCCGTAAACCTCGCAATGGCGGCTTCCTTTAATCCGGAGCTTTTAAGATTATGCTACGATAAGATAAGGGAAGAAGCGGCATACGACGGTATAAACTGGACCTTTTGCCCGATGCTTGATTTTTGTCACGATCCCCGTTGGGGAAGAATTATAGAATGTCAGGGCGAGGACCCATATCTTGCGTCAAAATTGGCTGAGGCGATAGTCAAGGGATTTCAGACCGACTCGCTTTCAAACGAGGGTGCGGTTGCGGCTTGCGCCAAGCATTATATAGGCTACGGAGCAAGCGAGGGCGGCAGAGACTACAATCATACCGAAATATCGGATTATGCGCTTTGGAATAATTACATTCCCGCTTTCAAAAGCGCTGTCGACAGCGGAGCAGCAACCGTAATGAATTCATTTAACGAAATGAACGGCATACCGGTTGCGGCAAGCAGGCGTTTGCTTACCGATATTCTGCGCGGAAGGCTTGGCTTTGACGGCTTTGTTATAAGCGACTGGGGTGCAATCTCCCAGCTTAAAAATCATTGTATGGCGGAAAACGACGCCGATGCGGCAGAGCTTGCGCTGAAAGCCGGCATTGATATGGATATGGTGGACGATTGCTATTTCAACCACCTTGAGGAGCTTGTCGCTTCGGGCAGGATTTCAGAGGAGCTTATAAACCTTTCGGTTGAAAGAGTGCTTAAAATCAAGGATAAAATGGGTCTTTTCGAAAAGCCGATACGAAGCTTTAACAGACCCGATATTAAAGAAAACGCAAGGCTTGCCGGCAAAATGTGTGCTCAGACGGCAGTCTTGCTTAAAAACGAGGGCAATTTACTGCCGCTTGACAAAGGACAAAAAATAACCGTAACGGGACCGTTTGCGGGCGTTGGCGGCGAACATTCCGGCTCATGGGTAATACTTACCGAGGCTTACAAGCCCCAATCTTTTATAGACGCAATAAGGGCTTATGCACCGAACACTCGTATAGAGTATAAAGACAACCTGGCATCTTCTTACCTTGCGGCAAGAAATTCCGATGTTGTGATATGCGCGTTGGGTGAACCGCCGTATGTAACGGGGGAAATGCACAGCGTATCAAGCATAGAAATACCCGATGCACAAAAGCAACTGCTTATTGACCTTAAAAAGCAGGGCAAAAAAATTGTGGGGCTGTTATTCTTCGGCCGCCCCGTGGCTTTGCAGTCGGTCGAGCCGTTTATGGACGCAATACTGTATATGTGGCACGGCGGCGTTTCAGCCACAAAAACCGCGGCAAAGGTTTTGTTCGGCGACGCGGAGCCGTCCGGCAGACTGCCTGTTACATTCCCGCGGGTTACAGGTCAGATACCGATTTATTATAACGCATTGCCAGCCGGCAGAGATGTAAACGGCTATTACGGCGACGACGGCAAATATATGCGTAATTATGAGGATTGCTCCGGCACGCCGATGTATCCGTTCGGATACGGTCTTTCATATACCGAATTTGAGTATTCGGATATAACTGCGGAAAATTCCGAAATTTCCTTAGAGGATATAAAAAACGGCAGGAAATTCAAATTTACGGTTGAGGTTAAAAATATCGGAGACCGTCCCGGCACCGAGGTAGTTCAGCTTTACATTCATGATGTCGTTGCCTCCCGTGTGCGCCCCTTAAGAGAATTAAAGGGCTTTAAAAAGGTTTATATCAAGCCCGGCGAAAAGGCAACGGTTGATTTTGAATTAGGCTATGCCGAGCTTGGATATTATATTGAAAACGGCGAATATACGGTCGAAGCCGGAAATTTCAGGGTGTATATAGGCGACAGCAGCCTTGCCCAAAATTCTGCCCAAATAAGGATTGGTGATTAAATGGAAAAGTTTCAAAAATCCTCTTGGATTTGGTATACCGAGGATAAAAAAGCCGACTCCTACGGTGATTTTACGGATTCGTTTGAATATAACGGCGGAAAAGCTGTTTTCAGCATATCGGTTGACGGCGATTATGAGCTTTACATAAACGGTGAATTCGTTTCCTCCAATCAGTACGGAGACTTTGAGCATTATAAAATTTATGACGATATTGATATTACCGGCTTTTTAAAAACGGGGAAAAATGATGTTTATATTCTTGTGTGGCACATAGGCGTTGATTCCTCAAGATATAAATCAGCCGAGCCGGGTCTTATATATCAGCTTGATATAGACGGAAAAACCGTGCTTTACAGCAGTGCGGAAACGCTTTCGAGGGAAAATCCGAATTACAAATCGGGTTATTGTAAAATTATAACCGGTCAAATCGGAATAAGCTTTTTGTATGACAACAGCCGCGGCGGCAATACGCTCTATACAAAAAGTGTCGTTACGGACAAAAAATGCAATTTGTTCGGAAGACCCGTAAAAAAGCTTGAATTTGCCGAGGAAATTCTGCCGGCTTTAATAAAACAGCAAGAAAACTATTATCTTTACGATTTGGGACGCGAGTCTTTAGGAGTTGTTTCATTTAATCTGTTCTCTGAAAGCAATCAAAAAATCACGGTTGCCTGGGGCGAGCATATTTTGGACGGTTGCGTAAGGATTTCAAAGGAAAAGCACAGAGATTTCACCTTTGAGTATGTCACTGAGGCAGGCGACAACACATTCTGCAATCATATGCTGAGACTCGGCTGCCGTTATCTCGAAATTCATACGGAAGCGCCCGTAAAAATCAATAAGCTTGCTTTTGTTCCGCAGATTTTCCCGGTAAGGGAAAAGGAAATCTATATAGGCGAAAAGCTTGACAGAAAAATTTATGATACCTGTGTATACACACTAAAGCTTTGTATGATGGAGCATTATGTCGATACGCCGTGGAGAGAGCAGTCGTTTTATTCATTCGATTCGAGAAATCAAATGCTTTGCGGCTACAGGGTTTTTGAAAACGGAAACAAAGAATATGCCAGAGCAAATCTCCTTTTAATCAGCAAGGATGAAAAGGACGACGGACTTCTTTCGATAACCTATCCGAGCGGCGGAAGGCTTGCGATACCGTCGTTCTCTCTTTATTACTTTATTGCGGTTAAGGAATATGTTGAAAACACGGGCGACATAACGCTTGCGGATGAGGTGTTCGACAAGCTTATCTCCCTTACGGAAACATTCCTTAAAAATATGTACGGCGATTTGATTTTCACATTTGAGGACAAAAACGCATGGAATTTTTACGATTGGTCTCCTTATATGGACGAGGGCTTCGGGAAAACGGACTCAAGACCCGATCTGATGATTAACTGTTTGTTCATAAGGGCGCTTGACAGCCTTAAATACATATGTAAAAAAACAGGCAGAGAATTTGTTTATGACGAGATACTGAAAAACATACGCGCTAAGGTGAAATCGGTCTTTTTCAGAGAAAAGGACGGTTTGTTCTTTATGGATAAGCATAACAGCGAGTACACGGAATTGGCTAATGCTATGGCTGTTCTTGCGGGAATTACCGATGAAAACGAATCAAAGCATATAGCCGAAGCGCTTGCGAGCGGGAAGCTGCTTGAATGTTCTCTCAGTATGAAGTGCTTTAAATATGACGCTATGCTTTCCGTGGACGGCGGATACCGTAAAGAGGTTTTGGCGGAGATACGCGAAACCTACGGGAAAATGCTGGATAATGGTGCGACAACCGTTTGGGAGGTTGCCGGAGGCGCCGCCGCATTTGATAAAGCAGGCAGCCTTTGCCACGGATGGAGCGCCGTTCCCGTATTGTACTTAATATAAGAAAATTACCGATTTATTATAATGGTCAGTCAGAATGGAGATTACTATGCTTGATGAATATATTAGCAATAAATTCGACGAATGTGTGAGAACGAATGAGGAGGACAACGGCTCTCTTATCGGACTTCCTTTTCCGTATACTGTTCCGTCCGTGGCGGATCGGTTTCAGGAAATGTATTATTGGGACACTTATTTTGCAAACAAGGGTCTGATTATTTGCAATAAGACCGAGCAGGCAAAAAACAATGTTGATAATGTCATTTATATGGTAGAAAAATTCGGATATATGCCAAACGGCAACCGAACTCATTATCTCAAATCCTCACAGCCGCCGTTTTTGTCGCTTATGGTACTTGATATTTACAAGGAAATCGGTGATAAGGAGTGGCTGAGCGGCGCGGTATCGACGCTTGAAAAAGAATACTCCTTCTGGATGAACCGCAGAGGCACCGTTACGGGTCTTAACCGTTACGGATGCAATCCGGAACAACCGGGCTATGACGGTATGGCGGATGCGCTTGAGGGCAGAATAGGAGTAAAAACGGGGCTTAAAACCGACGAGGAAAAGGCAGAACATTTTATAGCGTGCTGCGAGAGCGGCTGGGATATGACGCCCCGCTTTGAATTTAAAGCCTTTGAGTATCTTCCGATATGCCTTAACAGCCTTATGTACGCGCTTGAAAGCAATATGGCGTACTTTAACAGCGAGCTTGGAAATGCCGAGGCGCAGCTGTGGAAGAGACTTGCGGAAAACCGCGCAAAGCTTATGAGAGAGTTAATGCTTGATAAAGACGGCATATTCTTAGATTATAACTTTGCGGACAAAAAATTCAGTCCTATTTTTTCGGCGGCGTCGGCGTACCCTCTGTTTTGCGGTTTGGCTTCAAACGAGGAGGCTGCCAGTCTTAAAGACAAATTGGTTTCCGAGCTTGAAACCGACTACGGTGTTTTAGCCTGCGCCAAAAATAATTTTCCGGGAAAGTATCAGTGGAATTACCCCAACGGCTGGGCACCGCTTCAATATATTACGGTGTGGGGACTTTATAAATACGGATTTAAAGCGGACGCGCTACGGATTGCCGAAAAATATGCAGCCCTTGTAGAGAAAAACTTTGAAGCAACAAATAATTTATGGGAAAAATACAATGTTGTCGAGGGCACGGTAAACACTAACAATGAAATCTTTAAAATGCCGCCTATGATAGGGTGGACCGCAGGAGTTTATTTAAGCTGTAAAAGGCTTATCAAAGGAAATAAAGATCAGTAATCCATTTAAGCATTCTCGTCTCCGAAAAGTATAAATTTTATAGTAAATATTACTATACTTATCTTATTGTTGCTGCTTATTTTGTTTGATATAATATATTCGTAAATGGAGGAGGGATGTATGGAAATCGCCTTATTTGTACAGCCGAAATTCAGGTATGCATTTGATTGTAAAAAAATAATTGAGGGAATTGTTGATGAATCTTACAAAAAGCGCTATCGGCTTTTTATGCAAAAAAACAGTCATGACAAGGAATCAATTTGTATTATTATTGCCGATGACAAGGCATGGCTTGATTCAAAGATAAAAACCCTTAAGGTCAATTATGACAAAATTATTTTAATAAACAATTTTTACGAAGACTTTAATATCAATTATGTTTTAAGCGATTACGAAATTGCGGTCAATGATTTAATTAAAAAAAGCTTATACAGAATTGACAGATTCGCTTTATACGGCGTCAAGCGGGATAATTACCTTGACTGCAATAAGGAGCGTTGTTTTCTTTCCAATCATCCCAAGGGCAGAGTATTTTACAACGATTCGGGATTTCGGGAGTTATACAAAGAGTTTTCGGGGCATTTAAAGGATTTCGACGCTGTAATATGCACGGATGATATCATCGCTACTTCGTTGGTTCATCATTTAAAATCAGAACATTTGTTGGGTGAAATTCCCATATTAAGTCTTGAGAGATACAAGCTTACAAGCTTCTTACAAACTCCGGTGTCTTCAATAGATAACGACTTGTATTTCTTGGGAACACAGGCAGTTGTATTGGCGTCTTTTATTTATAAGAGCAATGTTGAATCGTCAATAGTCTTTAAACTCAATACATGCACAAGCTATGACGACTCAAAAAAGAGATTAAATGTAGGAAAATTCGAATCTATGATATGTGAAAAGAAAACCGACGATACAGAGGAAGGTGAACTGATAAGAATAGAAACATTTATGCGAAGCTGCGATACATTGGATTTTGATATTTTAACCTATGTATTGCAGGGAAATATTTCTTACCAAAATATTTCCGAGCTTCTGTTTATTACGGAAAACACCTTAAAATATCGCATCAAACGATTGAAGGAGCTGCTCGGAGTATCGCACAAATCCGAAATGACCGCCCTTCTTTCGAAGTATATGATTTAAACGGAGGTACAACAATGAAAAATATGAGAAAATTTGTATTGGTTCTGTTGGCGGGCTTGTTGGCTGTCGCACCGATGAGCGCCTGTAAAAAGACCGCATATATAGACGAAAGCTCGATTGTTGCGGGAACAGATGACGAAACCGGCGCGGATGTTTCCGGAGAAACCGGCAATGATACTCAAAGCGGAAGCACAAGCACAAAAAGCAACAGCAGCAAGGGAACAAAAATCGATTCCGGCAATAAGGGCGGCGACAGCGGCTCCGGCGCTCAGAACACCGCAAAGATCGATGACAACATTAAAATCAAGGAAGGCAGCACTCCGGTAGAAAACGGCGTAAATTACGGCGGTAAAACCCTTGTTTACCTTTCCGCTTGGGATCCTAACAGCGACGATGTCAAGGAGTTTGAAAAAACTTATAATTGTAAGCTTGATGTCAGAAAAGTAAACTTTAACCTTTATGCTCAGCAGGCGGCGGCGCTTGTTAACAGCGGAACAAAAATAGATATAGGCTACATATTCTCCGGTCATTATCCGCAGGTGCTTATTTCAGGTCTGTGGCAGCCGCTTCAGGATCATTTCACCACTGCGGATCTGGTAAATACAAACAGCTCCGATAAAAAAGGCATCGACCTTGAAAAATCAAAGCAGTTCTCGTGGAACAAGAACCTGTACGGAGTCACCTATTATTACAGCACATATACGGGCGTGCTTTTCTACAATAAAAAGCTTGTTAAGGATTTCGGCGCAAAGGACCCGATGGATTATTATAACGCGGGCACATGGAATTACGAAAATCTGCTTTCATTTGCGCGCTCGGTTACCGATACCAATTCGGGAATTTATTTCGGTGCTACGGCTATGTACAGCGGCTGGCTCCAGAGCAACAACACCGGCTACATAAAATATGTAAACGGCGTACCTACGGAAAATATGTCAGATCCGGCGGTATTTGACGCTTTGAAATTGGTTCGCAATATGGCTGTCGGTCAAAATAAGGTGCTCGGCGATGTCGGAGACGACGCAAGAGAAGCATTCTTAAAGGGTAAGACCGTAGCATATAAGGATTATATGTCAGATTCAAGCGTTTTAAGAAAGAGAGCCGCTTCTGCCGAAGCATTCGGCAAAAACGCGGATAATGTGGGCAGAGTTTTATTGCCCACAGGTCCTAACAACACCGACAATGTACCGACTACCGCAGGCATCGAGGCATTCGGCAGCAGTATAGGAAGCCAGCATCCCGAAGCAGCCATACTTTGGGCTAAGCTTGTCGGAAAGAATACAAAGGCAAGATATATGAGCAGCTGGAATGTAAATGACGCAGAGTGGAATATGTTTATGGAAGAGCCTTTAAAGAAATCTCTTCCCCGTCCTTACGGCGGATTTGCCACATCAAGCACCACAATGAACGGAATTATTTTGGATATTGAATCTAAGGTTTATCTCGGTTCGGATATAACCTCTGTTCTTAACAGATATCGCACACAGGTAAGAAACTGCATAAATGTATCAATGAAACAACAAGGATAAAAACCGCCGAGGGGGTATATATGTGAAAAAAACGCAAATTACAGTCAGTTTGGTTTTACTTATTGCGTTAATTCTTTCATCTTTTGGATCATATCAGCTTTTTGCACAAACGGCAGACGAGTCTATGACTCTTCATGCCGAGAACAATCTGCTTATAGACGGAAACGGCAATGCGGTAAGACTTATAGGCGCCAATTTTTCACTGGATGAGCTTAATCCCTCCGGCAGCGGAATGATTATTTCTCCCGAACTTGAAAAAACCACATTTAAAAGGCTTGATTTATTACTTAACGATTTCAGCTCAAATATCGTCCGCGTGGTAGTGGCGCAAAGAAAATGGTACGACAGCGCCAATCCGGGGGACGAAAAATATTACAGAAGTCTTGTTAAAAAAGTGATTGCCGAGACCACAAAAGCAGGCAAGTATGTATGGATAGACAATCATTCCGGCAGATACGGCGGCTTGCCCGATGCCGAAACCGAAGAATTTTGGCGTGAGATGGTTGCTCTTTATAAAAATCAGCCCAATATTCTGTTCGGTCTTTTCAACGAACCCGTAAACTGCGATTGGAATCAATGGTACAACGGAACGGGAAGTGATAAGGTAGAGGGACACACCGGTACGATGGTAAGCTCAAACGGTATGCAGTATCTTGTGAATATGATAAGAGAGCTGGGAGCTAAAAATGCCGTTATTGTCGATACTCCCGCATGGAGCAGTATGTTTGACGGAATTTTAAGCGGCGAATATGCCCTTAAGGACCCGAACGGCAACGGAGTAATATACGATCCGCACATATATACCGAGGTCAGCGACAATCATCAAAATATTATTGAGCTTTCTAAAATATACCCCGTAGTAGTCGGCGAGGTCAACTCAAGAATGGGCCATGTTAATATGGTGGCGCAGGCGGATTTTGATTTCTTTGACGACTTCTTTAAAACAGCGGAGGAATATCAGTTCGGCATATGCCCGTGGGTATTCGCCTTAGAGGGCAACTCATGGGGTATGCTGAAGCTCGGAAAATCCGGCGATATTGAAAGTATGACTTATACCAATATCGGTAATTGCTTCAGAGATAACTTTAAAAAGATAGAAGCCACCAAAGCCGTACAGCTAATATCAGAAAACGGCTCGGCGGCTCTCTATCACGGAAAATTCACAAAGGCAGAGCTTAATAAGCAAGGCTTTGATTTGGAAAAGATCGGCAGTGTAACAAAATCAAACACATATTTTAACTATAAGATATGCCTTTATGAAAAGAGCGATTTTTCGGGCAAAACCGTAGAGTTCTACAATAAATGCAGTGATTTGAAGAGCATCGGACTTGATTTTGCTCCGGAGGCTGTATCGGTAACACAGGTCGGCGGGGAAAACATACTTAAAAACAGTACAATAAAAGCAAGCGGCGCAACCAACCTTACAAAGGCGTTGGTTGACGGAACCGATGATTTCTGGCAGGACAGCACACCCGGTGTTAAAACCGTGATTTTCGAGCTTGATAAGCCCTATTTATTGCTGTCAACGGGCTTAAAATCCTCTGCAATGGGAACGGACTATGTACTTTCCGATTACAATATTTCCGTCAGCACAAACGGTACAAACTATAAGCGGCTTGCGGAAATTGTGAACAGCGACAGAACCGAAAAGCTGAACAACTACGAGGGCATTATTACAAAGTATCTTAAAATAACAATTAACAAGGGCTGCCGCCTTGACAGCGATGAGGCAACCATAGTTGAAATGACTGCCATAGGTGCTGAATATAACGGAGCACTCACGTCCCCGGTACCGTTTTCCTACATAAAAACGGGCGATGATTTCGGGGATGGGGATTTCAGCTACGACGAGCTTGATCCGCCGTTCGACGGCTCTGAGGATATAATTAAGTCGGAAACCCGTAAAAACGGTAAGGATAGGGTTGTAAGAAACAGGAGGCTTGTATACCTTAACGATTGGACTGCGACAATAATTATAATAGCCGCTTCGGTGGTTGCCGCGGCAGCAATCACGGTTACTGTTATTCTTCTGATTAAGAAAAAACGAAAAAAGGCGTTAAGCCTGCCGGAGGTAAAATAATATGAAATTATACATTAAAATATTTTCTCTGGTCTTGGCTGTTGCCGCCGTTTTAACTACCGCCGTAAGCGCGGAGGATGAAACGGTATACACACCCTTACATTCCAAAAACCTGCTTGCCGGCAAAGAAGTTGCAATGGCGGGCGGAACCGTAAACAACTACGATTTTGCGGAATGGAACGGTATTACCAATATAGATCAGTTGAACGACGGCATACTTTCCGTAAACGGCAGGCGTCAGACCGCAATAGTACACGGCGTGCCCGATTACCGTAAAAACGGCGCCGTATATTTTATCGTTTATGATTTGGGGGCCTATTATGATTTGACCTCCGCCGCGCTTTATTCAAATGTTGAGGATAAGAGCTATGCGGTAGACGGTTGGGATTTCTACGCAGGGGAAACCATTGAGGATTATACCAAGGCGGCTAATAAAACCGTAGGAAAGACCGAGGAAAATAAAAAGCTTGATTATCAGGTAGCGCTTGTATACCGCAAGGTGAGGTATGTCACTTTCTCAATAAGAAGGCTGTCCGATGTCACAAGCGTAAGAATAAGCGAGCTTGAGGTTTTCGGAAGGCTTTCAAAGGATCAGAGCGTAAGGCCTGCATCTCAAGACGTCAAGGTATCGGGCGGAAATTCTGTTAAGGTGACTCTTGATACCGTATGGAATTTGAAAAGCGGAGAAGGCGTACCAAACAAGGTCACCGTGGACATTTTAGGCGCGGACGAAAGAAAAGCCGCATTTGAAAAGGCAAATTATGCCTATAAAATCTATGAATCATTTTTTGTGGACGTATATTCCGCGGACGGAACGACGGATAACCGCAACCAACCGTATACGGTAACGGTCGAGGTTCCCGAAAAGCTTAAAAATATCGACGGTCTCAAGCTTTTGGCGGTAGACGGCATAGCGGAAGAGCTGTCGGCGGATTATAAAGACGGAAAATTCATTTTCACCGCAAACAGTATGGGTGAATTTGCGTTCGGCGTTCCCAATTACAAGGAAAACGCGGAAATTTCGGTAACAGATGATTTCTATCCGGCAGATTAGACCGAAAGAGAGGAAATATCAGTGCTTAACAAATTTAAAAAGACAGCAGCTCTTGCGTGTGCGGCAGTAACGGCTGTTTATCTGTTGTCACCGTTCTCCGCAACCGCAGAGCAAGCGAACACACAGTCGGGCTCTGCCGCGGTTGCAGAGACTTCGGATACTGATAACAGCTATTTGGCATATTACAATAAATATGGGGACGCCGAGAGAGCTACCGACAGCATTACGCTTGGCATAGATAAGCTTTCGGGTCTTGAAAACAGCGCTGCTGTTTCCTCGGAACTTGACAGGCAGGCTGTAAAGCTAAATGCTGAAAATTCCTTTGCAGAATTTTCTTTCGATGTAAAAAAAGCCGGCTTTTATGCCTTCACACCCGAATATTTGTGCTATAAGGGCAGTGATAAGGATATAACTTTTTCCCTGTGTTTGGACGGGGAACTGCCCTATACCGAGGCGGGCTCGCTTGAAATTCCGCGATTTTGGAAGGAAGACGGCGAGGTTTTAACCGACGCAGACGGTAATGATCTCAGGCCCTCGCAGGTAGAAATATATGAATGGAATACCGCAAAGGTATGGAATGCTCAGGGCTTATATGCGGAGCCGTATCAGATATATCTCGGAGAGGGAACGCACACATTAAAAATAAGTTTTTTACAGGAACCCTTTGCAATCACAAGATTGGTGCTGGGAAACGAAAAAACAGCGCCGAATTACAAGGACTATATTTCCGAATTTGATAAATCTGCTTATGTTGAGTCCGACAGCGTAATTTTACAGGCGGAGGATTCGCTTAAAAAAAGCAAGGCTACCATTTACCGTACCTATGATAACGCCTCCGCCGCTACAATGCCTAATGATTTTAAGCACATCAGGCTTAATACGATAGGTCAGTCAAACTGGAAAAAAGCGGGAGACACCCTTTATTGGGAGGTTCCTGAGTGCAAGGAAGGACTTTATAAGATTTCGTTTCGCTCAAGGCAGAATATGCAGTACGGTATGATCTCCTTCAGGACGCTTCGCATAAACGGCGAAATTCCGTTCAAGGAAGCGGAATATCTGGACTTTAAGTATAAAACGGATTGGTATATGAAAACATTGGGCGACGACGAGCCGATGTATATATACATAAAATCGGGTGATATTATCTCGCTTGAATGTATACCCGGACCTACCAGCTCCATTATGAGAGAGCTTCAGGTTCTTACAAACAAGCTTAACTCGCTTTACAGAGAAATTATGGTTCTGACAGGCTCATCGCCCGATGTGAACCGTGATTACAATTTGGAAATGCAGATACCCGACCTTGAAAAGAATATGCTTGCTTTAAGCAAGGAGGCGGATGCCCTTTATAAACAAATTGAAAAAACAATGCAGTCCTCCGGCTCGCAGGCGTCTACTATTAAGGAAATGTCGGTAATGCTTAAGGAGTTTGCGGCAAAGCCGACGGACATAACCCTCAGATTTGATTCTTTTAAATCAAATATCGAGAGTCTCGGCTCACTTATTCTGCTTTTGCAGGAGCAGCCGCTGGAGCTTGATTATATTGTATTTTCGCCTGAAAATCAGGAGGTTCCGAGCGGAAAGGTCAATATCTTTAAAAGCTTCTGGTATTCTGTAAGAAGACTTGCCGCCTCGTTTTCAAACAACGGCGACTATAATCCCGACGCTAAAAAGCAGGAGCTTGTTGTTTGGGTGGCAACGGGCAGAGACCAGTCGCAGATAATCTGGCGTTTGATTACGGAAAAATATATGCCGAACGCCAAGTGCAGTATAAAGCTTAATTTGGTGGATACCGGCGATACGCTCATTAAAGCCGCGCTTGCGGGCAAAGGACCCGATGTTGCTTTATCCATTCCGCAGGATAAGCCGGTAAACCTCGCAATGCGTAACGCACTTTTGGATTTGTCGGAGTATGACCTTACGGATTTGAAAAACAGTACGCATGAATCCGCCTGGACTCCGTTTTACTATAAAAACGGTCTTTACGCCGTTCCGCAAACGGAAAGCTTTGATATGCTTTTCTACCGTACCGATATTTTCAGTGAATTGGGTATTGAGGTTCCCGAAACCTGGGATGAGTTTTACGATGTGGTTAAAAAGCTGCAAAGTAAAAATTTTGAGGTGGGTATGTCGGAAATCGACAGCGCAAATCAGGGTGTGTCGCTCGGAATAGGTCTGTTCAACAAGTTCCTCTTCCAAAACGGCGAAACATATTATAATACTGATTACACCAAAACAAATTTCGATTCAAAGGTCTCCAATCAGGTATTTAAGTCATGGACCGAGCTTTACACCGTTTACGGTATGGAAAGATCCTTTGATTTTTACAGCCGTTTCAGAAGCGGCGATATGCCTATGGGTATACAAGGGTACGCTATGTATAACCAATTAGAACAGGCGGCGCCCGAAATACGGGGCTTGTGGAGCTTTGCGCCGGTTCCCGGTACAAGAAAGGAAAACGGCGAAATCGACCGTACTCAGGCAACAAGCATAAGCGCAAGCATTGTTTTGAATTCCGCTAAGGAAAAGGGCATAGCGGATGAAGCCGTTGAGTTTGTAAAATGGTGGTCAGGCGCAGAAATTCAGGGAGCGTATGCTAAGGAGCTTGAAACCACAATGGGTATAGCGGCAAGGTATACCCCCGCAAACATTGAGGCATTTTCTTCTATTTCCTGGACAGACAGCGAAAAAGCGTTGCTTATGAAGCAGTGGGAAAGCTCCCGCAATGTAAGAGAAATACCCGGAAACTATATGATTTCCCGTTCGCTTACAAACGCCTTGAGAGATACGATTTCAGGAAAGAACAACGCTTTCAGAAGTCTCTCGATTTATAACGACGTTATAAACGATGAGATTGAAAGAAAGCAGCAAGAGTTTAAATAGACGGAAAGGGTAGTCAAATGACAAACAGAAGGTTATCTTTTAAAAATGAACTAAAAAGGGATCTTCCCCATTATGTGATGCTGGTGCCCTTTTCAATACTTTTCTTTTTATTCATATTGATACCGGTGGGCTTCTCCGTTTATTTAAGCTTTACACAGTTTGATATGGTTCAGACGCCGATATTTATCGGACTTAAAAACTACATACGCATTTTCACCGAGGACGATGTATTTATGATTGCGTTCAAAAATACTATTGTTCTGGCGTTGATAAGCGGACCGATAGGATACATTCTCAGCTTTGTGCTGGCATGGCTTATCAATGAACTGAGCCGAACCATGAGAAGCATTGTAACGCTTATAGTTTATTCTCCGGTTTTGGCAGGTAATATATATTTCATTTGGCTTTACATATTCTCGTCGGATCGAAGAGGCTTCTTAAACAACCTGCTTATCAATCTGGGAATTCTCTCAGACCCGATTGCTTGGCTTTCTGACACTAAGTATGCAATGCTTATCGTAATTATAGTTACGATATGGTCGGGTTTCGGCGTAGGCTTTTTGTCTTTCATTTCGGGACTTCAGTCGCTTGACAGATCGTATTACGAGGCGGCTGCGATAGACGGTCTTAAAAATCGCTGGCAGGAGCTTTACTATGTAACTCTTCCGCAGATAGGACCGCAGCTGTTGTTCGGCGCCGTTATGACGATAACAAACGCTTTTTCGGCGGGCGCGATAAGCAGAACCCTGACCGGCTTCCCAAGCCCCGGATATTCGACGCACACTATGGTGCTTCATATAAGCGATTACGGAAGCATCAGATACGAAATGGGTTACGCCTCCGCATTGTCTATGATATTGTTTATCCTTATGCTTGTTTCGTGGCTGCTGGTAAACAAACTGCTGAGAAGATTTAACGCCTGACAGAAAGGATTGCTGTTGATATGCATAGAATAAAAGGCTTCTTTAAAAAGCTGATATTGGAACATAAAGCGAAAAAGCAGGTAGTCCTTTCAAGGTCAAAATTCGGAACCTTTGTATTGTTTTTGTTTTTATTGCTCTTTTGTTCTTTTATGATTTTGCCGATGTTTTATTCGGTAATACAGTCATTAAAGCCGATAGATGAGATTTTCGCGTTTCCGCCGAGGTTTTTTGTTAAGAACCCGACATTAAGCAACTTTGCTCAGATATTTCAGCTTTCGGACAATTTGTGGGTGCCCTTTTCAAGATATTTGCTTAACAGCGTTATTGTTTCGGCAATAGGAACATTTTTAAATATAATTATCGCTACAATGGCGGCGTATTCGCTTTCTAAATCAAAAATCAGATTCAGAAACGCCTATACAAGTATGGTAGTTATAGCTATGATGTTCCAGGGAGAGGTAACCGCAATACCGCAGTATCTTGTTATTTCAAAGCTGAAGCTTGTAGATACATACGGCGCTATGATCTTGCCGGCGCTTGCAAGCACTATGGGGCTTTACCTTATGAAGCAGTTTATAATTTCCTCAATTCCCGACGCTACTCTTGAGGCGGCGAGAATCGACGGAGCCGGTGAATTCAGAATACTTTTCAACATCGTAATGCCGAGCGTAAAGCCGGCAATGATGACATTGCTTATATTTACATTTCAGACCTTTTGGAACGGCACGGGAACGCAGTACATTTTCAGCGAGGAATTAAAGCAGCTCCCCTCGGTGCTGTCTACCATCTCGGCAGGAGGTATTGTAAGAGCCGGCGCCGCATCGGCGGTAAGCGTTATGATGATGATCCCTCCGATTTTGATTTTTATTTATTCGCAAAGCTCCGTTATGGAAACAATGTCGCATTCCGGTTTAAAATAAGGGGGATTATGAGTTGAAGATTAAAGGTTTTAAAATAATTTCTCTATTTGTAATGTCGGCACTTATGTTTTCGGTTGCTGCTTCGGCTCATTCGGTACAGAATATTCCGTATGAGGGATATGAGTATAACGATTACGAGGAATCCGTCGCGGCGCCGGAGGGTTACAGGGAAAGCGAAGTTATATCGGCGCATACTTTGGGACTTGAAGAGGACTTTAATGCCCCTGCCGATATGTATTATGATAAGAATAAGGGACTTTATATCCTTGACAGCGGAAATTCGCGAATTGTGCTTATAAGCGAAGACGGCAAATTGATAGAGGAGTTTTCCGGCTTTAAAACAGAGGACGGCTATCCGCTTGATTTTTCCGGCGCGCAGGGCTTTGCGGTTGCGGAGGACGGCAGATTTTACATTGCCGATACAGAGCATAACCGTGTGGTCTCTGTATATAACAACACAGTTGATTTGATAATAGAACGGCCTGACAGCGTGCTTGTCAACACCGACGCGGCATTTAGGGCTACAAAGGTCGCATTTAATTCGGACGGAAACATATTCGTAATTGCCGAGGGTATAGATCAGGGCGTATTTGTATTTGAAAAGAACGGAAGCTTTTCGCACTTCTCCGGAAGTAACGAGGTCAAGGTTACCGCCGAGGTCGTTTTAAACAATATTTTAAAGCGCTTCCTGACCCGCTCGCAGATTAAGGGCCTTTCAAGCGCAACACCTATCAGTATAGATAATTTTGATATGGACAGCAGCGGACTTCTTTATGTTGTAACTCAGGGCGAGGGTACCGTTGCCGAGGAGGGTACTGTAAGATGCCTTAATTTCAAGGGCTCCGATATACTTTCCGCAAAACAGCCTTTCGGGGATCTTGAATGGGACAGACTTATATGGTCGGAAAGCAAGGTCACAAAGTTTACGGATGTAGATGTTGACGACAAGGGCTTTTTAAATCTTCTTGATACCGACCGCGGCAAGGTAATGCAGTATACAAAGGAAGCAAAGCTTGTCGCATCATTCGGCGGCTTCGGAAATCAGCACGGTATGTTCAGCTCACCCGTGGCGGTTGAGTCAATAGGCGACAGGGTTGCGGTGCTGGACGCACTCAATAACACCGTTACGATTTTTGCGCCGACAGACTACGGCGAGAAGATACGCACGGCATTTACTCTTATTGATAATAATGAGATTACATCCTCGATAACCGTTCTGAATGATTTGCTTAAAAGCAACACAAATACGCAATATGTGTATTACGGTCTTGGAATTTGCTACGACGCGCAGGGTGATTACCTTAAGGCAATGCACAATTTTAAGCTTGCGGGAGACCACGAAAGCTATTCAAAATCATTCAGACAGTACAGAAAAGATTTTATCGCAAATAATTATTACTGGGTAATTTTATCGGCTGCGGTATTGATAATCGCGGTTGCGGTTATTAAAAAGGTTCTCGGTAAGGCATTGGCAAAGGCGGACGGCGAGGTTTATTCACCGCTTGAAAGCAAATACAGCTTCCCGTTTTACACGCTGTTTCATCCGGCTGACGGATTTGACCAATTTAAAACCCGAAATTTGTTCTCATACAAAATTATCGGTGTAATATTTGCGGTGTGGTTTTTGCTTTGCTCGTTAGAGTATTTCAATCAGGGCTTTATTTTTAACAATAACCGCGCAATAGATTACAGTCTTGCGACTATGCTTGTTAAGACAATAGGAATTTACATTATGTTTGTTGTCGCAAACTGGTCTGTTTGTACTATTTTTGACGGTAAAGGCACCTTTAATGAAATACTTTCGGTTACCGCATATGCAATACTGCCGATGATTATTACAAAAGCGATTACCGTTATACTTTCAAATGTACTCACAGCCGAAGAAGCTGTTATAATGAGTATGATCTCAACGGTCGGTATAATATGGTTTGCATTGATACTGATAATAGGACTTTCGTCAATACACCATTATTCCGTTTCAAAAACAATATTGCTGATTATAGTTTCAGCAATAGGTATGGCTGTAATTGCATTGCTTATAGTTTTATTCTATACATTGCTTAAACAGGCTTACAATTTTGCAATGTCAATCGTAAGCGAGTTGCAGCTGCGCTAAGGGGGAGAAATAATAAATGAACGCAAAAATTAAAAGTATATTTGTTGTTTTACTTACCCTCTGCTTAGTGTTTCAGACCGGTGCTGTTCTTATTAACGCGGAAAATACGCCTGAACAGGCGTCCGTTCCGACACAGCTCGGCGTTTCCGACGATACCGACAGCAATTTGATTGCGGAATATGAAACTGCGGCTCAAAACCGCAAATATACGCTTTTCTATGATAAGAAAAATGCGTGGTTTGCACTGCGCGAAAACGAAAACGGTTATATTTGGTACAGTGTTCCGAACGATTTTTTGAGTGATGAGGTCACGAAGCTTCAAAACAAGATGAATGTAAGGTCACAACTTATAGTGGATTACATATACGATCCGGACGAGGCTTCAACCTCTGCCTCAAAGTTCGTTAACAGTCATGTCGGCTGTCTTTTGAACGGAAGGATTGAAACCGAAAAGGTAGACGGCGGATTCAGGGCAGTATATTACTTTGATGAATTCGGCTTTGAAATTCCGGTGGAATATAAAATTGACGACGATTGCTTTGTTGTAACCGTTGCCGTGCCCGAAATTAAGGAAACAAAGGATTACAGAATTACCGCCGTTAATGTTTTGCCTATGTTCGGAGCAGGAAATTCGACCGATAGCGGGTATGTGTTTGTGCCCGACGGCTGCGGAGCGTTGGTAGAGTTCAATAACGGGAAAAAGAGCAGTCTTAAATATGATAAAATGCTTTACGGCAAAGAGGTTACGGATACGCCGGAAACCCAAATGTCAAGGTACGAATCAGTTTATCTGCCGGTAATTTCAACCGTTAAAAACGGAAACAACGCTTTAACGGGAATTATTACAGAGGGCGACTCCAATGCTTCGATAACCCTTATAAACGGCAACAGCGATTGTGCGTATACTGCGGTAAGCAGCAAGGTTAATTTAAGGAACATTACCGAAAAAATCCTTTTTGCACAAACTAACAGCCGAAAGGAAATTTACAGCACAGATGATATAAGCGATTTTAAATCCGATTATCAGGTTAAATATTATACCCATTCGGGCGACAAAGCAAATTATGCGGGAGCCGCCGAAATATACAGGGACTACCTGATAAAAGAAAAAGGACTTACAAAAAAGACCTCGGAGGCCGGCGCGCATTTGAATTTATACGGTGCGGTAACCGTAAATTCGGCTTTCTTCGGTATTCCTTACACAAAAACGGTTCCGTTGACCACTTTCGCTCAGGCGCAGGAAATCGCAAAGGATTTCGGCGATTATCTTTCATCCGTAAGATTGCTCGGTTGGTCCGGCGATATTTTAAATAAAGCAGTACCGAGTAAGCTTAAAATAAGCGGGAAAATAGGCGGTAACAAAGGTTACTGCCAATTTGCCGAATATCTTTCAAAGAATGATATTGAGCTTTATTTGGATGTTGATTTTACAACCTTCAGAAAAAGCAGCGGCAAATACTCTATAAAGACGGTGTTTAATGAAATTCCCAAACAAAAGGAATATCTCCGTTCGGTATATTCTTCAAAGCTTGACTGCGACCCGTATTATCTGTTGTCACCGAACAGGCTAAAGCAGGTTTCTGATAAATTCCTCAGTTCCGCAAAGAAAAATAAGATTTCGGGAATTTGCCTTAGCGGTATAACAAATACGCTTTACAGCGATTATAACAAGGACAGCAGAGTTTACAGAAATCAGTCGCAGGATAAAATATCCGCTGTGATTAAGAACTATTCGGGCAGTGTTTCGCTTGCGGGAAAGACGGCAAACGCATATGCCGCTCCGTATATGAGCATAATCTATCAGACTCCGGTATATTCAAGCGGATATGAGCTGTTTGATAAGGAAATACCGTTTTATCAGATAGTCTTCCACGGATATATTCCGATGACTTCGCCTGAAATATATCAGACGCAGGAGCCGGATGTGACAATGCTTAATTCCGTAGAGGGCGGAATAGAACCGCTTTACGCGGCAATTTACAAGGATGCGGATGTACTTACCGATACGAGATACGACAGTCTGTATTCATCGACCTATTCGCTGTGGAGCAGTGAGGCAAAGGAAGCTATGAAGGACTATTTACCGCTTCTTAAACGCATTGCAAATGCCACGATAGCTGCACATTCCGAAATTGCCGAAAATGTCGACAGCACCGTTTACGATAATAATATAGAAGTTGCGGTAAATTATTCGGACAGCGATTATTTATACAAGGATACGGTTATTAAGGCAAAAAGCTATGCCGTAATAGAAAGGGGATAGCAAATTGAATAAGAAGTCTTACAGCTTAAGAAAACAACAGGCAAAATCAGGCAGAATATTTGCAATTCCGTTCTATTTGGGTTTTTTGTTCTTTTTTCTGAAACCGATGTTTCAATCAATTATGTTTGTATTCCAAAGGGTTACAATGCAGGAATTCGGTTACAAGCGTGTATTTGTGGGCTTAAGTAACTTAAAATACATTTTTACCGAGGATACATATTATACAACCAACCTTGTAAGCTCGGTTGTTAAAATGCTGTGGCAGGTGCCCGTAATATTGGTTCTTTCATTGTTCTTTGCCCTCATTTTAAATCAAAAATTCCACGGCAGAACCTTTGTAAGGGCGGTATTCTTTCTTCCGGTTATTTTGGCTTCGGGTATAATACTTGAGCTTATCAATTCGGATGTAGCCGCAAACCAGATAATGTCCGGCAATGCCGTGGCAGGCGGCGAAATAACGCAAAGCGACGCTTTGGCGACGCTGTTGACCGATTTGGGACTTTCAAGCAAAGTGATAAATTTTGCCACTAACATATCGGATAACCTGTTTAATTTGGCGTGGCTTACGGGTATACAAACGGTTATATTCCTGGCGGCTGTTCAAAGCATATCGGGGTCGCTGTATGAAGCGGCAATGGTTGAGGGCGCTTCATCGTGGGAAATCTTTTGGAAAATAACCTTACCTATGATCTCTCCGATGATACTAACCAACTTTATTTACTCGGTGGTGGACTGCTTTACGCTGAATACCAACGCGGTAATGAAACAGGTTCTGAATACGGCGGCGCAGCTGAAATACGGTTGGTCCGCCGCAATGGCGTGGGTTTATTTCCTTATTATTTTTGCTGTAATACTGATAGTTATTAAGATCTTCTCGGCGCTTGAAGCCGATAAGCCAAAGGGGAAAAAGCGATATGAAAAGACTTAATATTTTGAGCAAGAATACAGCCTTTGCCGCTGTATACAAAAGAAAATTTTCTTCTTTTGTGTTTAAGCTTTTCAGAACGCTGTTTATAATAGGACTGTGCTATTTGTTCCTGTTTCCTATTTTCTATATGTTTTCTGTGGCTTTTCAGGATCCGTCGGCAGTTAACGATCCTACGGTTTTGTGGATTCCGAAAACCATTTCTCTTAAATCCATTAAGGCTGTCAGCAAATTCATCAATTATAAGGATTCGTTAATTCTGACATTGACAATATCCGTTTTAAGTACGCTCGGAACGCTTATTTCCTGCTCGATGGTCGGGTACAGCATTGCAAGGTTCAAGTATTTTGAGAATAAGATACTTTACTTTATTGTTTTAATAACAATTGTTGTTCCGCCGCCGGCATTGCTTTCCGCCTCGTATATAAATTACAGCTATTTTGATTTCGGCGGTATTTTGTCTCTGTTCGGAAAAACAATAAATCTGATAAATACCCCGTGGACATTTATTTTACCTGCGTTTTTCGCTTCGGGTCTGCGGTCGGGACTGTTCATATTCATATTTATCCAGGCCTTTAAGGGGATGCCTAAGGATTTGGAAGAAGCTGCCGCCATTGACGGATGCGGCCCGTTCGGGACTTATGTGAAAATTATTATTCCTTTGGCTGTACCTACAATAATCACGGTTATGTTGTTCTCTTTTATATGGCATTGGAACGATTATTATAATTCCACCATGTATTTCAATTCGAATTTAAAACCGTTGACAGTTGAGCTGAGCGGTTTAAAGACCTTGCTTGAAAACAGCAAGATAGTAGCAAGCGGACTTGATACCTACGGAATGAGAACCTACTTGCAGGCAGGTGCCTGTCTGGTTGTATTCCCGCCGCTCTTTATATATGTATTCACCCAACGGTATTTCACCGAGAGTATAGAAAGAACCGGTATAGTAGGATAAACCGTGATTTTAGTTATAGGAGATTACTTTAATGAAACCTTGTGTAGTTAACATTATCAATTTTGTCAGAGCCGTTGAACCGCGGAATAAGAGCTTAGATTTGCTAAAGCCGGTAAAGGAGCAGCTGAAGCTTCAGAAAAAATACAACTTTCCCTTTACGTTCTTACTGCAATATGATACTCTTACCACAAAGGAATTTGTGAACTTGTTTGAGGGTGAAAAGGAAAATATCGAACTCGGTCTGTGGCTTGAAATGGTTCAGTCTCTTGTAGAGAAGGTAGGAATCAAGTGGAAAGGAAGACCCGGATTTTCGTGGGATTACCATGTGGACCCCGACTTTTTGATCGCATATCATAAGGAGCAGAGAAAGCGTCTCATTGATGAGGCTATGATGCAGTTCTTCAGAGTTTTCGGGCATTTCCCGAAGGTGGTTGGCTCCTGGCTGCTTGACAGCTATTCAATGAATTATCTTTCATCTGCTTATAAAATAGACGCATTCTGCATATGCCGTGAGCAGTACGGCACGGACGGCTACACACTTTGGGGCGGATATTATAACCAAGGTTATTTCCCAAGCAAGTACAATATGCTCCATCCGGCACAGAGCGACACAATGCAGCTTTCCACTCCGACATTCAGAATGTTGGGCGTAGACCCGATATATGAATACGATTCGGGACTTAAGGAAGACCTTTCGCACGATGATTACAGGAAACAGATATACACCTTTGAACCTATTTGGAAAACGGGTAAAAGTCCCGAATGGGTAGACTGGTATTTTAACGATGTTGTTAAAAATGAATGTATGTCTATGTCTTATGTTCAAATAGGGCAGGAAAACAGCTTCGGTTGGGATAGCATGAAGGACGGCTATTTTATGCAGATGGAGAAGCTGAAGCAGTACAGCGAAGAGGGCATTGTTAAAATCGAGAGCCTGAGCGCCACAGGCAGAAGGTTCAGGGAAGAATACAGTAAATCGCCTGCAACATCAATGGTGGCACTTAAGGACTGGAAAAACGAGGGTCATCAGACAGCGTGGTACTACAATAGCAATTACCGTATAAATCTGATGGTTTCAAGCGATAAAACCTGGATAAGAGATATTCAGCTGTTTAATGAAAATTATATGGATTCGCACTTTATAGTTCCGGCTACCGAGGCTACAACAGGCTACTATGCATTGCCGATAATAGACGGCTATTTATGGAGCAGTGACGGAAAAAGAGCCGGAATATATATGCTCGACGCATTAAACGGCGAGGATATTAAGTGCAAAATAACAGATTCTAAAAAAGACGGTGAAAGCTTGGTTTTAAGCGTTATGCTTAATGACAAGACCGGAAAAATTGTTTTCTCTGAAAATTCTATTGAGGTTATCTGCCCCGATATTGAGCTTGCGTGGCGTTGGCAGGCGAATATAGCCGAAAACACAACGGTAAGCGCTTCCGATAATTCCACACTTACATTTAAGAACAATAATTTCTCTTATAAGCTCAAAGCAAAGGGCGTAGCGGAGAATAAGGACGGTTCGTACACCTTGTTAGGTAAAAAGCTTGAATTTTTAATTTCTTAATTATTATTTGACTGATAAAATCACATATTGCCGTTTCTGTGGCGAGCTACGGTTCGGCAATATGTGATTTTGTTATTTCCGAAAAACAAAGAATAATACCGTAAGGGTTTTGATATTTACAATGATTTTTTCCGGAGGAAATTATTATGGCAGACTGTAATTTCAGCAAAAGAGTATTTAATATATGGCCTGACGGATACCGTGACGAGGTACCGATGAGCGAGGTCATACCGCAGAATAAAACCTCCCGCTGCGCGATGATAGTGTTTCCGGGCGGAGCGTATTGGGGTCATGCCTCTTACGAGGGAATAGACTACGCCGAATTTTTTGCGGGGCACGGAATCACCTCATTTTCCGTTGATTACAGGGTCACTCCCCACAGATACCCAGACGCACTGTACGACGCGAGACGGGCTGTTCAGTATGTACGCGCAAATGCGGAAAAATACGATATTGATACGGATAAAATAGCCGTTGTCGGTTCTTCGGCGGGCGGACATTTGGCGGCGCTTCTTTCCACTAGCAGCGCGGAGCTTGCCGATGAGGTAACCGATAATATAAGTAAAACGGAATATATGCCCAACGCACAAATCCTTTGCTATCCTGTAATATGCAATCCCGAATTTTCGGATATTTCGCATAAGGACAGCTACAAAAATCTTATAGGCAGTGAAAAAAGCGGATTTGAATGTTCGGTTGACCCGTATTTATTGATGCGCAAGGACACACCGCAGGCGTTTATATGGCACACGGCAGGCGACGACGGCGTTAATGTTATTAACAGTTACAGATATGCCGAGCATCTGAAAAGAAACCGAGTTCCAGTGGAAATGCATATTTTCCCCGACGGTCGGCACGGGCTTGCGTTGGCGGAGGACACGCCGCATGTTGCCCAGTGGAAAAATTTGGTTATAAACTGGCTTTCATACATAAATTGGATCGATTGCTTAGCGTGAGGAGATACAGCTATGAATAGAGACAACTGTTTGGGCGTGATGATTGATTGCTCGCGCAATGCGGTAATGAACATAAACACCTTAAAAAAGTTCATTGTAAATCTTGAAAAAATGGGATATAACAGCCTTATGCTTTATACCGAGGATACCTATGAGGTTGATAATCAACCGTATTTCGGACATCTTCGCGGAAGATACTCAAAGGAGGAAATAAAAGAAATAGACTCCTTTGCAATGCAGCATAATATTGAGCTTATGCCCTGTATTCAGACTCTGGCTCACCTTGAGGGCATAATACGCTGGGACAATTACAAAGCAATATCGGATATAGATAATATTGTCTGCATAGGCGAGGAAAAGGTATATGAGCTTATAGACGATATGTTTTCAACCATAAAGAGCTGTTTTTCAAGCAATATCGTTCATATAGGTATGGACGAGGCGGACAATATGGGGCTCGGCAGATATTTAAGAAGGAACGGTTACAGAAACAGAATTGATATTTACCTTGAGCATTTGAACCGTATTTCCGAAATTGCCGAGAAGTACGGCTTGCAATTACTTATATGGCACGATATGTTTTTCCGTTTTGCCAATAACTCCGAATATTGCAAGGACGGTAAAATAGACCCGTCCATAAAGGAAAAAATACCGAAAAATGTAACGCTTGTATACTGGACCTACTATTTTAACGAACAGCCCCCGTATGACGAGAATATATCGCTTATAAAATCCGTTCAGGATACGGCTTGGTTCGCCGGCGGCTATTGGACTTGGACGGGGTTTGCGCCGCATATCAAGTGGTCGTTAGAGGCAACAGAGGCGGCGGTTAAAAGCTGTAATAAATACGGAATAAAGGATATGTTTTTTACAATGTGGGGCGATAACGGAGCGGAATGCTCTAAATTTTCCGCTTTGCCCGCAATGTACGCGGGCGCTCAGTTTGCAAAAGGCAATTTTGATATGGACTCGGTAAAAAAGGGCTTTAAAGAGATGTTCGGAGTTGATTTTGACGAGTTTTCGTTTATAGAGCTACCGCTTACCGATAATATTGTAAAGTACAACAATCCCGATAAATATATGCTTTATAACGATTGCTTTTCGGGCGTGTTTGACTGCAAGGTAAGAGACGGTCAGCCTGAAAAATACCGCGAATCCGCCGAACGGCTCCGAAGGATAAGTACGGGGAACGAGTATTCGTACATATTTGAAAACATTGCGAATTTGTGCGAGGTATTGGCGGTCAAGTACGATTTGGGCGTAAGAACACGCAAGGCGTACACCGAGGGCAAAAAGGACGATTTGGCAAGGCTGCTTTCCGATTATGACGGTCTTATTTTAAAAATCGAACGGTTTTATGAATCCTTCGAAAAGCAGTGGATGCATGAAAACAAGCCCTTCGGCTTTGAAGTGCAGGATGTGCGGATAGGCGGGCTTATAATGCGCATAAGGCATTGTGCAAAGCGAATAGGTGCTTATTTAAACGGCGAGACAGACCGCATAGAAGAGCTGGAGGCTCCTGTCCTTAATTTTTACGGAGAAAACGATACCACCGCAAACGAGGCGGTAGTATTCAATAATTGGGCAAAAACCTTTACGGTAAATAATGTTTAATGTGCTGCGGACGGTGTTATCAAATGAGAACTGAGATTTTATTAAATAACGATTGGAATTTTCACAAGGGCGATATTAAGGTGGAAACCCCGTACTGGAAGGGTCCTGTATACAGCCAAAGCAAAACGGAACGCAAGAAATCGGGCCCCGCGGCTTATTCATATCAGGATGCGCCGGATCAGTTTTATTCAAAAACGGGTATCCTGACCCACGAAAAATGGGAAAAGGTGAATATTCACCACGATTATATCGTCGACCAGGATTTAAGCGAGAATGAGAATAACTCTCTCGGCTATCTTCATTACGATAACGCATGGTACAGAAAAAGATTTTGTTTGCCCGAAAACAGTCTCGGCAAGCGAATACTTTTAAGGTTCGACGGCATTGCGGGCAGCTCGGTGATTTATTTGAACGGCTGTATTATGAAGCATAATTTTTCAAGGTACAACACCTTTGAAATCGATATTACAAATAATGTTTATTACAATAAGGAAAATGTCTTGGCGGTTTATGTAAATACCGAGGAATTCGAAGGCTGGTGGTATCAGGGCGGCGGAATATACAGAGATGTTCATTTGACCGTTACCGAGCCTGTTGCGGTCGATCTGTGGGGCGTTTACGCTCCCTATAAGAAACTTGACAACAATAATTGGCAGATAGATTTTGAAACAACTGTTGTAAACAGTCTTTATTCCGACGAAGAGGTGCGGGTGGAAAGCACGGTTTGCGACGCAAACGGTAATGCTGTTGCAAAGGGTATCGGAAACGGTCTTGTTCCGCTTCGTGAAAAGGGTGTAATCAAATATTCGGCTTTGGTGGAAAATCCGCTTTTATGGGATTGCGACAGTCCAAACCTTTACACCGTCGAAACCCGTGTATTTTGCGGCGGAGAGCCTACGGATGTCTGCTTTACAAGGATAGGCTTCAGAACCGTGGAATTTACTGTAGACCGAGGACTGTTGCTTAACGGCAAAAAAACTGTAATAAAGGGTGTTTGCAGTCATCAGGATTACGGTCTTACGGGGCTTGCCGTACCGAGGAATGTTGCTGAATACAAAATAGGTCTTTTAAAAGAAATGGGGGCAAACGGTTACAGGACAAGCCACTATCAGCAGACGGAGTATTATATGGACGCCCTTGACGAGATGGGCTTTCTTGTTATGGACGAGACCAGATGGTTCCAAACGACAGAGGAGACAAACGAACAGCTTGAATATTTAATAAAGAGGGACAGAAACAGACCGAGCGTTATAATGTGGTCAACAGGTAACGAAGAGCCGAGCCATATAACACAAAACGGAGCCTTGACGCAAAGGGCTATGGCGGCTTTTATACGCAAGCTGGATTATACAAGACCGATAACCGCCGCGGAGGATAAAACTCCCGACAGATCAACGATATACGATTACTGCGATATTATAGGCATTAACTACAATTTGGATATTTACGATAAGGTTCACGAAATGTGTCCCGAAAAGCCGGTGTTCTCCTCAGAGTGCTGTGCTACGGGCACAACAAGGGACTGGAATTATCCGCCTTTCGGAAATATGCGCCTTACAGATAAGGACAGAGAGACAAATTCTTGGTTTAAGGGCAGAGAGGATACCTGGAAATTCCTTATGAGCCGTCCGTATGTTTTCGGAGCGTACCAGTGGATAGGCGTAGAGCATAGGGGCGAGGCGGCTTGGCCCGCCATTTGCTCAAAATCGGGAGCGCTTGATTTATTCTTACAAAAAAAGGGCGCGTTTTATCAGAACAAATCGCTTTGGACAGATAAGCCTATGGTGCATATCGTTCCTCACTGGAATTTTGAGGGACAGGAGGGAACTCCTATTACAGTAACGGTTTATACGAATTGCGAGGAATCGGAGCTTATTCTAAACGGCAGGTCGTTAGGCGTAAAGCAAATAGAAAAGTACGGTCACGGCGAATGGACCGTAGCCTATGAAAAGGGGGAGCTGACGGCAAAGGGATATATAAAAGGCGCCCTTGCGGCAGAGGAGGTTAAGCGTACATCGGGAAAGCCCGATGCTTTAAGGCTTACGCTTGAAAACAGCTTTGAAGCAAACGGCAGTGATTTGGCGATATTTACCTGCGAGTGTACCGATAAGAACGGAAATGTCGTTCCCGACGCGTCGGAATATGTCCGTTTCTCGGTTGCCGACCCTGCGGTGATTGTGGGCACAGGCTCTGATAACTGCGACCATAACCGTGTAGGAGCTACGGAAAGGCATATGTATATGGGCAAGATCTCAATAGCGGTAAGGCCGGCTTATAAGCAGGAAGAAATTATGCTTATGGCGCAAAGCGATAATTTGAAGACCGCTGTTTTCCGCCGAATAATATCAGAAGCCTGATTAAGGAGCTTGTAAGAATATGACTGTAACCGATTTTTTTGAAAGAATTGAAACAGGAAAAGATGCCGTACTTTGCTGTATCGGGGACAGTATAACCTACGGGCTTATACACTGCACAGCGGAGGAATACTCGTTACCGCTTATTGATGTACATTCTCTTTGGATGAACCACCTGATACCCGGAAGCGAGCATTTCGGACAGCGTGATTGGCTGAGCGACAGTAAATATGATTCCTGTCACCCGACACCGCTCGGAGCCGAAATGACCGCGCGGTACATACTTGACAGTCTGGTTTCTTTATCAAAACAGGGAAAGGAAAATTAAAATGATTATTTCGTGCATCGGCGACAGCCTGACCGAGGGAGATTACGGCGTAAAGGGTAAAACGGGAATAGCAAATGTTCATAAGGAAAATTATCCTTTTTATTTATCCGAAATAACGGGAGCGACAGTCCGTAATTTCGGCAAATGCGGTTTTAACCCTATGAGCTATAAAAAATATTATGACGAGGGCAAGGTTGATGTCAAAGGCTCCGATATTATCATAATTATGCTCGGAACAAACGGCTGTCTTGACCCGGAAGAGGATATTAAGGGTAATCACGATTATGAATACTTGGTGAAAAAGTGCTGTGAGGACGCGCCCGAAGCCGAAATAATACTTTGTACGCCGCCGCATGTCACAAAAAACACCGAGTATTCAAATTGCGGTTACGCGAATCAGGTTGAAAAGGCAGTGATATTTGTAAGAGATTTTGCTCTAAAGAACGGCTTTAAGCTGATAGATACGGCGAAATGCCCCGATTTCACTGCGGAAAACGAAAGTGTGATGCAGCCGAACGACGGACTGCATTTCGGCGCGGCGGGCTATAAGAAGCTTGCCGAATATATAGCGGCGCATTTGGAGTGAAGCTATGGATAAGACAATAGATTACAGCTTAAATAATCTCCCGAACGGGGTATCTGCGGAAATTACAGTATTAAGGGAATCTATGCCTCGGCAAATTCCTTGGCTATCTGAACTATAGCGGTGAAAACAAATTCGGCACAAATGCCGGGTGGAAAGAGGCAACAGTCAGCATTACAACAAAACATAGCTTTGATTTCGGTGATGTATTTGACCTGAATTTTACTTTATACCATACAAGCCGCCGAAGACAGAAATGCCGATATTTGCAAATAATCGGCAGGGCGGCAAGAAATAAAAACACGGTCATTTTAATTGTACCGAGTATATATTAGGAGGATTTTTATGGATTTTTCAGGAAAAACCGCACTCGTGACGGGCGCGGCTTCGGGAATGGGACTTTTGTTCTGTCAATGTTTTGTAAAAGCGGGAGGGAATGCGGTATTAGTTGATATTAACGAGGAACAGTTATCTTACTGCACAGAGCAGATAAACGCCGATTATCCCGAAAAAGCGGCATATGCGGTTTGTGATGTGCGTAATTACGGTCAGGTTTGTGCCGCGCGCGATCTCGCGGTTGCAAAATTCGGAAGTATTGATGTGCTTGTGAATTTTGCCGGGGGAGCAGAAACCAGAATGTTAGGCACCGGAAACAAGGAATTTGTTGATATTCCGATTGATGTTTACGACTGGGGAATTGACGTAAACCTGAAAGGTCAATTCTATTTTGACCATGCGGTATTAAAACAAATGCGCGAGCAAAAAAGCGGTGTGATTATTCACATAGGCTCTATCACGGGCGAAGAGGGCTGTGCCAGAAACGTTGCTTACTCTGCTTCAAAAAGCGCCGCCATGAACGGGCTGACAAAATCTATTGCACAGTACGGCTCGCGGTACGGAATAAGATGCTGCTGCATTTCTCCGGGACCGGTACTTACAAGAAAGGCGATGTCGGGTATGAAAACCATGCTCGGCCGGGCCGCCGAGCCGCAGGAAATAGTTGATTTGGTGCTGTTTGCGGTATCGGATAAAGGCGCATTTCTGGACGGAATAAATATTCTTTCGGACGGCGGAAGAAATATTATGCGTAACAAGGAGTAGGCGTATGAATGCAAATTTTTTAGTAGACGGAAGACCTACTTTAACCGTAATGATTCAGGCAAGAACGCCGGAACGCGTATTTGAACTGATTGAAAAAGGGCTTGACGGCGGCGCGGACGCATTTGGCTTGCAGCTTGAACAGCTTGAGCACAAATACCGTACAGAAGATAATTTTAAAAGTTTTTTCAAGGCGATGAACGGTAAGCCGGCATATGTTACCAACTACCGCACTAACCTGAACACAAATATGACAGACGAAGAACGTGCGGCGGAATTGCTTAAGGCGGCTGGCTGCGGCGCGGCGTTGATTGATGTGATGGGAGACTTATACTGTCCCTCCGAACTGGAAATTGCATATGATGAAAATGCGGCAGAAAGGCAAAGGAAACTGATTGGCAAAATTCACGCTACGGGAGCGGAGGTTCTGATGTCGTCGCATACAGCAAAATTCTTAGCGCCCGAAACGGTGTTAAAAATTGCCGAAACACAGGTTTCGCGCGGTGCGGATATTGCAAAGGTTGTTACGGTGGCAGACAGTGAGAAAGAGCTTGACAGCAATTACAGTGCAAGCCTTTTATTGAAAGAAAAACTTGGGCATCCGTTCTTGTTCCTTTCGGTCGGAAAGTGCTGTGCTAAGCACCGCCGAATCGCACCGTTTTTAACAAACGGTATGTTTTTGTGCGTAGTTTGTCAGGATGAATTATCAACTCCGGCACAGCCGCTGTTGAAAACGGCAAAAGAAATGGTTAGCCTGTTTTAGGACTGTATTTTAAACAGCAAGGAGAATATATATGAAAGCAATACTCGTAAATGACGACAGGTCATTAAGATGGGATAACGTACCCAACCCGATTTTGGGCGAGGACGACTGCCTTATAAAAATTGAGGCGGCGGCGCTCAACCGCGCAGACTTAATGCAGCGCGAGGGCGATTATCCGTCCCCTCCCGGCTGCCCCGACTGGATGGGACTTGAAATAGCCGGCACAATAGTTGAAATAGCCGACGGTGCGAAGGAAAAATCTAATTGGAAAATAGGGGATAAGGTCTGCGCGCTGTTAGGCGGCGGCGGTTATGCCGAATACGCAAACGTTAAGTACGATATGCTTATGCCCGTACCCGAAAACTGCACTATGGTGGAGGCGGCGGCAATGCCCGAAGCGTTCGCCACGGCATATTTAAACCTGTTTATTGAGGGTAAAATAAAGGCGGGAAACACCCTTTTAATGAACGCGGGCGCGAGCGGTCTTGCCAGCGTTATAATACCTATGGCAAAAGCTTTCGGCGTAAGGGTAATAACAACCGTGCTTACGGAAGAAATTGCGAATAACATTAAGCACCTGAAAGCCGACCGCGTTGTGGTTACAACAAAAGAGGACATTGTAGATGTGCTTAAAGAAGAGCTTGAAAACGGTCACGGCGTTGACGTTGCGATAGACTGCCTGGGCGGTGAGATAATGGGCAAGTGCATACACTACCTCACCCACGGCGCACGCTGGATAATGATAGCGGCTCTCGCAGGGCAAAAAACCGAAATTGACCTTAAAAACATATATGTAAGAAACGTAAGAATAGTCGGCAGTACCCTGCGGTCAAGAACACCCGCCGTTAAAGCGGAAATTCTTGCGGACTTGGTGCGCGACGTATGGCCTAAAGTATCGGCGGGAGAAGTGCGACCGACTATATACAAGGTTTTGCCGATAACCGAGGCTGAGGCGGCGCAGGATATTCTTTACAGGGGAGAAAATGTCGGAAAGGTAGTTTTGACAATAGAACACAATCATAAATAACTGTACGAAACTTAGCAGGGGCGACTTATTTTGAAATAGCTAAACGGCTGAAGGAAGAAAATGTTCCCACAATGGGTGGGGGAAAAAGTGTATGCGGGGGCTTACGATGGTTTGTGAGTGGAGGGCAGCTTGACTTCGGCTATGACTCAAGGCAATGCGGTTAAGGCGTTTCGGATTTCCGAAGCGCCTTTTTTCGAGCCGAGCGCTATGTATAATAACAATCAGACTCTATTGGATGTTTATGATATAAGGGGAAAAGAAAAAATAAAAAAACTTAAATTTACTATTGACAAACATATTCATTTATGTTAGAATATCTTCACACCAAGAGATTATGGTTGGTTCGAGTTAAGTTTTTAAAATCCGGCTTGTATCTATTGTAATGTCTTGACAATAGTTGGTGTTGATTGCGGCGAGGGTCCACCCGTTCCCATACCGAACACGGAAGTTAAGCTCGCTTGCGCTGAAAATACTCGGCGGGAAGCTGCCCGGAAAGATAAGTAGATGCCAACACTTAAACCTGTAAACAAGTAATTGTTTACAGGTTTTTTTGCATTGTTGGGTTATGCTGTCAAGTGCAAAAGTTTAATAAAAAGAGCAGCCCATATAAATCCAAGGCATAATGTGATAACCGCAAACCGTCTGATTTAATTTGATGCTCGCCTTAAAAATTGTTGCACTTAGTTTGACAATTCATCTCTATTCAACAAATTTTTTTGCAAATTCGTCGGCATAGGAATTAAGCGCGGTAAAATCCATTGCTTTAATATAGTATTTTTCAAGTTCGTCGTGCATAGCCTTTGCGCGCTCAAGCGTTTTGCAGGCAGAGGATAAAAGCTCCTTAGCGGTCTTATTGTTAAACTTAATTCTTTCGCGGCTTAAATGCAGTGAAGAGTATGAAATAAACCTTCGCGCATGAATACGTCTTTCGCCGCTTTCAAAGCTGTTGTATTCATTTTCGGTCACAAAGGCAATGTCAAGTTCTGGAATTATAATATGGTCGGTAATAAGGCTCGGCAAAAAGGGATTTTTAACCGTTATTATTTCGTAACCGTTTTTAAGTGCGTGCTCCCTTATCCTGTTCATTATTATATCGGAAGCGCTGCCGTAGGGGTCGCTTATTATAATTTTTTTTGAAGCCTCGCAGCCTACCGTTCCGTTAAAGGTAATTATTCCTTTTGGGGTTATACCGCCTAAAAATCTTATCCATTCGCTGCCTGCGGCGGTGCCCTGCTTTGCGGGTATCAAACGGCGGCAAAGGCGCTGGGCGAACTGCGCGGTCTTAGCTTTATCGGTGCAGGCAAGGGCAGTTTTGTAATTGTCTGCCTTAAGCTCGCCCGCCGCTTTGATATAGCGCGCGGCGGTGGCGTGAAGCGCCTTGTTGCAAAGTGTTGCGCGTATAACCTCTTTTTCATTGCCCGAAAAAAGAGAGTCATTCCAGTATTCGCCGAAATTAAGTATTTTTTCACATACGCCGGGGAAAGACGGATCGACCGTATGCGGCGCGGTGCCATCCATAATAACGCGTTTTTTATCGGGAAGAATTACCGCGTCAAGCGAATCGGGATCCGAGCTGCACGGGCATAAAACCGTTTTTATTCCGGCGCTTTCCGCATAAGCGGCAAGCTTTTTCATAAACGAGGATTTACCCGTTCCGGGACCACCTTTAATTATAAACGCGCGCCATTCGCCGTCGGGCAGATAGCTTTTATCGAAAACCGAGTAAAACCCCTCGCAGGAATTTGCGGCTAAGAAATAAGTTAATTTTTTCTGTTTCATAAATCACCCTCCAAACATTATATATTATTCCCCTTAAAATACTTTTGACACAGAACGTTAAATGTGTTAAAATATGTAAGAGTCGGTCAGACGGTCGCGGGTAGCAATATCCGAGGAAAGTCCGAGCCCCGCAGGGCAGAATAGCGGCTAACGGCCGCCGAGGGTGACCTTAGGGAAAGTGCAACAGAGATATACCGCCGCAAAAGGCTGAGATTTTTTCTCAGAGCGTGCTTATGCACCGCCCGTTTGCGGTAAGGGTGGAAAGGCGAGGTAAGAGCTCACCGGTTTCACGGGAACGTCGAAACCCTGTAAACCCTATTCGGAGCAACGCTGACTGTAACTGTACGCTTGCCCGGCGTGTTACGAAAAGCGGCTTGAGCG